>Ga0207048_10001_pt1 | contig 94166 bp, 91 predicted proteins | sample Alteio_BWMinCont_65_FD_153301 | JGI IMG/M metagenome (GOLD analysis project Ga0207048, IMG submission 153301) | Enriched cells from forest soil in Barre Woods Harvard Forest LTER site, Petersham, Massachusetts, United States -... | ecosystem: Environmental > Terrestrial > Soil > Temperate forest >...
GGCGTGGCCGAGATAGCCGAATTCGTCTTCGCGTCCTTCGAGCCTGGCACGGGCAGAGAGATCGCCTTCCTCGATTTTATGGGCGGTCTGGGTGAGGATGTTGAGCGGTCGGTTGATTGACTGGGCGGCAGCGTGGGCGCCTAACGCAAAAAGGAGGAAGAAGATGATTCCTCCGATAAGGATGCCTTGAAGGAGATGAGCTGCCGGGGCGAAGATTTCGCTGGCGTCGATTTTGACGACCAGTCCCCAACCAAGTGAAGGAAGATAGCGGGAAACGGCCAGGACTTTTTTCCCCCGATAATCTTTTGTCACGGCCTGAAGGCGTATGCCTTCGACGGCGGCGGCAAGAGCAGGGGGAGCCTGGTTTGCCGGGAAGCTTAATCGAAAGGCCGCATCCGGAGCATTGCGGAGGGGAGTAACAATTACGATCCGGTCACCGTCGGTTTGCCCAATGACCGTTTCCCCAGTCTGACCCAGGCTGCCATAGTCGTTGACCACGCGGTAGATCTCTTCATTACGAAGTCGGGCGGCGACTACGCCCGAGATTGCGCCACCTGGACCAAAGATGGGTGCGGCGACGTAGACAGCAGGGGTCTTCGTGACGGGATCGAGTGTGTAGTCGGAAATTTCCGCGCTCATCAGGGTGCGGGTGCGATCGATTGTGCGGGCAAGTTCCGGTGTCGGTGCATCGCTGGCATCCTGCGAGAAAAGTAATTTGCCTCCCTGGGAAAAAAGGAAGAGATTGCGATAGCCCCCGACGTTACGGAGAAAAGCGAGCAAAGATTCTTGTTCGGAGGCTGGCTTACCTTCCGCGACCAGTCCGGGCATGTAAGGTTGGGCGGCAAGGAATTGAATCTCCTGGAGTTTGCCACGGGCATAGGCTTCGATTTTGCTCGCCCGATCGGCTGCGATTCCGGCGAGATGTTCAGAAGCCTGAGTACGAAGCTGCCAGAGAGCCGAAAAACAGAGAGCGGTTCCACCGATAAGAAGGACGGGCAGCGACAGAAGAAAGAAGCGCCAAAAAAGCTGAGCAGTCAGGAACCGTTTGGGGTGGATGGGGAGGGAGAACATCGGTTTCAGAATTTAATTGGAAGGCGCGGCCCAGTGACCGCCCCAGCCCGTCCGTAAGGTGTCAAGAAAGTGTTCCCATTCGGCGGGAGTTCGTGAAAGAGGAAACGGTTGTGGACGGACCGGCCGGTGAGAATCCCAGACGATGTCAAATTGGCCGTCGGCCCGAATCCGCCCCACCCGCACCGGGCGCCAGGCGTGTTGCGTTTCGGGATCGATCAGGATGACTCCTTCAGGAGCCGCCATGCTTTGGTCGAGAATTGTTTTTCGGACAGCTTCCGTATTTTCGGTACCGGCTTCTTCCACGGCTTGAGCCCAGAGTTTCACGGCGCAATAAGCTGCCTCCATCGGATCGGAAACGACCCGGTCCGCGCCGTAGCGGTTGCGAAAGGCAGCGACGAAAGCGGAGTTGCGGGGACCGTCCAACGTCTGGAAATAATTCCATACCGCATAATCGCCGACGCAGGTCGAAGGATTGAGCGAGGGCAATTCACTTTCGCCGATGCTGAAAGAAATTGTCGGGATGATTGCGGGAGATATTCCGGCGGCACGGAGGGCGCGGAAAAACGCGACATTCGTGTCGCCGTTAATGGTATTGAGAATGACATCGGGATGCGCAGCGGCGATCCGCGAGACGATGGCCTGCACATCGGTTCGGCCCAGCGGGATGTAATCTTCACCGATGACGTGCGCTCCCAGCGCCTTTACTTGGTCGCTGATGACGGCATTGGCAGCTCTCGGAAAAACGTAGTCGGAACCGACGAGATAAAAACGGCGACTGCCGAGATTATCAAAAGCCCATTTCACAGCGGGGATAATCTGTTGGTTGGGTGCCGCGCCGAGATAGATAATATTAGGCGATTGTTCGAGACCCTCGTATTGTACCGGATAGAAAAGCAGGCCGCCCAGTTCCTCGAAAATCGGGCGAACCGTTTTTCGGCTGGCCGAGGTCCAGCATCCGAAGACAGCGCATACTTTTTCATCCGAGATGAGGCGGCGTGATTCTTTGGCAAAAGTGGGCCAGTCGGAGCGACCATCGGCGAGAATCGGTACGATTTTGCGTCCTCCCAACAATCCTCCGGAAGCATTGATTTCCTCAACGGATAGGCGAACTGCTTCAACAACAGGCGTTTCGCTAATGGACATCGTGCCTGTAAGCGAATGTAAAATGCCCACTCGAATGGGTGGCAGGGCCTGTAATTCCCAGAGATGAATCAGATAGGCGAATGCTGCTAGAATCGTGGCGATAAAAAGGCCTAAGACCCAGCGAAACGAAGACTTGTCGATAAGGGACATCCTTAAACTGTTCTAGCTAGTTAAATGCCAGCCTGCAATCATTGGAGAAGCGGTTGAGAGTCTTCCCTATTTTATTCTGTTAAGGGGAGGGAGAAGGAATTACCGCATTCAGGCGATGGCGGTCCTTGTCGCAGAGAGCAATTAGCAGAGGGGTGCCATCAGGTTCCACTTTCAATTCGCCGAAGGTGGCGTGCTCAAAACTGGGTCCCGAGCCTTCCGGAATGAAATAACTTTCTGCACCGATGACCGCACGCCAGTCGTTGTGATGGAATTTGAGCAGATGCTCGCCGGGCGAGAGGGTTTCTTCTTGATGAAAGCGGACGAAACGACCGACGTTTTGGCTATCGATTTGAATAACCACGACGCCCGAAGTTGGTTGCTTCGGTTTGGTCGAATCGAAGCGGTCGTGATTGAGCTGGTTCATGATTTCGTAATTCAACGCCATGTAATCACCCTGGAAAGGTGAGCGCGGGTCGACCGGAGCGAGAGCCAAAAAGACGGTCTGGCCGTTCCGGCGTAAAGCTTCCTTCTGGGCCACCATGGTGTAGAAATTTCCGAAGACAAATACTGCCGCGATCCAAATGAGCAGGGTTCTCATGCCGCCTCCTTGGGGTCTGTAAGCGTCCATCGCGCGAGGCTGGTTCGCAGCATGAGCAAGACGAGGCCGGAACCGATAAGCACGCCCGATTTCGCGAGCAGATCCAGGTTAAGGTTGTAGTAATAGTGGATCAGGAAAACGGGAAGCATGATTAGTCCCAGCCCGAGGATGGGTCTGTTTTGCAGCGAAAATCCGAGGAGCAGAAAGAGTAGTGCTAGAATAATTCCGCCCGCGCCGAGCCAGACCAGCGCAGTCAGTGCAAGCGCGAGTCCGATAAATAACGGGGCTTTGTTGTGCAGAATGGAAATTCCGCCTACCGCCCAGGTGGAGATGCCGAAGAGGGTCAATGCGGTCAGGATGATCCGCTGGTGGTAAAGTACCCAGTTGATTGACGCGATGCTGTAGTGGACTTCGTAGGCATAGGACCAAATACGAATCAAGCTTTCGAGCTGCCACGTCGCCAGCGAAATGAGAAGGGCATAACCGAGCGGAGCGAGCAGGGAGAAGTTTCGTCCACGCAAGAAGCACCAGCAAATTCCTCCGAGATGCAGCATCCAACAAAGAGTAAGTAGCAGGGAAAATTCTGGGCGAGCCCGATAAGCGTCCGAGAAGAGGTCTCCATTATTGCCCACATAAATCCAGAACAGGGTGATTTGAAGCGCGGCAAAACAGGTGAGGAGGCGAGAGAGGAAATCGGGATAAACGAGGTAGAGCAGAGTCGCCAAACCAATGGAAAAAGCGGTGGCCGATCCGATGGTGTGATGTTGTTCTGGCAGGTAGCCCCAATAGATCATCGCCTGACCAGCCAGGCTTACCGCGAGGGCGCATTGTCCGATAAAGATGCCCCATTTTTGTCGTCCGATGATGACGGCGGCAACAAGAAGCGCGATCCCGATGAAGCCGATGGTGATTCGATGTTCTTCCTGGTCGCCGACGAGGACGATGACAAAGCCGAGAAAGAAACAGGAGGCGAGCCAGGCCCCGATGCCCACGATGATCCGGAGGTACCAGGGCATATCTGATTTATGGTCCTCGATGAGCGCCTGCTCGATCTGGGTCATTCGTTCCGGGCCGAAGCTTTCGTTGTTTTTCGGAGAGAGGCAGAGTTCCTTGAGTGATTTCATAGAATTAGGATTGATGGGAGAGACGTTGCGTGCGAAGGAAGTAGACGCCGCCGCCGAAGATGGCCAATACGACCACGCCCATGACGAGCCATATTCCCGAGTTGTTATCGGAATGATCGTTGACTATGAAGCGAGTGGCCAGAATGGTAAGAACGGTACAAGTGCTCAGAGTGATGAGAGCGAGAGAAGGCAACGAATAACGTACCCGGCTGTAGTAAAACCCCAATCCGGTTACGAATGCGGCATAGAGAACGAAGGCCAGGCAAGCGTTGTTGTTATTCGCCTGATAATCCCAGGTGTGAAGAATTTCGCCCGCTGTTTCGACTGTGGCGGGGATGGTCACAGCGGTGAGCAGGATCAGATTACTCCAACCGCGATCGAGCCACGAGATGGGCCATCGCCCTGCGCCTTCCCGGAGCAGGAGAGCCATGAGATTCAAGAGGAGGAGGCTGATGGTTTCGTGACGAAACATAGTCCAGCTTTCCGACAGATCAAGGAAGGGAGCGACCGGCCAATAGAAGCCGAGGGCGAAATTGAGCAACCCAATCCAGCAGAGCCAAAGCGGTATGAACCGTCCGAGAGCAACCCAAGGAAAAATGAGGAAGGCCCACGCCGTGAATAATTCATAGCTATCGGCGCCGGTCTGGTAAATCTGGCCGAAGACGGCGATATAAACTCCGACGAGCATGCTCGCCGCGAGCAGGAGCAGCTTACCCGAGAATCGATCGAATCCTGCCCAGGTCGCGCCGATGAAACTGGCCAGAACGGCTCCTCCGGCGAGCCCCAGTTTATCGTTGTCGGTGAGGTGATTCCAGTTGTGGGCAAAGAAATAGCCGATCCCGGCGAGGATGAGCACGACTCCAAGTGTCAGTAATCCGCGGTCGAGCCATTGTTTCCATGGGAGGTCGCGCCGTATTTGTTGCTCCAAGCTTTGGCATTCTGCGGGGGCAATCACCTTCGCGGCGAGCAATCGGCGTAAAATGGGAATGGAAGCAGGGCGATCCAGGGGTGAGGGGATGGAGTTCATGGGTTAGGCGGTTGAGGATAATTGATGCAGAGTCTCACGGAGAGTCAGGGAAGGCGTGCCCTGGGATTCAGAGTTTTGTTTGAGCGCACCAAAAAGTGTTTCCAGATTATCTAGAAATGGACGGCGGTATTTTTTGGGGAGTGAGCCAAAGATTTCCTGGACGCCTTTTTTATAGAGGGGCGAGATCTTTCGCCAGAGCGAAAGGCCCTGCCGGGTGAGGGTGAGGACCACCCGACGGCGATCGCGCGGATGTTCCCGCCGTTCGATCAATCCGGCCTTGACCATGCGGTTGAGAACGATGGAGATGCTCGATTTGCCCACCAGTAATCGTTCGGTCAGGGTCAGTTGATCCAGCGGGCCTTTGCTTACAGCCAGGAGATTGAGGATGTTGAACTGGGCTCCGGTCAGGCCGAAGGATTGGAAGAAGGACTCACTGCGCCGGTCGAGGGCATTCTGGACCAGGAGGAAGGCGACGAGGAGGTCGTGGGGTGTGGACTCGGGCTTCATGGTTTTAAAATGGCATCAAATGATTTTATGTCAAACTAATATTTTTGAAGGACCTGGCCTAGGCCGGGCCCCGGACGACCGGGAGGCCGTCCTTCCAGATCAAAATTGACTCACTGCGTGACTTGCGTCTACTAACGGGATGAGCTCCAATCCCCGGCATGTCGACGTTGTCGTCATCGGAGGAGGCGCGGCGGGGATGATGTGTGCGGCGGTTGCCGGGAAACGTGGCAGGCGGGTCGTTGTCCTTGAGCGGAACAATCGCGTGGGCAAAAAAATCCAGATTTCCGGGGGCGGGCGATGTAATTTCACCAATCTTCACGCCGAGGCCGGAAATTATCTTTCGGCGCAGCCCGATTTTTGTAAATCGGCGCTCGCTCGTTACACGCCATACGATTTTATCCGGCTCGTGGAAAGTCATGGCATCGCCTATCATGAGAAAAAACTTGGACAGCAATTTTGTGACGGCAGTTCCAGTGAAATCATCGGGATGCTGGAGGAGGAATGCCGCCGGGCGCGTGTTCTCATCCAAACCGATTGCCGCGTATCGTCCGTTAGGCGAACGGATCGTTTTGAAATCGATTCGAATCTGGGCGTTTGGTCGTGCGACTCGCTGGTCGTGGCCACAGGAGGTCTCTCTTTTGCAAAACTTGGTGCGACCGATTTTGGTTATGGCGTGGCGAAGCAATTTGGTCTGGCCGTCACGGAACTTCGACCAGGTCTTGTTCCCCTGACTTTCACCGCTGAAGATCGATTGGTGCTGGCTGATTTGAGCGGTATCTCTCTTCCGGTTACAATCCGGCATCGTGGACAATCCTTTACGGAAAATCTGCTGATCACCCATCGCGGTTTCAGCGGTCCGGTCATTCTGCAAATTTCCTCCTTTTGGCGCGAAGGGGAGATGCTCGAGATTGATCTGCTTCCGGGTCGAAATGGAGCGGCTTTATTGCAGGATCACGAACCGAATGGACATACGTTGGAGCAGGCGCTACGCGCGGAATGGCCGGAACGTTTTGCCAAGAAATGGTCCTCTCTCATGTCAGCATCGCGTCCATTGGCCCAACTTTCAGGATCGAAAAAAAAGGAAATTAGAGCGGCCCTGCACGCCTGGAAAATTTCCATGACTGGAACGGAAGGTTATCCCAAGGCGGAAGTCACGCTGGGCGGAGTCGCAACGTCGGAGCTTTCTTCCAAAACCATGGAGGCGTGCCGGGTTCCAGGACTCTATTTTATCGGTGAGGTGGTGGATGTCACGGGCTGGCTGGGGGGATATAATTTTCAATGGGCCTGGTCATCCGCACACGCTGCGGGGCAGGCTGCCTAGCACGGTTGTACTTTGGTAGACTGCTGCTCTACTTTTAGCTCAATCGCACAATGAAACAGGAACCGCTTTTTTACGTTGAGAGACCAGAGCAAAACGTGGCCGGTCCCTACGATCTGGTTCAGATGGCGGGGCTTCTTCGCAAGAAAATCATCACCATGGAGACTTTAACCCGTCTCGAAAGCGAAGAGGATTGGAAGCCCTTTTGCGAACAATCTCAATATATCGTTGTTCTGGAAATTCCAGCCGATGCCGTTTCAATGCGCCTTACGGCATTGGATGAAGAAGCTCGAGCTCCAAAGACTCCCATTCCACTTCCTTCCACTGAAACAATCATGAAGCTTGGAGCAGCAGTAATTGCATCGTTAGTAGCTGGGGGCATTAGCTTTCTTATTGCAAAATCCGATCCAACGGCGGGGTTTTGTCTTGAGGTAATTGGCGGTGGGGTAGCGGGGGGCGCGCAATGTATGATTATGGCTCGCGAGCTTGATGAAGATTATATGACTCTTCTGATGATTTTTTTTATTCCTCTCTTCGATATCTATTATTTCATCAGCAATATTTGGGAATATTTCCCTTATTTTTGCGCGAAATATATGGGAGCGGCTATTGCGGTGGCAGCAGCGGCGGGGATTGCTGCAGGTTCCTTGCATTAGAGCATTTTCCTCGTTCCCAAGTTGTACTTGGGAACGCCCTATTGGGTTCGCGAAATTCTATTTCGCGCTGATGTACCCTCGACACAGACAGGATTGGCAATGAAATTGCCTCCACAAGTACGTTCCCAAGTGCAACTTGAGAACGAGGAAACCAGTCATCGGCGAAAATTTATTTAGGCGAGACGGTGGCGATGACGTAATGGGGCGAAGAGAAATACTTCCGGGCGATGGCGTTGATTTCGTCGAGCGTGATCGAGGCGATCCGGCTGCGGCGGGTTTCGCCATAAGCATAGCCGAGGCCGAAGAGTTCATCGAGCGAGGCGGCATAGGTCATCTGCGACGGATTTTGCTGTTCAAGCTTGTCCTGGCTTTGCATTTTGGCGCGGGCGCGGGCGAACTCTTGTGCGGTGATGCCCTTTTGTGCGAGGACGGCGATTTCCTTGAGAAGCTCAGTTTCGATTTCCTGGCGTTTGATCGGATCAGTACCGAGATAAAAGAAAAAGTGGCCAGCTTCGAGGCCGAGGAATTGGGAGGTTCCGATAAAATAGGCGAGGCCGAGTTCTTCGCGGATGCGGATGAAGAGTCGCGAGCCGAGATCGGAGAGGGCTTCGTCCAAGATGGAGAGGGCAATCTGATCGGGATGTGCGACCGGGACGGTTGGGAACGCGATGTGAATGACCGCCTGTTCCTTCGGAACGATCTTTTCTTTGCGGATGATTTCTCGCAGGACTGGAACCGGAATTTTATTTTTTGGATTGGAATCGCGGGGAGTCAGCGATGCATTGGCTTGATCCACGAAACCGCGCCATTCTTCGGGGGCGGTCGGGCCGGTTACGGTGAAGATCATTTCCCGGGTCAGCAGCCGCGAGGTTTGATAAGTGAGAACATCCTTGAGGGTGATCGATTCGACGCTTTCCTCGGTGCCGAAATTTTTCCTGCCATAAGGATGGCCGGGATAAAGCGCGGCTCGAATCAGGTCGCGCGCCGCGGCCATCGGATAATCGTGTTCGGCCTGGAGCAAGGAGAGCTGCTTCCGTTTTTCAGTTTGCAATTCGGTTTCGGTAGGAGCTGTTTCGGTTACCATTTCCAGAAAGAGATCGAGACCTGCTTTCCAATCGGGGCTGAGCAGTTCGAGCGAGAGTGTGGCGCTATTATTTCCGGCATCGGCGTGCAGCGCGCCTCCCAGCTGTTCGATATCGCTGGCCAATTTTTCGGCATTGCGATGGCGAGTACCTTTGACGAGCAGATTGGCGGCGAGGCGTGAGAGCCCGGATTTGTTTTCGGGTTCGGTGAGCAGACCACCAGGGAGAACCGCACGCAGGGAAAGCAGTGGAAGCGTGTGCTGAGGCATGTAGAGTGCACGACCTTGATTGCCGAGTGAAATTAATTGCGGGATGGGACGATCGAGCGCCTGGGATGAAGCCGTAGCTGAGATTGCTTTTTCCGTTTTGGGAACGAGCGAGATCAGGTTTTCGCGGTCGGAATGGAAGTAGCGCCGGGCGGCGATGAGAATTTCTTCCGATGTGACGGCTTGCAGACGTTCGTGATAGCGGGCGCTGAAATGAGGATCACGTTGGAAAATCCATCCGCGACCGATCGAGGAGGCTTTTCCGGACATCGTTTTCTGGCTGTGGACTTGGTGAAGAAGGCTTTGGCGTTTGGCGCGATCGAGTTCAGTGAGCTGAGGCGGAGTCTGCTGAAGTTCGTGAATCTGGCGACTGATTTCAGCGAGGAGAGCTTGTTCCTTGTCGGGTGCACAACGGGCTTCGATGCCCCAAAGTCCGTGATCGGCGGGGGCGTAGGCGAAGGCTTCGATTTGTTCGGCCAGGCCAAGTTTTTCGACGCAAACTTGGTTGAGGCGTGAGCTGCGTCCGCCTCCGGCCAAAGTTGCCAGAACATCAAGCGCGGGAGTGTCGGCATGATCGATTCCTCCTATCGGCCAAACAAGTGCGAGGCGGCTTAGTTGGGTCGGAAATTCGCGACGAAGCGTGCGCTGATGATGCTGCATCGGCTCTTTGGGAATGAAAATATCAGCCATGGGACGGCGTGGGAACTTTTCGAGCAGTTCCGCCGCCCGTGCAAAAATCATTTCAGGTAGAATGGCTCCGCAGACGATGAGAGTGAGATTTTGCGGTGCGTAACGTTCGTGGTAGTAGGCGAGCACGTTGTCGCGGGTCACTTGGTTGAAGAGATCGAGATAACCGATGACGGGATGGCGATACGGATGGCGCGTAAAGGCGGTCTCGAAGATCAGTTTGCCGAGTTCGGAATCGGGATTGTCGCGGCCCATGGCAAATTCGCGGCGGATGACTTCCATTTCCTTGGCGTACTCTTCGGTTGGAATCGTGGAATTAAAAATGGCGTCACTGAGAATTTCCAACGCGGTCAGTGCGTTGTCCGAGGGAAGGTCAACGTGATAAACGGTACGATCGAATGACGTGTAGGCGTTGAGATGTCCGCCGAGGTCCTGGATTTGCTGGGCCATCTGGCTGTTGCCGCGGGTCGGTGTGCCCTTGAACATGAGATGTTCGAGAAGGTGGGAGAGTCCCGCGCCGAGCCAGGGCGTTTCGTGAATGCTGCCGGTGGCGCACCAAAATTGAATTGAAACGACGGGCGCAGTGAAGTCGGGCTGGACCAGGATGTTTAAGCCGTTGGAAAGCTGGCGCAGTTCCACGGTTGGCACCGGGATGAAAGGACGCTCGACATTCGCCTTCGCCTGAAGGCCTGCGCGGGAATCAGAGGCCATGGCCGAAACCTAGAGTGAACCAGCTTTTTTCTTTTTGCTGCCGGTGGAGGTGCGCTTTTTGGCTTTTGTGCTGGAGCTTTTGCGCACGGTTGCCGTGAGATTGCGGGGTACAAAGGGTTTGACGAAAGCATCGTCAAAGGTGAAGACGTTCTTGAAATCGTTGGGCGAGTCAGTCTCGTTTTTGCCGAGGACGCCGGAGCTGACGAGATTGAAGACAACCTGGCCGAAATCGTCGGTCGTTTTGATGCCCCATTCATTAAGGACGGCCTTGCTCATCGGGCCATATTCCTTAAGCGCAAATTCGCGCAGACCATGCAACAATTCCTGGCCCGAGACGTGACGATGAGCGTGCTGGCCGGCGCGCTTGAGAGACTTGAGCGTGTGGTTGAGTCCTTCCTGAACGAAATGATAAGCATCGGATGAATAACGCAGATCTTTCTCGCAGATCTGCTCCACCACTTCAGCAAAATTGATTTTGGCCATGAGTTCCGGTTACGGTTTTTGTGTCGGCACGGGGCTGTTCGCGTGCCATTCCGTTCTTAATTTATGCACGATGCCACCGAGGATGAGAAGAGCAAGTAGAAAGGCGAGCAAGCTCTGCTCTTTTCGGGTCAGCAACGGCTTTCTTTCAGACGAGTTATCGGCTTTTTCCTGCATTACTTGAACTTAGTTTGCCACGCGAATAATGGAGGGTCAATTTTTGAAACGGGCGAGAATAAATTAAAGTGCATATCGAAAGGTGTTCACTAGAGTCGACGCATGGAACGCCCCACCTTGCTTGCCAGCACCGCCGTCGATGAAACTTTTGCCGGGGTGACGTATCACCTGGATGGGGAACTTGTCCCGGCGCTTACTGTGGAACTCTCGTCATCGCAGACAGTTTATTTTGAGCATCATATTTTGCTCTGGAAACATCCCGGTGTGACCATCGGCATTCGTCCAATGAAGGGCGCATTCAAGCGGATGATGGCGGGCATGCAAATCTTCACGACGGAAGCTCAAGGTCCGGGCCAGATTGCCTTTAGTCGCGATGCTGCGGGTCATGTCTTTGCTCTTCATTTGAAGCAGGGCGAAGAAATTCACGTGCGTGAACATCAATTTTTAGCCGCAACGGGCAACATCGATTATACCTATGAACGGGTGAAGGGCGTTGCGAACATGCTCTTTGGAGGCACCGGTTTCTTCATCGATAAATTTCATGGCAAGGATGGCGAGGGCATTCTCTGGCTTCATGGCTATGGAAATGTTTTTGAGAAAGTTCTCGCGCCAGGAGAACAGATTGATGTCGAGCCGGGTGCGTGGCTTTACAAAGACATCTCGATTCGCATGGAAAGTAATGTTCAGAGACTTTCTACCGGTATTTTTGCCGGTATGAATCTGGTCATGAATCGATTCACCGGTCCCGGTCGGTTGGGACTGCAATCGATGTATCTCGGTTTCGAGACGGCGGATACCTAGGATTTATTTCAACGGATAGTTGATCCGTCCGCTGTGGGCGCAAACGCGATAGGAGCCATTAGCTTTTCGCTCGGCTTCAACAACGCCGCCGGCTTCCTCGATGAGGATATGGCCCGCTGCGATGTCCCATAGATTGACGTCTCGCTCGATGTAGGCGTCGAGTCGTCCGCAAGCGACGTAGGCCATATCGAGCGCAGCTGAACCCATCGCGCGTAACTTGCGGGCCTGGTTGCCGTAGACTTGGTAAAGTTTCAGGCAATGATCAATCGAGTCCTGGCTTTTCGCGAATCCGACGGCGAGCACAGCTTGTGAAAGTTGATTGCGCGTGCTGACTTTTTGGCGGATGCCGTTGAGATACGTTCCTGTTCCGCGTTCGGCGGTGAAAAGTTCGTGGCGCATCGGATCGTAAATGACGCCGAGAATAATGCGCTGAGTGGTGGCTTCACGCGCGGCGATGGAAACGCAGAAATGGGGAATGGCATGCGCGAGGTTCATCGTGCCGTCGATGGGATCGACGATCCATTCGATCTCGCCTTTTGGATCGCCGAAATCTCCCGAGTTGCCTTCCTCGCCGATGCAGCGGCTTTTGGGATGATGCTCGAGCAGAATTTGATAAATCAGGTCCTGGCATTCTTTGTCGGCGGCGATTTTGATGTCGTGCGTAAATTCCTCGATGACCTGGAGTTTTTGTCCGAAAGCGTGGCGAAGACGTTCCCCGGCGGCTTGCGCGGCGGTAATGGCGGCATAAATCATCTGGTAAGGGTAAAGGAACTTCCCCTTTGTGGCGAGAGCGTGTCGTTCGAATTCTTTGACGAGTCGGGTGGGATGCGCAAAACTTCACGATATGGCAATACCTTTGGAAGATTTGGCATCGGATATCGTGGGCAAGGCTCAACGCGGTTTGGGCGTGAGCGACGACGCATTGGCGGAAAAGCTGGGCGTTAAGCCGGACGAACTGGAGGTAATCAAGCAGGTGCGTGGCGTAGCTCCTGCACTGGTGGAAAAATTGGCCACGGCGCTCGAACTCGATGCGAAGGCACTAACTGACCTGGCTGAAGGCAAATACACGCCCAAAGTTACGCCGCCCAGCACCGGCTTTTTTCAAGCGAACACTGTCTACGGCGACATGACCGTGAATGCCTATCTCGTGTGGGATCCCGAAACCAAGCTCGCCGCTGCTTTCGATACGGGTGCTGATGCCACGCCATTAGTGGACGAGATCAAGAAGCATAAGCTAACGCTTCAGGATATTTTTCTTACCCACACTCACGGCGATCATGTGATGGAGCTCGATCGTCTTCGCGAAAAAGTGGGTGGTTCCATCGGCGTTCATACGCCTGAGGCTGAGCCATTGGAAGGTGCCGCGCCATTCAAGCCCGGTGTGACTTTTTCTCTCGGGAAGTTGCAAATCGAGACGCGCGATACCTCGGGACATTCCGCGGGCGGCACGACTTATCACATTCATGGTCTTGATGCGCCGTTGGCCATTGTGGGTGACGCGCTCTTTGCCGGATCGGCGGGTGGGATCAGAACCGATTATCGTGCGGGGTTGCGCCGCATTCGGGATCATATTCTCTCCGCGCAGGACAATACGACGCTCGCCCCTGGACATGGTCCGCTGACCAGCGTGAAAGAGGAAAAAGCTCACAATGCTTTCTTTCCTGAATTTCGTCAGTCCGTTGCGAAGGATATTTAGGCTTTTGTCATCCCGAGCTTGTCGAGGGACCTCTAATTATTTTGCTCAGGCGACATCAAAGAAAAGAATAGTTAGGGGTCCCTCGACAAGCTCGGGATGACAGACTTTTTTATTGGAGAGTTTTACTCCCCGATAATCTTTACCAGAACACGTTTGCGGCGCATGCCGTCAAATTCGCCGTAGAAGATTTGTTCCCAGGGGCCGAAATCAAGTTTGCCTCCCGTTATTGCGACGACGACCTCTCGACCCATGATCGTGCGTTTGAGATGGGCATCGGCGTTGTCTTCGCCGGTGTCGTTGTGGCGGTATTGATTGTGCGGCTTTTCGGGTGCGAGTTTTTCGAGCCACCGTTCCCAGTCTTCGAGTAGGCCGCTTTCGTGGTCGTTGATAAAAATACTCGAGCTGATGTGCATCGAGTTGCAAAGAACCATGCCTTCTTTGACGCCGCTCTCTTGAATGCAGTCCTGAACCTTGGAGGTGATGTTCACGAATCCGCGCCGGGCCGGGAGATTGAAGATCAATTCGTGGCGGTAGGTTTTCATGGAGCTACTTCTCAAAAAAGCTGTTGCTGTGAACCCGTCGGTTTGAGTCCGAGTTTTTCGTAAGCGCGCTTGGAAGCGACGCGGCCCTGCGGAGTGCGTTTGAGAAAGCCTTCCATGATGAGGTAAGGTTCATGGACTTCCTCAAGCGTGCCAGCTTCTTCGCCGATGGAGACCGCGAGCGAATTGAGGCCGACGGGGCCGCCGTCGAATTTATGGATGAGTGCTTCGAGCAGGCGCTTGTCCATTTCATCGAGGCCGTCCTGATCGATTTCGAGCATGGCGAGCGCGGCATCGGCCGATTCGACGGTGATCGGCGGCTTCGAGCGGACGAGAACGTAGTCGCGCACCCAGCGGAGAAGATTGTTGGCGATGCGGGGCGTGCCGCGGGAACGGCGGGCGATTTCAAAAGCTGCCGTCGTTTCGATTTCCAATTCGAGCAGTCGCGCCGAGCGGAGAATGACTTGCTGCAGATCGTCGGCGGGGTAGTAGTCGAGGCGATTGACGAGGCCGAAACGGGAGCGGAGCGGCGCGCTGATCATGCCCGCGCGAGTGGTGGCGCCGATAAGCGTGAAGCGAGGTAAGTTGAGCCGGACGCTACGCGCGTTGGGGCCTTGGTCGATGATGATGTCGAGTCGGAAATCCTCCATTGCGGGGTAGAGATATTCCTCGATGTTTTTATTGAGGCGATGGATTTCGTCGATGAAGAGAACATCTCCTTTGCCGAGCGTGGTGAGAAGTCCGGCGAGATCGCCCGCTTTTTCGATGACGGGGCCAGAGGTCGTAACGATGGTTGCGCCCATTGCCTTTGCGACGATGTGGGCGAGCGAGGTCTTGCCGAGACCGGGCGGGCCGCAGAAGAGAAGATGTTCGAGAGAATCGTCGCGATGCTTGGCAGCATCGATGAGGATGTTGAGCCGTTCCTTGATCCGCACCTGTCCCACGAATTGGTCAAGGAGTGCAGGCCGAAGAGTTATCTCCAGGCGCGGGTCTTCGGGGATGGCATCAAGAGGAGTTTTGCCGCTCATGGTTGAAGATTAACCTAGGCTGATCTGATTCTTCGACAAGCTCGGGATGACTGAATCGTCGCCCGGCGGTCGACGACTACCTCAAGTACCTCGGAGCTTTATCCCGAGCCCTTTATTTTTGCATAACTTGCAACTTATTTGCAAATAATAGTTGCAAGTCATTTGCGTATTAGCTAGCGATTATCACAAGTTACTTGCATATAAATCAACATTTGAAGGAAAATAAATGAACTTACATTTAAAAATACTGGCCTCCTTCCTCTCAATCTTCTTTCTGACAGAAGCTGTAAGAGCTCAAACCATTTCCCCATCCACCACGGATAAACCCAGCCAACCGGCAATTCAACTCGATACCATTGTGGTGACGGGTTCGCTCGATTCCCAGAGGGACGAGATTGCCCCGGAACTGGGAGCGACGGTCTACAATATCAGCCAAAACCAGGTAGAAACCCAATCACAAGGGGATAATGCCCCTTTTAACCAAACGATTCTTCGGGCTCCGGGTGTAGCCGAGGATTCTTTCGGCCAGCTTCACGTTCGCGGCGAGCATGCCAACCTTCAGTACCGGATCAACGACGTCTTGATTCCCGAAGGATTGACCGGTTTTGGGCAGGAACTCGATACCCGTTTTCTCAGCAGTGTTTCTTTGATCACCGGGGCATTGCCCTCCCAATACGGTTTTCACACGGCCGGGATTATCGATGTGCGCACGAAGAATGGAGCGTTCGATCAGGGCGGCGATTTCAGTTTGTACGGAGGAAGTTTTGATACGATCAATCCGAGTTTCCAATGCGGTGGAAGCAGCGGGAAATGGAATTATTACTTCACGGGTAGTTTCCTGGAAAACGGGCAGGGGATCGAGAATCCGGTCAACAGCACTAATCCTCTCCACGACGATTCCCAACGCTATAGCGGGTTCGGTTACCTCGAATACGTCATCGATAACACGAGCCGGTTCAGCATTATCCTGAGCGGCGAACAGGCCCAGTTTCAGATCCCGGATAGCCCCGGCCAACCCGGTAATTTCATCCTGGCCGGACTGCCGATTGACCCCGCCACGGGAAATTCCGCCTTCAACTCCGCCAATCTGAATGAAAATCAAAACGAGCAAAATTATTACGCCATCGAATCTTATCAGAAGAGCGTCGATGACGTTAGCTTCCAGTTTTCCACCTTCCAGCGTTTCAGCAGTGTCTTATTTCGACCGGACGAAATCGGCGATCTCGTATTTAATGGAGTGGCCAGCCGGGTCGATCAGAGTCTCTTTGCCAACGGTCTTCAGGGTGATGTTAGTTGGGTGATCAATGATCAACACACATTGCGTGGAGGAGTTCTCGTCAATATCCAGTCCACTCAATCGAGTCAGAACGATCATGTTTTTCCGGTCGTTGGCGGCGTAACCGGCACGACTCCCATTGACATTCAAGACGGCAGTAATCGCCTGGGAGCCGAGTATGGGGTTTATCTTCAGGATGAATGGAAGATCATTCCAAAGGTCACTGTCAATTTTGGAGGACGTTTTGACGTGGTCGATGCCTATGATCACGAAAACCAATTAAGTCCCCGGCTCAATGTCGTGTGGGAAGCCACGCCGGAGACGACCCTTCATGCCGGTTATGCCAGTTACTTCACACCTCCGCCGCAACAAGAGGATGCGCCCGTCGATATTAATAAATTTATCGGGACAACCAATGAGCCCGAAGTGTTGCAGCAAGGTTCTACCAAAGCAGAACGGGCCGATTACTTTGATGTCGGTGCCACGCACCAGTTCAACAACCTCGGAACTGGCGCGCTTTCGGTCGGAGTGGATGCTTATTACAAGCACGCCATGAACCAGCTCGATGACGGACAATTTGGAGCCGCAGTCATCTTGCAGCCCTTTAACTACCAATCGGGACAGGTTGATGGAGTCGAATTCACCGGCAACTACCAAGTCAAGGGGATCATCGATGAGAAGGATGTTTTCAACACCTATGCCAATTTTGCCGTAAGTCAGGCCTTGGGGGAAAACATCACGTCAAACCAATACGAATTCAGTGCGGCCGATCTGGCTTATATCAGCAATCACTATATTTACCTCGATCACAACCAAACCTACTCCGGTTCCCTGGGGGCTTCGTACTCTTTGTGGGAGAGCACGATTTACGCCGATATTCTTTACCAAGACGGACTGCGCCGAGACATCGACAGTGCGCCCAACGGAGGCAGGTTGCCTTCTTACTATCCGCTCAATCTGGGCGCGTCACATTTGTTCCACATCCCAGGGTTTACAGATCTCAGCGTCCGCTTCGATGTGGTGAATGTTTTGGATCAAGCCTACGAAATCCGCGATGGCACCGGCGTAGGCGTGGGTGCGCCCCAGTGGGGATCACGACGCGGTTACTATGGAGGGATCACTCTCCGGTTTTAACCTCGTTCGGGTTAATTCCCCGCCGCTTGCGGCTACCAACGGACGACACGGAGGTCGTCCCTCCAAATAAATACACCGTTGCTTGCGGCGGGGTTCTTTATTCCCATCAGGGGTAGCTATCGCATGCCGTGTGACGGCTGCCACCAAGCCTCCCCGTCTCGTACGGAGGCAGGAGCGTGAAACTCTGGCAGTAATAAAATACTGCCATATGCGGCACCACCTGCCTTCCGCAGGACTTAGCCTTCGCCTACCCAGTCGCCAAGGCGGAGATACTCACGTATCTTCCGGCGTTCATAGCGGCTTTGTTGCACCTTGTTGGTGCGTGCATCCGCTAGACGAAGCGGATTTTTATTTGTTCGAACCAAGTCGACCATCATGTCGGCTGTTTTCATCAGGACTTATTTCCTTTCTGGTTATGTTCGAGCTTTCACTGAGCCTAAAGGATGCCAACTCCGTGACGGAAATTGAGCAACCCCGTGACGCAACTCACATGAGTCGCGTAATTTTATCGCCAAGCCTCCCGTTTTCCAACGGTTGCGGCTTGAAGCATGCTTGATCCACGCCATATTGATCTTACTTATAATTTATGGCCTTACACTCGCTTTTCAACTCTCTCCATTCTACATCGACGCAATCTGGTCAAAAAGTTACATATTATTCATTACCCGCCTTGGAAGAAGCAGGGGTGGGGCCGATCTCCAAACTACCGGTTAGCATTCGCATCGTACTCGAGGCTGTCTTGCGTAATTTCGATGGGAAGAGAGTCAGCGAAAAAGACATCCGCACTCTGGCTAATTGGAATGCAAAAACGCCCGCCTCGGAGGAGATCCCCTTCGTTGTTGCCCGCATCGTCCTTCAAGATTTTACCGGCGTTCCCCTCCTGGTCGATCTGGCTGCGATGCGTCACGCCGTGGCCAAGTTGAAAAAAAATCCGAAACTCATCGAGCCGCTCGTGCCGGTTGATCTCGTGGTGGATCACTCGGTGCAGGTCGATGTCGCGGGTGTTCCGACGGCGATGCAACAGAATCTCGAATTTGAGTTCATCCGCAATCGTGAACGTTACGAGTTCCTCAAGTGGGGCCAGCAGGCTTTCGAAACTTTTAAGGTTGTGCCTCCCGGTATCGGCATCGTTCACCAGGTCAACCTCGAATATCTCGCCAAGGGCGTTCTCTCCACCACGCAGGAGGGCGAAACGATTTATTATCCCGACACGCTGGTGGGTACCGATTCCCACACGACAATGATCAACGGTCTCGGCATCGTGGGCTGGGGCGTCGGTGGCATCGAGGCGGAAGCGGGCATGCTCGGCCAGCCGGTCTATTTCCTCACGCCTGAAGTCGTTGGTGTCCACATGACCGGCGCGTTGCGCGAGGGCGTCACCGCGACCGATCTCGCCTTGCACGTCACCGAGATGCTCCGCAAAGCCAAAGTCGTGGGCAAGTTTGTCGAGTTTTACGGTCCCGGTGCGGCGTCGCTGCCGCTTCCCGATCGCGCGACCATCGCGAACATGGCGCCCGAATATGGCGCGACGATGGGGTATTTCCCGGTCGACGCCGAATCGGTTAATTATCTCAAGTCGACTGGACGCACCAAGGAGCAGGTTGAAGCTTTTGAAACTTACTTCAAGGCGCAGAAACTTTTCGGTATTCCGACCAAGGCCGATGGCATTGTCTACAGTTCCGACATTGAGTTGAACCTCGCCGATGTCCAGCCGAGCGTCGCCGGGCCGAAGCGCCCGCAGGATCGCATTGCTCTGCCTGAACTAAAGGCGAAGTTTTTGAACGCACTCGATAAGCCGGTAACGGAAAATGGCTTTGGCAAGAAGGGTGCCGAAGGAGCGCACGCCAACGTTACGCTCAACGGCACGCATCCCGCCGCCGATGTTCAGATTAATCACGGCAGCGTGCTTATTGCGGCGATCACGAGCTGTACGAATACGAGCAATCCCTCGGTCATGCTCGCGGCGGGGCTGCTTGCCAAGAAGGCAGTTGAGCGTGGCTTGACCGTGAATCGCGCGGTGAAGACTTCGCTCGCACCCGGTTCACGTGTCGTGACCGATTATCTCGCTACGACCGGTCTCCAGCCTTACCTCGACAAACTCGGTTTCCAGATCGTTGGCTACGGATGCACGACCTGTATTGGTAATTCGGGCCCGCTTAACCCCATCATCGACGAAGCGATTACGAAGAGCGATCTCGTCGCGGCGAGTGTCCTTTCGGGTAATCGTAATTTCGAGGCCCGCGTCCATCCGAGCATCAAGGCGAATTTCCTCATGTCGCCGCCGCTGGTGGTTGCCTTCGCGCTGGCGGGCAAGGTCGACATCGATCTTGTTAATGAACCTCTCGGCACTGACAAGGAGGGCAAGCCGGTTTATCTCAAGGAACTCTGGCCCACGCTTCAGGAAATCAAGACAGAGATGGAAGGCGCGTTGAAGCCTGAAATCTTCCGCAAACTCTACAGTAATTTCGCCGAGCAAAATCCCGCGTGGAATAACATCCCCGGCTCGACTGGCGAAACCTACTCGTGGAACGAGGCGAGCACCTACATCCAGGAGCCGCCCTTCTTTGAGAATTTCTCGCTCGAACCGGGACACATCACGGAAATTCTCGATGCGCGCCCTCTCGGTATATTCGGTGATTCGGTCACGACCGATCACATCTCGCCTGCGGGCAGCTTCAAGAAAAATTCGCCCGCCGGTGTTTATCTGCTCGAACAGGGTGTGAAGCCGGAAGAGTTCAACAGCTATGGCGCGCGCCGTGGCAATGACCGGGTGATGACCCGTGGCACGTTCGCCAATGTCCGGATCAAGAATCTCATGGTGCCGGGCGTTGAAGGTGGCGTGACCAAATTTCAGCCCACTGGTGAGCAGATGAGCATTTACGATGCGTCGCTTCTCTACCAGGAAAAGCATGTGCCACTCGTTATCATCGCGGGACAGGAATATGGCACGGGCAGTTCGCGCGACTGGGCGGCGAAGGGGACGAAGCTTCTCGGTGTGAAGGCGGTCATCGCGCAGAGCTTCGAGCGCATCCACCGCAGCAATCTTGTCGGCATGGGCGTGTTGCCGCTTTGCTTCGCTGACGGCGTGAATGCCGCGAGTCTCAAGCTTGAAGGCACCGAGACCTATTCATTGCGCGGCCTGACTGATGCGATCAAACCGCGTCAGACGGTGAATCTCGAAATCAAGCGAGCCGACGGCAAAATCGAAACCGTGCCGCTTGTCCTGCGCATCGATACGCCCATCGAAGTCGATTACTACCAGCACGGGGGGATTCTTCCCTATGTTTTGCGTCAGATCATCAAGAAGGCAGCTTAAGAATTTTTGACGGAATTAATGGAAATTTTTAGACAGGATTAATATGATTAACAGGATTTTTATGTGCAGAACCCATTTTCTCAGCCTTTTATTTTTTGTAATTACCGGAATCTTTTTCAGTTCTTCAGTAGCTTTCGGCGATGATGACAATCCAGCCACGCTTGCGGATGTCCACAAAATTTTACTCCAAGCCGCGGGCTACCAAAGCGACACCCCGCCGACTTCTGATGAACAGACTGAGCTGCTGAATAAGGCTCTTAAAATGATCGCTAAAATTCCTCACGCTTATCATGGACAATTAAAGGCTGCGACCAGAGACATCAATGCTGCGTTAAGCGAGTTGAGTAATGGCGATCCTGCTCATAAGGCGAAAGAGGACATTTATGATGCGGATGACCAAATCAAAGCCATCATGTAGGGGCTTTTCCGTTTTGGAATAAGACCAGAACCCTGTGCAAGAATTGTTCCGCGGTGTAAGCTTTTCGGCTAAAGCTCTTCTTCCTCGGTCGTCGTGGTTGTGATGCCGTCAGCGGTCTTGCGTGTGACGGTGGTGCGTCGGAAAATGCGGCCCCTGCCGTAGTTTGATTCGCTGACGAGTCCAACGACGCCCAGTACGAGATAGGCCCAGAACCAAATGTTATCATGGCCGATATCGGTGTAGACATAGAATGCGATTAAAAAACGGGGAAGAAAAAGCCATAGAAAGAAATTGCCAACAGCAGGAAGCGTGTTGGGCGGATAAGGCCAAACTCCAAACCAAGCCAGAAAAAGGACAAAACGAGGAAAGAAGAGTCCAATCAGCAGCAACCAAAAGTCAATGTGACCAGTAGCAAAAAGTTCAGCACCCATTCTTTAATTTACGCAATATTATTTGAGCGTCCACCTTCGAATTCAGGTAGGAATTCTTTTCGCCATGTCCTGCCGAATCATCAAAGAAGGCGTTGTAAGGATTTTTGACGGAAGACAGACGAAATTAACGGAATTTTTTGGACAGGATTAATATGATTAACAGGATTGCTGTCGGGAAACCAATCCGTCATCCTGAGCTTGTCGAAGGATCAGTTCAGGAATAGAAAAAGAAAGCAGGCATAATTAAAATATGCTAGAATGTGCCTAGCCTTTTTATTCATGAATATCGTCCAACCCGAGCCATGGAGTGACTTTTTGGATATATGGCTTTTTTATGTTCTATCCCCCGGCTTGATATTTCACTTAATGGTATTCGCTTTCGGTTGTTTTCTAATTGCCGTGGCATCTGCTATCCAGAAGCAAATATTTTTAATAGGAAAACGTATCGTTCACTTTGGTGGTTTTTTAATCATTTTGCTGATAGTGAGTGGTGCGTTCAATGCCCTCTGGAATTGCCTGGTTTGGGGAAATCTTTATCAAGATTTCGGACCAGACACCGAGGATGATTTCACGCCCTTTCTCCCCATTACTTCATACCTAATTACTACAGAACGCTGTCATGGGGAATCAGCGCTGTCATTTACCAATGTATTCGTCGCGGCATAAGCGCACTGTGTAAGCGTTGCGCTTCATACAGGCACAGACAATTACCGGCCTGAATGCTGTTGCACAGGATGGGCCTTGGACAACAAGCACCATTTACGCCGCCTCCTGCCAATCGGTTTCGGATTGGTCGGTATTTTCGGCGCTGTCGTGGGGCGAGATGAAGAAGCGTTCTTCGCGGGCGATGCGGAGTCCTGCCTGGCGAAGCTCGACCGGCGATAATTCGGCACGGTCGGCAAGGAGTGCTTCCTTGTTCACTTCGGGAGGAGGAACGCGAAGATAACGTTTTCCCCAACCAAGATCGGCGAGTTTCAGCGCGACGGCGGACCAGGTCCATTTGCGACTGGCCCGTTCGATCCGGGGCGGCGTGACCCGGAAACCAATCGTGGCGTGAGTGCAATCGAGAGCTCTCTTTTCGTTAAAGGCACCGGGATTTTCCTTGGCCCAATTTTCCACCCACGATGTTTCGGCGGCAAGGTAGCGATCAAGTTCGGCGAGGGGCGGGCGAAATTTTTGTCGGATGGCGGTGATTTCTCTTTCCTGGGCGCGTTCGAGTTCGTCACGGTCGAGTTGGAGTTGAACAATATTTTCAACAACGACATCGAGTTGCTGGCGGGTTTGAATATTCGGGGCGGTTGGTTGATTAGGGTGAGGAATGGGATTCATGGGGTACGACAAAGATTAAGATTCAAAGGGATTTTCGAGCGCATGGGCGAGGGGATGCCCAAACCGCTTTTTGTAAAAACCAAGGAGGCTGGCGCGTGTGATACGCTGGTGAAGCCTTTTTTTCTTTTTGGAAGGATTGACCTCGGAGGCTTTGAGGTCGCCGCTCTGGATGAGGGCGTGAACTGTTGCACGGGAAACCGAGAGGAGTTTCGCAACTTCACGCACCTTGACAAGAGGGGGGACAGGCTCTTTCTTGAGTGTGGTACTTAATGTAATCATATAGTTGAGTTTAAAAAGCTGATATTTTTCAACGTACAGATATATCGGATTTTTTGTGGGCGTGATTTAGGATTATTGTGCACAATTTTTCTAATATTATTAACAATGCGATTGATTAGTAACTATGTGTGCCGATTTGTCGCCAAAACTTGGCGCGTAACACAGTAAAAAACTGGACAATTTTTTCACCCGAGCTTTGTTAAGCCCATGTTTACGGGACTCGTCGAAGGCACAGGCCGAATTGTAACACTTGAATCTGCGAAGGAATTGACTCGACTTGTGATCGACATGAGGCACTTGGCGGAAGGTGTTCAGCTTGGGGATAGCATCGCGATCAACGGATGCTGCCTGACCGTGACTTCACTTCAGAATACGCAGCTCGGTTTTGATTTATTGGAGGAAACCCAAGCGCGGACTAATTTGCGTGAGGCAAAGTCGGGTGCAATCGTCAACGTGGAGCGTGCTTTACTGGCGCAGGGACGTATTGGAGGTCATTTCGTAACGGGGCATATCGATGCCACAGGGATGGTCCGCAAATGGGAACAGGTGGGGAACGATTACGAATTGCGAATTGGAATGGAGCCTGCCCATGGAAAATATCTCGTGGCGAAGGGATGCATCGCCATTGACGGCATCAGCCTGACTGTTGCGGAGGTGACGAGGGATGAATTTTCGGTTTGGATTATTCCCCACACGCGGGAAGTAACTGCTCTGCGCGAACGCGGGGTGGGCGATACGGTCAACCTCGAATTCGATCTTCTGGCCAAGTACACGGAGAAGATTCTCACGGTTCGCGAGAAATAGCTGGCGATGAACGACGCGTTGGTTACCTTGTTTTTAAGAGATGAATGCCACAGTTGAAGCGCTTTTAGTTTTACAGGAACGCGACGTACGGGTGACGAATCTGAGCGCCGAGCTCGAGAATCTTCCCCGGCAAATCACCGCCGTCGAAAGCGACCTGGCGGCACGCTCGGCCAAATTTGACGAGATAAAAAATCGTACCCGGCAGATCGAAGCCGACCGGAAAAAGCTCGATCTCGAAGTTCAATCCAAGCAGGCCGCTATCGCCCGCTATAAATCGCAGCAGCAGCAGACGCGGAAGAACGAAGAGTTTGCCGCATTGAATCACGAGATCGAACACGCTGAAAAAGAAATTTCAACATTGGAAGATTCCGAGCTTGAATTGATGGAAGCCTACGACAAGGGGCTCGCGACCGTGGCGGAAGGCCAGAAGGAACTTGCGCAATTTCAGGAGAAGACAAAGCAGAAAAAAAACGATTTGGAAAAACGCATCACCGCCGTTACCACCGAGCTGGCTGCGGCCAAGGAAAAACAGACCGCTGCTGAACAAACTGTGCCGGAGGAAGACTTGTCGCGTTATCGCCGAATTCTCAAAAGCAAGAAGGACGTCGCTATCGTGCCGATTCGCGGTGGGGCTTGCGGCGGCTGTCACATGAAGCTGACTTCGCAGACGGTGATTAGCGCGCGCGGCGGCGAGGGGCTTACCTCATGCGAGAACTGCGGTCGGTTGGTTTATTGGTCGGAAGAGTGATTGACTCTGTCCCTATGCCGTCATCCTGAGCTTGTCGAAGGATCAGCTTCCGGAAGGTACTCACTTTATCCTGCGATCGTCTACTTACCGGAGGCTGGTCCTTCGACAAGCTCAGGATGACGGAGCATTTTAATCTATCGTGCACCCAGCACTCTCGTTCCCAAGTTGCACTTGGGAACGCTCTTTTGTTCTCCGCGAAATTCCATTTCGCGCTGATATCCCCTCAACATAGATGGAATGGATCATGATCTTGCCTTCGCAAGCACGTTCCCAAGTACAACTTGGGAACGTGGTAAGGTGTGTACTTAATATTTTGATTTGCTCTACCCAGCGATTGAAGGTTTGCAGGATGAGTTGTCATCCTGTTACTTTGATGGTGTGAAGCTCTTTGCTCTTTCGTTGTGGAACCAGGAAGCTTTTTCATTGCAGTGGTTCTGGGGAATCGGGCTGTTCGGACTCTTTCTCATCATTCTTCAAGCCATCTTTGGGTTATTTGTCGGGCATGATGGCGATACCAACGCAAGCGGCAGTCTTGATGTGCATGGAGGACATGGCGGAGGCAGTAATTATCTTTCCCTGAAAAGCATTTCGGCCATGTTGCTGGGCTTTGGGTTCGGCGGGGCAATTTTCGATAAGAATGGTTACTCCGTCGGTCTTTCCGCTTTAGGAGGACTGGCCATCGGTATTGCCATCGGAGCTGTTTATATCGCACTCATGAATTCACTTTATCGGCTGCGCTCGGATGGCACGGCTGTCCTATCGGATGCGGTCAATCGAAGCGGCACGGTCTATATGCGCATCCCTGCCGGTATGTCGGCCTCGGGTGAGATCCAAGTTTCGTTTGGCGGACGCCTGCAAAATATCAGAGCCTATACTCGCGGTCTGGAGCTTGCCACAGGAACGGCTGTGCGCGTTGTCTCACTTCACGGCGATCATGCGTTGGTGGTCGAAAAACTTTCGTAACAGTTCTAATTATCAAGGAAAAAATGGAATACTTATATTTAATCGGGGGCGCAACGCTGTTGGTGTTCATGGCGTTTGTCAGTTTTCTCAGTCGCTATAAGCGTTGTCCTTCGGATCGTGTTCTCGTGGTTTACGGACGGGTTGGTACGGGCCATAGCGCACGATGCATGCATGGCGGCGCCGCTTTTATTTGGCCGATCATTCAGGACTACCAGTTCCTCGATTTGCGTCCGATGTCGATCGACATCCAGCTAAACAACGCCCTTTCCAAGCAGAATATCCGCGTGAGTGTCCCTTCCACGTTCACCATCGGGATCACGACCGATCCGGAGAAGATGGGCAACGCCGCCGAACGTTTGCTGGGCCTGAACAACGCTCAGATCATGCAACTCGCCAAGGAGATTATCTTCGGCCAGATGCGGCAAGTCGTCGCCACGATGAGGATCGAGGAGATCAATGCGGACCGTGACAGGTTAATCGAGGCGATTACGAACAATGTCAGCACCGAGTTGGAAAAAGTAGGCTTGCGCCTGATCAACGTCAACATCCAGGATGTCACCGACGAATCGGGTTATATCGAAGCGCTTGGTAAGGAAGCCTCTGCAAAGGCGATCGCTGATGCCAAGATCAAGGTGGCTCAGGCTGAGCGCGACGCGGAGATCGGCAAGGCTGTCGCAGACAAGGAAATGACGGTGAGTGTTGCGGGCGCACAGGCCGAGGCGACCAAGGGTAAAAACGAGGCCCAGCAACAGATCGCCCAGTCTAATTCTGATTTACGCGTCAAGCAGGCTGAAGCGGCACGTATGGCGCAGGTCGCCGAAAATGTCGCGAAGGCCGATGTGGAGCGTCAGACTTTCGATGCTGAGGGCAAAGCCCAGGAATCGCGTGCTGTGATGCAGCGTAAGCAGCAATATGCGGAACGAGTGGTTCCTGCGGAAATCGCCAAGGAAGCCGTGATCGTCAACGCGGAAGCCAGCGCGCAGCAAGTCACGATTGCAGCCGAAGCAGAAGGTAAAAGAATCCTGACCATCAAGCAGGCGGAGGGACAAGGTATCAAAGCGGTTCTCGAAGGTCGCGCCGAAGGTTTCAAGCAACTTGTTGCGGCAGCAGGCGGTAATGCCAACGAAGCCGTCATCGTGTTGGTCGCCGATCAACTTCCGAGCTTGGTCGATTCGCAGATGAAGGCGATTTCCAATCTGAAGATCGATAAGGTAGTTGTCTGGGGTGGCGGTGGCGAGGGTCAGAAAGGCGGCATCTCACATTTGCTCAAAGATTTGATTACCGGTTTGCCGCCGGTTACTGACTTGGCCAAAGCAGCTGGAGTCCAATTACCACCTGTGCTTGGACGAGTCGAATCGCCATTTGTGGAACCTCAAGCTGAATCTAAGCCTGCTCCTGAGCAGAAGAAGGCATGATCTGAATTTAAGAAGTTACTGATGTGCTCTACGACTTTGGTGGTTTAATTGCCCGCAATTTTTCCCATTCGGCAAGGCGGGCCTTGATTTTGGCTTCGTAGCCGTGGTCGGTGGGCTGGAAAAAGCGCCCCGGTTCGATGCCGTAATTTTGGGGGGCAATGGCTCCTGGAAAATCATGGCTGTACTGGTAGCCTTCGCCATGGCCGAGTTGTTTGGCGCCGGGATAGTGGGCATCGCGGAGATGTTTGGGAACCTGGACGACCTCATTTTTTTGCACCGCTGCGAGGGCATTGCCGATGCCTATGACGGATGAATTGCTTTTTGCGGCGCAGGCGAGATAAAGCGTCGCTTCGGCGAGGGGAATCTTGCCTTCGGGCATGCCGATAAATTCAACCGCATGGTGGGCCGCGACGGCGACGACGAGTCCCTGCGGATCAGCCAGACCAATGTCTTCGCTGGCAAGAATAACGAGGCGGCGAGCGATGAATCGCGGGTCCTCGCCCGCTTCAATCATTTTCGCAAGCCAGTAGAGCGCTGCGTCGGGATCGCTGCCGCGCACCGATTTGATAAAGGCGGAGATGGTGTCGTAATGCTGGTCTTCGTCACGGTCATAGAGGACGCGTTTTTTCTGTACACATTCCTCGATGATGGCGGCATCGATGTGCACCACGCCGTCGGCGCCGGTTGGAGTGGTTAAGGCCGCTATTTCAAGGCCATTGAGCACGCGGCGCGCGTCGCCTTCGGAAGTCGCGATCAGGTGAACGCGGGCATCGGGATTCAAATCAATTTTGAGCTTGCCCAAGCCGCGCTCGGGGTCGGCGAGAGCACGGTCGATCAGTTCAGAAAGCTCGGCGGAACTGAGCGGTTCGAGCTGAAAAATCTGCGAGCGCGAGACGAGTGGGCCGTTGATGTAGAAGGAGGGATTGTGCGTGGTTGCGCCGATCAGCCGGACGGAACCGGCCTCGACATCGGGAAGAAGGACATCCTGCTGGGCCTTGTTAAAGCGATGAATTTCATCGATGAAAAGAACGGTGCGCTGGCCGTTGACCTTAAGGCGGGTAACGGCGGCAGCGAGAACGCGGCGTAGATCCGAGACGGAAGATTCGACTCCGTTGAGCCGCTCAAAATGGCAGACGGTGCATTGGGCAATGACTTCCGCCAGCGAAGTTTTTCCGACGCCGGGCGGCCCGAAGAGAATCAGGGAGGTGAGCCGATCGGCTTCGATCAAGCGGCGCAATGGCTTGCCGGGCGCGAGGAGATGGCTTTGGCCAAAATATTCTTCGAGAGTGCGAGGACGAAATCGGGCCGCGAGCGGAGCGTTTGGAGAAATCTTTCCACCAGCATTGCCGGGAGATGACGGTGAGTCGGAGGTGAACAAATCGTCCATGTTGGAGGTAATGTAGCGACGGTTTAGGAACGTCGCAAAAGAAACCGCTTACCGAGGTTCGAGGACGAAGATGAGCCGGCCTCGCTTGAAATCGGGACCGTTGATGAAAAGAGGAGTATCTTCGCAGGGTTCGTACATGCCTTTGACCACGATGAAGCCGTCTTTGTAGAGCTCGTAATCGAGCACGGGGGGTTCATCGGCTTTCCGAGGTAGAGGTTCCAACCGGATAAAAAAATCTTTTCGCGGAAGAACCCACTGTTGCCAATGGCTTCCCAAATCAATGTCCTCCATTCTTAACAACTCATAGTGTTTGAACCCAAAAACTTCATGGAGGCGATGATGTAACCTTTCAGGTGCAAGTGGGATGTCGGGTGGAGGGGGGGCATTTTCCGCCAGATAGAGAGCAACAGAGACTTTTTCATCGGCCCAGCTGGAGGCAATTCCAAGCCCGGAAAGGAGCATTAGGAGAGCGACGATTTTAATCGACATGGCCTTAGGCATTGCTCGGTTGCCAGTGCCTGAGTTTTTAGATTCAACCGGCAGGGCAATTTTAGAGGCCATGAGGATCGCCCGCAGGTTGCGCATTTTTCGAGGTCGATGCGCTTGTAATCACAGTGGTGGGATCCAAATAGGTGAGCCGATCGCTGGCCGGTTCCATTCCGTTGAGCCAAACCACCTGGGCATGGGCGGAATGAGAGTAGAAGGCAGTGGCGTAAACCCCGGGCATTTGACTGGCAGCAGAGGCAAATGGAATGGGGGAGGAACCGATATTCGTGAAGTCGCCGATGGTCAGAATAACTGCCATTAAGAAGCACCCGGCAAGGGCTCCGCGCCAGCTAAACAAAAAGGGAAGATACCCCGATTGACGGCTACGGCAGAGACGACCTTTTAATTGCAACCAAGCACGTTCCTCCTGACCCGGACGGATCGGGCAAGTCTCAATCAGGAGATTTTTAAGCTTGGCATCGTTCACAGAGGTATTTTGTTATGGTTTAAAGCCGAGTCTTCATTTACTATGACGATGGCTAAATTAAAATAGTTCAGCTTTTCTTCTCTTTTTTCTCTTTTCTTTTTTCGGGAGGTTCACGGCCTAAGTATCTGATTTCGTGTCACTTTTAACTCTGGTTAATTTTCGCCGAAGGTGTTCACAGGCATAATGGAGTCTCGAATTGACGGTTCCGGGCTTGCAGCGCAAGAGTTGTGCCGTTTCTTCCAGGCTCATCTCGTCTATCAGGCGTAATTGAATCACTGCACGGTGTTCGACGCTTAGTTCGTCCATGGCGTGAGTAATCACTTCCCGTAAATCGGCATTTTCCAACCCGAGACTGGCTTGAGGAGGTACGGCCCCTTCTGGCATGGAAGGCTTACCTTCCTCATCCGCCATGGGCGAGAGAAAGGAGAGCCAGCGATCGGTGCGTTGTTTTTTGCGCATGGTGTCAAGCGCCTGGTTGATAGCAATACGGTAGAGCCATGTGCCGAGCTGGGATTGACCGGCAAAGCGTTTGATTTCACGGTGGGCCTTGATGAAGGCTTCCTGCACCACGTCATCCGCAAGGGTAGGATTGTTCAGGATGCGCTGGACGCTGCTCCAAAGGCGCGGGTAATGATCGCGATGAAGCTCACCCCAGGCGGCTTCCTCTCCATTGCGCAGGCGCTGCAGATGATCCTGAGACGTATCCATCATCGGCTTTTTACGTGGTGCTGACTCAAAAACCTAGCACTCTTTGCAAAGGCAGATTTCGATTTTGCAATGAGTTTCAGGGAAAAAGGGATTCACGGGACAGCTTTTTTACGGTGAAATGACCACGTTGGGGATGATGATGCTTCCGTCCCATGCGTTACCACCGTGACTTTAATCCATAATTATCTCTACAAGGAAATCATCCTGCTGACGGCTGCCATTATCGGCATACTGACCTTTCTCCTTGTGGCGCTCGAGTTGTTCAAGGTGATCGAGATGATCATGTATACCGATTTGCCCTTCTGGCTTGTGGCCAAGTTCGTATTGTTGCTGATTCCGTTTGTGCTGACGCTGACCATTCCCACGGGGCTTCTCGCGGCTGTCATGATTGTTTTTGGTCGCATGTCCTCCGATCGGGAATTGCTTGCTCTTAAGGCTTCCGGGATTGGTCTAGCGCCGATTGTGGCTCCGGTCATTGTCGTGGCCGTTATCTTCATGGTGCTTAATTTCTGGTTGGTTGCTTCGGTCACGCCCGAATGCCGCAAGGAGTACAACGGCATGAAGCACGAGATCGCGACCAACAATCCCCTGGCGCTCTTCAATCCTGAAGTGGTGGTGGATAAAATTCCTGGGTGGCGCATCTATTGTTCGAAAAAAGAGGGGGCTACTTTGGAGGACGTCATTCTTTGGCAGCTAGATGACGACAATCATTTGAAGACATCGATGAGGGCGGACCAGGCCAAGATCGATCTTGATCTGGAGCACCAGCAATTGGATATGGTCCTGATCAATGAGCGTTCCGAGCAATATGGGCCCGGGGGCGACCCGTCAAAAGTTCAACCCGGAGGACGCGGTGCGCAGATGGTTGTGAGCTTTTCCCTCAATAGTTTTTACGAAAAACTGCAACGAAGACTCGCCTGGATGACGCTACCCGAAATTCAGGAGGTTATTTTTTCCATGCAAAGCGCGCCAACGGGTGAAGATGCTTCGCCTTATCTTACGGAATTGCAGGCGCGTTTCTCCTTTTCGATCAGCTGCCTTACTTTTGTTATCGTCGGCATTCCGCTGGCCATTCAGACGCAGCGCCGGGAAACCTCATTCGGTACCTTGATCGCGATTAGTATCGTGGCGCTTTACATGCTGCTCGATGCCGTGGGAAAGGCTCTCAAGGCGAAAGCGGGACTTTATCCCGAGCTGATCATTTGGACGCCAAACATTCTCTTTCAGGCGGTCGGATTCTGGCTTTTTTATCGCGCCAATCGGAAGTAATCGAACTCTTTTAACTTGAGGAGTTGTCCGGGAGGACGACTTTATGGGTATGAAGCAATTTGAATATAAGGCGGTTACGGTGGAGGCTGCGACGAATCACTTGATCGAAAAAGACCTGAATGCCCTGGCGGACCATGGCTGGGAACTGGTGGGCTACAATGAACCGGCTCCAGGCAAGGCACGGTTGATTCTTAAAAGAAAAACAGTGGCTGATTCGATCAAGTGACTTTTGTTCTCGTATAGGAACATCGACCTATTTTGAATCATGGAGTTGCTTTTTTCGCGAAGGAGTTGTAGCCTTCGGATCATGCAGATCAACGCGCTGTCGCTTCGACTTACGCTACTTCTTCCGGGCCGTACGGGTTCGGTGGAAGCGATCTGACGTAATTATTTCGCTTTAACGCCAATCAACCCCGACGGTCCTGCTGAATGAAGCGGCCTTCGGGGTTTTGCTTTTTTCGGCGTTTCGTCACTGACAGAACCAACAATATCCCTAAAAATTAAAAATTAGTCGGCCAAAGCCCCTCGATAAATCTTTTACTAGCCCGCCCGATAATACAATACGGGTTATGGACGAATAGTTAGAGGTCCTTCGACAAGCTCAGGATGACATTAAAAATATGACAACCCAGAACCCGAAATACCGACCTTTCCCGGCGGTGAAGATGACCCAGCGCATGTGGCCTGATCGCGTGATCGATAAGGCGCCAACGTGGTGCAGCGTCGATTTGCGTGATGGCAACCAGGCGCTGGCGGTACCCATGAGCGTGGAGGAAAAAATCGAATATTTTGAATTGTTGGTGAGGCTGGGGTTCAAGGAAATCGAGATTGGTTTTCCATCGGCATCGCAGATCGAGTTCGATTTCACACGCCGCTTAATTGAGGAAAAACGCATCCCCGATGACGTTTGGGTGCAGATGCTGGTGCAGTCGAAGGAGGAATTGATTCAGCGCACTTTTGAATCGATCAAGGATTGTCCGCGAGCGATCGTCCATTTGTACAATTCGACTTCGGTCGCTCAGCGCCGAATTGTCTTCGGGCTGGATAAGAAGGGGATTGTTGATATTGCGGTGCGCGGCACACGACAGATCAAGGAGCGAGTGAAGTCCGTACCGGGGACGAAAATTCGTTTTGAGTATTCGCCGGAAAGCTTCAGCGGTACGGAGGTTGATTTCGCCCTGGAGATTTGTGAGGCGGTAGCGGATGAATGGGGAGCGACAGCCGAGGAGCCGATCATTCTCAATCTGCCCAATACGGTCGAGTTGATGATGCCGAGCCAGTATGCCGATATGATCGAGTGGTTGATCACGCACCAGAAAGATCCGAAGCGCGCCATTGTCAGTCTGCACACACATAATGATCGCGGGACGGGCATTGCTGCCACCGAGATGGGCTTGTTGGCGGGGGCGACCCGCGTGGAGGGAACGCTTTTTGGTAACGGCGAACGCACCGGCAACGTCGATATTGTGACCCTGGCGTTGAATATGTTGACCCAGGGAGTCGATCCGAAGCTCGATTTCAGTAATTTGCCCGCCGTGCGCGATCTTTACGAGCGCTGTACCAAGCTGGATGTGCCTTTGCGTCAGCCTTACGGCGGCGATTTGGTTTTCACCGCTTTTTCAGGATCGCATCAGGACGCGATCAACAAAGGGCTGAAGGATCGTGCCACGAATCCGAATGCTTCGTGGGAAGTTCCCTATTTGCCGATCGATCCGAAGGACATCGGGAGGAATTATCGCGCGATCATCCGGATTAATAGCCAATCAGGCAAAGGCGGCGTCGCTTATGTCATGGAGCAGGAATTTGGCTACATTTTGCCGAAAGCGATGCATCGTGATTTCGGGCGCATTATCAATCGCGTGGCCGATGAGCGGGGTGAGGAGTTGCCGCCGGAAGATATTCTCGATCTGTTCAAGAAGGAGTATTTGGATCGCAATAAGCCAATCTCTTTCGAGGGCATCAGTAAGATGACTCCAACCGATCGTGGTGTGGAGTGCATCGTGCGGGTGAAGCATGGCGATACTGTGCATCAGATTCGGGGCACGGGTAATGGACCGGTTGCGGCTTTTGTCCATGGATTGAACGAAAGTGGAACTGTAGAGCCATTTGAAGTGGTTTCCTATTCCGAACACTCGCTGGGCAGTGGAGCCGAGGCAAAAGCCGTGGCTTATTTCGAGATCAAGTCAGGAGCGGGGTCAACTGTCTTCGGCGCGGCGACCGATACGAATATCGAGATCGCATCTTTGAAGGCAGTGCTGAGCGCGTTGAATCGACGGGAGGCGAAGGTCTGATTTTGGACAGAATTAACAAGCTTATGAAAGCAGGTTGATTTAATCTCGTTCGGGTTAATTCCCCGCCGCTTGCGGCGGGCAGTTGGTAGCCGTCGCGGGCTCCGCGACGGTCCGGCGCAGAGCCTACGCCGGCTACCAACGGACGACACGGAGGTCGTCCCTCCAAATAAATACCCCGCTGCTTGCGGCCGGGTTCTTTATTAGCGAGAAACAGATCTTTAGTTTTGAAGTCACCGATAAGAATGTGTCTTCCGTCGGCTATTTTTTCGGCCTTGATTATATCAAGCTTGCTCCGGTCAAGTAGAAGGTCTTTCCTATCGTGCTTATGTTGGAATGCCGGATCATTGAGAAGCATTACGGTGGAGTTTACGCCCTGAAGGGTGTGAGCTTCGATGTGCGTCCGGGTGAGGTGCATGCCTTGTGCGGGGAGAATGGGGCGGGCAAGAGCACGCTGGCGAAGATCATTGCCGGAGTGGTTCAATCCGATGCTGGAGAGGTTTGGGTCAATGGAGAAAAGGTGACGTTCTCTTCTCCTGCCGAAGCCAGGAAGCTGGGTATCGGAATCGTTTTTCAGGAGCTCGATCTTTTCGAGCATTTGACGGTGGCGGAAAACATCACCCTGGCCCATCCCGAAGCCGAGAGAACCGTGATCCGCCATGCGACACAGGATGCCTTTTGCCGACCTTTTCTACGTCAGGTCGGCCTTGATGTTTCTCCACGTACCAAGCTTGGAGATTTGAGTATCGCGGGTGCGCAACTCGTTGCCATTGCGCGTGCCCTCTCCATGAAAGCCAAGGTGCTCTTGCTCGATGAGCCGACCAGTTCCCTGACTCAGGAAGCCGCCGAACGTCTGCTGAACTTGATCGGGGATTTGAAAAAAGCCGGGACTGGCATTGTCTACGTCTCGCACAAAATGGGAGAGATTTTTCGGATCGCTGATCGAGTTACGGTGCTTCGTGACGGCGCTCATATTTCAACCCGACCAGCGGCGGAGACTTCGATTGAGGAGACGATCCGTTTCATGGTGGGGCGGGAGATCGATTTGGCTTCCCGGGTGGAAACTCCGGCGGGTGAGGTGATGGCCTTGCAAGTGAAGGGACTCCGAACGCTTCGGCTCAAGGAAGTGAATTTTTCCGTTCGAAAAGGGGAAATCCTGGGGGTTACGGGACTCGTCGGTTCGGGGCGGAGCGCGCTTGGAGAAGCGCTTTTCGGACTTGATCCATGGACAGCCGGCGAAGTCGAATGCCTGGGAAAAGCCTATGCGCCCAAGCGGCCTGCCGAGGCGATTCAGGCCCGGTTTGCCTACCTGCCGGAAGATCGACGTACGCAGGGACTTTTTCTTCGTATGAGCGTTCGACGTAATGCTTCGGCGGTCATCCTTCCCAGTCTCAGTCGACATGGCTGGATCGATTTTCAGCGTGAAGCGAGCGTTATTCAGGAAGAGCTGGCCCGCACCCAGATCAAGATGGCGCATGATGCGCTTCCGGTTGAATCGCTCAGCGGTGGTAACCAGCAAAAGGTTTTATTGGCCAAGTGGCTGTTGACCCAGCCCGAGGTGCTTTATCTCGACGATCCAACGCGCGGAGTCGACATCGGCGCGAAAGCCGATATTTATCGGATCATCAAAACATTGGCTACTGAGGGAAAAACCATTCTTTTTGTCAGTTCGGAATTGCCGGAACTGCTTGCCTGTTCTCATCGAATTCTGGTCATGAATGAGGGACGCTCGGTTGCCCTTTTGGAAACCCGGGCGACAACCCAGGAAGAGATCATGACCCTGGCCGCCAATCAACCGCTTCTTTCCTCATGATTAGATCGTTCATCTCACGGCTCGGTCGTTGGCAAAGTGTTTTAGGACTCGCCCTTGTTTTTATCCTGGCGGTCATCTTCAGTCCTCATGCACATGACGGCAGCATCATCTTTCTCGCCCCGGGAAACCTGACCGACATCCTGCGTCAGCAGTCCGAGATCGGAATCATGGCTTTGGCGATGACGCTGGTCATCATTTCAGGCGGCATCGATCTTTCGGTCGGAAGCGTTCTTGCTTTTTCAGCCTCACTAGTCGCGATGCTACTGGTTCGCTGGCAGCCCGGTTTGCCGGAAACGGCACAGATTGGGCTCGCCATCGTCGCCACAGTGGGACTTTGCACGTTCCTGGGCGTTATCAACGGTTCAATCATTCATCGCTTGCGCATCCAGCCCTTCATCATGACGCTCGCGGCCATGATCGGTGTACGCGGACTGGCTCGCTGGATGACGCAGAACAACAATATCGACTTCGGATTCGGTCACGATATTTCCGCTGATTTTGCCTCCATTTTTTCCAACAAGTTTTTGGTGATAGGTCTCTGGGGTGCAGCTGCGGTGATTTTCTATCTTCTCCTGGAACGAACGGTCTTTGGACGGTATGTCCGGGCGATCGGCGAAAACGAGAAAGCGGCCATCTATACCGGCCTGCCGATTGCCATGGTGAAAGTCACCGTCTATGCCTTGTGCGGACTAGCCGCCGGATTGGCCGGTGTCATCCATGCCGCGCGAAGCTATCAGGGCAATCCCAACGATGGCGTGGCCTATGAGTTGGATGCCATTGCCGCCGTCGTCATCGGCGGAACTTCCCTCGCGGGCGGCAAGGGAAGCATCTTCGGCACCATCGTCGGTACGCTCATCATGGGAATCTTGACCAACTTGCTCCGTTTGTGTCTGATTGATGCCAACATGGAGTTGATCATCAAGGCGGTGATTATTATCGTCGCCGTCTGGCTCCAACTGGAAAGAAAAGCCCGTTCCTAAAACCCCGTCCGCTGTTCACCATGAAACTACGATATTTCCTTTTACTCCTTCCTCTTTTTTTCAGCTCTTGCGGCGGCGGTTCACACGATGCGAGTTCCGGTTCCGGCAAAAAATTTCTGGTGATATTCAGTCAATCCAATAATGCGGAGCCTTACCGCGCCGCGCAGAATGCCCGCATGGTCGAGCGTTGGGGTGCTTATCCTGACGTGACGATCAACATAACGGATGCCCAACAGGATAACGCCAAGCAGATCGGGCAGATCGAGGCAGCGATCCGGGAAAAGCCCGATCTTCTTATCGTCGCCCCCAATGAACGGGCCCCGCTGACCGACGTCATGGGCGAAGCGATGAACGCCGGTATCCCCGTGATTTGCCTGGAGCGTGATATTGCCCAGCCTAATTACACGACTTGGATCCGGGCCGACAATCGCGAGATCGGCCGCATGGCCGGGGAATTCATCGTGGAGAAATTGAAGGCCAAATATGGCGAACCACGCGGCAAAATCGTTGAGCTTTCGGGACTCAAGGGAGTCGAGGCCGAGATGAATCGTCGTGAAGGAGCGCACGATGTCTGGAAGCAATATCCCAAGATTGAAGTCGTTGCCGACGTCGTCGCTGACTGGCTGCAAAGCAAGGGCAGGGACCGCATGACCGAAGTTTTGGCGGCTGTTCCCCAAATCGATGTTGTCTATGGTCGCAATGATCCGATGGCGGTCGGGGCCTACTTGGCAGCTAAAGATAAGGGGCGGGAAAAGGAAATGTTTTTTGTCGGAATCGACGGCCTCAGTGGCTCCGGCGGCGGCATCGAAAAAGTTTCCGAGGGAATTTTGGCGGCGACGTTTATTTATCCCTTGTGCGTCGATCAGGCCGTTGACATTGGAAACCAGATCCTGCGCCAGCCTGGCTTCAAACCGGAAAAGAGCTACACGGTTCCATCGAAAATGATCACAGCTGACTCGAAATAGCGCAGGCAGGCTCATCCGGAGTTATTTCGTTGAGCAAACTCGTTTTATCATTACGCGGAGGATTCGGCAGTCGCATTATCAATCTGGTTAGTGCCAAAATTTTCACCCGACATCTCGGGTGTGAATTGGAATTTATCTGGCCTCCCGATCTGGAGGAATGCGCCTGCCCCGTCGAGCTCCTGTATGAAGGACTATCCCCACGGCTGACTCCCGTCGATCCGGGAGCATCCAGTTTACATTTAGAGGATAGTCGCGGAGATTCGATTAAGATTATCGAAAAAGCCTTGGTAGAGGGACGCGATGTCTATTTTTCCACTTTTTATTGTCTCATGCAGCCAAGCGACATGGCCTGCGAAATTTTCGATCAGAAAATGTATGAGGAAGTGGCCCGCCTAAAACCCACTCCCCAGGTACTTCAAGATGTGCGGCAGCTTCCGCGCGGCGTCATTGGCTTGCAAATTCGCCGTCAGGATCATTGGCGTAATACGCGATACTCTCCGCTTTCTCTCTTCACCCGGTTGATGGACTGGTATTGCGAGAAAGATCCGAACACCCTTTTTTATCTTTCCACCGACTCGCTCACCGTTGGTCCATTTCTTCGCAGACGTTACGGTTCCCGGCTCCTGCAAACCGAGCAGACCTATCACCGGGATAGCCCGGAAGGGGTCAGGGCTGCTCTTGCCGAAATACTCACCCTGGCTCAAACAGAACGACTCTATCGATGCAATACAGGGTGTTTTGCCCACCTGGTTCATCTCATCTCCAGGCGCCCTGCTACTCGAGTCGCGCTCCGTACGGCCATCACCGACTACTTTCTGTGCCCGGAAGATCGGCGACATGATGTCCTCATGCATTGGGATCAAAAAAACCATGTCTGGCAGCCTAGAACTCAATCTTCGAACTCCCTCGGTCTTAAGATTGAAACCCTGCGCTACATCGCTTGGACTAAATTCGTTACTTCAGACTTCTATCAACGCTGGCCCTTCCATAAGGGTAATGTGTCCAAAAAGGACGTGACGTAACTTCAAAAGCCGGGAGCCGGTTATCAGATTTGAACTGCTGACCAACGGCTTAGAGAGGGAAGGGAATCTCCAAAGAAATCCACGTCCATTAAAAATAAATCAATCATGCTGGCAATGAGCGTGTTCTCGAAAGTAAGGCCAGCGTTTCGGTTTATTGCAGAGACCGCAGATAGCTCACCAACGCCGCGATTTGTTTATCATCATATTTTTTGGCAAAGGTGGGCATTTCTCCTTTGATTCCCTTTTTGATCGTCGCGGCGATGCGGGCGTTGCTGATGGTAAGATTGTGAAGATTGGGGCCTTCATCTCCGGTCGCATCATCGCCATGACAATGGGAGCAGCTCATCCCGTAAAACTGACGTCCCTGATTAATGAGTTCGGGAGTGACCACGATTTCAGAGAACGAGGCTAGGGAAGACATTGACGTTGCCGCCGCCCTGAAACTCGGCATCGTTTTGATTGAAATGGCTGCCAGCCAGGCACCGCTCAGGGAAAGTAGTGCAACCACCACGGCGCACCCCAGAGCTCTCATTTCGAGCGAAAGATTCATTTCGGTACCTACGAATTGAGGATGAGTTCGCCGCCCCAATAACCGGCTCCGGCCATCAAGCCCGCCGTGAGAAAGAGCACGACAAGATAAGCGGCAAAACCGCGAGGCGAGGCCCGGTCATCCACGATTACGCGCCAGACCCCCAGCCCAACCAAGCCGGCAAACGCGGGCCAGACGAAGAGGTGATGAAAGAGCAGGGCGTCATGCCCCAGCACCTCACCTTTCGTCATGAGCAGCCCGGAAAGCACGGCAGGAAACGTGCCAAGTGCTCCGAGGATGATCGTGAAGTAACCTGCGGCATGAAGCTGTGCCTTGCGCGGGGACGACTTGGGCCAGACATAGCCCAAGCCGTCAAACAAAGCCGCCGCCATGGCCAGCGCCATCGGAAAATGGGTGCTGGCCCCGTGCAATTTAGGCCAGATGGTGGGATCAATCGTCATGGTAGTTCGATTTGAATTTTCCTTTATGCCAACGTCGAATCGATGAGGGCGAGATGGTGATCGACCTCGGTGTACTTGACGCTGCTCAGGCCCAGCATCCCGCGTAATTGATCGGCGGGAACGACCATCGGCCCACCCTTTGGCGCGGTGCCGCCCACGGGTTGTGGGAAGGCAGTGGAACGCGCGGTGTGGAATGTGATGTTACCCTCGACCTTTTGCACGACCTGGTGAATATGGCCGTTAAGGACGGTCACGGAACCGAATCCCTTCAGCATATCAAGCGCCTGTGCGCCATCGGTGGTGCCCCAGCCCCATTTCGCATAAACTTCCCAGAGCGGCACGTGGGCAAAGACCACGATGGGCGTGCTGGTCGAAAGCGACGCCAAATCCTTTTTCAGCCAATCAAGCTGGTCCTGCCCGAGAATGCCGAGGCTTTGCTCGGACTTGCCGAACACATTGACCAGGCCAATGAAATGGACGCCCTTTTGATCGAAGCTGTACCAGCCATGCCCCTGCGTTCCCTTGCCGAACCGGTCCAGGTATTGTGCGCCGTCGTCGTTCAGGATGTCGTGCTCGCCAGGCACGTAAAAAATCTTCGAAGCCTTGGTGGTCTTGAGCATCTGCTCCACCGTGTCGAATTCGTCCGCCTGGGCCAGATGACTCAAGTCACCCGTGTGCAGGATGAATTCGGGCGCAATGGGGAGCGCATTGATCCGTTTGATCGCTTCCTGAAAGGTGCCGATGACGTCGGTATTGGCTGGCTTGTTGAAGCCGATATGAGTATCGCTAATTTGCAAGAAATTGAGTTCCGCTCCGGCAATGGAGCCCGGGTTAGCCAGGACATCGCCCAAGGCTCGTGAGGTGAGGATGCCGCCAGCGACGGAGCAGACCACCGCCGTGCCGGCCCAGCCCATGCATCTGAGAAAGCCCCGGCGGTCGATACCGTCGCGGCTGGTGTCGTGGAGAATAATATCGTTGTTTTTCATAAGATTTCGTTTTGGTTTTTGGAGGTTGAATGTCTGGCCACATGAAAGCCCACCATGGGCCTTCCCCATGCTCTACCCATCGGGGGCGTCGTTTATTCCCAGAAATACCAAGATTTTTTTGGCCGCCGCCTTGGTGGGAATAGTTACGCCCTTGTCGCTCTCGCGTTAGGTCTCAAGGTGAACCGCCGTGACTCGATCCAACTTGATCACGACCGGTACTTTCACATAGCCGTCCTTGTCCGATTGCGCCCAGATGGTGTAGGTGCCGGGGGCGAGTTCGACCTTCTCCGGGTTTTCGTCGATGCTGGTATTATGATTTTCGACCCACTTCACCACTTTGCCGGTCGAGTCGTAGATGCGGTAACCAGTGTGGAGGTGGTAATAGCTGCCTTCACCCCACTGGGACTCCTGAGTGGAGGAGAAGACCTTGAGGTAGCCAAAGGAGGTTTGGTCATTTTGTCCGGAAAACGTGCGTTCGCGCGGACTGGTGACGCCCGCCGTGGCCTGCCCTTGCAGGATGAAGCCAGCCAGGAGCAAGAGCTGTCCCGCCGTCCTGGCCAGTGTTTTTCCCAACGCACGCGCGGCAAGTTTGCGGGAGTTGAAACACACCCTTGCCGTGCCATGACGTCCCATGCATTTGGGACAGTTGCAATGATCGATGCCGTTACGGCTGGTTTCCTGTACGCTAGTGTCATTAGTGTTCATATAGATTTGTTCTTTTCTTTTGTGGTTGTTGTTCGAGTTGATGAAAGTCCGTCACGGGCCTTCCTTATGCGCTACCCATCGCGAACCTCATTTATTCCACGGACAGAAAAGACTGTTTTTCGGGAATAAAACGGGCAGAACTTCGGTATGTTCGGAGTGGAGCAACATCGCGATGCAGGAGAAAATCTGAATCAACCCGGTTTTGAACAGGTCTTTCTGCCCCATCTCGATGCCGCTTATAATCTCGCCCGCTGGCTCCTGCGTAATGACCAGGATGCCGAGGACGCCGTACAGGAGGCTTATATGCGCGCTCACAAAGCCTTCGACCGTTTTCGCGGTGGCGATGGCAAAGCTTGGCTTATGACGATCTTACGAAATGTCTGCTATACGATGATTAAAAAGCTGCGGAGTCACGAGACGCCTGAGCCTTTCGACGAGGAAATCCATCAAACAGTGAGTGGATTGGAAGCGCAGGAAGCATTCCGACAGAAAGCCAATGCCGAGAGTTTACATTGTGCGCTGGAAAAATTGCCGGACGAATTCCGAGAAGTCATCGTGCTGCACGACTTGGAAGGTCTCGCTTACAAGGAAATCGCCTCCGTCGTGGGCATTCCCATCGGCACGGTCATGTCACGGCTGGCCCGGGCGCGAGGACGGCTGCGCGCCGAGATCATCGCTTCAAACGCCAAGGAGTCTCTCTCATGAACCACGACGAAGCTGAAAAATTGCTCGGTCCCTACCGGGACGGCGAACTCGATTTAGCCACCTGCCTGAAGTTGGAGCAGCACATGGCTGACTGCCCGTCCTGTCAGCAAAAATTGGCGGGAGAACAGGAACTGGTTGGCCTCATCCAAGCGGAGACGCCACGATTCAAGCCCTCGCCGTTTTTGAAGACGCGCATTCAGGCGGCTTTGAGAGGGACGGCCAAACCGAAATGGAAGTGGACTTATCCAATTCCTTTAGCTTTTCATGAACTTAGCATTTTGGGAAGTATTGCAGTCATTGCGCTTCTTATCTCGGTCATCACTCCTGCCGCGCTTTGGTTATTTTCAACTTCTAACTCTTCACGACTGGCCCAGGAAGCGGTGGCGAACCACGTCCGTTCGTTGCAGGTTAATCATCTTATGGATGTTGCCTCGACCGACCAGCACACCGTGAAGCCGTGGTTCGCTGGCAAGCTCGATTACTCGCCGCAAGTGGTCGATCTCACCCCATCCGGCTATCCGCTCATTGGAGGAAGGCTCGATGTTTTGGACCACCGTAATGTTGCCGCCATTGTTTATCAGCGCCGCAAACACTACATCAACCTCTTCATCTGGCCGATTAAGGAGGGATCGCTCCATGACCGAATCTATAACCAGGACGGCTATCATGTCCTGGGTTGGAGCAAGTCAGGCATGAATTATCTTGCTGTCTCGGAAATAGGCGAAAAGGAACTGAGGGAATTTGTGCAAATGATTCAGGACCAAACTATCGACTCGCGGCCTGAGGAATAAAGTAAGAAGAGTTAGAACAAAAAGCGCTCCCAGTTGTAATCGAACCAACATCTCTACTGGATCGCGATTTCGAGGTTTTGTTCTTCGGTCATGTTAAGACCGTCGGTGAAGTTGATCGTGAGCCGGTTGTCCATCAAGCTGCTGGAGATCGGAACGTCCTTGCCCGCGAGGCTGACCTTCGTGTTCTTGCCCTGGTTACCGGGAGGAATAATAAGAGCGAGGCTCTTGAGGTGCAGTTTACCGTAGCGCAGGGCAAGTGAGGCATCGAGGGCATTTCCCTGATATTTTTGGCTGAAACTTCCCCATCCTTCGGCGCTGGTGAACGCGGCCTTGAAATCCTCGGGTGAAACCCGGGGCGCGAAAGCCATGGTTCCGGTGGGGCCGTTGTACTCGAAACCGGAAGCGGCGACAAAAACGCCGTAACTGGCCATGGCCCGGCTGTAATGGCTGCCGCATTCGCATTCGTTCCAGGGGTTACGCTTGGCGCCATTGTAGCGGTCTTCGATGGTGCGGACTTCGGCCAGCGCCTTGTCGACGAGGCCTTCCCACATCATCAAGGCGGTTTCTTCGTACTCCGATCCGGTCCAGCATTCGTTGTTGTAGGCGGCGAAATCGGGAACACCTTTATCGAGCGCATCCTTTCCGCCCTGAGGGAAGGTACACATGAGGATGCCTCCTTCTCCGGGCATGGTGAGCCAGCGGCCGGCCTTGAAAGCGGCACGGTAAGGTCCGACGTCGGTGGTGTAATTGTTGGTCCAGATGGAGTTGAGCGCGGTGATGGCCTTGTCGTGATTGACGATTTCGCCGAGGCCGACGTCGTAGGCCCAGCTTTGTCCCATTAATTGTTCGATTTGGCAGCCTTGAAAAGTTCCGGGCGTGTTGGGATGAGCGGGGTCCGCCTCCTGGATGAAGTATGCCCCGTTGAAAAGCTTGTCCTCGATGTAGGAGCGCCCTTTGTCGGCTATGGCGCGGAGTTTCTTGGCGTAATCGGCGTCGTTCATCGCATCGGCCATTTCGGCGGTGGCCCGCAAGGCGGCCTGGTAATAGAGGCTTAACCAAGTGATTTTGCCAAACCAACCCGCATCCATCGTGTTGTGCTGGTCGCCCTCCATGATGCCGTCGTTGTCGGCGTCGTAATTCTTGATGAGGAAGTCGGTCGCTTTTTTGATGGAGGCGTAATTGCGGGTGAGAAAGGAATTGTCGGCGCTCATGCGATGGGCGAGGTACGAACGCAGAATGATTCCCGACTGACCATCCACTGGTGGTGTGCTGTCAAATTCGGCGCGCATGGCGATTCCACCTTCGGCGTTCATGCCGAGGCCGGGAACGAATTCGACTTTTTCCATGACGGCCTTTTCCAGGTCGGGGAAGAGAAAGCCGAGGGCTTGCTGGTAGCCCCAGACGTGGGTGCAGGTGCCGGGGCAACTGTAGTGGCCTTCATAACCATAGAACCGGCCATCGCTGAACAGGTAGGAGGTGCTGGTCGCCAGGATGGAGGCATTGAGGAAGGTGCGATCCAGAAACCAATAGGGCAGCGTGGAATCGTACCAGGTGTCATGCCAGAGGCGGGTGGCTTGGGTCAGTCGGTCGAAATTAGCAACGAGGTGATCGACGACATCCTGAGACGATTTAAAGCGGACGGTGTATTGGCGTTTCGTGGAGGTGTGTAAACCGATCGCGAGGGGATTTGGAAAATGCCAGCTGATGATGAACGAAACGGTGGCTTTTTCTCCCGGTGCGAGGGTGAGCTTGCGGCGAAGCGCGCTGGACAATTTGGCGGCAGTTCCACGACCGGTGACCTGCGCGGATTCGGAAGCAGCGGCGTCCAGGGTCTGGGCAGAAGACTTTTGGGTATCGACCTGAGTGACGGCTTCCGAGGTGGAGGGATCGCCCAAAAGCGCAAACGTCATCGTCCCCATGTCGGGCTGCTTGGCGAGAATATCCGCTGACATGGGAGTCTGCGCATCGGCCAGCACAATATTGTCGATGAGGATATGGCCCCAGCCTCCGGTGGCGTTATCTACGATCTCCAGTTGGGCCGTCTGGCCGGCGTATTTTTGTACATCCCAAGCCGTGGGGTGCAGCGTCTCGGAATCGGAACCGGTGGCGCTTTCGACAACCTTGCCGTCGATCAGAAGATTCATGCATTCCTTGCCCGGCTGGTTGCCGCCGCCAATGAGAAAGTTCAGGTAGCTGCGATTGATAACGAAAGGCTTGCTGGTTAATTTTCCCGTTCCGGTGTCTTTTCCCTGAAAATAGGAGTCGACGGCATACTGCCCTTGAACGCCCGTGACGGGGCCCGCATGGGTAATGTCACCCGTTTTCACGGGGCCAGGGCCGAAGGCGGTGCCTTCCGCGGTCCAGTTGTCGTACCGGCCCGATTCAAAATCGTCGATGACGACGGGCGGCTGCGCGTCGGTGGGGGGTGGAGCCGTGCTCGCGCTCGCGGAATAATTCACCAGGGTGCAACCGGTACCTTGGACGGCCTTCGTCTGCAGCACGATTTCGGAGTCATTCCGGGTTTTCCACGCCACCGCGTTTTCCAGCCAGCCTCCGATGGTGCACTCGACCGGCTCTTTCGAGTTATTGGTCAGCGTGTAATTGAGGATCGTGGCCGGATAAGAAGAGTCCTCGACATTCGAGGGGATGTAGGGCGAAAAAGCCTCGAGCCTGACTTGGACGGGGCAGTCCGGATCAGAATAATCGACGTAGCCGATGGGATATTGCCCGGTGAATTTGACGTCGGAAAAGCCATCGCGGTCAAGAGTCCGCGTGTCGATCTTGCCGCCGCTGCTGGTGCGCAGGACAACACCCTGATCGATGACATACTGGCTATCGTCCTTCGGATCGAGCATCTGATGAGGCGACGGGTAGGCTAGTCCCAGTTCAACAGGAAAATTGGGGGTGCAACGGGTGTTGAAAATATCCCAGTCCCAGAGCCGTCCATCGCCGCCAAGATAAAGTTCCCCGGCGCCGATGCCACCGATCGGCATGCCGATGTAAGCGAAATTCTTGCTGTTGGCCTTGGTGTAGGTGGTTGGTTCGCCGCGCACGCCGAGCGCCTTGATCCACGCGGGATCGATTTTTTTGACCGTAGGCGTCTTGCCTTCGGAGTCAGCTGTGAGGCGTTTTAAAACAATCGCGGCATCTTCCTCGGGGGATTGAATAACCACCGGAGCTGGGTTGAAAGTGCCTTGAGCGTGGGATTGAGACGTAAAGGTTCCGATACAAAGGACTACAAGTACGAGAAGAGAATCACATTTTATGAGTATCATTGGATACGACACAATTTTTTGATTATCCATTCGACGTACCACTTGAAAAGTTAAATGCCGTGGCAACTTCGACGACTTTGGATTCGTCGATAATGGAGAAGTTTGTGAGCCTTTTGATCTTACTTTAGCAAAGCGGGAAGCATCCCTTTCTGAAATGTATTTGTCTGCTTGCTGTAAGCTATTATCGACTGGAACTAGCGTTTAAGGACAATGTCCTCGGAGAGTCTGCTATCCATCTCATTTTCGATGAACAGAAGTAGTCGGCTATGTTAGAAAAAGGCCTAATCTTCCCAGCTTACTTTTAACGAGAGATAAAAGAGAAAGTGTTCCCTGTTGGAATCGAACCAACACTCTATGCTTTAAAAGACCCTAGAGGCTTATTTTCTAATTAAGCCTAAATCTAATTGTAGTCGGGTTGTCCGTTTGGAATACGAACGGCACGGGCAGATGTTGTTTTCAAAAAAGGCTTCAAATATTTTAACCTCCTTTGCATTAATTCAGAAAAGCCAAGCCTCCAGAATACCTTATTTGCCAACGTATCTTAACCCAGTTTACGCCAAGTAGCCATCCATCTGCCATGAAGATGCGGTTAATTCGTGACGAAGCGTATGGCCAATTCCGTAACCAGCTTATCTACAGTTTCATCGAGGAGGGACGTTTTTGCCAATGGCAAGGAGTCATCTGAGGATATTCCGCAGTACTCGTCATTTTCAACATTGATGGACATCCCGGGCTACTCGGCAATTCTTGGCGCCGAGACAACGGGTGAGGAGTTGGAGCAGCTCTTTTCGCAGCATCCCGATCTGCCGGGTGTCATTCTTTACGATGAGGGCGTTTTTATTGGGGTCATTTCCCAATCTCATTTTTACAAATGTGTCAGTCGGGCATTTGGGAGGGAAATCTATTACCGACGTTCTGCGACGATCATGCTGGCGGAAATGACGACCCAAACCTTGCTCCTGCCCTCCGACTGCTCAATTCAGACGGCGGTGGAGCAATGCCTGGCGCGACCACAGGATTTTGTCTACGAGCCATTCCTGGTGCATGATCGGGAGTCGGGGCAATACCGGTTGTGCGCTTTCCAGGTTTTGTTGCTGGCCTCTTCACAACTGGCAGCGTTGAGGAACCGGCAGATGGAACAAATTCTGAACTCGGTCACGGACGGACTGCTGGTCATCGATAAAAATTTTCGCATTGGCAACGAATACTCCCGGGTGGTGGAAAAGCTTTTTGAAGGCGCCGATTTGCGGGGAGCCTCCCTGCCTGAGGTCCTGCAACCGTTGCTCGATGGCATCACCCATGAGCAAATCCAGGATTATCTCCGGATTTTGTTCGATCCCAAGCTGATCGACCGGCTCATCAAGTCAATCAATCCTGCCAAGCAAATCTCCGCCCGATTTTCTGTTGGCAACATGGATCGGCAGGAACGCACCAAACATTTTACCTTAAACTTCGAGCGTATTCGCACACAGGCCGAAATTTCCCAGGTCCTGGTGCAAATCGAGGACATCACCCATCAGATCAATTTGTCGAAGGAGCTGGCTCTGCAGGAAGCCGCCGCGGAGGAAAAACTCCATCTCGTGATGCAAATTTTGCAGGTGGAACCGATGGCGCTCAATCGGTTTATCACCCATTTTAACGATGGATTGGCGGATCTCGATCAAATCGTGGGGGCATCGAACGAAAACAGTCATTCCTTGGAAACGATCCACGCCATGTTCCGCAAGGTCCACACCTTGAAAGGGGAAGCGTCCCTTTTGCGACTGGGCGCTCATGAACGTCTGCTTCATCAACTAGAAGACGATCTGGATAAGCTGCGCTCGGCGACCCAATCGGAAGCAGGCGCCCTCGCTTCCCTCGCGCCTTCCATGGAGGCTCTGCATCGGTTGAGCGATCAGATTCGCCAGATTCTCGAGCAGGTCAAATCTCTCGATACAACGACACCTAAAATCAAAAAGGAAATATCGCCTTCATCCAACACACGTCCAGAGGCAAGCCTGATGGAATCGCTTGCCCGACTGGTTACAGAAATTAGTGAACGTCTTGGCAAACAGGCGGTATTTTATACAACGCTTAAAGATGGCGATTTGCCCAAGGAATATGCGGAAGTCCTACGCGATATCTTCCTGCACCTCATTCGCAATTCAATGGTTCATGGCATCGAGTCTGCCGAGGAGCGAGTGGCACGAGACAAGAATCCATTTGGTATCATTCAGTTGGAATTGAGATTACATCCCGAGTTCCATGAAATCATTTTTCAGGACGATGGAAATGGATTGAACCTTGATAAAATCCGGCAGCGCACCGATCAGCTGGGGTGGAATCTTTCGACTGAAGACGACTTGCGGAACGCCATTTTCGAACCTGGATTTTCCACGGCGGAAAGCGTTTCCGATCTTGCGGGCAGGGGGGTTGGCCTCGACGCCATTCGCGATTCTCTGCGGAAAGTCGGCGGCCGCATTATCCCCCATTCGCAAGCCGGGGCGTACTGCGCCTTTCAGATTCTCCTGCCCAAACTTTCACCGTCATCCTCCACATGAAACTGCTGATCGTCGATGACTCACTGATTGTCCGGAATGCGATCGAGCGCAATGTGCGTCATCCGGAAATCACGGAGATTTTTCAGGCCGACAATGGCGTTACCGCGTTGCAGGCCTTTTATCGCCATGGCCCGGAGCTGGTGACCATGGACCTGACGATGCCCCATCTCGATGGAATTGGTTGCCTGCGGGAAATTCAAAACAGCGGTCGTCCGGCCTCCGTTTTGGTGATCTCCGCGATCAACAGCCATCGTACCGCAATGGAAGCCGTGGCCAAAGGGGCCTGTGGCTTTATCGTCAAACCTTTCACCCCCCAGGAATTGATCGAGGCCATGAATGAACTGGTCCTTCATGCCCGAGAGAACGGAGCCCACCCATGACACGAAATGCCACCATCCTACTGATCGAAGATCACCCCATTGCGGCGGAGATTCTTCGGAACTTCATCTCCATGCACAAACCACTTTGCAAAGTCTTGTGGGCGGACAATCCCGAGCAGGCCCTGATGTGCCTCAAGCAGGAGCCGGTGCATCTGATCATCACGGACTTACAAATTGCGCCGCAGCAGGACAGTTTCGCCTTTCTGGCCGTGCTTAACGGATGGAATCCCCCCATCCCCATCATCGCGATTAGCGATAATCATTCAGAAGAGCTGCCCTCCATGGCGGGCGGCATTACGGTCTTGCATAAGCCAATCGAATTCGAAGTGCTCATCGAATTGATCGATACGATGACGCTGGCTGCGCAGGAAAGTGTGCTCAACGGTGTTTCCCTCGAGAATTTCCTGCAAATGATCGAGCAGGAACGCAAGACCTGCACGCTGCGGATCATGTCCGGTTACCAAACGGGTTACCTCTATCTAAGTATGGGACGCCTCGTTGATGCCAAGACCGGTTCGCTCCGACAAAAGGAAGCCGTTCTGGCCATTCTGGGCTGGCCTAATTGCACTATTTCCATCACCGAAGGCGGGTCAGCTAAACCCACGATGAACCTTTCTCTGCAGTCGCTCCTGGTCGAGTGGTGCATCTTCAAGGACGAGCGTGATAGGTCACCTTCCTGGCTCGAGACAGTCTGAGATTTTCCTTTATGAAAGCCGATCAACTCAAAATATTCCAAGACATCACGCTCGCCTACTTTGCGAAGATGGTCTCGCAGGAAAAACCTCCAGTTCTGCAGGAAGCCTTTCTCCAATTTGATTCGCCCGTCCTGCGGGAATACACCAGCGTCGTCTACATCAGTGGCGCCTACGAAGGCTGCCTCTACATTACGACCGGCCCTGATGTTCTTGAGGCCCTTCTGATCCAGCAGGGCGAGCCGGAAATAAATGAGACCACCCGTCTCGACATGTGCCGGGAACTTTCCAACGTCCTGGCTGGCAATGCCAGTCATGCCTTTGGAGCCGATTGGACCATCTCGGTGCCGCAAAGCGTTGCGGCGGACGAAACATCTTCCCTCCGGCTTCCACCGTCGACCTTCATCATGCCGTTTCTTTGGAAGGGAAGGGAATCTTTTTTGGTCGTCGGCCTGCAACCCCAGGAGAACCGTTGATATGAACAACACCAAGATTTTTCAAACCACGTGGGCACTTCAGCAACTTCCCGCAACGATGAAGCTTTCCAATCAGGAGTGGCGCTTCTTGCTTTGCTCAGACGGCAAAACACCGGCAGACCAGATTCAACACCGCCTGGGCCTATCCGAAAAGGAACGGGAGCATATTCTCTCCCGGCTTTGCGCTAGCAACCTGTTGGAGGAAAGAGTCCTCTCGCTGGAAGAATATGCAAAGACCACGATCGATCTTTCAGCACCTGCATCCGAACCGCAGACCTTCACCGAATACCTCCAGTCAACCGAGTCCGCCGGATCATCCACGGAAAAAAATATGCCTGCCTTCAGCCCTCTGCAAAAACCTCCGGTAGTCACGCCAACCGTTCGCGCCATGAGCCTTCAATCGGTCATACAATTCATTCTTAACCATAATCCGGATCCGACGGCGGGACATCTGGCCACCTATCAGGTTTTCATGGGCATCAATACCCAGTTACTCAAACGGAACGGCATCACCTCGCTGCGCTTTCAGGATGATCGCTTCATTACCGATCCGGAACTGCAGACTGCGATTGCGGAAAATATTCGAAAAGTCCTTAAGGTTGCCTGTCCCGAAGAGGTGTTCTTCAACCCTTCAGCTCCTGTAAAAAAATAACCTTTTGGCAAAGATTCGATTCCAACTCCGACGGAAGCTTTCCGTCTATTCCATTCAAGATGGAATCCGGGTGTCAGGTCATGGGTCAGTTTGAACTTTTCTGCAAATTTTATTTTAAGCCTGTTATCCTGAGCTTGTCGAAGAACCTCTAACTATTTGCTCAGAAAGCACGTTTCGAAAGGAATAATAAAAGATGCCTGTCCCCTTTTCCTAGTGACACATTTCCCCTCAGCGAGCTGTCAATTCCTCATGAATTTATTTTAGAAGGAATGCTATATTTCTTGTATAAGAATTACCTGTATTTATAAATTACCTATATTCAATTAATTAAGTCCGTCTGTCCAAGGTATAGCTCAACCTCGTTATCAACTGATGACAAATACCTCATTTATACGAATTGGTTTTTGCACATTATGGCTGCTCACCGTCGGAGCAGGAATTGCTATAACGTTGAACTATCAAAATACTCGCGGTTCTGTTGGTACAACACCGGAACACTGGCCTTCAGAAACTCAAATAGCATTGGATCACAACCGGGACACACTCCTGATGTTCGCTCATCCTCAATGCCCGTGCACGCAGGCCAGCATGGAAGAATTTAACCGTCTGATGGCTCAATGTCATGGGAGAGTCACAGCATATGTGTTGTTTTTAAAGCCCAGCCAGCTTTCCACTGATTGGACGCGGACTGATTTATGGCGAAGCGCGGCAGCCATTCCGGACGTCACCGTACAAGACGACATCGATGGCACCCAGGCCCACAAGTTTGGAGCGGAAACATCTGGTTATGTCCTTCTTTACGACCCACACGGACAGATACTCTTCAAAGGTGGTATCACGGACAGTCGCGGCCATGCCGGGGATAATATAGGTGAAAGTGTGATTATTTCGTTGGTGAATGGACAAAACACAAGCTTGAAGCAAACGCCAGTCTACGGTTGCTCCTTGTTGAATAAAACTTGTTCGCTACACGAAATCGCCAAATGAATTCCTCAGCGTCAAAAGTCTTTGCCGTTGCTGATACCGTTTCAAGGCGCACGATCGAACTTTTTGAAGAACAGCGGCAAAATATCATTCGGCATACCGACCGGCTTTTTTTTTGGCTGATGATTTACCAATGGTTTTTCGCTATCGGCTTGGCGTTTTGGCTTTCGCCACGAACATGGGTAGGCACGGAAAGTCAGATCCATCCGCACGTATGGATGGCGGTAGTACTTGGAGGATTAATCACCAGTGTGCCTGTGCTACTGGCGCGAACACATCCGGGAAAGACGCTTACGCGTCACGCCATTGCCATCGGGCAAATGTTGATGTCAGCGCTGTTGATTCATTTGACCGGAGGGCGAATCGAAACGCATTTTCATGTGTTTGGTTCACTTGCCATTTTGGCATTTTATCGAGATTGGAGAGTCTTGATCTCTGCCTCTGTGGTCGTCTATGTGGATCATCTGCTTCGGGGAATTTTCTGGCCACAATCCGTCTATGGCGTGCTTTATGCCTCAATTTGGAGATCGTTGGAGCATGCAGGGTGGGTGATGTTTGAGGTCACGTTTTTGATAATTTCCATCCGCACGAGTCTGAGCGAGATGCATCTCGTGGCGGAGCGACAGGCAAAACTGGAGGCTCTGAATGCAAGCATTGAACACACAGTGGCAGAGCGCACGGCAGAATTGACGCAGGAAAATATCGAGCGGCGACAAACCGAAGATAAACTTCGGAAAAACCAGGCTCAATTAGCACAGGCACAACAAATCGCCCATCTGGGAAGTTGGGAATGGGACCTCGTGGGGAACAAAGTTACTTGGTCCGAGGAAACGCAACGATTATACGGACGCAGGCCGGAAGAGAATGGGGCTCCCATGGAAAACTGTTTGGAACGCGTTCATCCCGACGATCTGCCGGAGGTCAATAAAATCATGGCTGAATCATTGCGGACGCATCAGCCGTTCACTTGTGTGCATCGCGCGATCATGCCTGATCACACCGAACGGGTCTTGCAGGGGCGTGGAGAAATCCTTGTGAACGATCGAGGTGAAGCGATCAAGATGTATGGAATCGTCCAAGACATCACGGAAGCCAAGCGTGCGGAAGAAGCTCTTCTCCGCAGTGAGGAACAATTGCGGCAATCGCAAAAGATGGAAGCTGTGGGCCGATTGGCGGGTGGAGTGGCGCACGACTTTAATAATTTGCTTACAGTCATCGATGGGTACTGCGCCATGGCCCTGCTCAAAAAGGAAGAGGTGCGCCCAATTCTCAAGAACATCGAAGAAATTCAAAAAGCATCCGAACGTGGTGCATCCTTGACCAGTCAACTATTGGCTTTCAGCCGAAAGCAGGTGCTTCAGCCGTGCGTGTTGCAGCTCAACGAAGTAGTCCAAGGTATGGATAAAATGCTGCGGCGATTGATTGGAGAGGATATTGAGTTATCCACTAATTTTGATCCGGCGTTGGGACGGGTTAAGACTGATCCAAATCAGATCGAACAAGTCATTATGAATCTGGCTGTCAATGCGCGTGATGCCATGCCGCGCGGCGGCAAGCTTACCATCACGACCAGCAACATCACCGTTGACCAAAAATCAAGCTTTCGCAATCGCACATTGGAAGTTGGGCAATATGTCGTGCTTGCCATCAGTGATAACGGCATGGGCATGACGGATAAGGTAAAGACACATTTATTCGAGCCCTTCTTTACCACCAAAGATCTCGGGAAAGGTACCGGCCTCGGCTTGGCGACAAGCTATGGCATTATTTGTCAGAGTAATGGGGACATTCGCGTCTACAGTGAACTGAATTTTGGTACCACCTTCAGAATTTATCTGCCACGCACCGATGCGACTCCAGAGCCCATGACAACCATGAATTTAGACCAGTTGCCTACCGGCACGGAATCCATACTCGTCGTGGAGGATGATCTGGCTGTGCAGGAACTCGCCGTCTTGATACTCCGCGATTGCGGTTACCAAGTTGAGAAATCAAGCAATGCGTTTGAGGCGCTGGAAATGATTAAAAAAAATCCGCAATTTGATTTGGTGGTGACCGACGTGATCATGCCACAAATGAGTGGCAAAGACCTTTACGAGCAAATCAAGAGACAGATTCCTCAAATCGAAGTGCTTTTGATGTCGGGTTACACCAATGACGCCTTGGCTCATCATGGTGTGCTCGATGAAGGATTGTATTTCCTGGAGAAACCGTTCTCTCCCGCAAAGTTTGCACGAAAAGTCCGAGAAGTTATTGATGCCGCGAGAACTCCGCGAGTATTTTCCCCAAATGACGCAAACGGAATAAGCCGATAGCCCTTGAAAAAGGGGATAGGCCTCTTTTCATCCTTGGAAAACGAACTTACGCGGCCTTCCGCGAGTCCGTACAGTCGATTCCATGCCTTTTGAAATGGTTAAGTCGGAGATCATCCACGAGCCTCCCCTTGTGGCGTGCCGCGCATATAACTTTGTTGCAGGGAGCCGGTTATCAGATTTGAACTGATGACCAACGGTTTACAAAACCGCTGCTCTACCACTGAGCTAAACCGGCAAGGCTGGCCGAACATCTTTTCGGGAAACTCCATTATGCGCCACCCCAAAAAGGCGGCAAGCAAATCAAGCACAGGCTTGGTCGAGGGGAAGTCCCCAGTCTCTTTAATTTAGCGTGGGTTAGGTCATATTCGACAAAGTCGGTTTCTTGTGTCGCCTGCCAGCAGGTGTTTCATTCCAACGTAAAATACCAAGCGTCGCAATGCTGGGCTCGATCTTGATTCGCATCGGTTGAAGAGGCAGCAGAGAGAACCTAATTCAATGAGGCATTTTTGCTTTCGTCCGAGCGGGGCTTGCAGGCGATGAGCTCATTGCGCTGAATCTTGAGTGCGTCGAATGCTTCTTTTTCTTGAGGGGCAAGCCATGCTTCATTAAGGCGGTGCAACCATGTCTTGGTGCGGATGAGTATGCCGCAATTAATAATGGCCAGAAGCGAAGTCACGCTAATCAACGCGACACCGGCGAGGGGTGTACGTCCGACGGCATGAAAGGTAAAAAGTCCTTGGATTACCAGCAAAAGGGCAATGGCTAAATAGAGCATGGACACTTGCCGCTTGAGAGCCTGATCCGCTCGTTTCAGGTATTCCGCGGAGCGAAGAATGTGCGTTTCGAGCTGCTGCTCGCGGATTGTGACATCATGGAGAGACTCTTCAAATGTCATAACATTAGCCTATCAGCATATCTTTTGCCATTAAACACGTGGAGAGGATAAAAGTTTCATTAGGCTTTGTTTCGTAGCCCGGAAATCAACCTGATGACGAGCTAAATCGACAGTGGCGACTTCAACCTGAAGCGGCTGTCCGGCACGCAGTATGATACGAGTTCGTTGGCCTTGCAATTCCAAACGTTGAGGATTAAAGACAAACAAATCCCCCTGCAAAGCAGAGAGATGCACAAAACCTTGCACCAGAAATTCAGGGAGCTGAACGAGCAGCCCTGAGGAGCGTACTTCCAGGATCAAGGATTGGAAAGAGGTGCGCTTGGTGGCATGAGCCTGACGATCAAAGTATTCAAGCTTTTTAAGTTTAACTGATTCTTGTTCTGCTTCCGCGGCAGAACGCTCGGTATTGGAGAGATGGAGGGCGACCCGGGAAAGACCGTCGTAATTGAAATCACTTGTGTCGCGATTGTTACCAAACAGAAGACGATGAACGATCAGATCGGAATAGCGGCGGATAGGCGAGGTGAAGTGAGTATAATTAATTTTGGCCAAGCCGTAGTGCCCCAGTGGCTTGGGGCTATACATGGCCCGTTTGAGTGACTTAAGCAGGCCGATCTTCACCACGCTTTCGCCTGCCTGGCCGCGAACGCGCGTAAGAAGCTTCTGGATTTCACCTCGCTGGGTCAGGTCGCCGCAAGAGAAACCCATCGACTTGGCCTGGGCCCGAAATTCCTCGAGGCGCCCCGGATCGGGATTTTCATGAATGCGGTAAAGACCGGGGCGACCCAGGCGTTTGAGTTCGAGCGCGACGACTTCGTTGGCCAGCAGCATGAATTCTTCGATGAGCTGGTGGGAAATATCGTTTTCGGTGCGTTCAAGATGGGTGGGAATGCCCAAATCGTTGACGCGGACTTTGACTTCGGGAAAATCGAGATCAAGCGCGCCCTTGGCAAAACGCCGCCGTCGTAAGTTTTGCGCCATGCCGTTGAGGGCGTGGAGATGTTGGGCGAGGGGAGTTGTGCTCGGTTTGCGGAGTTGGGCAAAAGCTTCCTTATAGGTGAATCTTTTTGCGCTGTGGATGATCCCGGCTGCGAAGCGGAATGATTTGATTTCGCCGCGCTTGTCGAGGGTGACAATGGCGGTTTTAACGAGCCGGTCGACGTGAGGTTGAAGCGAGCAAATGCCGTTGCTCAACTTTTCGGGCAGCATGGGAATGACGCGGTCGACGAGATAAATGCTATTGCCACGCGAGCGGGCTTCGGTGTCGAGTGCAGAACCGGTTTGCACGTAATGCGAGACGTCGGCGATGTGAATGAAAATTTCAAAATCGCCGTTTGGGTGAGCACGATAAGAAAGCGCGTCATCAAAATCTTTCGCATCATCGGGGTCGATGGTCAGGGTGAAAATTTTTCGGAAATCTTCGCGCCGGGCTATTTCACCGGTAGGAATAGGGGTGGCGATGTCGGCCGCTTCCTGTTCCACCTTTTCCGGAAAAGAGGTGGGCAGATCGTGTTTGCGAATGATGGAAAGGAGATCGACTCCGGGAGCGTCGGGTGCGCCGAGCACTTCGGTGATGATGCCTTCGGGCGGCTTGCGACGGTCGGGCCAGTCTTTGAGTTCGACGACGACTTTCTGGCCCAGGGTCGCGGGATCGCTGGGAGGGGGGACGCAGATGTCATGCGGAATCCGCGTTTCATCGGGGAGGACAAAATAGAAGAGAGGCGTTTTGCGCAGAGTGCCGACCAGTTGGCGGCGCTTGCGTTGCAGGACTTTTACTACTTCACCGCGAAGTCGCGTGTCGCGTTGCCGACCTCGCTGTTCTTTCAGCCGGGCCAGGACGAGATCGCCATGGAAGGCGGTACCGGTATCTTCCGATGCGATATAGAAGTCAGGTTCGGCGGGATTGGTCGGGACGAGAAAACCGAATCCCCGTTCGTTCATCTGGAGAATGCCGACCGAATAGCCGAGGCGTCTGGGTAAAACATAGAGGCTGTGGCGTACCTGCATGACGCGTCCGACTTTTTCCTCCTCAGCGAGAAATTCTGTGAAGGCAGAAACTTCCTGCGAGGGCACATGAAGTTTGCGGGCTAGCGCCTTCTCGTCGACCGGTTGATAACCGGCGTCGGCGAGCAGAGGAACGAGAGCTTCGCGCCAATGGAGTGGTACGGTAGGTTTTAGTTTTACTTCCCGCGCTGGGGCCGAAGCCTGGCGAGGCTGGGAATTGGGGCGCGGAGGGCGGCTGGGGCGGGAACGGCGTGGCCGCGGCTTGTTCATCGAGAAAGTATTACCGCATGCGGCAAGCGTGATGTCGAGGGAGTTGCGGCAGAAAAGTCAGTATGACAGATTTGAAAATTATTTGGTTAGAGGATGTCTCTTAAAAAAATCCCAGATCCGATCCGTAGCATTGAACGGGTCGAGTGTGGGACCGCAAATGACACGAGGCAAGGGTTCGACCGAACCGGGCCAGTGATGGCCGTTGCCCTCGATGGTGGTGAAGAGGACTTCAACCGGATTTCGTTCTAGCCCGTAACGCAAAATGCGGACACCGTTGAGGTCGCTGATCACCTGTGGCTGGGCTGGGCAACCATCGAGATGCGCCCAGAGATCAACCGTTTCTTGGACTGGCGGGTACTCGTACTCCTTCCCGAACGAAATGGATGGAAAAGTTGTCTTACCACCGTGATAGGGGATGAGCGGATCGGCGGTGCCGGTAAGGTAATAGACTGGCAGCGGACGGGCCAGAGAAGTTACGTTCGCAAAACTTTGAGAAGAAACCGGTGCGATGGCTGCAATGCGGTCGGAGAAATGAGCTCCTAGTGTGAAAGTCATACCTGCGCCATTCGAAAATCCAGTGATATAGATACGGTGCCGGTCGATGGGCAGTACGATCTCCAGCTTATTAAGAAGCTCTTCGAAAAAATGGACATCATTTACGTCCGAGGGAAAATCGCCTCGCTCATCGCGCCAGATGTGAAACTTGCCATTGCTATCGGCTCGCAACGGCAATCCTTCCGGAAAAGCGACGAAGAAATGTTCCGCTTCGGACTTCTCTGCCCAACCATAGGTACGAGCCGCTTGTTCCGCCGAACCGCCCGCACCGTGCATGAAGAAGACGATGGGAAGTGATCGCCCCGGCTTGAATCCCGTTGGTGTGACAAAAACGAATTTACGATTGTGATCGTCGATGCGGACGGCCACGCGATGGCGTCCGGGTTCGAGTAGTTTGTTGAAATCGGTGATGGTTGGCATCGAGGTCGATTCAGTTCCAAATTCCAGCGCGCGAAGAATAGTAAATGGTAGAAGAAGAGACAATAAGAGGAGTCCGACCAAGGCCAGAAAGAGTCGATGCATTTCCTTTCTCAGACGTTCCGCAGGCGTGGGAAGTTACAGGAAAGTGATCAGCTCGTTTGGAGTCGCGACTAGGAAGATTCCGTATCTCGGATCATTTTGCCGAAAATAAATTCGATCAAGATCGGTAGGAAAAGGAGAGCGAGGAGAGGCTTGAACCAACGATCAGTAAGATTGTGAATATAGGGAATCGCGTCGCAGGCAAAACCAAGCGCCGCAAAACCGAGAAGATAGGCCAGCCATTTACGTTCCGGTCGTTGGGCATAGAGCAAAGCAAGGCTAGCTACAAAGGGACCGAGAAAAACATAAGAGCAGGTTTCAGTGCGGGGATTGAAGAGCATGAGATAATCGACGCTCAGTGCACCAATAGTCCATGCAGCGTGAACGAAGTTCAATCGCCGCGTTGCCGCAAAACCAAGGACGAAGTAGATTAGGGCGAAAATAACGCGGATAGCGGTTTTAAGCCAATCGGGTGGATAAAGACCGAGATGCGAAATAAGAGCGGCGAGATCACTGTAACGAGCTTCATCAGCTTTGGCTGCCCAGACCAAAGTTTCAAAACAGCGGACATATTCATGAGCGGCGAAAGCAGGATTCCAGTGCAGGAAAGGAAGCGCGATGACGACCAGCAAGCCGATGAGCAGGCGCGGAATAAGTTTCCAGTAAAGCGCGCCAAAGAGGAGCAGCGGCACGACGGCTAGAGGTTTGAGGGCGATGGCCAGGCAGAGCCAAAAGGCAGCGGCGCTCCATTGGCTGCGGATTATTGAGGTCGCGGTTAGTACGATCAACGCCGCCAACGGTAGATCGAATTGGGCGTTGCGTAGGCTGGCGAAGGAACTCGGCACGGCCAGAAGAGAAAGAAGAAGAAAAGTTTTTCCGGACAAAAAGGCGTCTTTGGAAAGAAAGCATTCATTTAATCGAGCAAGAGCATAGATAAAAAGTCCGAAGGTTGCCGCGCGCCACAAAATTTCACCGAGATAGAAAGGTAATAAGTTGAAGGGAGTAAAAATAATCGCTGCTTGAGGAAAATAGAGAAAGGCATCGTGCGCGCGTTCACTATTATAAGGATCCTCGCCCGCCCACCATTGCGTTGCCGCAAGGCGATAGGTCGGCATGGTCGTATGTTTCAGCGGATGCAGGATGACATCCGTGTTGATGACTGAAAAAACCAGGATTAGAAATCCCCACGCGGCGCAACGTTGCCGGGAGGTTTTTGGCAAAGGGGAAGTCATTGGATGGATTCGGAGTCAATCCAAGTAACCAGATCGCTCAAGGTAGGGCGGCCATCGTGATGCCAGGTGAGGGGTGGAAATTGCATGTGCCCAGCCGCGCAGAAACGCGAAACGCCAAGGCTAAGAAAGGCTTTTTCCAAACGCGAGGACAAAGCTTTTCCCGCGACGCCAACGGTTGAAATCCGTCCTGCGACGGAAGCGAGGGCTTGGCTTACTCGTGATTCGCCCACTTGTCGCAAGTAGATGACTCCATGAAGTGGCGAAGGCTGAAAAGTTGAATCGAGATCGTGAATGAGCGTCCAACCGAGATGTTTGTTTGGTGGTAGCCAGACGCGATGACCAAGCGCATGCGCCATGTCTCGCGCTTCAGTGATTCGAGCGGCAACGGAAAGAGGACGTGCGGGCTTGGGTTTGATTTTCTTCCAATGTAGTTCCAAAGCATGGGCGAGTTGATGGCCAAGCTTTTCCACATTTGCGTTGGATGAAATATAGATGGCTTGCGGCGAGAGACAGCCGAGCTGATCGTAAGTGAGAATATCGACAGCGCAGGCGCGGGCTTGACGCGAGGTCAGGCGCTCCGGTTCAGAAATCCAAAGCAGACTGACGGCATGGCCATGGGCGATGAATTTTTGATTCCAACGAATTTGCGCACGGAGATTGTTCATGGTGGCATCAGAACCGAAGGCAATAATGGCATCGGCGCGACGGAGAAGGTGGGTGTCGAGCGTGCCATGCGTTTCCACGAGTTTTTGCAGTGACGAAGGCAGGCCACGAATAAAGCTGAGGATTTCGCGGCGAGCAGTTGAATCCTCTCGTTCGCTGGGAAGTTTTACTACGTTATGTGCACCGAGGAGAAGGCCGTGCATCAGGCTTGTCCATGCGGAAACAGCCAAATTACCCGCGCAGATATGATAGATGAGTTTGGGTGCACTTGCGCGGACACGAATACCCTCGTGTTGAATCCACGTATCGAGCGCGTCGACGTGGCCAAGTTGAGTCCGTAACAGGCGCAGTAATTCAGTGCGCGGGAAATATCGCGGATAAGCGTGGGCTAAAAGATCAATGCGCTGGCGGGTGGTCATGAAGTGAGGGATAAAGAGTGAGAGTTTGTCATCAGATCCTCCGCGTTGAGCGAACAGCCGCGCGGTTCAGTTTTGGGCAGGCGACCGATAAGACGAAAACCTTGCGATGTGCGTTCAGCGACTTCGAGAGTCTGGAGGGCCATGACCGAATCGACGTTGGCAAGATCGATCCAGCGAACCAGTCCACGCTGACCAACGCGAACTTCTCGTCTGGTTGCGGGATTAATAATTAAAATACGCACCCATGGGGGAACCTCATGCAAACCCGAAGTTCCTCGCGCATAGGCCTGGCTGGAGAGTTCACTCATGCCGTACTCGTTCCAGATGGAGTTGTCGGGTACGGAAAAGAGCTGGCTTAATTGCGCGTAAAGCTCGCTCTTGGAAATTTCGCGGCTGCGTCCCTTGAAACCTCCTGTTTCGAGTAGCCAGCTTCCTCGCGGCAAACGCAACGACGGTAAGTCGGCCCATGCATCGAGCAGATGCACGAAGCTGAAGGCAGTGCCGCAGACCGCAATACGACGACGGACTTTGATTTGGGCAATCAACGTTTCGCGTAGTTGAGCGAACTCAAACTTGTCTTTACGCAGCCAAAAGCATGGGCCTGTTTGCCGTGCTGCTTTTTGCCAGAATCCAAACATGGCGCTGAGCGAAGAACTGGGAGTTTCCCTCGGTGATGGAGTGAGGAAGTGAAGGTGGGGATTCCCTTCAAAAAGACCCACGCGACGAGCGCCTTCAACGGAAAGAGCGCGATAGATGTCCGTTTGCAAAAGATGTTGCCGTCCCGGTTGGCCGGTGGTGGTCCCACTGGTTTCATAAATGGCTGAGGGACGAACCGAGCCATGACTGAAAAGTTTTTCACGCTTGAAGAGTTGCTGCGGAACGGCGGGAATGTCGTGCCAAGAGTTGAGCCGTTGCGGCGTCATTTCATGGGCGTGGCAAAGACGTCGATAGGCCGGGACGCGGGCGAATTGCCACGCGAAGAGTTCATGCGCGAGCCGTTCCCATGTCGGTTCATCCAAAGGAGCGAGCAATTTCTGTATCCACGCGCGGCGGTCAACGGGTTGGGCGAAATTACGGGAAGGGGACATGGGAAATTAAAAAGTAACGAGCAGATGCATTTATCGCGACACCAATATTGCCGGAAAAGCGAACGTGGCTCATGCTCGGTTGGTCATGAATGCCTATGAATCTCTCCAGCAACGATCAAAAGAAATCGCCAGCTATAACAGCACCGCCAGCGTGCTTTCGTGGGATCAGGAAACCTACATGCCGGAGAAGGCGGGCGCTTATCGTGCAGAACAGCTCAGTCAATTAGCGGGTCTTGCGCATCGTCTCGGCACATCGGCGGAGGTCGGCGATTGGATCAAGGCATGTGAGGATCATTTACCGCCATGTGCCGATGAGGAGGAGACGGTTCTACGCGCGGCGAATGTACGGGAGTGGCGTCGTGATTACGATCGTGCGACGAAATTACCTGCACGTCTTGTGGAAGATTTAGCGCGGACGACATCGCTGGCTCGCGAGGCGTGGGCGCAAGCACGGAAGGAATCGAATTTTTCCGCCTTTGCTCCATGGTTGGAGAAAATCCTGGGTTTAGTGCGCGAACAGGCCGAGGGCTGGGGTTATTCCACCTGTGCCTACGATGCCTTGCTCGAAGGTTACGAACCTGGTGCTCGTGCGGCCGATCTGACTCCCGTTTTCGCCGATCTCCAAAAGCAACTCACACCACTCCTGCCGCGCTTACAAAAAATCACCGGGGCGATTGATCCCGCAAGACTCGAAGGAAATTATCCGATCTCCGGTCAACAGCTTCTCAATCGTCAGGTAGCGGAAGCGATGGGTTTTGATTTTGAAGCAGGTCGTATTGATACGACGGTGCATCCTTTTTGCACCGAGATGGGGCCGAAGGATTGTCGTTTGACCACACGCTACAGCGAGAAAGATTTCAGTGGTTCGCTTTTCGGTGTGATGCACGAGGCCGGGCATGGGCTTTATACCCAGGGTTTACCGCCGGAATATTTCGGCACGCCGATGGGCACCTATTTATCGCTCGGCATCCATGAATCACAGTCGCGCTTGTGGGAAAACCAAGTGGGACGCAACCGCGCATTCTGGCGTCACTGGCATCCGCTCGTTTGCGAGCAATTCCCCGATTTAAAGGCATTGCCGTTCGAAGAATTTTGGCTTCTGATTAATCGCGTCAAGGCGACCCATATTCGCGTCGAGGCAGACGAGGCAACCTATAATCTGCACATCATTTTGCGTTTTGAAATTGAGCAAAAGCTGGTTTCGGGCGAACTGGCCGTAACCGATTTACCCCAGGCATGGAATAAGCGTTTCGAGGAACTGTTTCAGATTCCAGTGCCCGATGATGCACGCGGCTGTTTGCAGGATACGCATTGGGCGTTGGGACTGATCGGCTATTTCCCGACTTACACATTGGGAACTTTGAATGCGGCGCAGCTTTTTCATGCTGCGTTGAAGCAAGTGCCGGAATTGGAAACCGATTTGCAGGAAGCGAAATATGGGCGGCTTCTGGAGTGGCTGCGGGATAAAATTCATCGGCATGGTCGACGCTATTCGCCATCGGAATTGATTGAGCGCGCCACGGGTGAACCGACACGTGCGACTTATTTCATGGATTACCTGAAAGTGAAGTATGGGGTGAGTTAAGTTCTGTCATCCTAAGCTTGTTGAGGGATAAACAACCGCTCTATTCTTTCCTAAGTTTCTATAGGATAACATCTTATTGCATACGGTTTTTTTGCCCCAGCAGGCTCACTTCGCACGCAGGCTGCCTTGACATTCCGGTGTTTCACACCCAACTAGTATTAGGATGAAACCGAAGAACACCATTTGCCTCTGGTTCGAGAAGGACGCGCTTGAGGCGGCGCACTTTTACGTCGCAACTTTTCCGAACAGTGAAGTGATCGCAGTGCATAAGGCGCCCGGCGACTATCCAGGCGGCAAGGAAGGCGACATCATCACGGTCGAGTTTACCGTCCTTGGTATTCCCTGCGTCGGTCTCAACGGCGGCTCGATGTTCAAGCACAGCGAGGCGTTCTCCTTTCAGGTCGCCACGGACACCCAGGAAGAAACGGACCGCTACTGGAATGCCATCGTTGGCAATGGCGGAGAGGAAAGCGAGTGCGGCTGGTGCAAGGATCGCTGGGGCCTGTCGTGGCAAATCACTCCGCGTGTGCTCACCGAAGCCATGGCAGCCGGAGGCGCGGAGGCGAAACGTGCTTTTGCGGCGATGATAACGATGGGAAAGATCGACATCGCCACCATCGAGGCCGCACGGCGCGGGTAACCTCCCACGAAAATTGTTTATTTGGTTGTGGGTCTGATCCTTCGACACTGCCTGCGCGATAGCGCAATAATATTCCCTCAACATTTTTGCAGAGCGCCGAAGGCGCAACCTCAGTATGACTGAAGTGATTACTTAAGAGAGTTGCGATTGCCAGCGAGGCAGGTTCGGGTATGTTTCCAGTATGAATTTTTTGCCTCATCAGTCCTGGCTTCGCGACGATTCTCCCGACAAGGAAGAAAAGAAGGAGAAGGAAAAAGAACCGAAGTTCAAGCTTGAGGAAAAGTTTCTCGAGACCCGCACCATCCTGCTTTTTGGTGAGATTAACCAGAAAGTGGCCCGTGAAGTTTGTGAAAAACTGATTCTTCTTTCCGCCCTCAACGATAATGACATTAAGCTCATCATCAATTCGCAGGGCGGCCACGTCGAAGCCGGCGATACGATTCATGACATGCTCCGCTTTGTGAAGCCGAAGGTCAAAATTCTCGGGACCGGCTGGGTGGCCAGTGCCGGAGCTCTCATCTATGTCGCGGTGCCTGTGGAAAATAGGTATTCACTGCCAAATACCCGGTTCATGTTGCATCAACCGAGTGGTGGCGTGGGTGGACAGGCGACCGACATCAGCATCGAAGCGCAGGAAATCTTGAAAATGCGCGAACGGCTCAACCATATTTTTTCCGTCCAGACCGGTCAACCGGTCGAAAAGATCGAGCGCGATACCGACCGTAATTTTTGGATGAGCGCCGAGGAAGCCAAGCAATATGGGCTCGTCGGGAAAGTCATTAATACTCAAGCCGAGTATTGATCTAAAAGGCAGCTTGCAGTGAGCCGGTTTTAGAGGGAAACTCCCTCTGGTTTTCCTTATGATGAGGCTGGCCTGAAGTCTGCTATATTATCCATATGCTTTCGCGGCGCATGATTCCATGGTGGCAGTACAGTCTGCTCAGTTTAGGATTGGCAGGCTTGATTGCTTTTCCGGCGCGGGCCGATGAAAAGGAAGGGATGCCCGATCTGGCGCAGATTGAGCAAACCTGTCTACCCACTTCAACTGCGAATCTCATTATCTGGTTCGGTAAGCATGGCTATCCGAAACTGCTTTTAAGCGGGGCCACTTCGGACGATCGGGATTTGCATGTCGTGCATGGTATTATGATGGATACGAATGCCCGTTTCGACCTGGGAACGCGCCCGGATACGATTGCGACAGGCATCGAAAAATATATCAGGGAAGCAGGTTATGATTGTGATGTTGAATACCGGGGCTTGGGGGGTAAAAAGCCTTTTACCCAGGATTGGCTCAAGGAGAATGATGATCCGAATAAAGGATTCATTCTTCTCCTGGCTTACATGCACGTCGAATATAATCCAGGAGGGGTGATTTTTAGTCCCGCTCTGAACATGGGACATGCGGTTACGTTGGTGAACGCGGAACCCGACATGATTCTTATTCATGATCCGGCCCATGAAAATGACGAGACAGGTCGCAAAATCATTACACCCGAACCCATTCCCGAGGGGACTTTGCAGGAAGTGGGGGCAAGTGAGCCGGTGGCTGGTTTATTGCTTTTAAAAGGATCGCTGCTCGGCGCTCCACCCGACAGCGAAGTGATGTTGACCGGCGCGGTTTGCGTTACCATGCATCAGGCGGGACAACCCAAGGACTCCTCGCCTGACTCATCGGCTCCATCAAATGCGACAATAGCTGCAGCGGGAACCAACACTCCGGTTACTTCGCCTTCGACTCCCATTGCGCCAAATAGTGCCAACACGACTTGGGTAGCCTGGCTATTCGAACTGATTTTCGGAAAGTAGAGGCTTGGCCTTTAGACTTGGAGCAAGCGGCTTGTGCGGCCAAACTATATCCCGATGAAAGCTGTTATTCTTGCCGCCGGGAAGGGGACACGCATGGGTGATCTTACGGCCAATCTTCCCAAGCCGATGGTGCCGGTCGATGGAAAACCTATCCTGGAATATATCGTGGAAGGTTTGCGCGATGAAGCGGGGATTCGTGAATTTTTTATTATTGTCGGATGGTGCGGACATGTCATCCGCGATCATTTTGGTAAGGGCGAGCGCTGGGGCGTTGAGATTACTTACGGTGAACAAGCGGTGCAGGACGGCACGGGCAAGGCGCCGGAGGTCGCACAAAAATGGGTGGGTAACGACCGCTTTCTCCTGACTTACGGCGACATCCTGCTTCGTCCGCCGACCGACTACGCGATGCTGGTCGATGCCTTCAAGGAAGAGGGCGTAATTGCGGTCAAGGACGGTGAGGATTTGACCAAGGGCGGTGCTGTGATTCTCGACGACAAGGGATTCATGAAGGATCTTGTGGAGAAGGGAGCTTTCTCCGAAGTGCCCGCCAATGCCTATTACAACGCGGGCATTTATCTTCTGACGCCCCGTATTTTCGAGTATACTGCTCGGCTCGAAAAATCGCCCCGTGGCGAATACGAATTTACCGACGCCCTCAAAGCCAGCGTAAAGGCAGGCGACCGTTTGCGCGGGGTTACGCTCCGTCACGCCTGGGCCGATGTGCGCGATCCGTCGGTCCTAGCGGAACTGAATGGACGTGCCAAGTCATAGAGCGGTCCCGGTACAAGACCGCCAATTATTTAAAGCCCATCATCCTGAGCTTGTCGAAGGATCAGCCTCCGGCAAACTTGTATTCATTGGGTGAAGGATACACTTTCTGGAAGCTGATCCTTCGACAAGCTCAGGATGACAGACTTTTGAACCCCTATGAATCCCGCCTGGGAAGATGCGATTGAAGGTTGCCTGGGTTATCTGGCCACGGAGAAAAGCCATGCCGTTAATACCCAGCTCATCAACCGGCTTGCTTTGGAATCGTTCGCGATATGGATGGAGAAAAATCGGCCCAATCACGCGCCAGGAACCCTGACCGGCGACGATATCCGGGGCTTCCTGCGTACACAAAAAACGGAACGGCGGCTGGCTCCGGCTTCGATGAAAATGATCGTCGTGGCGTTACGCCATTTTTTCGCTCACTTGAAACGGGAGGGTTTGATCGAGCAGGACCTTCTTCCCGCGCTCGATCTTCCCCGGCTCGATCAATATTTGCCGGAGACTCTGAACGAGGCCGAGGTGAATCAGTTGCTGGCTGCGGGGTTGCCGGAGACACCGCTCGGGTTGCGCGACCGCGCCTTGCTGGAGGTGCTTTACGCCAGTGGCCTGCGGGCAGGGGAGATTGCGGGACTTCGCCTCGAAAATTATCTGCGCGAAGAAAAACTTTTGCGTGTGATTGGCAAGGGAAACCGGGAACGGTTGGTGCCGGTGGGAGAGAAGGCCATCGCCGCCATCGACAACTGGCTGGCACGGGGTAGACCGTCTTTGGTGAAGCCGAAAACGGGCGGCGAAATATTTCTCGGCGAGCATGGACGTCGGCTGACCACGGTACGGATTTGGCAAATCGTGCAGGAGATTGCCAAGCTGGCCGGAATGCAAAAAAAGATTTGGCCTCATCTTTTACGCCACTCGTTTGCAACGCACCTGCTCAGTCATGGAGCCGATTTGCGCGCGATCCAGGAAATGCTCGGACACGCGAGCCTGGCGACGACCCAGGTTTATACTCACGTTGATCAGGCGCGCTTGAAACAGGTTCATCGCCAGTTCCATCCTCGGGCTTAAATGCACGGGACATGAGTCCGATAAAAAAAAATGAAGAAAAACCAGATTTTTTCGGCGAATGTGCTTAGTTATGGAAAGGTAATTTTAGGGGTGGTCAGTTCGACCTACTTGAGGAAAGAAACCGGTGTTATCGCCCACTAAAATACCCAGGAAACAAATCTTTTTTTCAGTCGATAAAATGAACGATGGCGCTATTTGACAAAATATTATTTGATGTTAAGTAAAAGGGTAGTTGTTAGTTAAACGCCTATGTCCTTGCCAAGCAAATCCCGGGCTGAGAAGGGAGCGCGAGTTACTGTCAGTTTCTCTGATTCCATCAATCTGATTAAGGAGCAGATCCACTGGACGCCCAAGGGGGTTAGCCTCCTCACGAAATGGTTTTTTGCGGAGGGAACCGAAGTTGAGTTTGCCTTTGACCATCAAGGTGAACGGCATTGTTGTTCGGGCGTCGTCGTGGCCTGTCATCCGCTTCGTCAACCTCAAGGATGTTTTGAAACCATCTTATTTTTTGTCGATACGCCTTGCACCAAATTGCAAAAAGCGGCGTGCGATTGTCAACTGGCCAAGGATCATTACGCAACGCAAGACAACGAGACGCAATTTACGACGGGCTATCAAGCCTTGGACAGGCCCAAAGTTTTGTCACGGAGTCGTTCCGGGCAGGTACGGAGTGAGGGCGCCAAAACGCTTTAGTTTTTCAGGTGATCGTTTTCGAGCGATTGTACGATAACCAAGGCTGTCCGCCGGGCGGCACCCAGATTGGCTTCGAAAGTCGCACGGGCACGCGAACCCAGTTCACGCCGAATTTTGTCTGAGGCGAAGAGGGCGCGCAGCTGCTGGGAAAGCTCAAATTCATCGGTGATTTGAACAATGGCCTGCCGGGACAGAAACTCGCGTGTGATGACTTTAAAATTTTGCATGTTGGGGCCGACGACAATGGGAGTGCCGACTGGCGCCGCTTCGATAAAATTCTGCCCGCCCTGGCCACGAAGACTTTTCCCGACAAAAGTCAGGGTAGCGCGTTTGTAGAGCGAACTGAGTTCTCCAGTGGAGTTCACGACCAGCACATCGGGCGAACTGCCGTTGGCCAGCGGTTCGGTAGCAGCGGCAAGTTGGGTTCGTGTCACGGCGCGCAGGCCCATGCGGTCGCACAGTTCTCGGATCGAGTTACCTCGTTCAGCGTGCCGGGGAGCAAGGACTAGTCGCAGTTTCGGCCATTGTTCGCGTAGGTCGTGGTAAATGCGGACAAGGACTTCCTCCTCGCCGGGATGGGTACTGCCACCGAGGAGAATGAGTTGGTCTTCCATCCAACCGGTACGACTCCACCAAGCACTAACGTCTTTCTCCGTAGCTGTATCGAGGGCGGCAACGTCATATTTTAAACTACCGAGATTGAAGATTGTTTCAGGAGCAAAACCGGCCTGTGTCAGACGCGAGGCTTCGGTGGGATCCTGGGCAAAAACCAAGGCGATTTCCTGCAGGAGAGGACCTACCAACCAGCGCATGCGGCGATAGCGTTCCTCCGAGCGATCGCTGAGCCTGGCGTTGACGAGGTAGACGGGGATATGTCGTCGTCGGGCGCACCAGAGGTAGTTGGGCCAGATTTCCGATTCGATGAGAATCAGCCGTTTGGGGTGGATTAGCTTAAAAGCTGCTACCACACTCCAGAGAAAATCGATGGGGTTGTAGATGACGAAGGTCTTCCCATCTTCGAGCTGGGTCTTGGCCATGCCGAACCCCGTCCCCGTAGTGGTCGAGACGACAACCCGAAGATTGGGACGCATTTCGCGGAGGCAGCCGATGAGAACGCGCGCGATTTTAACTTCGCCGACGCTGACCGCATGAATCCAAAGATCGGCACCCGGTTTGAGGTGTTCCCGGACTTCCTTGGAATAAATACCGAATCGTTGGCCGAATTGAGGCAGGAGTTTGCCGCGCCGCCAGAGCCGCCAGAGGAAGAATGGGCCCGTGACGAAAAAGAACGTCATAAAAATGACATTATAGGCGACTTGCAGGGCAAATTTAATAATGGCTTTCATCGAATAATCTTAGGCCCGGGGATGGGCCTTATCATAAACACGTTTGAGTCGTTCGACCGAGACGGAAGTGTAGATTTGCGTGGTGGTCAACTGGCTGTGGCCGAGCAATTCTTGCACGCTGCGCAGGTCGGCGCCATGGTCGAGCAGGTGGGTGGCGAAGGTATGGCGCAGTTTGTGAGGCGTCAAGCGGGAGTCGAGGCCCGCCGCCGCCAGGTAACGCTTTAAAGCGAGCTGGACGGTGCGTCCGTTGAGCTGGCTGCCGTGACTTGAAACAAAAAGCGCTTCACCTTCAAAGGGACACGCATCGAGATAAACCTCGAGGGCGCGAACCGCCGGATTACCCAGCGGACAAAGCCGTTCTTTTCTTCCCTTGCCCAACACGCGCACAGTGCCCTGCGACAGATCGAGATTACGACGCTGCAGGGTCACAAGTTCTGAGAGGCGGAGACCGGCGCTGTAAAAAAGTTCGAGCCAGGCGATGTCGCGGAGCATTTGCCATGGCTGGGCATGACGGCGGTTCTTCTTTTTTCCTCCAGCCGCCTGGCGCTTTTCATCCTTGGCCCAAAGCTGGCGTGGCGCGTCCAATAGAGTGAGTACCTGTTCCTGATTGAGAAATACGGGAAGCCTGCGAGGCATTTTTGGAAGAGGCAGGTCAACGACCGGGTTTGATTTCATTTTGCCCTCACGCACGGCTTGCTTGTAAAAGGTGCGCAGGGCGGCGAAACGAAGCCGGATAGATGCGGGGCCAAGCTTTTGCTCGCGAGCCAATCGATAGAGATAGGATTTGAAATCGGAAGCGGTCAGGGTCCACCACGATTTATCGGGGACGGTAGCCTTGAATTCGAGCAGAGCCTGTCGGTAATTGCGCACCGTGTTGGGTGATACCCCCCGGCCTTGGCCAAGCTGTTGAAGAAACTCGGCGATCTCCTTGTCCTTGCTGTTGGACGAACGTGAGGTGGATGGCAAGGGCATGGTCGGAAACAGGAGAGGATAAAAAGCTATCGCCAGATAGACCATCTTTTTCCAACGGATAGGGACACGAGTCCCTTGAATAAAGCTGGACGGCAGACGACGACCGTCCCTATTTACCCTCGTTCCCAAGTTGCACTTGGGAACGAGGGAATAAACATGTGCTTGGACGTACTTTTCGGCTCACCTCCGCTCGAGATGACAGTGTTCCTTCGCGTACCTACCCAAGAATCAACGCCAGCTTTTTAGCGGTTGCTGCAGGCCAATGCTCTTTTTGCGTGAGAATGGCGTATTTGAGCGCGTCATGGGCCTTGGCATCAGTCAGTTTGGCAACACGCGGGATGGCTTCCACGAGAATTTTCTGGGCGAGGGCGGTATTCTTGTGCAGCCATTGAATCACCATTTCGACCGTCACACTGTCATGTTCCGGATGCCAGCAATCATAGTCGGTGACCATGGCGACAGTGGCGTAGGCGATCTGTGCTTCGCGAGCGAGCTTGGCTTCGACCAGATTGGTCATGCCGACTATCGCGTGGCCAGCCGAGCGATAAGTCTCTGATTCAGCGCGCGTGGAAAATTGAGGGCCTTCGATATTCACGTAAGTTCCGCCCTTGTGTACCTTGGCCCCGGCGCTTTGAGCGGAGGTGTAAAGGACCTCCTGCAATTCGGAGCTGATAGGATCACCAAACGCAATGTGGGCAACAATACCTTCGCCGAAGAAAGTATCGGCAGCGCGCCCCTTGGTGCGGTCAAAGAATTGGTCGGGCAGGACAACATCGCCGGGAGCGTAGTCGTGTTGGAGTGATCCCACCGCACTGATGCTGATGATCCATCGCACGCCGAGTTGCTTGAAACCGTGGATATTTGCCCGATGAGGAATCTCGCTAGGGAGGAGCTTATGGCCCCGGGCATGGCGAGGCAAAAAGACGACGTCATGGCCGGCCAGTTGCCCTTGGATGTAGGCATCCGAGGGCGAGCCGAACGGCGTGGCGAGAGCTACCTCTTTTTGTCCGGTGAAAGCGGCTAATTGGTAAAGACCGCTGCCACCAACAATTCCAATGGGCGAAGAAAGAGACATACTTAACTCTTCAAGAAGTAAAGCGTTCGTGCAATCCTGATCTTAGCAAGTATTTTGAGACAATGCTTTTTGCAAGGTTGTTTGTCATTCATCGCTAATCGTGATAAGGTTAGCGACGCCAACTTTGGGCGGTTATTTTAGAATAGAAATTAAAGCAAATGCCTGCTGCTCCGTTGCCTACAAATGAGGCCCAACGCCTCGAAACGTTGCGCGCGTTGAACCTTCTCGATACCGCGTCAGAGGAGCGTTTTGACCGTATCACACGGTTGGCAGCACATGTTCTCAACGTGCCCATCGTCTACGTCACTTTGGTCGATGAGAACCGCCAATTCATGAAATCCCGTTATGGGTCGAAAACGGTTGAAACGCCCAGAGACAGTTCCTTTTGTGCCTACACTATCCTTGAGAATAAACAATTGGTTGTCCCTGACGCCAAGCTCGATTCTCGGTTTGAGGATAACGTGCTGGTAACGGGGAAACCTTTTATCCGCTTCTACGCAGGAAATCCGATTTCCGCGCCGGATGGGAGTTTGGTCGGGACTCTATGCATCTTCGATCATAAACCGCGTATTCCGAGCGAGGAGGATCTCCAGGCTTTGCGCGACCTCGCCCTGATTGTTCAGAGCGAATTGGGCCTCCATGAGGCCAAGGAATCGTATCAGGCCCAGCAACAGATCGAGGAAAAGCTTCGTCTGAGTGAAGAACGCTTCCGTGAGGCGATCGATGTCCCTGGCAAGTTTATTTGGGAAGCGGCGCTCGATGGGAAAATGCTTTATCTATCGGAGCGTTACAAGGAGATCCTCGGTTATGGGGATGAGGAAGTAGGGGAGCGCAGGCTTTTCGCCTGCGTTCATCCCGATGACGCGGTCATGACCTCGGCGAAGTTTTTCTACGCCATGCAGAAGAAGCAGCATTTCAACAACCTTGAATTTCGCTCGCAGACCAAGGATGGCCGGATCATTTGGATGTCATCGCGTGGGGCGCCCATGCGCGATCGGGAGGGAAAGGTCATCGGGTATCGCGGGGTCTGTGAAGAAATTACGGAACAGAAGCGAATTCAGCAGGAGTTGCTTGCCGCGAAAGATTCAGCCGAAACGGCAAATAAGGCCAAGTCGGAATTTCTGGCCAACATGAGCCACGAAATCCGCACGCCGATGAATGCGGTCGTGGGGATGACGGGACTTCTCCTCGGTACCGATCTCAACGCCGAGCAGCGTAATTACGCCCACACGATCCGGCAGAGCGCCGACACGCTCCTGACCATCATCAACGATATTCTCGATTTTTCTAAAATTGAATCGGGCAAGCTCGAATTGGAAAACCATCCGTTCGATCTGGCGACGCTGGTTGAGGAATCAATCGATTGCGTGGGGCTGCCCGCAGCTGAGAAGCGGCTGGAATTGCACTGGCATATTGCGCCCGAACTTCCTCCGGGCTTCGCGGGGGACGTGACCCGCCTTCGCCAAATCGTCGTCAATCTTCTCTCCAACGCGGTTCGATTCACATCACAGGGTGATGTGAGCGTCAAGATCGAGCGGGCGGAAAACGAAGGGGGCGATCATTTTGTTCTCTTTTCCGTTTGGGATACCGGCATTGGTATTCCTGTGGATAAGCTTAACCGGCTTTTCCAGTCCTTCTCGCAGGTCGACGCTTCGACCACGCGAAAATTTGGCGGTACCGGCCTCGGGCTGGCCATCAGCCGCAAACTGGCTGAAATGATGGGAGGGCGCATTTGGGTCGAGAGCGAGGAGGGGAAAGGTTCGGGTTTCCATGTGGCGGTGCCGTTAAAAGAGGCACTGCCGCCCAAGCCGCTGGTTCCCAATCCTGTCTTGAAGGATAAAACGTTCCTGGTCGTGATTGCGCATCCAGGTGTCAGGTTGATGGTGGAATCTTTTGCGCGGGGCTGGGGCATGCAGACCGTAACGGCGGGTTCGGTCGCCGAGGCAGTGAAAAAAATACGATCCATCTCAACAGTCAATGCTGCCTTGATTGAAGAGAATCTTCCCGATGGAGAAGGTAAAAATTTAGTGCAGGAAGTGCGTCGTCATCGGGCAGGCGGCACGGCATCCTGCATTTTGATCAGTTCGCTCCAACAACAGGCGAATTATGGCGAGAATCTGCCGCCGGGATTCATTGCCTGCATCGCCAAGCCGGTTCATCGGCAGGAACTGCACGATATCATGGCTACTTCCTTCAAGGGGGGGAGGGTCTCTAGCAAGTTGTTGCGTTCTACGAGTCGGATCGATCCCGGTTTCAGCCAACGCCGTCCGCTGCGCATCCTGTTGGCCGAAGATAATATCATTAATCAAAAAGTGGCCACGCGCATTCTCAGTCAGATGGGATACCGGCCCGATGTCGTGCAAAATGGACTGGAAGTCTTGCAGGCTTTGGAACGTCAAAAGTATGATGTGATCCTCATGGATGTGCAGATGCCCGATATGGATGGACTGGAAGCAACGCGCCAGATTCGCAAGAGATGGACCGGCTCTGACCGGGTGTGGATTATCGCGATGACCGCCAATGCGATGGATTCCGATCGTGAGATGTGCCTGAACTCCGGCATGGATGGTTATCTGAGCAAGCCGGTACGGATCGAGGCGCTGGAGAGGGAGTTGGTCCGCTCTTCGGAGAATATTGGGCAGGTTGTCGATTTTGCGGTGCTCTCCCGTTTCGGTGAAATGACCGGCTCCGGTTCGGAAGCAGTGCGGGAACTGGTCGATATTTTTGCGGAAGAGACGCCAGTGGCGCTGCAACAGATTCGTTCGGATATCAAGGCGCGCCGGGGGCAAGGGATTAACATCCAGGCGATGCAACTTGGGAGCGCCTGTTCCAATTTTGGCGCCGAGCGGATGCAGTTGCTTTGTTCCAACCTGCAACAGGCCGGCAAGGTGGCCGACTTTGCCATGGCTCAGGACTTTATCGAACGGTTGGAGGCGGAATTTAATCTCGTGAAATCGACTCTCGAAAAATACATCAAGGAAGCAGCTTCCGCTAAAGAGGCATGATTTGCTGTCATCCCTCGACTTGTCTTTAGTCCTGCGCCTGCCGAAGGATCGAGATGACAGCAAGAGGGAGCGTCGTGCTCGACAATAACGGCGAAGCGAGCTTAGCTGACTGATATGGCCCGTGAAACGCAACGCCTCTGGTTGACCTTTAGTGGAGAAGGCACTCGCAAACCGCTCATTTACGAAATGAGCAAAAAATTTGAAGTGATTTTCAACATCCGTAACGCTTCCGTGACGCCCACGGTTGGGATTATTGCATTGGAATTAGAGGGGGAGCGGACAGTCATTCAGGAAGCGGTCGCCTGGCTTGAGGCGAATGGCGTGCAGGTCGAGCCGGTTGAGATTAATACGATTGAGGGTTGATTGAGCTATCTGTCATCCCGAACTTGTTGAGGGATCAGTTCGGTAGCGGCGGTCTACAACCGCCGAGAATTACACCCACATATCCTCTCTTTGTCGGCGGTCGTAGACCGTCGTTACATTTAAAAGGGTTTGAGTAAATCAAACGGCCAACCGGGTAGATTGCGCAGGATCATGAAAGCGAGCATCAGGCCGAAAATCACAACACCAATTCGAATCAGACTTTTGCTTTCGATGTGGGTTTGAGGCCACGCATTGGCCTGCCAAGTTCGTAACAAATAAGGAATGGCGAACCCAAGGCATACCGGCAAAGCCACGATGAAAAGCGCGTTGTCATGCAGCGCTTCGATGATGCGTCCATGGAGGAGCGCATAGAACGCACGCGTTGCGCCGCAGCCCGCGCAGTAAAAACCGGTTGCCTTATAAAGAAAGCATTGTGGATAGAAGGTGTGCTGATTCGGGTTGACCGCATAAAGAAAAGACGAGGCTCCCGCACAGGCGCACGCGGTGAAGATGATTTGCGCGCGGGTTGAGAGCCAAGGGCTGCAAGGCGTAGACGTGGAGTCTGCGACAAGATCGCAGGTTGGTGTTTTGTTCACGCTTACTCCGAATTATTGGAAGTTTGTTCCGTCGTGGTTTGCTCGTGCTGTTTGATAAGGGGAATAGCCCAGACGAGGATAAAAATGAACGAGATAAGCAGTGCAAGGCCGGAAAGGAGTAAGCCGGCGGTGGCCCAGAGTTGTCCGACCTGTTCCCGATTTTTATGAACCTGCATTAACCCGATGATGCAGAGAGGAAACGAAAAAATGGCAGGGAGCAGGCCTACTCCACAAGCAAACGAAAGAAAAAAAGCAACCAATCCAAGTCCAAAACCCCAGGCACATAAAGTATTCGTTTTTCGGGTGGGATAGTAATGAGGATTGGGAAGGGCTGGGGACGGCAAAGAGGTGGTTGCCGAATGGGGGACTGGTGCGGCGGAAGGAAAAAGAGGATGGGGTTGGGCTAAGGGCGGGTTTACCGGAGGAGTGAAAACAGGAGGTACAGGAGGTAGCGGTGGAAGGCTGGGACTGGCGGGAAAAAACTCGCGATAGGGTTTCCAGGCAAGCGATTCATTGGGCTGGCCGGTACGTTCGATGACATAGGTTTCCGGTGAAAGTGCGCCGCTCAAACAGCGGGCATGCAATTCATCCAGCGAAATGGGGCCTACCGGCTTGGCCTCAGGTCCTGCGTAATACCATGGCATACTTCAATGAGTAGCATGGGCTGGAGTTAATTCCAGCGTCTTGCGAGGTAAATCCAACAAAAAAAGAAGGAGCCCACGTTGCCTGCGAAATGCAGGTCCCCGGATTACTTTTGGATTAAAACCACTCTTTTTTGCCGGTGACGTAAGTGGCGACGAATTCCTCGTCGCTTTTTGTCAGGTAGATGATGCCTTCGATCAGGCCGATGAGTGAGCCCAAGCCGCAGGTTACCATTGAAACCACCAACTGGATGATGGCGGTTTTGGTGTAACCAAGATAAAACTTATGTATCGCGAGTCCGCCCAAAAGAATACCTAGAATGCCCGCCACGATTTTCTTTTCCGCGCCTGGAATTTGTTCCGCCATACTTTCCTCCGGTTGTTAAGTTTTAGGGTTACTTCCACTAGGCAAGTGACCCGCGAGGCGTAGGGTGGCTTGCCTCGATGGAAAAGACAAACAATTATGGAAAATAAATGGTTATATCGGAAAAAATGTCATTAATGCTTTCCTTGCATCGCGAAAATCGTGATTTATTCTCAAACCATGGAATATCGTCGTCTGGGAAAAGCTGGAGTAAAAGTGAGCGCCTTGTCGCTCGGATCGTGGGTTACCTTTGGCCATCAAATCAGTGATGATGTGGCCGCCGACTTGATGCGGGAGGCTTACGACAAAGGCATTAATTTTTTCGATAACGCGGAAGGTTATGCTTCGGGGCGCTCGGAAGTTGTCATGGGCAACATTCTTCGCAAGATGGCCTGGTCGCATGAGACTTTCCTGGTTTCGAGTAAAGTTTTCTGGGGTGGCGAACATCCGAATCAAACCGGGCTTTGCCGCAAGCATGTTATCGAGGCATGTCACAACGCTCTGCGCCGACTTCAAGTTGAGTATCTCGATTTCTATTTTTGTCATCGTCCCGACCCGAGCACGCCGATTGAAGAAACCGTACGCGCCATGAGCGATCTGGTTCATCAGGGCAAGGTGCTTTATTGGGGCACGTCGGAATGGAGCTCCCAGGAAATCACGCAGGCTCATGCCATCGCCCGGGAATGTCATCTCGTCCCGCCGACGATGGAACAGCCGATGTACAATATTTTGGGACGTCATCGCGTGGAACAGGAATATGCACGCCTCTATACCGAATATGGTCTCGGCACGACCATCTGGTCGCCGCTGGCTTCGGGTTTGCTGACGGGCAAGCATTCGAAGGGACTACAGGAGGGGACGCGCGCCACTTTGAAGGATTACGACTGGCTTAAAGAGCAAATGGCGCGGGAAGTGAAGGAAAAGGCGGATAAGGTCCAAAAACTTGAAAAAATCGCGAAGGAAGTTGGTCTTAGCCCCGCTGTTTTCGCCATCACTTGGTGTTTGAAGAATCCGCATGTCAGCACGGTGATTCTTGGTGCGTCGAAAGTTTCCCAGTTGGCCGAAAATCTTCAGGCTATCGAGGCTCAAGTCAAACTCACGCCTGAAGTCATGAAGCAGGTCGACGAAGCCGTGAAGTAGGTTCCCCTCGTTCCCAAGTTGCACTTGGGAACGTTTCCTGTTCCCGCGAAATTCCATTTCGCGTCAATCTAAGTTGGTTTGATGGCGCCGAGATCGGCAATGAGATTGCCTTAGCATGTGCGTTCCCAAGTACAACTTGGGAACGAGGGAAGTTTTTGTCATCTCGAGCGAAGGACTCACCTTTGCTCGGGATGACGGAATCAGATGTAGTAGCGCCAGTTGATATTGGGAAAGATGTTGTTTCGCCATTCGCAGTTGCCGAGGAAATCGGTGTCGATGGTGTTGCTCTTGATCTGCTCGTAGAGGCGGGTGAAGCGCAGAATATGATCCTGGGTCCGTTTGACCGCGTAGGCGACCATCGTACCGGTTTTCATAATGAAGGCCCAATCGCTCGATTGCGCCAGGAGCAGTTCGCGCGCGGCCTGCTTCATGGCGCGGTCGGTCAGGCCGTAGCAATCGCGAAATTGCCGCGCCAGTTCGATCATTCGTCCCGTCGCCGTGTGGAGATGCGGATAAATCCAGGCGTTGGGCTCATCCAGCCATACTTTGTAGTAGCCTTCCGCACCCCACGATGAGGCGCTGGGTGTGGCCAGTTGCTGCGTCGGGTAATTGGAGAGGTATTCGCCGGGCGTGGTGGTCTTGAAAGATTGTTGATCGTAATGTGCCTTGCGGAAAACGTAGTTTAGAAATTCGGGGCCTTCATACCACCAATGGCCGTAAAGCTCCGCGTCATAGGGCGCGAGCACGATCGGATCAATCCCGAGCATGTTGTGGAGATGCTCGATCTGCTTGCTTCGATTAAAAACGAAATTGGCCGCGTGCTCGGCTGCCCGTTCCCGCGCGACATTGGGCCGGTAGGGTTCCTTCCAGCCGCCGGGGCCGGTGATGCGGTGATATTTGAGGCCCGTAAATTTACGCAGGCCGTTCGATTGAACGTAAGGTTTGATGTAATCGAAATCGAGATCGTAACCGATGTCGCGATAGAAATCGCGGTAGTTGGGATCGCCCGGATAACCTTCCTTCGAGGACCAGACCTGCACGCTCGATTCAATGTCGCGTCCGAATGCCGCCGGGCCGGAGCGGGTATAAATCGGGGAGAAGACGCCGTAACGGGGACGCGGTTCCGCGTGCATCACGGCGTGGGTATCGACCACGAACCAACGGATTTCGGCTTCCTGCAAAAACTTGTCGATGCCCGGCGTGTAGGCGCATTCAGGCAGCCAGATGCCGCGTGGATCGCGTCCGAAGCACTCGCGATAATGATCGCGTGCGATGAGAATTTGCGCCCGGACCGCTTCCGGATATTCATTCATCAGTGGGAGATAACCGTGAGTTGCGCCACAGGTGATGATTTCGAGTTTGCCCGCGTCCTGGAACTTGCGGAAGGCGGTCAGCAAGTTGCGATGGTACTTGTCGACAAAGACGTGTCGGCAATTCTCAAGCCGATGCAGGTAGAACCAGGCGAGTTCGTGGAATTGATGATCGCCTTTGGTGCGGTTGATTTCCTTATGAGCCAGTTCGATTGTTCGGTCGAGGATGCGGACGTAGCGATTCTGGAGAAGTTCGTCGCCCAGCATCGCGGCCAATGGTGGCGTGATCGACATCGTGAAACGGAAATCGCAGCCGTCGTTGAGCAGGCCGTCCATCATGTTGACCAGCGGGATGTAGGTTTCCGTGATCGCTTCGTAGAGCCAGTCCTCCTCGAGAAATTCCTCGTATTCGGGATGTCGGACGAAGGGAAGATGCGCGTGAAGGACGAGCGCGAGATAACCTTGGGACATGGCGGGTACCTTAAACCTATACGGAGTTAAACGACTTGTCCCGCGCTAAGTGGGATAAGTAATTAAAGTGGAAACGATTAACATGGCGTCATTCTTTCGTTTCCAAGTACAACTTGGGAACGAGGAGACTCACCTTCGCTCGAGATGACAGACTGATTAATCCGTAATGATATCGTCGAAGGTCTTGCCGGCGGGGATCATAGGCAGCACGTGCTCGGTATAAGGCACCATGATGTCGAGGGCATAGGAATCTTTCGCATCGATCAGGCGCTGTAGTGCGCCTTCGAGGTCCTTTTTGTGCATCACTCGTTCACAGGTAATGCCGAAGCCCTTGAAGATCGTTGGGTAATCGGGATAGATGCCATCGCGATTGGAGGGATCTCCGAGGTAGGTATGACCGCGATTGCTCTGGAAGAACCGGTCTTCCCATTGCACCACCATGCCGAGATGCTGGTTGTTGAGGATGATTACCTTGGCGTGAATTTTTTCCACTTTGGAGGTGGCCAGTTCCTGCACGTTCATGAGGAAGCTGCCGTCGCCGTCAATGTCGATCACCTGTTTGTTCGGGCAGGCCACTTTTGCACCGAGCGCCGTGGGATAACCGAAGCCCATGGTACCGAGTCCGCCGGAAGTGAGGAAGGTGCGGGGCTTTGTGAAGTCGTAGAACTGCCCGGCCCACATCTGGTGCTGGCCCACGCCGGTTGTGATGATCGCTTCGCCTTTGGTCATTTCGCACAATTTCTGAATCACTAACTGAGGTGCGATCTTGTCGTCGTAATCGTTGAACTTTAGTGGATGCGCTGCACGCCAAGCGGCAATATTTTTGGTCCACGCCGGAAACTTCTTTCGTGCCCGGCCCTCTTTGCGGATCATAGTGTTGAGTTTTCCCAACGCATATTTCACGTCGCTGAGGATGGGCAGATGCACATGCTTGTTTTTGTCGAACTCGGCGTAATCGATGTCGATATGAACGATGGTGCCATGCTTGGCGAACTCGGACACCTTGCCGGTCACGCGATCATCGAAACGCACACCGAAAGCGAGCAAAAGATCGGCCTCGTTCACCGCGCGATTGGCGTAGTAGGTGCCGTGCATGCCGAGCCATTTGAGGGAGAGGGGATGCGTCTCGGGGAAACAGCCGATTCCCATCAGCGTTGTCGTTACCGGAATATTGGTCAGCTCGGCGAACTCGAGTAATTCCTTTGCTGCGCCTGAGGCAATGATACCGCCGCCCACATAGAGCACGGGTTTTTCCGCTTTTTCGATCAAACCGAGAACTTCGTTCAAAGCGAGATCATCAGCTTTCTTTTCCGGTTTGTACCCGCGCAATTCCACCTTATGGGGGAAGATGGGTTGGGTCATTGAAATCTGAACGTCTTTGGGAATATCGATGACCACGGGGCCGGGACGGCCGCTGTTCGCGATGTAGAACGCTTCCTTCACGATGCGCGGAATGTCGGCTGCATTGAGCACGAGGTAGCTGTGCTTCACGATGGGAAGTGTCATGCCGAAAAAATCGGTTTCCTGGAAAGCACCCTTGCCAATGTTAGCGGAGGGAACCTGGCCGGTGATTGACACCAGCGGAATCGAATCCATGAAGGCATCGGCGAGAGCCGTCACGAGATTGGTAGCGCCGGGACCACTCGTCGCCATGCACACGCCCACGCGGCCCGTCGCCCGGGAATAACCAGCCGCCATGAAGCCGCCGCCTTGTTCATGACGGGGCAGGATGGTGCGGATTTTTTTGGTCTTGGTCAGCGCCTGATGCAGGAACTGGCTCGCGCCGCCGGGATAGGCGAAAATCGTATCGACACCTTCGCGCTCCAGGGAGGCAACGAGGACTTCCGCACCATTCATCAAGGGGCCGCGATGGGTGGGGGCAGCGGAAGCTGCCTTTTTCTTTTTGGAAGTGGCTGTCGATTTCATAAGTTGAAAAGATATATTAAAGGCGGGGGAAGCACTTAGCAACGCTGTTTATCGGGAGAGCCCGCACCAGCTGGCTATCAACGAATAATCTAGGAGACGCGACGACGCGAATAGCCCCAAACAGAGGCAAGCCCAAGGCCTAAAAGTGCCCATGTGGACGGTTCCGGTGTCGCTATGATGCCTTGGATTTGTGATTGATAAGTATTCACCTGAACCATGCCGGAGAAGGTCACATTTTGGCCATTGATCGTCCCACTGCCTGTAACTTCATTGATTCCCGCGAGCTCCCATGTCTGGGTCGTGGTATTAAAAATAAAATCGCCACCGCCAGAATCGTAGAGAACCACTTGGGCATTATTGGTGATGCTTGCCGAACCGTCGAAGTATTGGCCGTTGATGGTAAAAAGATCATTCGAACTAAAACCGCTTACGTCGACCTCTTGGTCTATTTGTGTCACGGTATCGAGGCCCCACGTCTCGTTCGTACCGCCGCCGTTTCCAAATCCGAGCATGGCCAGCGAACTGCCAGTCTGCGTTTGGGAAAAAGGAACCGGAGGACTACCACTGAGCGTGAGCGAAGGCAAGCTGGGTTGACTCGAAATCTGAAAAAGGCGCAGATCCGTAGTGCCAACTTCTTGAGATGCGCCGATGGTGTAGGAACCACCATCCACGACAAAAGTATCTCCTGGGGAGATCGGTACATGAGCAGCCGTTAAGGCCCATCCATTGCCAAGATAAACACCGCTGGCTAGGCCATTAATCTGGCCGACATAATTCCAGCCGGTTTCCCCACCGCTTGTGCCCCATCCTGTATTCCAATTTGCTATGTCGGAGGAGGTGGGAGCCGTCGTATTATAATAAGGACTTCCAACTTGAGGAAACTCTTCAATGGCCCTGACGGGAGTTAACAAAACAAATGCTAAAAAAAGAACCGAGAGAGTTACCCGATGCATTTCCATTAACATAGTTAAATAAGGGAAATTGTAAAGGAAGAAGAGTGATTGCCGGAAACCCTATTTTTGAAACAATGGTTTACTTTCTTTCCCGCAGAATCACTTGCGCTGTGTTGTAACCGCTCGCGGCGAAAACTCCACCGCCCGGATGTGTACTCGCGCCGGTCAGATAAAGGCCGGGCAGGGGAGTTTTGTAGGTCGAAAGTTCGGGCAGGGGACGGAACATGAACATCTGGTCGAGGCTCATTTCGAGATGCATGACATTGGCTCGAAGCAGGCCCAGCGTCCGTTCAATATCTAGGGGAGTCTGGATATAACGGGCGATCATCTTACCGCGCATATTGGGAGCGTATTGGCAGACGAGATCGTAAAGTTTATCCGCTTCGCGTTCACGGATGTCATCCCAATTTTCGCCGTTGCTCAATTCATATGGATGATATTGGCCCCAGGTAAAAAGGGTGTGCTTGCCTTCGGGGGCCAGGGTCGGGTCGAGTGCCGAGAAGCTCATCGCCACGACGGAAGGCTTTTGCGGTGGAAGACCGAAGGAGAAGTCGCGGTGGGAACTCTTCAGGTAATCGATCGAGGGGCAGAGCAATTGCAGCGACGTGTGATAATCTTTCGTGCCGGGACGTGGTCCGGCAGGACCGTCGCCATAATCGGGTAACTCTTCGACTGCGTGGCGCACAATCATGCCGAAGCCGTTGCCGATGCGAGTGCGGGAGACCCGTTTTTTTAATTCGGGCGGAGCGTTCTTGATTGTATTGAAAAAGGTATGCAGATGACATGCACCAACTACGCGATTTGCTCCGGCAAAAGCGTGTCCACTTCCTTTTTCAGTACGAGAGAAGTATGTCACCCACCAACCTTCCCGGCAGTTCTTAGGAAGTTTAGATTTTGTATCTGGTTCCCATTCGTAACTGTCATAGAAACCATGGGCAATTCTGGACCTTTGTATTCTTATCTGTTTGATTTCCTTTACCTCTGCATTGCAAATGATCTCGCCGCCATAGCTTTCCAGGCACCTGGCCATGGCTTGCGTCAAAGCGCCACTGCCGCCCTTGGCCCGTTTCGCGCCGCTTTTATGGATCATTGCGTTCCATCCGAGCATGTCGCCACTGGCCATTTCGGAGGGAGCTGGCCCCGACTGTGCCGAGAGCCACGCGAGCGCAGTTTTCACGGCTGGATGTTCGAATAGCTCGTCGATGACTTGTCCGTAGGGCGCCATGAGCTGCCGCGTGGTGTCGAGTGACGACCAGAGCTTGCGCGAACGCCAGTTGAGTAAATTACGCTTAAAGATCGTACCGAAGATTTTGCCGGGAGTCGGCGGTTTCAGGAATGTTTCGAAAATGCCTTCGTTCAATTCGCCCCAATGTTTTACGAACGCGCGATAGGCTTCGGCATCCTTCGGTGAAATTTTCGCGATACTTTCGCAGGTGCGGTCGAGATCGCGATAAAAGCTGATGCCGGTTCCGGTGCCGAGAATCGGATAATGGGCCCACGGGTCCATTTCGAGGTATTCGAGGCCAAAGCGGTGCAATTCCAAATCGCGCAGCACTGGCGTGAGATGAATCATGATGTGGGCCGAGGAGCCGACATCAAGCTTGTAGCCGGGAATCAGGTCGTCCTGGGTGCAGACAGCACCTCCGACGATGTGTCGTCGTTCCAGCACGAGCACTTTGTATCCGGCTTTTGCCAGATAACAGGCGCACGTCAGGCCGTTATGCCCCGCTCCAATTACTACCACGTCATAATGCGCCATAATTTTTTGAAAAATAATAAGAGGTCCCTCGACAAGCTCGGGATGACAGGCTTTTTTAAGGAAGTAACCATGAACACCGATGCCTTGATCGCCAAGTACGAAGGTTTGCTCGCGCAACGCCCCCATGACGAACTACTCCACTTCAGTCTGGGCAAAGCTCTCTACGATGCGGGCCGCTTGCCAGAAGCGGAGAAGCATTTGAGTGCCGCGTTGGGGGCGAAGCCTGACTGGATGGTCGTGGCGATGTTGTTGGCGAAGATAGCCCTTCAACGGGATGACAAGGCGCTGGCCCGTACCTATTACGAAAAGGGATTGGAACTTGCCGTCGCTCAGGATCATGAAGGGCCCGAGGAAGAGATTCGTACCGCGCTGGCGCATTTGAATGGATAATCTCTTACGCGGTTCTCGCCTATTTATAAAATTGGCTCTAGCTTTTCACCTGCGATGAAACTTCTCTCCTTTTTCTTGGGTTGTCTTCTTGTTCTGACTACAACACCCGCCGCTTTTGCGGTTGAAGCTTCCACGAATGCTGCGCCGGTTGCGCCTGCACCCGCTGCGGCAAAAGACAAAAAAAGTGTGGCACAGGCCAAATCGACACCCACCAATGCCGACGTGTTAGCTGAAACAAATGTGACTTCGGTTGCCCAACCAGCCGAATTGAAATTCGATGAGTATCTCAAAGAACTGACCGATACACTCAAGCTTAGCGACGAAGAAAAAAAAGCTATCCAAACTTATTATTTGTCCGATGGTATGCTGCTCAAAAATATCCTGAACAACGATGCGATTTCGCCGTTGCAAAAAGCTCAACAGGTTTCCGATGTGCGCGATGCTCGCAATACCAAAATCGAGGCTTTGCTGCAGGATGACGACCGACAGCGTGCTTTTCTTAAAGTAGAAGCCCAGTATCGCGTTGCCTTGACCGTGCTGGCTGCGGATGGAGGGCTTGTTCCGGCGCTGCCACCGTCCGTTGCCCCATCTTCCCCGAGCGCTGTTTCAGTACCAGTAGGGGGGAAAGCACCAGACGCGAAGCCCGCGGCGAAATAACATCCATGCCGATGTTGCTCGATCCGGCTATCATCCGCGAAGCTGCCGCCCGTGCGCTTGGGGAGGATCGGGGACCTGCGGACATCACAACGCTCGCCTGCGTCAAGCCGGAGATTCAGGCCCGCGCGCGCATTTTTGCAAAGGAATCGTGCGTTCTGGCCGGATTGCCTGTGGCCGAGCAGGTTTTTCGCGAGCAGGATGTCGCGTTAGTTTTGACACCACACGTTCAGGACGGCCAATTTCTCAAAGCGGGCGATACGGTTCTGGAAATTCAAGGCTCGGCAGCCTCGATTCTCACTGCAGAACGGAGCGCTCTTAATTTTATTCAGCAACTTTCAGGCGTGGCGACCAATACGCGACTTTTTGTGGAGGCGATTGCTGGAACCAAAGCGCAAATTCTCGATACGCGTAAAACAGTCCCCGGTTTGCGTGCCCTGCAAAAATATGCAGTACGATGTGGAGGTGGCACGAATCATCGCTTCGGTCTCTATGATCGTTTTTTAATCAAGGACAACCACCTCGCGCTCATGGGTACCGGTAATACGCTTGCCCAGGCCATTCTCGCTGCGCGAGCGCTTGATCCTGAGGCTGTACTTGAAGTCGAGGTGGATCGTCTTGAACAGATTCCCGAAGTTATTTCCCACGGAGTTGATCTTATTCTCCTCGACAATATGACCACCGGGCAAATGCGTGCCTGTGTCGCGCTGATCGCCGGTCAAGTGATGACGGAGGCTTCGGGCAATATGACGCTGGAGCGCGTGCATGAAGTTGCTGAAACCGGAGTTGATTTTATCTCCGTGGGGGCGCTGACCCATACCGTTCAAGCCGTCGATTTTAGTTTGGAAATGTTGGCTCCATGAAAGAACTTAAGTGACAAATGCTTTACAGCTTTTTATTTTTTCGCGTTTCAAGCTGGCGCAAAGGTGGAAAAAAAGATAGAACCCTTTCGCAACGATATGATTACGCTGGCTATTTCAAGTACCAAAGGCGGCGTGGGTAAAACAACCTGCGCCATCAACCTTGCTTTCTCCTGTGCCAAGCGCGGATGGAAAACACTCTTAGTCGATGCCGATCCGCAAGGCTCCGTCGGTTTTTCCCTCTCACCATCGGCCCAAGCGCATAATGGTCTTTACGAGATTGTCACGGCATCGATGCCGCTGGGTGAAGTCGCGCTCAAGACGAAACTGGAAACGCTCAAGATCGTCATGGCCGGAAAAATTCCCAGTACTGAACTTTCCAAATGGTGTTCGAACCTGCAGGACGGAACGAGTCTCAGTTCTTTTTTTCGCGCCGCTACCGATGAAGGTTTTGATCTCGTCATTATCGATACGCCCTCCGGCATGCATGGGCCGACGGAGGGAATTCTCCGCAGCGTTTCGCATGTTCTCGTCCCGCAGCAGTGCGAGCCGCTCGCCTTGCGCTCCCTGATGATGACCGTTGATTTTCTTAATCAACTCCAGTCGGAAAAAGAATCAGCCTGTTCGCTTGCCGGCGTCGTGCTCACCATGGCGGATGCGAATAGCCCTGAATCGAAACAGATTGTGGAAGAAATCAAACAACTCCTTCCCTCAGAACTGGTTTGCCAGGCACTACTGCCCCGCGATCCTGCGGTGGTGCAGGCCAGTATGAAGGGTATGCCTCTCGGTCTCCTGCGCGGTGGCGCTCCGCCACCCATCGCGCTCATTTTCGATCAATTGGCGGCGGAACTTGAAACCAAGCTCGGTTTGCCCTTTTCAAAACAAAGCGATGAGTACGTCTCCCTCGTGGTTTGATCAGGAAAAATTCTCCCGCCTGGTCAAAAAGGTTGGGTCTAAAAATGTACCTGCTCAACCTACCCCTCCTGTAACGGAGAAGGTCAATCCGTTACCGGTTCTAAAAGTTCCGACGGGGCCTTTACCGATCGTCAAGACTTCATCTCCAGCGGCGAAAGTTGAGAATCTTCCTCTTCTTTCGACAGCTTCTGCGCCGCCAGTCGTTGAAAAAAATGTATCCATGCCACCGGCCATCCAGACTCCCCCGCCGGAGGCAACGGTCGGGAATTCTGCCTTTCCTCCCCTGCCATTCACGTCGTTACCGGAGGAGAAGAGCACATTGACACCGCCGGTCGTCGCCCCGCCTCCTCTAATCCCGGAAGCAATCGCTCAAACTTCCTCACTTCCTCCTCCGAAAATAGTTATCGGGCCGCCAACGCCCAAGGTTCCTTCGGTAACAGCTTACCAAACCGCAGCGAAAACAGCGGCGATGCCTACACCACCGATACCGATACCGGTGCCGAAGCAGGCATACAAAACCTCCTCGTTACCTTCGGCCCGTAAGACCTCAGCCCTGCCTCCCGCACGCAAGACCTCTTCATTGCCGATGGTCAAAACAGCGCCGCTGCCTGCGATCATGCCGGTTTTCCAATATGACAAGCCGGAGGTTCGAAAAGAAATGCCACCTCCTTTGCCTACTATCATCACACCAGCGCCGCTTGTTCCGTCCAAGGCATTTAATTTGAGCATGGAAGGACCTGCCTCTGCGCCCGGCTCAATGCCGGGAGGGAACAAGGAAAATCATCCGCAAGTCGATTCCGAGGAATTAAAACAGTTGCGAGAAGAATTAGCGTCCGTCCGGGAAAAACTTAAAACCCTGGAAGGAGCACTCTCAACTGCCGGAGCGGACCGAGATCGGGCCCGCAATGATAACGCCGTGCTGCGCGGACAATTGCAACAGGCGGAGGAGGTGAGCAGGGAACGTGAAATTTTATCTGCGCAGGTTGACATGCTGTCCCGTATTGCCCAGGAGAGGGATGAAGTAAGGGGTGAAAACCAACTTCTTCGGGAACAACTGCGGCAGGCGGATGAGGCGGGTAAAGATCGTGAAGAGCTGGCCGACCAGGCGGAAGAGGTCGCCAGAGTCACCGAGGAACGAGATCAAGCTCGGCGGGAATATGCCAAATTGCGCGAACAATTTGAAACCACGAAACAGGAAAATGCCCGTTTAAGCGAGGGTAAGAATAAGTTTGGGGAGGATCAGGCAGCTTCCGCAGAGCAACTCGAAGAGCTGCGCCAGCAGCTGGCCGAACGCGATCAGGAGATTACTCTCTTTAATGTCAAAATCGTCGGCATGGAAGATGTCATTGAAACGTTCAAACAGGAATTGAACACGGCTCAAGAGGCGCTTCACCAGGCGAAGGATGAAGCCTCGGCGGCCCAGCAGGGACTGGCGCTCAGTCAGAAGGCGTTGCAGGAAACCCGTGATGCGCTTCGCGAAGCCAGCGAGGGAACTTCCATGACCAAGACCAATCTCGATAATCTCAAAAACGAATGCTCCACCCTGGTGCAGCAAAATATGTTTCTCCAGGCCCAGAACGATCAAATCGCACGCGAACTTAGTGCAGCCAAAGCCAAGATCGCGGCGCGGGGTTAAGAGAAACGAAGTCTCGATAATTTTAAGCCGAGATCGCGTCATGGAAAAGAGATGAGAAAATCTTTGACACTCCCGGTGCGTCATGGCTTAATTTCCGGCTCCCGATGAAAACTTTTAGTGCCAAAGCCGAACAAGTTGAACGCAAGTGGTATATTATCGACGCTGATGATCAGGTCGTGGGCCGTGTTGCGGAAAAAGCCGCCGTGTTGTTGCGCGGTAAACACAAAGCTATTTTTACCACTCACGTCGACACCGGCGATCACGTCATCGTGATCAACGCCGAGAAGGCGGTCTTTACCGGCAAGAAAGAACTTCAGAAAGAGTACATGAGCTTCTCCGGTTACATCGGCGGTCATAAATCCGAAACGGCCAAGTCGCGCCGCGGTCGCCACCCCGAATTGATTATCGAAGGCGCCATCAAGGGCATGATCCCGCATAACCGCCTAGGTCGCGCCGTCTTGAGCAAACTCCATATTTACAAAGGCTCCAAGCATCCGCATGAAGCCCAGTCGCCCTCCGTTCTTAAGCTTAAATAAATTATTCACTCATGGTCACCGCCGCTAAAAATGTCATCGTAGCCACAGGCCGCCGCAAAACCGCGGTGGCTCGCATCCAGCTTGTTCCCGGCCAGGGCCAGGTCGAAGTCAACGGGCGCGATTTTGAAGATTATTTCACGACACCTGCGATGAAGACGTTGGCTCTGCAGCCTTTGCAGACGGTCGACTCGCTCAAGAAATTTAATGTGAAGGCCAAGACTCACGGTGGCGGCCTCGTCGGTCAGGCGGGCGCTCTCAGCCTCGCCTTGGCACGCGCCTTGATTCAAGTTGATCCTGCTTTGCGGACGACGTTGAAGAAGCCCGGTCTGCTTCGTCGCGATCCCCGCAAGAAAGAGCGCAAGAAACCAGGACAACCTGGCGCTCGCAAGCGGTTCCAGTTCTCCAAACGCTAAACAATTCTTTTGGTCCAAGGGTTGGATCGAAGAGAAAGGCCATAGTTGCAATCCGTACGCACGGCGGTCGTTGGCGCTTCCGGTTATTCGGGCCAGGAATTACTGCATTACCTGGCTCGGCATCCGGTCTTTCATCTTAGCCTGGTTACTTCCAGGCAGAATGCCGGCGAGCCGCTTTCCAAGTCTGTTCATGGACTCCCACGAGAACTGGGTGCGTTGACTTTTGTCGATAGCTCCCCCGATTTCGCTCTCGCAGCGCAAGCCGATCTCTTTTTTCTCGCGGTTCCCCACGGGACAGCCGCTCCTTACGCTGTTGCCTTGCGTGAAGCGGGCAAGACTGTCGTCGATCTCAGTGCCGATTTTCGGACGACTGATCCTGCAATTTATCAGGAATTTTACGGTCACGATCATCCCGCGCCTGCATTGCTTCATGAGGCGGTCTACGGCCTGCCTGAAATTCATCGGGAGAGACTTAAGACGGCGAAACTGATCGCTGCTCCGGGATGTTTCCCAACCAGTATCATTCTTCCGCTTGTCCCGTTTTTACGGCAGGGCATTATCGCGTCCGATTCGATTTCCATCGCATCGCTTTCCGGTGTTTCGGGTGCGGGTCGGAAAGTGGAACTCCGCTTGCTCTACGGAGAAGTGAACGAGAACATGTACTCTTATTCCGTGCCCAAGCACCGGCATCTGGGTGAAATCGAGCAGGAACTTTCGCTGGCCGCGGGTAAAAAAATCACGGTGACATTTGTCCCCCATCTGGTTCCCTTGCATCGTGGCATGCTGACGACAATTACCGCTTCATTAAGCAAATCGAAAACAGATGACGAACTTCACAGCATTCTGGAAGAGGCCTATGGCCGGGAACCTTTTGTGGAGATATTGAAAGCCCCCGATCTGCCTCAATCACGGCAGGTCGCCAACTCCAATCGCATTCAGATCGCGGCCCGTGTCGATACGCGTACGAATCGGCTTCTCCTCTTTTCTTCCATCGATAATCTCGGCAAGGGCAATGCGTCCCAGGCCATTCAGGCAGCCAATCTGGCCTCCAAGCTGGATGAGACGCTCGGACTCGGATTTTGATTATGGAGGCCAAGGTAATCAAAGGCGGCGGCGTCACGTCCGCGCAAGGATTTCAAGCGGCAGGAGTCGCGTGTGGAATTAAGCCCCGCGGCGAAAAAGACATGGCGCTTATCGTCTCCGATGTTCTCGCCGAAGTCGCTGCAACCTTTACCACCAATCTGGTCAAGGCTGCGCCGGTCAAAGTCTCCATGCAAAATGTCCGCAACGGAAAGATTCGTGGCGTGGTCATCAATTCGGGTTGTGCCAATGCTTGCACCGGTGTGCCGGGTATTACCGATGCGAAGGCCATGATTGAGCATGCCGCAAAAAAAGATAAAACCAAACCGCGCGAATGGCTGGTGTGCTCCACGGGCCGGATTGGCAACCGACTACCCATGCCCCAAATTCGCAAGGGCATCGAAAAAGCGATGACGAAGCTGGCGCATGACAACGGCGACGAAGCGGCCAAGGCGATCATGACCACCGATACGCGCCGCAAGGAGTATGCGATGCGCTTCAAGGTGAACGGTCGCAAGGTTGTCATTGGAGGCATGGCCAAAGGTGCTGGAATGATTCACCCCAATATGGCGACCATGCTCTGTTTCATCACCACCGACGCATGCATCGATAAACCGACCCTTCGGGCCTGCGTGGATGAAGCAGTGGAACATTCTTTCAACCGTATTTCCGTCGATGGCGATACCTCAACCAACGACACGGTGATTGTCATGGCCAATGGTTTATCGGGAACGAACCTGTTGAAAAGTTATCATCCTCAATTTGGCCTTTTCAAAAAAACGCTCACGCACGTCATGCGCAAACTGGCCCGCATGATCGTCGAGGACGGCGAGGGGATTACCCGCGTCGTCGATGTGGTCGTGAAAGGTGCCGTGAGCGCACAAGATGCCAAACTGGCGGCGCTCGCCGTGGCGAAATCGGAATTGATCAAGACCTCATGGACTGGCGGCGATCCCAACTGGGGCCGCATCATGGCTGCCCTTGGTTACAGCGGCGCGCGCGTTCGCGAGGAGATGGTCGAAATTTATTACGACGGATTGCTGGCGGTCGTCAACGGCCAGCCGAGCAAGACGCCGGTGGCCAAATTACGCAAGTTGGTGGGTAAACCCAAATTCACCGTCACGATTCATCTTCATTCCGGCATGGGTGAATACAGCATCCTGACGACCGACCTTACCGAAGAATACGTCCGCATCAACAAGGGCGAATAAAATCATGAGAAGCAGCAAAGCCGAGGCGCTCCTCGAAGCGCTCCCTTATTTCCAACAATTTCGGGGCCGCACTGTGGTCATCAAGTATGGCGGTGCGGCGATGGAAAATCCCGAACTGGTCGAAAGCGTCCTGCACGACGTTGTTTTCCTCGAGGCAGTCGGGATCAATCCTGTCGTGGTGCACGGAGGCGGAAAAGCGATCACGGCTGCGATGCGCCAGGAAAACCTGACCGCCCGCTTTGTCGAGGGATTGCGTGTGACAGATGCCGCCTCGATCAAAATCATCGACCGCGTTTTAACCGAAGTAATCGGCCCTTCCCTGGCCGCGAAAATTCAGGAACTGGGCGGCAAGGCGCAGGTTCTTTCCGGCAAGGAAGTGCTTGCCGCGGAAAAGGCCCCGCTCCGGCAGGATGCGGCAGGAAATAAAATCGATTTGGGATTTGTGGGAGACATCACGGCAGTCGATGTCAGCCAGGTACAGAAACTGGTCGATGCCGAGATTGTTCCGGTCATTTCACCCTTGGGACGCGGTTCCGACGGGCAGATCTATAATATCAATGCCGATATTGCGGCGGCGAAAATCGCGCAGGCTCTTCACGCGCACAAGATCATCTATCTTTCGGACGTGAACGGCGTGCGCCGCGATCCCCGCGACGAAAATTCGCTGATCTCCACGTTGACTCCCGCCCAGATTCAGCAACTCAAAGGGGAAGGCGTCATCGAAAGCGGGATGATTCCCAAAGTCGACTCGGCCCTCGAGGCGTTGACCGGCGGAGTTTCGAAGGTCCACTTCCTGGATGGACGCCAGGCTCACTCTTTGCTTCTCGAGCTTTTCACCGATGCCGGTATTGGCACGGAAATCGCCGCAACCCGGTAATAGAAGGACTTGTCATCATGAGCGCACCCATTCGCCATCTACTCGGTCTCAAGAATATCGATGAAAAAACGATCCGCGAGATTCTTACTCTGGCCGCGCGTTACAAGACGGAACGGAAGGCGATTTCGTGGCGGCCTCTCGCCGGACAGACTTGGGCGCTTATTTTCACCAAGTCATCCACGCGTACGCGCGTCTCCTTCGAGGTCGGCATCCGGGAATTGGGCGGCAACGCGCTTTTCCTGAACGCCAACGATCTGCAACTGGGGCGGGGCGAGCCGATCAAGGACACGGCCCGCGTTTTGGGACGCATGGTGCAGGGCGCGATCATTCGGACATTTGCCCAGGACGATGTGGAGGAATTTGCTCAATACGCGCAAATCCCCACCATCAACGCCCTGACTGATGACGAGCATCCGTGCCAGATTTTGGCCGACATCCAGACCATTGAGGAAAAGCTCGGGCCGATCGGCGGACGGAAAATTGCCTTTATCGGCGATTGCGCCTGCAACGTGGCCCGGTCCTGGGTCTACGCGGCGGAAGCTTTGAAATTCAATTTGGTCCTGGCCGGGCCGGATGGCTATCTCAGCCCCATTACCAATCGCTTCGTTACTCAAACGCATGACGTGAAAGAGGCAGCCCGTGATGCCGATGTTCTCTACACCGATGTCTGGGTCTCCATGGGACTCGAAGCGGAAAAAGCCAAGCGTCAGGCAGTGTTTCAAGGTTATCAAATCAATCATGACCTGCTCGGGCTCGCCAAAAAACACGCCTTGGTACTCCACTGCCTGCCCGCCTATCGCGACCAGGAAATCAGCGAAAAATTATTGGAAGAACGGGCGCAGGATATTTTCGATCAGGCGGAAAATCGTCTTCATGTGCAAAAGGGCATTATGCACTGGCTGACGGAGTTGCCGATCAAGTAGAATGGATGATTCTCCGCACCGCGTTCTTATCACGGATCCCTGCCTGCGGCTCGATTGGCATTTGCTGTTCAATAACAATAATCCTATTGAACTCGATCTTGGGGCAGGAGATGGGGGCTTCGCCCTCGCTTATGCGCAACTGCATCCAGAAATAAATCTTTTTGCTGTGGAGCGTTTGTTGGGACGAGTGCGTAAAATTGAAAAGGGAGCAGCACGAGCGAAACTGACCAATCTTCGTGTCCTTCGCTTGGAATTGAGCTACAAGGTTCGTTATCTTCTGCCGCCCGGTAGTGTTTCTGTGGCACATATCATGTTTCCCGATCCATGGCCCAAACGGCGTCACTGGCCTCGGCGACTCATGCAGCCCGATTTTGTGCGTGATCTCGCAGCGGCTCTAAAACCGAGTGGAGAACTCCGCTTTACTACCGATCATGAACATTATTTTGAAACGGCCCAGCAAGCTGTCATGGAC
>Ga0207048_10005_pt2 | contig 85225 bp, 72 predicted proteins | sample Alteio_BWMinCont_65_FD_153301 | JGI IMG/M metagenome (GOLD analysis project Ga0207048, IMG submission 153301) | Enriched cells from forest soil in Barre Woods Harvard Forest LTER site, Petersham, Massachusetts, United States -... | ecosystem: Environmental > Terrestrial > Soil > Temperate forest >...
ACACGGGCCTATTTCGGGCAAAAAGACGCGCAGCAGGTCGAGGTCATTCAGCGCATGATCCGCGATCTAAATGTACCAGTGAAGATAATCGTCGTGCCGACAGTACGAGACGCCGACGGCCTCGCGCTCAGTTCGCGCAACCGTTATCTTTCTCCGAAGGAAAGGATGATAGCCGTTGAATTTGCGCAGCGATTGCAAACGGCGGCAAAACGGAAAGCAAATCCAGTGAAATGGTTGCGAGATGAGTTGAAGAAGCTTGCAGGGACTCGACTCGATTATGTCGAAATGGCTGGAGACCGGCTTTGTGTCGCCATATGGGTGGGTAAAACTCGGTTGATCGATAACGAGCAGGTGCAGGGTCAAAATCACGGAAAACACAAAGGCTAGACAGTTATGTTTGGCTAAATAGCTTTTATTACATGGGCAATTTTTCCTATAGCCGCCGTAAATTTATTGGTTTTGCCGGTGCGGTAGCCGCTGGTTACATGACGCCTAAGCGGCTTGTGGCTGACCCGACCACGAATTCAACTACGGACACCGTTACAAATTCTGTTGCGGATGCCGCAAGTGCTCCCCAACCAGTATTCACGGTCGGTAAGTTCGAAAAAATCTACGATCCTTCCGTCGGCGAAAAAACCGGATGGTATATCAACGATCACACCTTCATTCGCGCCGAGGACGGCACTTGGCATCTTTTTGGAATCACCCATGCCGAACCGCCCAATGGGCTTGATGAGAAAATCTTCGCTCACGCCACAGCTCCCGATCTTTTGGGACCATGGACCAAACACCCCCCCGTCCTGCCTTATGACAAGGATGCGGGTGAAACTCACATGTGGGCTCCCTATGTCTTGCGGAGTGGTGACAAATATTGGATGTATTATTGCGGGGGTGGGGCGAATGCTTCCGGTGGCGAAGATGATGCCAAATATCGCATCCAGCTCGCTACCTCGACTGATCTTTTCACATGGGAGCGGAGCCCTGACAACCCGATGGTGGTCGATGGTTTCGATGCCCGTGATCCGATGGTGCTCAAGGTCGATGACCAGTGGGTACTTTACTACTGTGCCACGATCGCGCCGGGAGGTGGCGGAAATCACACCGTGGCGGCCTATACCAGCCAGGATCTCACCCATTGGTCGAATAAAAAGGAAGTCTTTATTCATCCTGAGAAAGGCTATTCCGGCGGGCCGACTGAATCGCCCTTCGTCGTCAATCGCAATGGCAAATACTATCTCTTTGTTTGCACCAACGTCGGCTACAATGAAACGGCGGTTTATGAAAGCGATTCAGCCTTCCATTGGGACATCGCGAACCTGGTCGGGAAATTTCCCGCTCACGCCGCTGAAGTCGTCGTGACACCTGATGACAAATGGTATGTTTCCCGCGCCGGTTGGAGTCAGGGCGGAGTCTATCTGGCCGAGCTTACTTGGATGACGTGAGAGTTTGAAGAGCAGACTTGGATTTTGGATAGATGATCAAGCCAACACGATCGATGTGCTCACGCAATGGTGTATATTGGATGAGATCGAATGGCAGTACATCAAAGCGGTAGGGCAGTGGGAGTTCGTCCAGATCTGCTGCGAGTGCTTCGGCTTGGAGCGCATCTATCTTCCCTCGAACGGCCAGGTCGATATCTGAGTTGGGAGAATGGGTTCTCTTGGCCCGAGAACCAAAAAGTTTTACTTCGGTGATCTCTGGATGGCGGCTAAAAAAACCATGAATCAGTTCGATTTCCTGAAGAGTTAAGGGGACTGATTTCATGCGAGGTTTTTTTTAGTCAGATCACGATGCAAGGCTTCCATTGCAGGCAAATAGCGAGCTGAAATAGCTTCTACCGCATTTTTGAAAACTGCCTCGTCGTAGATATGTGTTAATAAATTGCGATGATTGAGCATATCAATCCACACTTGTCCATCCGCCAGCATTTTGGCCGCAAAGGCTTCTTTTATCACCTGGCGGGGCGTGACGGGAGTAATATTCAAACCGCCCTCTTCCAAAAAATCCTTGAGTGTTTTCCACGCAAGTTCGAAGGAAAATTCAAAACGTTGAACGACGCCTTCCTTTTCGAGAATGGATAAGGCATCGGGACCATGCTCCAGCGCTTCATGCAGGAGAGTATAGGCGCGATGAAAATTCTGAAAGCGTTGTTTCCAGCGGATATCTGCCGTCATTGTCTTGAGCTTACAGATATTTACCCGATTCGCCCAGCCGATTTCATTGGAATGAAAATTGCCGATGGCCTCGTGATAAGTATCAGCAGAGCGAAGCCTCCATTCCATGAAGCTGGGCGCGGGTATAAAGGTCCCATTGACGGGTGAAAACTTTGTCCCAGGAGAAGCGAGCGCGGACAAGTCGCGAAGCTTCAGCTCCTAGCGCGGCAAGATCGAGCTTCCCGAATCGTTCGATCGCATCGGCGAGATCGGCAGGTTGATTTTGGCGGGCCCACTGATCGAGTCCCACCATGACGTTGGCATCCATGAAGCTGCCACTGATGCCAACGCACGGCAGTCCGCATGCCTGCGCTTCAAGGACGACGAGGCCGAATGTCTCACAAACGCCGGGATGAATGAAGAGATCGGCGGCATGATAATAACGCGCCAACTGGCTGTTATCCTGAACATACGAACGCCAGGTAAGGGCTCCTGTGCGTTGACGGGTTGCAGGCAGGACGCGACGCAGGGGGCCGTCGCCGACAATGACGAGATGGTAGGTGTTTGGATGCCGGACATGGAGCGTTTCAAAAGCGGCCAGAAGCATCCCAATATTTTTTTCCGGAGAAAGCCGACCCACATAGAGCAGGATTTTTTTATCGTGTGGAAGTCCCAGTTCGTCGCGCAAGGCATCATCGCGTGGAATGGGACGAAACGTCTGGGTATCGACCCCAAGGTTTAGCGTCACCGTGTTTGTTACACCCCAACCATGGAGAACCTGGCGAAGATGTTCGGAAGGCACCAGGGTCGCGGTGAAAAGACTGTAAAGACGTACGATATAATCCTGCGCATAACTGAGCACTGCATCGCGCAGCCAGGTTCCGCCATATTTCAAGGCCGTGCGCAAATAAGCTTCCGGAAAATGGGAATGGTAAAAACCAAAGACCGGCGCGCGTAGCTGTTGACCGGCGCGGAGGGCGGTCCAGGCGAGATGATAAGGATCGCCCGACTCGATCACGTCGGGGCGAATGTCATCGAGAAGATCGAGTGCGAGCTGTGTGTTTAGGATCAGTCGGTAACGCGAGGGATAACGCGAAAAGAAATCGAGTCGAGGCGAACGAATCGTGTGAAGATGGAGCCGTCCCTCGCATTCGTGGCGGGTGACATTTCCCGGCACAATCAGATGATGCTCATCGCGCGTCTGCTCGACGACGTGACGGCGTTTTTCTGAGATGTAGCGTTTCACGCCGCCGCTGACGGGTGAGTAAAACTGGGTGACGTCGCAAATCTTCAAGTTTCACCCCGGATCGCTATTATACCACGATGACCAGTGGGAAAAACACGGTGGTCGGTCGTTAAATCTATTGCCTAATCCTTGTTACCTTTTCCGTTGATTTCAAAAAGAGAGGAGACTGATTCACCGCCATGGATGCGCTTGATCGCTTCACCGAGCAGACTGGCCACACTTAGCACCGTCAGCTTGAAGCCCGGAATCGGACGAACGATCGTGCTGTTCGTGGTGACAAGTTCATCGATCACCGATTCTTGCAGGCGCTTGTGGGCAATGTCGGTGAAAAGAGCGTGAGAAACGGCGGCAATGACACGTTTCGCGCCATGGTCTTTGACCAGCTTGGCTGCGGCGGTAAGGGTACCGGCGGTTTCCGTGAGATCATCGACGAGCAGGACATCCTTGCCGGCTACATCACCGACGAGATATTGCGATTCGACGGAACTGGGGCTGGTGCGGCGCTTGGCCACGATAGCCAGGCCGGTGTGGAGTAATTGGGAATAAGCCGCTGCCATTTTCATGCCGCCGACATCGGGGGAGACCACGAGCAGATTGTCCAACTTCAACGAGGAGAGATAGCGATAAAGAACCGGAGCGGCATAAAGGTGATCCACCGGAATATCAAAGAATCCCTGAATCTGTTGCGCATGCAGATCCATGGTCAGCACACGATGCGCGCCGCTGGCCACGAGAAGATTCGCGACAAGTTTCGCGGTGATCGGAACGCGGGGCTGATCTTTGCGATCCTGGCGGGCATAGCCGTAAAAAGGCATAACCGCCGTGATGCGGTGGGCGCTGGCCCGGCGCGCCGCGTCGATCATGATGAGCAGTTCCATCAAATTTTGATTGGTCGGCGGCGAAGAGGGCTGGACGATGTAGATGTCGCGACCACGAACATTTTCGTTAATCTTGACAAAAGTTTCGCCGTCCGGAAAAGAGTTGACCGTGGCCTGGCCAAGCGGAACGCCGACGTAATCGGCAATTTCCTTGGCCAGAGAAGGGTTGGCGTTTCCGGTGAAAACTTGCGGGCCGGTATTGTCCATAGCCCGTGGATTGTGCGTCAGTTGGGGGAAGCTTGAAAGCAATTCTTCGCGGCGATTGGCCTTTTCAGGCGACTTTGGTAACTTTTGCCCATGCCCGATCCTATTTCCACCGTAAAATCTTCTGCTGGTCGCCCTTGGTATTCACCCATTGCGTTGCTTCAGAGATTGATTCTTTACGCCTTGATCGCGTATCTAACTCTTTGCGTGTACCTTTTTTTTGCGCAAAATAGCCTACTTTATCCGCGTGTGGCCACGGGTGCTGTATTACCAAAAGAGAAGGCGATCAAGATTGCCCATTTGGTGGGCTTGATTCCATGGGATCGTACGGTGCCTGGATCTGATGCACCTCAAGGGTACATACGTCACGATTTTACCCAGTCCGCATCACGGGGCACAGTCGTCGTCTTTCATGGCAATGGTGATTGGGCTTGGGCGCGGACTGATTATGTGGCCGCTATTACCCAGCGTGGTTTTCGCACCTTTCTCTATGAGTATCCCGGGTATGGGGGAAGACCCGGACGACCAAGTGAGGCAACGATTGTACCGGATGCTCAGGCCTTGATCCGTTCTCTTGATCAAGCCGGTTACGGTCCCGTGTATGTTTGGGGTGAATCACTAGGGGCCGGAGTGGCTGCCTCCGTTTGCGCAGACCCCGCGCTACCTGTTCACGGTCTCGTTCTTCTCACGCCGTGGGATAATCTGGCGAATGTCGGATACTCTCTTTATCCATATATTCCTGTCAGATGGTTGCTCGTTGATAAATACAATTCCATTGCCAATCTGGAACATTTTAAGCATCCGATTTGCGTCATCCGTTCCACACAGGATGAAATTATCCCTCCTACGCTTACCCTCAATCTTTTTGCGCACCTGCCGGAACCGAAAAAGATGATTGAGCAGGAAGGCTATGGTCACAACGACTGGCCTCGTTCACCTGAATTGCCATGGTGGGACGATGTCCTGAATTTTATCGCGCCGGAGAGAGCGCTGGCGAAGAAGTAGGCTTGGTCTCCTTTTTGCCCGCTTCGAGTTGGGCAAGTTCCCGCGCGGTAATCTGCCGGGTTGGCACCGTATAATAAGTTTCCTGACCTTTGCCGTTGGGAAAGATTTCTCTCTTTACGGAAAAAAAGGGGAGTTCGGGCCAATGCGTTTGAATGGAGGTCGCCAGTTTGATCGGCAGGTAGCCGCTGATATCGGTATTTCCAAATACGCCGATAACCAAGCCATATGCTACCACCGAAAGTCCGGTGATACCCCACAATCGGTAGGACTTGAAGAAGGCTGGAACGCGCATGAGATAGGGCATTCTACTGTAAACTGGCAAAGACGACAAACGCTTGTCGCAAGATCAACTTTTATCGCCGTCCATCAATCAGCTCCCAGAACTCGGGGACTTTTTGCAACATTTCATCCTCGGCCATGGGCAGTTTGGTACGGAACAGGAAATCCTTGAGCGTGTTCTTATGCAGCACGCGATGAATCAAGAGGCCCCCCTCGGTTCGCTCGAAATAAATCCGGTATTCCTTCGTGCGGTAACGGTAGAGATTACGGCCTTCGCGATGGAGCTTGCCGAATTTCTCCGAATCGGCTTTCTCCAAGTCCTCCGGTAGGAAATTGAACTCGCTCAAGATTTGCAGCTGGAGAACCTTGGGCAGGTGAGCCAGTTCGGCGGCGCTACGATCATTGAAAATAATTTGAAACACGATCGGTTAGTTTCCTACAGAAAATCAATTTGGGGTAGTTTTTTTGATGGGAGCAGAATTGGGGGGCATTGGATTAGCGGTGTCGTCAGAATTCGCATCTGCATTACTCGCATCCATTCGGGGCCGCTCGCCATAGAGCAGATAAGGCCTTCTTGCTTCCCGGAAGGCGATCAACCCAGGTTGCCACGAAGTGATGATTTCATCGGGAGTATCGCCTTTTTGCAAGGCAGTGCGCAGGGCATCACCACCGGCAATTTTATCGAACGCATCGGGGCCTGACTCGCCGCTGGTATCAGGCTGAAACATTTTGATGCCCGGTTCATTATAGACCCGATAAAGAATTTGTACGGCCAGGTTGCAAAGATTCACCTTGTCCCGGTCCGTGTAAAAAATCTGGGTTCCATTCATGACCTTATCCTTGAACACACCATAAAACGGTTTGAAAGTGATGGGACGAAAGAGCATTCCGGGAAGCTGTAACTGGTTGAATTGGTCGGTGAGCGTAAAGGGATTGAAGGAGGGATGTCCCACTACGCCGAAGGGTAACGTGTAACCGACCCCATGACTTACTCCGCCGGCTTCGCCAAGAAATCCCGTAGCGATGTAATTGAGCGCCGTTTCGGAAGTGGGGATATGGGGTGACGTGGGTATCCAGATGAGGCCGGTATCCTCCCAATACATCGAGCGGTACCAGCCCGTCATCGGAACGATGGTGAGAAGAGGTTTCTTTTTGATCCAACCCTTCGATTGTTGAATCATGTAGGCCAGCTCTCCGGGGGTGAGGCCGTAGACGTAGGGGATATCCCACTGGCAGACGAAATTGTGAAATCCAGGCGCTGGCATCATGCCTTCCACGCGATTGCCATTGAGCGGGTTGGGTCGATCGAGAACGTAAAACTTGATCCCCGCTTCTCCGGCCGCCTCCATGGCGAGACCGAGCGTGCTGATGAACGTGTAGCTGCGGCAGCCAATATCCTGGATGTCGTAGACAAGAACATCGATGCCCTTGAGCATCTCCGGCGTCGGCTTGGTGGTCGGACCGTAAAGGGAATAAATAGGTAGGCCCGTATGCGCATCGGTACTTGAGGCAACGTAAGCCCCAGCCCAGTCGGAACCATAAACACCATGCTCCGGGCCAAAGAGCGCCACCAAGTGAACACCGGGCGCATGGCGCAAAATATCGACCGTACTCACGCCGTGGGAATCGACCCCCGTCGCATTGGTGATTAATCCGACGCGCAGACCTTTGAGCTGATCGAATTGGCGGTCTTCCAACAAATCGATGCCGAGCTTGATCTTCGCGGCATGCACTAACGGCATGAAAAAAAGAAGCCAGACGAAAAGAAAAGCCGTGCGGGAGAAGTGCATGCGTCTGTTATCGGATATAGGAGGCGGTGTCAGGACGGTCAAGCGATGGTCACCTTGCGATGAACCTGATTATGAAGTAACTTAGTAGAAGGAGCGAGTAGCGTTTCCACTGCTGAAAAGGTTCAAATCGGCAAACGAATTTGAAGATGGAGCAGTGGAGGAACGTCTTAATAAAAGAGGTAACATTATGAAAAAATTCTTATTGATGCTTGTCTTGCTGGCTGTAGCGGGCTTTTCGAGCCAAGCAGTTGCAGGTGTGCACGTTGGCGTAGGGGTGGGATTCGGTGGCCCTTATTACGGGGGCTACTACGCCCCGGGCTATTACGGTTATTATTATCCTCCACCTTATTATGATTACTACGATTACGGTCCCTCGATCTATTTTGGGCCCGGCTATTACCCGTGGTATCATGGCTACTGGCACGGTGGATACCGTCATTATGGGCACTACCATGGTGCCTACTCCCATCATTAAGGGAGAATCTTAAGTTAAGTGATCATCGTGCGCGAAATGCACGATGATCCATCAAAGAGAAAACCCGGTTTGGATAAAACATCCAAACCGGGTTTTTGAAACTCGTAATTCAGGCAGGCAAAATCAGAGGGAAAAACTTCCCCAATAATTCAGCTTGGGTTCTTTGGCTTTGCGACGACGCTTTTCGCTGGGCTTCTCGTAATTGCGACGGGTGCGCGCTTCGCGCAACGTGCCTTCACGATCCAGTTTTTTCTTGAGACGGCGTAACGCTTTATCAACGGATTCGCCTTTTTTCAATCGTACTTCACTCAACGTAATTCACCTCGATCCCATTTATATTTTATTTGCCCAGGAGACTTCAGGCCTCCGGACAACTATTGTAATGGGACTGGCTTCCGTGTCAAAGAATTGAGTAAATTAAAGTTAAGTTACTTATAATCAATTACTTGTGGGTTGATTTGATGCTTCCTGAGGTGATTTAGCGCCCAATTCATGGATAAGAAATCCCCACAAATCGGTCGCATATTCGAGCGTTTTCTTCATTTGATCGCTGCCTCCGTGACCACTTTGTGTTTCAACGCGCAGCAAAATTGGATTCGTACTGCCCGTCGCAGCTTGAAGTGCGGCAGCCATTTTGCGTGCATGCATTGGGTCGACACGGTCATCATTTGCGGCGGTGCAAATCAGAACGGAGGGGTAAGCAGTGCCCGGTTTTACATGATGATAAGGCGAGTAGGCATAGAGCGCCCGGAATTGAAAGGGATCGCCAGCAGAGCCATATTCGGGAATCCACGTTTTCCCGCTGCCGAATTTATCGTAGCGGATCATGTCGAGCAGCGGCACTTCGCAGACGACTGCGCGGAAAAGATCGGGGCGCTGAGTCAGCACCGCGCCAGCCAGCAAGCCGCCATTGGAACCACCGCGAACCGCGAGCCGTTCCGGTTTTGTGTAGCCATTGTTGATGAGATATTCCGCTGCGGCGATGCAATCGTCGAAAACGTTCTGTTTTTTCAGGAGCATTCCGTCTTGATGCCATTTTTCACCAAATTCTCCGCCGCCCCGGAGATTTACCAGGGCGTAACCGCCGCCAGCTTCGAGCCAAGGATAATAACCGGGTGAAAAGAACGGCGTCATGCTTTCCCCAAAGCCGCCGTAGCCATAGATCAGGAAGGGAGTGGAGCCATCGAGCTGGATATCCTTCCGGTGCACGAGAAACATGGGGACCTTCGTGCCATCCTTAGAAGAGAAAAACTTTTGTTCCACGATGTAGGGCGACGGGTCGACGGGAATGCTGATTTTCGCCCAAAGAGTCTGAATCGGGTTGCTAATGCTAGTGCGATAAATTTCGGTTGGTTGAGTGAAATTGACGAAGCCGAAAAAAAGATCATCGCGATCGGGGTCGCCTTCCAATTCGGAAACGCTTCCAAGCCCAGGCAAGTGAAGGCGCCGAATCGGTTTTCCATCCAGGTCGCGAATTTCAACCTGACTCGTAACATTCTCAAGTTCGTCCAGCACCAAGTGATCTCCGATGACGGCCATGCCCTGAAGAACAATGGCAGGAGATTCACGCACGATCTCGCGCCATTTCGTTCGGTTTGGATCATCGAGGCTGACCTTGAAGAGATGATACTGCGGTGCGTCTTCGTTGGTGAGGATGTAAGCTTGGCCTTTCCACGCATAGAGCGAGTAGAGAAAATCCTTCCCCACGACAATCGGTTGCCAGCTATCGGCCAAATCGGCGGTCGGTTGTCCGTGCAGGGGCTGGTAGTAGAGATCGTTTTTGTCCCAACCGTTTTGCTGCACGAAAAAGATCCACTTTCCGTCGCGGGAAATATAAGAGCTGACGAACTTGGTCGGATCGCCTGTTTTGGGGTGAAGTACCGGATCATTCTTCGGATCGGTGCCAAGCTTGTGGTAGCGAATAACAGCGAGGCCGGGACGGTCCTGTGGCTGGGCGGGATCGGCTGGAGGCAGGTAGGTGTAAACGAATCCCGAGCCATCGGCCATCCACGAAGGATCGGCATATTTCGCGCCTTCAATCACTTCTCCGGGAAGGTTATTGCCCGTCTCGACATCTTTCACATAAAGGGTCGCTTCATCGGCGTTATTCGGTTTCAACGTGTAGGCGAGGAGCTTGCCATCGAGGGTTGGTACTGAAGAACCTAAGGAGGCATTGTCCTTGCCGATGAATTGGTTTGGATCGATGAGGACATGCTCGGGAGCCTGCGGGTCATCCGCGAGTCGCCAGTAGAGAATGCCTTTTTCGTCGGTGGCTTTACGCTTCATGTAAAAGAAGCGATCACCTGCTCGACCAGGAGCGGAGATGGTATCGATGTAGAGAAGTTCCCGATACCGCTTCTTGAGCGCCTCACGGCCGGGCAGTGCATCGAGGTAGCTCCGTGCGAGTTGATTCTGGGAATCGAGCCATTTTTGAACTTCGGGCGATTTACCATCCTCAAGCCAGCGATAGGGATCGGCGACTTTGACGCCGAAGATCGTATCTGAGTCGGTTGTCGTGCGAGTTTTGGGATAAGTCAGAGGTAGTGAAGGCATCGATAGGGTCGGTGTTGTTTCAGCTTCATGAGAAGAAGTTGATGTCGGAGATAGTTGAAACGTCAGAGTGAAGATCAACGCGGTCAACGTGAGAAAGACAACGCTGAATAAAATGCCGGCTACAGGGAAAGAGCGCGGAGCTGGCGATGAAGGGGTGGGGGCCATACTACCAGAAGCTATGTTCTGGCGCTAAAGGAACAAGCCCGGAACGCATGAAATGCGCGGAGAAATTTTATTTGGACAACATCTTGAGCAAATCATTGCGCAAAGTGGGAACTTTGTGATGCAGGGCCTGGAAAGCATGTGGAAGATCGTGATCGGCATGGGCAATGCCGGCCAGGGTGAGCATGCGATGCTCAAACCGTTCGACTGCGCGCCACGTGATTTCCGTTTCGCAGAGATAACCGAGTGCCTTACTGAAGAGTTCGAATTCACCCGGCACAGGAGTGCCCGATTCGGTAATCGTTTCAATGAGCATGGCAAAATATTGCGCGGCAATCAGATTGGCGTACCAGCGGCGCAGGCCGAGGTGCGCTTCGAGAAGTTTGATCTCGCGCAGCGTATGCATATCGCCGGTGCGGGCCGGTTGGTAAAGAAAATCGGCGAGATAGAAGAGATCGATCATGCCGGTGAAGGGGCTTTTTGGACGCGTGGCACCCTTGGCAATGAAGGTGAGTCGCCCCGCTTCCTGGCTGAGGCAGCGCACGATCAGGCTGGTGTTGCCAAACGGCATTCGCGCGATGATGAAACCTCGGGTGGTCTGAGGATCGGCCATGCCAGATAATACCACGTCTTAGAAAACCGGCTTGGGATAAAGCCCGGCGACATATTTTTCGTAGCCGTTGAATTTCAGGGTTTCGATATTGTCGCCCGTGTTGATGTCACGCTCAAATTCCTGCGACCAGCGCGGATGCGGACGTTGCGGGTCGACATTGGAATAGAAGCCATATTCGTCCGGTGCGAGATCGTTCCAAAAGGTCTTCGGTTCCTGATTGATGAATTCGATTTTGACCACCGATTTCGCGCCCTTGTAACCATACTTCCATGGGAGAGCGATGCGCAGCGGTGCGCCATGCTGCTTCGGCATTGCTTTTCCGTAGGCACCGGTGACGACAAAGGCGAGTTCGTTGCGCGCTTCGTCGAGCCGCAAACCTTCGTAATAAGGAAAGGGATAATCGCCACCACGCATACCGGGTGCTTCCTGGGGGCGATTGAAGGAAAGAAAGCGGACATGGGTGGCGGAGGAGAGTGGTTTACAGAAATCGATCAGGGGCTTGAGAGGAAAACCACTCCAGGGCACGACCATCGACCACGCTTCGACGCAGCGCATTCGATAAACACGTTCTTCGAGGGGGAATTTTGCTATCAGGTCTTCAAAGCCGATTTGAAACGGTTTCTCGACCAAGCCTGCGACGTCAACCGTCCAGGGGGTAATGGTTAAGGCGGCACTGAGCTGGTCGACTTCTTCCTTGACCGTGCTGAATTCGTAGAAGTTGTTGTAGTGCCCGGCCAGGTCTTTTTTTGTGATGGCGCGTGGAGCAACCGAAGCACTAGTAAAAGCGGGATTCGCTTTTGCCGGATAAAATTTATCCGACGGGCGTGATGGAAGATCAAAACCTGAGGGAGTCTTGCTTCCGGCGGCTTGAAGCTGGTTACTACTATCACAGCCGGTCAACAGAGCGGCTGTGGCCAAACCAAGCTGCGAGAGAAATGCGCGTCGCGTGTGATACCGTGCTTCGGGAAGAATTTGGCTCGAGGGAAGCGAGTAACGATTGAAGCGAGGAATGAGCATGGTGATAAGTTACAATGGAAACGGAAATGGGGCTAGGATTCGATAAGGATGAGACGCAGGAGAGGATCAAATATTCCCCCATATTATGAGACACAAAAAAAGGCACAACCCGAATGAACGAGTCGTGCCCTTTAAGAAAGACTAAAACAGGTCTTAGGCTACAGGTGTTGCAGCAGGAGCAGGCGTCTCTTCAATTGCCTGCAAGGCCTTGGTCCAGCTTCCGAAGAAGCGGGGTTTGCAGGCCGCGGCAAAGAGAGCCGGGTGCTGGTGGCGGATTTCACCGCTACGGAGATCGGCTCCACTGGCGCGAAGCTGCTTGATTTCCTGTACGACGAGTTCGCGAGTCCAACGACGACGGCGGCGCACTTCGTTGTAATTAATGCCGGCACGCTCAACCGCTGTACCCCAGTTGCCGAAACGGCGACGGGCCGTGGCAATGAGAGGATTGGAGGTTTCGTCCATCTTTTTGGAACTAAGGTCGGCGCCTTCTTCCTTGAGGCGGCGAATGGCCGAAAGGATGGAGTCGTCGTCCCATGAGCGATAACGGTAGATTTCCTCGGGAGCCAGACCGGCGGCAGTCAGGGCATCCTTCCAGGAACCAAAGTGGTTGGGGCGGATGGCGGCATAGACCATCGGGGCATATTTGCTGAGCATCATCGACCGGAAGGAAAGATCGACACCGTCCTTCTGGAGACGCTGGATGGTTTCAATGATCCGTTCCTTGGACCAGTCGCGGTATTTCCGTACGGAGTCGTAAGGGATATTGGAAGCTTCGACGGCATTGCGCCATGTTCCATAGTAGCGGATGCCGGCGGCCAGGAGTTCCTGAAAGTTTTGACGCATGTAATGGGAGTAGAGCGGTTTGGCCGCTTCGTGCCAGGCGCGAATTTCTTCGGTCACGAGTTCCTTGCTCCAGCTTTTGTTTCGTAGATTAGACATAATATTATTAGTTTTATTACTATATAGGCGATTTTCGTGCCAAACGCAAAGACAATCATCAAAAATGGACTTTACACTCGTGTAATGATAAATTTTACTAATACGTAACAATCGGGATTTCATGTGTAGACGACTGCAACTATTACCATTTACGATGCAAGATGCAGTAAAAGCGATCGAATCTTTTGCGGCATAAGCAAACTCATGCATTCGACCGGGGTATCGCGCCAACAGGTCCGTTTTAAGCAGGGCGAGCAAAAGAGTCCATGCGTGTGGATAAGAACGCGCGATCCGGAGGGTTTGGTTTTACGCCAGTCAGTGGCTCCAAAAAGCACGAGGGTGGGACGACCCAAAGCACCGGCAATATGGGCCGGACCCGAATCGGTGCTAAGGATGGTCTGGGCGCGGTCGAGCACCGTCACCAGAGTGCCGATGCTTAGTTTTCCGCGAAGATCGATCAGTCGGCCCGGCGCATCGAGTGGAAACCAGGGGCCTTCCCCCACGACAACAAATCGGAATTCAGGCATGGAACGGATCAAGTCCTGGTAATAGCGCCAGGGCCAGAGCTTTGTGCGCCAGCGTGAATAAGGATGAAGCACGATATAGGGTGCGGAATCTTGGAGGGCTTCGGGAAGCGGAGCTCGGGCAATGAGTTGGAAATCGAGCGGTTGCACCGGAATTTCGAGATGTTCCAGGCAGGTGAGGTAGCGCTCGGCGGCGGAGAGGGCGGTATCGGCAATGAATTCGTTGTAGACGGCGCGAGCGCCTTCGCGGGCTGAAAGAAGGCCGAGTCGGCGTGGACTGGCGGCGGCCCAGGTCATCAGAGCGCTGCGCATCAGGCCTTGAAGATCAATGGTTATATCGTAATGCTCTTTGCGCAATTCGCGTCCCCAACGCCACATCTCCGGAATGCGCGAGGGGCAGGTCCAACGTTTGCGCGGGTAAAGAATGGTTTTATTGAGGGCGGGATGGCCTTCGAGAATTTCGCGCAGGGAATCGTTTACGATCCAGTCGATCTGTGCAGCGGGCCAGCGACGGCGCAGGCCGGTGAGGACAGGCAATGCCTGGACGATGTCGCCCAAGGCACTTGGTTTGATGATAAGAATTTTCATTAATGTAGCGGCGGTCTATGACCATCGCTAAATTTCTGGAGCGTTAGGGTCCACAACCCATACAACATCGCTGGGCTCTAGAACGAAATTGATTTTGGAACCTGGTTCAGATGTGACACGAAAAACAGGCTCTATAGGATTTTTGCTTCGCATCACGATAATTCCGGCAACCTGTTGCTTATAAGATGTCATCGCTATCAGATCCTGAATTTTGAGAGTTTTACGGTAAGGAATCAAAAAACCGGATTGCGATGTAATGACGCCTAAATAAATAACATCTTGAGATGGCGATGGAGAATGAGCTTTTTCTTCGATCCAATTTTTTGAGGAAAAATATTCAGGGCCAGTTGCTTGGGCAAAATTAGAAATCGATAAGTTCAGGATCAAGATGAGGCTGATGAGAAAAAATTTCATATAAATGCGACGGTCATAGACCGCCGCTACACGGGAAGTGGCTCCGGCTTGGTGATGCCGAGGCCGAGTTCGTCGAGGAGCGAAAGGTCGGCGTCCTTGCCGGGATTGGCGGCGGTGAGAAGCTTGTCGCCGTAGAAAATCGAGTTGGCCCCGGCGAAGAAACAGAGCGCCTGGCCTTCGCGGGTGAGGCGGGTGCGCCCAGCGGAGAGGCGGACACGGGCCTTGGGCAGTGCGATGCGCGTCGTGGCAATGAGTCGGACGAGTTGGAAAATATCGACAGGTGGCTGCTCGGAGAGGGGCGTACCAGCCATCGGCATGAGGCAGTTGATCGGCACGCTTTCGGGCGCGGGATCGAATCCGCAGAGGACTTCGAGCATCTTGAGCCGATCGGTTTCCGATTCGCCCATGCCGATGATGCCGCCGCAACAGACCGACATCCCGGCCTGCTGGACGGAGCGAATGGTGTTGAGCCGGTCGTCAAAGGTATGGGTTGTGACGATGTTGGGGTAAAACTCGGGGCTCGTGTCGATGTTGTGATTGTAGGCGGTGACTCCGGCGGTGCGGAGCTGGCGTGCAGCTTCGGGGGTAAGTGCGCCGAGAGTGACGCAGACTTCCATGCCGAGCTTGCTGACGGCACGAACCGTTTCGAGGACCGACTTAAATTTGGTGTCGTGTTCCGTAACGCCTTTCCAGGCCGCGCCCATGCAGAAGCGGGTGCTGCCGTTGGCGCGGGCGCGCTCGGCGGTTTCAAGGATGCGTTCGAGCGGAAGGAGAGTCTCCTTTTCGAGGCCGGTGTCGTAATGGGAACTTTGCGAGCAGTAGGAACAGTCTTCGCTGCAACCGCCGGTCTTGATGCTCAAAAGCGTGCAAAGTTGCACCTCGTGCTCGGGCCAGTGAGCGCGATAAGTTTCGCGTGCCTTCTGGAGAAGATCAAAGAACGGCAGATCGTAAACCGCGCGGAGGGAAGCCAGGTCGTGTCGCGTCATGAAGCATTCAGCCTAGCGCGAAAGGGAGTCTCACGGCAAGGAGGGAGGAGGTTGGGTAGTATCCTAACTAGATGCCCTCGATCGTAAACGAGCTTGTTCATTTCTAAAACCCCGTTCCGTCATCCTGAGCTTGTCGAAGGATCAGCTTCCAGAAATGTACACTATATTCTATCTGCGTTGATTTGCCGGAGGCTGATCCTTCGACAAGCTCAGGATGACGGAAGGGGAAGCCAGTGAACGGTCGCTTCAACTGATCCTTCGACAAATTCAGGATGACTGAAGTAGGATGGTGCTGATGATTGTCTATTGGCCCCGCTCTCTTTTTTACGTGGTGACGGTGATCGTGCTTGGCTTGGACCAGCTCACGAAGGCATGGGCGACGATGTCACTAGAACCACTGGGAACAGCGGAACTGATTCCCGGCTTTTTCAGTCTGACCTATGTGCGAAACACCGGGGTCGCCTTCGGGATGTTTGCGGGGCAGGGATTGCTGGTGGGTGTGTTCATGATCATCCTCATCATCACGGCATTCTACTTTATGAAAGGTCTCAACTGGGCGGCTTGGGAGCCGAACATCGTGGGCGGTTGTTTATGCGGCGGCGCGGTTGGGAACCTGATCGACCGGTGGCATCACGGTTTCGTGGTCGATTTTTTCGATGTCTACGTGGGGCCGCATCATTGGCCGGTGTTCAACATGGCAGACAGTTTCATCTGCATTGCAGTGGGTTGGATCGTCCTGCGGCAGTTGATCGGGGAGAAGAAGTCGACGAAAATGACTCTTTGAAAGTCAGGTCCATGTGGACTTCTTCGCTTGGAAAGCGAAGGCTCTCGGGATTACTTCAAATAAGGTTCGAGGAGATTTTTTTGTTCGGCGCGGTCGTAGGCTTCGTTTGGTGAAATGGTTCCAGCCTCGACCAGTTCGATGAGCGAATCGTCCATGAGTTTCATGCCGAGTTTTTTGCCGGTCTGGATGATGCCAGGGAGCATGAAAGTCTTCGATTCGCGGATCAGGTTGGCCACAGCGGGAGTGTTGACCATGACTTCGAGGGAGATGGCGCGTCCCTTGCCGTCGAGTCGCGGAATGAGTTGCTGGCTGATGATGCCGCGCAGCGATTCGCTGACCATGGTGCGAATCTGGCCCTGCTGCTCGACCGGGAAGGCATCGAGAATACGGTCCAGGGTGCGAGCGGCGTTGCTGGTGTGGAGCGTGGCCAAGACGAGGTGACCCGTTTCCGAGGCGGTGATGGCAAGGCTGATCGTTTCCAGGTCGCGCATTTCCCCAACCATGATTACATCGGGATCTTCGCGTAAACTGGCCCGCAGAGCGGTAGAAAAGCTTTCGGTATGGGAATGGACTTCGCGCTGGGTGATCTGGCAACCCGCCGGCGTGAAGACATATTCGATCGGGTCTTCCAGCGTGATGATGTGATCATGGCGGTGGGTGTTGATTTCCTGAACCATCGATGCAAGCGTGGTCGATTTACCCGAGCCGACTGCGCCGGTAATAAGGACGAGTCCGTTATTATATTGGGTGAGAACCTTGAGCGCCTGAGGCAGGCCCAACTCATCCATGGTGCGGACCTGGGTGTTAATGATACGGAAGACCGCGTCGTAGCCCTTGCGCTGGTGGATGACATTGGCGCGGAAACGGGCCACGCCCGGCAGGTCATAACTGAAGTCGAGTCCCCGGTCCTTCTCCAGCGCGACCAATTGCATGGGATTGAGGAACGAATGGATCAGCGCCTCGGTGTTCTGGCTCGTGAGGATGGGGGCGTCGTGATAGAGGGGGCGTAGATTGCCGTGGAGACGCATGAGGGCGGGTGAACTCACGCCCAAGTGAACATCGGAGGCTCCCGCTTCGATGCCCATACGGAGGAGGTCCGCAATGCCAAAACCGCCTGGCAGGTCTTGAGGATTGATTTGGACATGAGGATGATGCGCGCCATCGACATGGACGGCGGCACCTTCAACGGCCGAAGTCGATTGGGCGATGGCGTGGTGCAGCGCCTGAGCTTGTTCGGCGGTGATGATGGCCTGTTCGTGGAGAAAATCGATGGCCGAAAGATGGGGCATCGACTGAAGCGCGGTGGCCGCTGCAGTGTATTGTTCGGCGGTGATCCACCCCGAATGGTACGAAGTGGAGAGGACGTATTCGTTATAATTGGCACTCATGGATGTGACGACGGAAACGTCAAGGATGGCAAACGCGACGAATGGAGGCAAGAACGTGATTGAAATTATCTTGTTGAGAGCAAGTCCGATTTAGGACGGGCCCCAACTTGTCAAGGGGGCTCCCGAAATCTATAAAATAAGCATCCCCTTTTTCATTTTGGCACGCTAGGATCAACGCTCCCCCTGTTCCCCTCTTTTATATGATCCAATGGTTTGTCAAAAAAGTCCTCGGCACGAAAAATCAGCGCGAGATCAAGCGGCTGTGGCCGACCGTGGGAAAAATCAATCAGTTTGAGGTCGAGTACCAAGGATTGATGGATGAGCAGCTCCAAGCGAAGACGACCCAGTTGAAGGATCGTTTTGGCAAGGGGGAAACGCTCGACGATCTGCTACCCGAGGCTTTTGCCGTGGTGAAGAATGCGTGTCGCCGTCTGACCGAGCGTAAACATTCCGCCGTTATTCGTGGGCAAAACGTGGTTTGGGACATGATCCCGTTCGATGTGCAGCTGATTGGCGGGATGGTGCTTCACTCGGGCCGTATCGCTGAAATGGCGACGGGCGAAGGCAAAACCTTGGTGGCAACTTTTCCGGCCTATCTTAACGCGTTGACTGGACGGGGAGTGCATATCGTCACTGTCAACGATTACCTGGCCGCCCGCGATAGCGAGTGGATGGGCGAAGTTTACCGCTTTCTTAACCTGAGTGTCGGCTGTGTCCAGCATGGCCAATCGCCCGATATTCGGCGGCAACAGTACATGTGCGACATCGTTTACGGCACTAACTCGGAGATGGGTTTCGATTACCTTCGCGATAACGGCATGGCGACGACCCGGGCGGAACAGGTGCAGCGCGGGCATATTTACGCGATCGTTGACGAGGTTGACAGCATCCTGATCGATGAGGCGCGGACGCCGCTGATCATTGCGGGGCCGGCGACAGTTAGTTCGCATCAATACGATAAGTTCAAGGGGACCATCGAGCGGATCGTGCAGGCCCAGAGCCTCGAAGCCAATCGCTGGGCGGCCGATGCCAAGAAGCAAATCGACGAGGGGAGCATCGAGGAGGCCGGTCGACTGCTATTCAAGGTCAAAAATTCGATGCCGCGTAACAAGCAGCTGCTGAAATTGATCGAAGACCCGGCGATTCGTCGTGCGATGGACGATGCGGAACTGCTGCTTTACCAGGACCCACGCAAGACCGAGCTCTACAAGCTGAAAGAGGAGGCTTATTTCAGCATCGATGAAAAATCGAACGAGTCCGATTTGAGCGAACGTGGTCGCGAATTTTTGAATCCGAGCGATCCCGAGATGTTCGTCCTGCCTGATTTGATTACTCGCTTTCACGATATCGACCACGACGAGAGCTTAAGCAAGGAAGAGAGGCAGCGGGCGAAGGCGAACGAGCAGCAGAAGTACGACCAGGCGAGCGAACGCATTCACAATATTTCGCAATTACTCCGCGCTTATTGTGTTTTCGAAAAGGATGTCCAGTACGTCGTGCAGGACAATAAAGTGGTTATCGTCGACGAATACACGGGTCGCACCATGCCGGGCCGCCGTTGGAGCGACGGTTTGCACCAGGCCATCGAGGCGAAGGAAGGCGTGCAGATAGATCGCGAGACGCAGACGCTGGCGACGATCACGATCCAGAATTATTTCCGGCTTTACCAGAAGCTTTCCGGCATGACCGGCACGGCGGAGACGGAGGCGAACGAATTCCACGACATCTACAAACTCGATGTCGTGGTCGTGCCCACCAATCGGCCCATCGCGCGGGTTGATTTCGACGACAGCATCTATAAGACGCGTCGCGAGAAATACAGCGCCATCGTAAACGAAATCAAGAATGCTCACGCCAAGGGCCAGCCGGTGCTGGTCGGCACCGTGGCCGTTGAATCGAGCGAATTGCTTTCACGCATGCTCAAGCGGGAAGGAATCGTTCACAACGTGCTCAACGCGAAATTCGTCCAGCAGGAAGCCGAAATTGTGGCCGGAGCCGGACAGCGCGGCGCGGTGACAATTGCCACAAACATGGCGGGCCGCGGTACTGACATTAAACTCGGACTGGGTGTAAATAAAATTGAAGGCCTCTACATTGCCAACGCGAAAAATCGTGTGGTGGGTACTATCGGGCCCGATGCCAAGGTGGAGGAAGGCGAGCACGCCGTGAGTGGGTTGTATGTCATCGGCACGGAACGGCATGAATCACGACGCATCGACCGTCAGCTGCGCGGTCGTTGCGCGCGTCAGGGTGATCCCGGTGTGTCGAGGTTCTTTGTTTCGTTCGAGGATGACCTGATGCGTAATTTCGGCGATTCGCGTCGCCTGAGTGGACTCATGACCAAGTTGGGTATGAAGGACGATGAGGAGTTACAGCACCCATGGCTGAACAAGAGCGTTGAGTCGGCCCAGCGCCGTGTGGAAGAGCGCAACTACGTTTCTCGCAAATACACATTGCAATACGATGACGTGATGAATCAGCAGCGCACGGTGATTTACACCTGGCGCAATGATATTCTTGCCACTGAAACGCCGCGTGAAGAGATTTTCGAAGTCGTGCAGGAAGTGATCGAAAGCGAGGGCGAGGCGCGGCTGACCGGCTCCGAGGCCAGCCCCGAAAGCTTTGTGACCTGGCTGAACAGCACGTTTCCGGTCGGTGTGATGGTGGAGGATTTCGATTTCAGCAAAGACACGGCAAGCGTGGTGAAAGCCGCGATCCAACGCATCCGCGATTCTTACGAAATCAAAATCAAGTTCGAGGACCCAAACGCGCTGCAGTCGCTTGAACGTTACACACTGCTTGGCTCCATTGATCGGCTTTGGCAGGAGCATCTCTACGCCATCGATTCGTTGCGCCACAGCATTAACCTGCGCCAGATCGGACAAAAAGATCCGCTCATCGAATACAAGCGCGAGGCTTACTCGATGTTCTCGGACCTGATGGGTCGGATTAAACTGGAGATCGCCACCAGCCTCTTCCGCACCAGCGCGAGCATTACGGCTTTCGAATCGTTCCTGCGCAATCTGCCGCAAAAATTCATTCATGAAACGCCGCCTTCCACGCTGAGCACGCCGGTCGAGGGACAGCCAGCTCCGCGTCCGCTCGATCTTGAAGATGGCGACGCACAGAACACTCCAGCCGCCGCTCCGCCGGAACGGAAACTGCCGATTCGCAATGTTGGTCCCACAGTGGGACGAAACGATCCATGTCCTTGCGGCAGTGGCAAAAAATACAAGAATTGTTGTGGCAGATGAGTATATTATGGGCGGAAGCGAACGTCTGATCATGTCCGAGCCGCTGGAAGCCCTAAGGAAGTATGTCCATTTTTTGCGCGAGCACGATGGCGTGCGCCAGGTTCGCCTGACGCGCACTGCACAACAAGGACTCGCGCGATTGGCGGCAGCCATTAAGGCTTTGCCGGAACAGGCGCACAAGCCTGCTGTTCGTCCGGTGGACCGGCGGGAGCCGGTCCCTCCAGAAAAATATCACACCTCTGATGGAGAGACACCCTCCCGGTTGTCCGTGCCTTCTGCTGCCAACGAACCTCCTTTGGAAATCTCCGGTTCATCCAAGACGGAACAATTACGGCATTTGGCGGAACGCGCCTCGGTTTGCGTGAAATGTCCTAACTTGGTTGCGCGGCGGCACAACGTTGTTTTCGGAGTTGGCGATCCCGAAGCAAAGTTGATGTTTGTCGGCGAAGCTCCCGGTGAGGAAGAGGATTTGAAGGGCGAGCCATTCGTGGGCCGCGCAGGGCAGTTGCTGACCAAGATGATCGCGGCCATGGGATTGGGTCGCGAACAGGTTTACATCGCGAACATCGTGAAGTGCCGGCCCGACATGCCTGCCGGCGTGCCGGGCAACCGCAAGCCAACGAAGCAGGAGATGGAAACGTGTGTTCCCTATTTACGCGCTCAGATCGAGGTAATTAAGCCGAGCGTAATGGTGGCGCTTGGCGCAACAGCGGTGGAAGGGCTCTTCGGGCCAGTGGGAACCATTGGATCGCTACGCGGAAAATTTTTGGAGTATCGCAATACACCGCTGATGCCGACCTACCATCCCTCGTATCTTTTGCGCAATCAGAGCAACACCGAAAAGCGCAAGGTATGGGAAGATCTACTCAAGGTCATGGATCGGCTCGCTATGCCGATCAGTGAGAAGCAGCGCGGCTATTTTTTGCGCGCATAAACAATTCCGCTATCCTGAGCGAAAGTAGTACACACTATATGTAAAGGATGCTTGACATTGAGGCGATACCTTGGAATCTGTAAAGCAGCCTTTACACATAGGAGCTAAATCATGCACGAAAACAAAATGCGTTTGCGCTATTTCAGTGAATTGCTGGGAACCCATATCTTATTCTTCTTTGTCTTGGTCGTTTCCATCCAAGTAGAACGTCATATGACGCAGAGTATTGAACAAATGCTGGTGATGTTGAGTCCTCTTGCACCCTTCCTGCTGATCATTATGGCCGTGGTGCGGTACTATCGGAGGGTTGATGAGTATTTGAAGCAGGTCATCTTGGAGAACTGGGCTCTCACGGCAGCGATCACCGTTGGATGGACATTTACCTATGGTTTTTTGGAATGCATTGGGTTTCCACGACTCAGCATGATCACAATCTGTCCTGCGATGGGTATAGTTTCTGCCAGCCTCTTTATTGTCCGTCGAATGGTGGGCCGATGAAAAATATCATGCGGGAACTTCGCACAGAGCAAGGCTGGAGCCAGGCCGTCCTTGCAGATCGGCTTAAGGTTTCCCGGCAGACTATTAATGCCATTGAGACGGGCCGGTATGATCCAAGCCTTCCCTTGGCTTTTGCCATTGCTAGATTATTTCAAAAAGCTATCGAAGTTGTTTTTCTACCATGATCGGTGTCTTAAAAGCTGCGATCTTTCGACAAACTCACGATGAAGGATTTTATTTCTGCAATTCCGCCTTTACCGTGGTGAGGTCAGCTTGAAAGGCGTCGTTGGCCAGCAATGCGGCACCGGTTGCTTTACCCAAAATTTCACCTTCTTTGATGTCGCTTGGATAATGGACACCCGCATCGACCCGGCTTTGGGCAATCTGCTGTGCGCGATCGAGAAAGGCCTGTTGTTTTTCCGGGAATACCGCGCCGAGTGCCACGGCCAAGGTAAATGAGCCCATCGAGTGACCGCTGGGATAGCTGAAGCCAGTGACGGCGAACAACGATTTGACCACATCGGGATGGCCCTGATAAGGGCGCAGTCTCTGGTACTTGTTCTTTGCCGTTTCGTTTACCACTCGCGATACCTCGAGCACGTTTTTCAAGAACTGAAAAAACTTTGGATTGTGCTCGGGCGTCAGATTGTCGCCGTAGACTGATTGGAAAAGTTTGTACGAGAAAGTTTCATCGCGTTTGCATTCAGCTTCGATTTCCGGTGTGCGTGATTTTTGTGCCTGCAAAATCGCTGCCAAATCGGTCTGATCTTGGGACGAATTGAGAGCAGCTGGCGTTGGCACCGTATCGCTTAACGCCTGCTCTTGCGCCCGGCTCAGCCATTTGGTCGGCTCGGCAGTGTCCTTGGCTAAAGCGAGGCTGCCAATGAATCCCAAGCTTAAAATCAGGCCGCGAATTGAGAGAGAAGAGATCATATATTGGAGAAATTTCGATGTCATACTTATCCGTTCTCATTTGGAGAGCAAACGGGAAATGAGGGTGTTTCCTATTTGTTACTTTGGCGAAGCAAGGTTCAAAACCCTGCCATCCGAGCAGTCCGCTAGTAAGAGACTATAGCCCCAATTCTTCCGCAGTGGGTACGCGGTAGGCAATGGGTTGACCGAGCAAGGCGCGGTCGAGTAACGCGAATTCGAGAGCGGTATCCGGGCCGAGCTTTTCCTTGAGCTGGGTGAGGTCAGTCGGTACGGCAGAAAACTCGATGCCTTGATCTTTTGTCCCGCGTAGCTTGGCCCAGACGAGCAGACGCAAAGCAGATAGCGCAGCAGTTTTGAGCGGGCCTCGTTCGAGTGTCGCCTTCGGATTTTGCGCCGCCCAATCCTTCGCAACCTGACGCGGACCGCTGATGACAAGACCATGCGCAAGCTCGTTGCCGGTTTGAGCCGAAAAAGAGCCGTCGTAATCGACCCTCCAGAGAGCATCATCGGCGGGTGTCGCTCCAAGTTCGGCGAGAATACCGCGGAAAAGAAGCGGTGCGGCAAAAATCTGCTCAAAGGCGGCCTTGAGCGCAGGAGCCAGATTATAACTCACGAGCCGTCGCGCGCTGACATCCTGGGCCGAGCGAGTGAAGCCATCGATATGCGCCGCATCGATGACCGTCTGCCGCACTTTTTCGATGTCGGCCGGATGGCCCAGGCTGCCGAGCGCGAGATGATCGTAAATCTCGAATAGTTTCGGCGTGGAAGTCTTGACGGTGAGAAGAAGAATACCGGGATCGGCGCTAATCGCGACGACCGGCAGGCCCGGCGTGAGTTGGTCCTCGATATACTCGCGGCGATTCTGGATCGCCTCCAACCAGCGGTAAGGTTCTTCCGTCATAATTTAATGTAGCGGCGGTCTATGACCGTCGCATTTTTAACTTTTTCATTGAAAGATTTCCATGATCTTCATTCAAAACTTCTTTGGACAGATAATTAAGTCACGGTTTTGGAAGTCAGCGACGGTCATAGACCGCCGCTACACGATCGTTTAGGTTGTCACGGTTAACTTGACCGGCACATTGCCTTTGATCGCGTTGGAATAGGGACATACCGTGTGAGCAACAGCGACGATTTCTTCTGCTTCACTATGTTCTTCGCCTAGCAGATCGACCTTTAGTTCGACTTGAAGAGCGAAACCGCCTGCATCATTGGTACAAAGATCGACCTGAGCAGTAACGCTGAACTCAGGCGAAAGACGCTTCTTCTTTTGCCCGGCGACGTATTGGAGTGCGCTGCCGAAACAGGCTGAGTAACCCTGGGCAAAAAGATGCTCCGGGGTGACACCTTCCTTCCCTGCGCCGCCAAGTTCCTTTGGAAGCGCAAATTGAATATTTAATTTGCCATCAGAGGATGAACCGCTGCCGTCGCGTCCGCCTACCGTGGTTGCTGAAATGGTGGTGAGAACTTTCATGGGGTATGTCTTTTCAAGGGGGTGGTTATTTCTGGGCTGCTTCAAGGGAAGTAAAACATTCGCGCAAGGTTTCAACGGAGACGGAGCGCAGGCCGTCACGAGTCAGTAATTTCACCTGCGGGAAAACGTGAGAGCGACGGTCAACACCGCCGGTGGCGCTGTCCGATTCGGCGGCGACATCGAGTAATTGAAGCGCGAGTTGCACAGCCTGTTTTTCATCGCGTTGCGAAGTGGGCTGGCCGCTCCAGCGATTGATCCATTGCAGGACGCTACGCGCGGCAGGTGAACCGGAACCCGATACAGCGAAATCGACGGCCTGGAATTGCGCACCGAGAGCATCGTAAAAGTAGAGACTTGGCTCGGGCTGATGATGAGGATCGCGTGCGGTCAGAATGGGAACGACGGCGCCGACGCCTTGCAAGGTCATGGGAAGGTTGTCCTTGATGAGCTTGCCGAGGGCGCGGACTTTGGCGCTGAGACTGAGGGTCTGGAGTTGGCTGCGGCGATAATATTGGAAGGAAGTCTGGAGTGTGCGCGCCATTTCAAAGGCAACGGCGGGAGAGCCCGCGATGGCGATGATGGTGTCGCGGTCGAGTTCGATGACCTTGTCGGCGCGATCATACATGATGATATTGCCCGCTGTGGCGCGACGATCGCCTGCGATGAGGACGCCATCTTTGAAATGGAAGGAGAGGACGGTGGTCGCTTCCGTCTGGGGCGGCAGAGCGGAGGCGCGAAAAGCTTCGGTCGGAATCGGATGATTCCCGTTGCGCCGAAGCAATTCCGTGAAGTCCCCGGTTCCGATTTCCGGCCCGCCGGGACGAGATCCCGTGAAGTTCATTGGCCGGTGCGTTGGCGGTAACGTTTGGCCTGGTCGGGATCGACCTTGCGCATGCGCTTGAGCAGATCGTCGACATTGGGGCGTTCGACTTTGGGTGCGGAAGGCCCGCCGCCGGGAGCCGGAGCGTCAGGTCCGCCGCCGGAGGGCCGTGTCTTTTGATTTTGATCGGGCATAAGATAAATCTAGTAGCGGTTTGTTTCAGTTCAATGGAAAGAATTTTGGATATGATTAATAGGATTGGTCAAAAGGTGAGCCCATTGTCTTTAAAATCATCTTAATCTTATTAATCCTATCCAAAATTTCTTACACCGGTTTCAAGTCCAATTCGCGGATGAGATCGTGGATCGTCTTCGACTTGTCGATGGCGATGATCATCTCCTCGAGACGCATGCCGGGAAAAGCCTGGCTCATATCGAGTCGATACATCTGGTCGCCGACCTTGAAGACGAGATTGTCCCACTGGGCGGTTTTCATTTCGCGGGCAAACTTGAGCACACTACGTCCACGCAGATAGGCACGGGACGAGGCGGGCGGATGCTGCACGGCATGGATAATTTCGGCCTCGCCGATGAGCATCTTCATTTGGCCCGAACTTTCCAGCGCGTAGAAGAGTCCCTCGTCGTGCTTGAGGAGATGATATTCGAGATCGAGGCTTTGCAGCCACGGGCTGTCCCACTCGAGTTTTTCCTGCTCGCGAAAGGCGTCAAGCAAGTGGCGCTTGGCCGCCCAATCGAGGCGGTCGTGGAGGGAGAGGGGGTCTTTTTCAAGCGTCGCGACCGTCTCCTTCCAGTCGGCGAGCACCTGCCGTTTTTCCGGATGATCGAGATCGACTCGTTTTTCGACCCAGCGGATGAATTCGTATTGGAGATCAACGGCGCGAAGGGTCTTGCCGTTGGCGAGAGTGATCAGCCATTGGAACGATTCGTCGCGGGAAATCTGGCGGTGGGCTTCGAGCGCGTCGGCGAGCGACCACCATTCGGGCGCGCCTTCATGTTCGAGCGATTCGAGCATGAGCGCGGTCGTGCCGATTTTCAGCCAGGTGGCGAATTGCGAAAGATTCGAATCACCGACAATGACGTGAAATCGGCGGAAGCGGGTCGGATCGGCGTGAGGCTCGTCGCGCGTGTTGATCAGCGGACGGCGATTCATCGTGTCGATGCTGACGAGTTCGGAAAAGAAATCGGCCCGCTGTGAAATCTGGAAGCCGCCCGCGCCGCCGTTGTTTTCGCATTCCCAGCCGACCTTGCCCGCTCCGGCATAAAGCTGGCGTGTAACGAGGAAGGGGGTCATCGCCTGAACAAGCCGGTCCCACGGAATGATGCGCGGGATGAGGTAATTGTCGTGGCAGCCGTAGGAGTGGCCCCGGAAGTCGGTGTTATTCTTGTAGAGCTTGACCGTGCGGCTGCCGCGACGGGTCACCTGCCGCGCACATTCCTCGAGGAGCCGCTCACCCGCCTTGTCCTGCGAAATGAGGTCGACCAGCGTGCCGCATTCGGGAGTCGAATATTCGGGGTGGGCGTGATCGTTGTAAAAGCGGGCGCCGTTGCGCAGGACGAGATCGCTTTTGATTTCCTGGAAGGTGAGTTCGCGGCGGCTGTCCTGGGAGTAGTAGTGGGCCTCGTCAGTATCCTGCAAAAGTTCCTGTACGCGGAATCCACGCGCGTCGCGATGCGGGTCCTCGGTCGCGTAATCCCAGAGATTGGCGACGCCGTGCTGTGCCGCCGAGCGGACGAGCGCGATCGATTCCTCGACCACGTCGGCCTCGGGATCTTCCATGACCGTGATGCCCAGTTCCGTTTCGAGACCGAAGCAGATCGACCAGGGGGGTGGGTGAGTGTGCATGGGGAAAGAAAATTTGACGGAATTACGAAAAGGCGGACGGAATAAACGGAATTCTTGTTTTCAAGAATCTGTCATCCTGAGCTTGTCGAAGGATCAGCTTCCTGAAAATACCCGCCATTCCGATAACGTGTACGCTTACCGGAGGCTGATCCTTCGACAAGCTCAGGATGACGGCAATCGAAAGCATATTAAATAATAGCCGAGGCCTCGGTACGACGAGGTTTGACAGGCGAGAGTTTAACCACGTTTTCGGGATCGTAATCGACCAGCTTAAGCCAGTCTTCCGTGATGTCGTTTGGTGGGAAAATGTCGTTCTGCTTATATTCGACGTCGAGCGCTTCCATGAAATCATGAATACCGAGACCGGTCGGTTCGGGCGAAGCAATGGCACGTTTAATCGCCGTTTCCTTGGCGCGCTCCACGATGCCCGCGATGATTGCGCCGCTAACGAGATCGCCGCGGTGCAGGTATTCATGGCGACCGCTGCGGAGCGTGACTTCGAGGAAACGATTGTCTTCGCGATGGCTGAACTGGGCATCGATGACTTTCTCGATGATCGCGTCGACGGCCTTCTGGCGGTCGTCGCCATGTTCTTGCAATAATTTCGGATCGAGAGGTAGATTGGTTGGGATATAGATGCGGTAGATTTCCTCCGAGCCCTTTTTCGTTGGACGCGAGACCTTGATTTTGCGGTCGATGCGGCCGGGGCGCAGGATGGCGGGATCGATCATGTCGGCGCGGTTTGAGGCGAGAATGATGACCATCTGCTGGAGCGATTCGATGCCGTCCATCTCGGCGCAGAACATCGGCACGAGCGTATTGAGAATGCCGCTGGTGCGACCGGCGCGACGCGTGCCGAGGATCGATTCGGCCTCGTCGATGAAGATGAAGGGCAGGAACCCTTCCTTCGCTTTTTCCCGCGCGCGGGCGAAAAGTTCGCGCACCTGGCGCTCCGATTCGCCGACCCACATGTTGAGAATCTCGGGCCCTTTGACGTGCATGAAATACTCGCGATGGTCGACGCCGGTTTTTTCGCGAAGCTGGCGCGTCAGATTATAGGCGGTCGCCTTGCCGAGCAGCGTCTTGCCGCAACCGGGTGGACCGTAAAGGAGAATGCCTTTGGGACTGGTGTGATTATAAGCCTTGAAGAGGTCGCCATGGAGCAGGGGCAATTCGACGGCGTCGCGGACGGCCTGGCGCGCCTCGTCCTGGCCACCGACCTTTTCCCACGGTAATTCGGGAACCTGTTCAAGCAGGTGATCGCGCGTCTGGGCTCCGGCAACAACTTCGAGTGCGACGCGCTGCGACGAATCGAGGCGCACCTCGAGGCCCGGCTTGAGCTTTTCCTTGCCGAGCGCGGCGGAGCGGATCACCAGCGTATTGGCGAGACCGCCCTCCTGTCCGACGCGCAGGCGTCCATCGGGCAAAAGGTCCTGGATTTTGGCTACGGGTCCGCCGTTTTCAAATCCGAGATCGCCGATGACGACGTAGGCTTCATTGAGCAGGACGCGCGTGCCGATGAGCAGTTTCGATTGGGCGAGGCGCGGATCAATCGAGCAATAAAACTCCGTTCCGCCATTAATAATGAGTGCGATGTCGGCCTTGGGAAGATTGAGCAGGGTGCCGACACGATTGGCGGGAGATGTCAGTTTTGTGACAGCCGCGTCCAGTTTCTCGACAGCCTGACGCGCCTGATCGTTGAGGACTTCGAGCTCTTCAATGCGGCGGCGGAGATAACCGAGCTCGATCCGTCGAGGCGAATCGAGAGGATAAAATTGCGTGAGCAAATCGACCAGTTGCAGCGCGGAAAGGGTATCAAGATTCTCATCGAGAATCGGTTCGAGCGATGGATGAGGGCCTTGCGCCGAGGAGGACTTGGGGGAAAGGCCCGGCTCTGCAGAGGCTTGGGATTTATTTTTTCGGGCCACAGGGAAAGTTTAATAGCGCTTCGGAAGTGCGCAAATGGTTTCGATTTTTTTCAGGGTGAAAATGCGAACGGGCAGAGCGCGTCGCAACATGAGAAAAAAGATTCATCGGGGCTGACGGGAAAAACAGCCCGTCTCGACCGGGAAGAATCCGTCGAACTCGCATGCAGGAAGTGGAGCACAAGGCAGGCCAAGTCCAAGCCAGATATTTTAAGAGCAGGCAAAAATTCTTTCGGCGTGACCCACGTCGATTTTTCCGACAGCCTCAAGCCATGATGTTGTCCGTCTGGGTGCAGTATTCGTGGGACCTTGCTCGACTACCCGCCGAGGCGCCCAAGATCGATGCGCGGTATACCGTCGAGGCGGCTACCCTGGATGATCGGGAGCTGCTACTGGTGGCGATGAATCGCTCGGTGTCAATGGAGCCGACCTGGAGCGATGACATGGCGGCACGAGTGAAATTGGCGGAGGAAATTGTCAACACTGCATTCCCTGCGGGTGAGGCGGCCTTTGTTGCCATCAAGCATGGCACGCGAATCATTGCCGCAGCGGCCATTCGCGAAGCGGCCGACAAGCTGAGTAATTTACCGTTGGGTGTTTGCGTCCTAAATGAGTATCGCTGTCGTGGACTTGGGACCTTTCTCCTTTATGAGAGCCTGCGTCGCTTGCGCGAGCGGGGGCTCGATAATGCGCGATTGGTGACGAAAAAGGGGCTTCCGGCTGATCGTTATCTTTATCCCAAGTTCGGTAGCACGCGCATCGTGCTGACCGCTGTTCCCGCGTAGGACTTCGAGAGGGTTGTCACCATGTCTCAACGCCTGCCACGTCCCGCTCCCGGTGAGAAGTTTTCCGCATTGTGGCAAAGCCTCAAGCCAGCCGTGCCCGAATTCGATGTCGTAGTTATTGGTGGCGGTAGTGCTGGTTATGCCGCCGCGCGAACGGCCTCTGCTCTGGGCGTGCGCGTGCTGGTGATCGAAGGCGGAAAGGAAGTGGGCGGTCTTTGCATCCTGAGCGGCTGCATGCCGTCGAAGGCACTGCTCGAATCGGCGCACCGATGGCACGACATCAATCGGTCACGGGAATTTGGTCTCGTCGCCAAGGCGGTCGAGGTTGATATGAAATGTGTCCAGGCGCGCAAGCAGCACCTGATCGGCGGTTTCGCTGCCTACCGCCGTAAACAACTGGAACGAGGAAAATTCACCTTTTTGCGAGGACGCGCCTCGTTTCTCGATGCACACACGCTGCTGGTGGAGCGGGGTAAGATTCAGGAATTGGTCACCGCTTCGACTTTTATTGTGACGACCGGATCAGTCATCACCCATGTGCCGGTGCCCGGCTTGTGGGAAACGGGTTGCCTGACGAGCGACACAGCTTTGGAGGCGACCCGTGTGCCCAAGCGGCTGGCGGTGCTTGGCGGTGGTGTGATCGCGGTCGAACTGGGACAATTTTTTGCGCGGGTGGGGGCCAGGACCACCATTTTGCAACGAAGCAAGCGGTTGATCCGCAACTACGATCCCGATGTCAGCCTCGAACTGGAGCGGGCGTTCAAGGCCGAGGAAATCGACGTGCGAACCGGAGTGAAATTGATCGAGGTACGCGCCTCCGGAAAAGGAAAAAAGATTATCTTCAATCGCGGTTCGAAGCGGGAGGAAATCGTCGTGGATGAAATCCTCTATGCCCTCGGTCGCAAGCCAGCCGTGGAAGGATTGAATCTTGAAAAGGTGGGAGTGAATTTCATTGAGGGCAAACTGGCGATGAGCGAAACGATGGCGACTTCGGCGCCCCATATTTTCGCGGCCGGGGATGTCGTCGGACAGCACGAAGTGGTGCATATCGCCATCCAGCAGGGCGAGATTGCGGCTCGCAATGCGGTCTCTCATCTACGTGGCGATCATGAAATACCGGAGAAGGTCGATTATCGTTTGAAGACGCTGGTCACTTTCACCGATCCCGAAGTCGCCCTGGTGGGCCTGACTGAGGCAGAAGCCGCCGCAAAGGGGATCGATTTTATCAGCGCGAAATATCCCTTCAACGATCACGGCAAGGCGCAGATCGGCGGTCACGAATTTGGTTTTGTGAAAATAATCGCCGAGAAAGGCAGGGGTGAAATCATCGGCGCGGAAATCATCGGTCCCCACGCGTCGGACCTGATTCACGAGTTAATTGCCGTCATGCACTATCGGGGGACAGTTCGAGAATTGGCCGCAATGCCTCATTATCATCCTACACTGGCAGAGATTGTTACCTATTCAGCGGAGGAGATTATGGAGCAACTTGATCATATAGGTAATGGGCATGCCCTCTCTGTGTTTTAGAAGCAAAGCGATTTTTGCTTCGATTTTTGTCAAAAGATGCGCAAAGTCCTATTTCACAACGCTGGCACGACATTTGTGAGAATCCCGGCATTCAAACTCAACCACAAACGCAATCCATCTAGCTCATGCAACAGGTCACCCGATTTATCTTTGCTTTCAGTTTAATTATCTCATTAATCGGACCTGCTTTAACGAAAGCATCCGCCAAAGACATTGAATACAAACGAACCGATACCAATTTTTATTGGAAAGGTGATGTCTTAAAAGCCGAACCCGCTGCGGTCATTATTCCAGCGGGGAACTACATCCAAAAGGGTGATACCTATACTATTCTAGGACGCCAGAAGGCTTCCAAGGAAGTGTACATCCAGGTTGTCAATGATTGGGTCGAGCCGATTACGCCACCCGACATGCCGGCATCTTTGGGGGTGGCGCCCGATGCCATGCAGATACGCGAGCCACAGGGCGATGTGCAGGTGGCGCTTCCTTCCGCTCCGGCCGATTTTACGAAAGCCACCGAGGGCATGACCATTCCCAATGGCGCGGTGATCAAAACCGGCGCTGATGGAACCGCCGCTGTGTTGTTTGGCGGTGTTAATTCCGCCCGGCTTATTCCCAACTCCCAGGCTGCTGTCCAACAAACGGTAACTCCCCAGCTTCGCTCCACCGAGGTTGATCTTACAGCGGGGGCCGTTTTCTCGAAAGTGGGACTTCGCCCCGGTGAGAAACAAGATTACCAGGTGCATACGCCCTTTGGCGTGGCTGCAGCCAAGGGGACCGATTTCGTCTCGGTTGCCTTGCCTGCCCGCACCGATGTCTGGATTGCCCAGGGCATCGTCCAGTTGAATCAACCGGATGGCAAAGTCGTCGGCACGGTCAGCTCCGAAGGTGCTGGTCCGCTGAAAATCATCCGTTATCCAGTCATGACTGACGTGCACCAGGCGATGATGGCCAGTGCGGAGACAATGACCGCCGCCATGAATGTTATTCCGATGATTAATATGAAGGTGAAAGCCTTGCACGATCAAATGGCCAAGGGAATGACGATGAGCCCTCGTCAGAAGGAGTATCTCAGCCGGATCAAAAAGGTGCCTTGCCTGATTAAGCTCGCGCTTGTGGAACCACCCGCACCTCCTACCCCGCCCCCACTTGCTCCCAAACCCAAGCTGACGCCTGCGCCTCCGGTCAAAGTTAAAGCCAAAGCGCCTGCTCCCGCGCCGGAAGTGAAACCGGCAGTGCCGGTCGATTCAACTTCGACGGCTCCCATTCCGAGCATCAAAGCCACTGTGACCATGACGCCTCGCACCGATGATACGATGTCCGCACCATCCGCATCGACTGCGCCACCCAAGAAGAAAAAAATCAAATCTACAGCCAGTTCCGATGAGGGCACCAGTGCGCCCGCCCCCATTTCGACGGGACCGAATGACACGACTCCCTAAGCCGACGTATTTATGGAAGCCGATTCCCCGCCCATGATTGTTCGCGGAGTTGCTTTCAAGGCCTGTCACGGCACGTCATGGATTTTCGGTACCGTCGCGATTTGCCTCATGGCGATTGCAGTTTACCAGGCACAGTTAATTCGGTCGCTCCATCAACAGCTCACCTCCAATGGATCGGAAGTGATCGCGTTGAAACAAAGCAATGCCTTGATCGGCCTGCGTCTCACAACGCTGGAAGCCAAGGATGTAGCTTATGGTTCGGCCAGGATCATCGTGGCGTGGGATCCCCATATGTTTCGAGGCGTTATCACTCAGCAAAATCTGCCAGTACCACCCGCCGGCCATGATTATCAATTATGGGTGCTTGATCCCAAAGCGGAAGCTCCCATCAGCGCGGGATTAATTCAGGCTGACACTGCTTCCCGTGGGTTTTCAATTGGGCCGATCAAGACGAATGGCCCAGGTTTTGCTGTTTCATTGGAACCGAGTGGTGGTCAGTCCACGCCGACCGGTGCCATTCTTTTTGCGGTTGCGCCCGAGGAATGATACGGTAAGGGAAGATAACACATGGCTACGATCAAAAACATCTGCACGGAAACGCTTGAACGCCATAGTTTGCAGGAACCGAATGGTCGGCTCGATCTTCGTCGTGGTAACCACGAAGGACAGATTTTCACTTATGGCCATTTTATTGTCCACGCCCAGCTGGGGAATCTGGAAGGCATACCGGCTTTATTTCGCCTGCTCGATTGGGGCGATGCGGAGACAACCTGGCATTCCGATGTCGTGACCGACCGGAGTACGCTGAATCTTCCCATGGGAGCCGCCTGCGCCCTCTACGCGGAGCATCTGCAGGAACGGGCTGAGTTGCAGGCGCGGGAAAAGGAACGCTTTCATGAGATGGACCAGGCACTCGCCGCGCCGGAATTATTTGCCGGGCAGGCTGGTGGACTCGAATCGATTCTTAAAAATTATACGATTTCCCTCGAATGCGATCAGAAGGAGGTTCTTCCCGAGGGTTTTATATTTTCGGATTCCACTAAGGCCAGTTATGTCATCGGTAGTTCCGATGACTGCGATGTGGTGCTTAGCCATGCCTCGATCGATCCACTTCATTGCGGTATCATCCTGGAGAACGGTTCCATTTATATTTGGGACTTGGGGGCGCAAGCCGGAATCAAGCTCAACGACGTTCCTACCTCGGAAGGCATTCTCAAGGTAGGAGATGTCATGACGCTGGGAGCGCTTGATCTTCGCGTTCGGTTCAATTTAAAGCGCCCCACTCTCAAGTCCAAGGAGCAAGTTCCTATTCTCGTCGCGGCAGCCAAGAAGGCGCCGATTGGTCCGCCAAGCACGGTGACGAAAACCATCGGCATGCCGTCCATTTCGAGGCTTCGCGGCCCTCTTACCTATGATAAAATTTCGAAACACCTTAAGAACAAGGAAAAGGGAAAGCCATTTTTAAACAAATTAGGTTCTTTGTTTGGTGCAAAGAAACCCAAGTAGGATAGTCTCCTGTCAATCCACAATCGGGCACTATGCATATTCTCCTCATTGATGACAGTTCCTCGACCCGTAGTCTGCTGCGGACATTAATCAATTCCGGCCAGGCGGTGCGGCATGAAATCAGCGAAGCCTCCAGCGGCGAGGAAGCGCTGCAAAAAGTCGAATCGAAAGCGATTGCGATGCCCGATCTCATTATTGCGGACATCAACATGGGGGGGATGAGCGGTTACGATTTATGCCGCGAATTCCGCCAACGATTTGGCGGCGGATCGGATATCGTGCCCTATATCATCACCGTCACGGCCAACGAAGGTCCCGAAGTCATCAACAAGGTGCTCGATTCTGGGGCGAACGATTACATGCCGAAGCCGGTGAACGTGAAGATTCTTCAAATCCGCTTGCGCATTGCGGAGCGGATGCTTGCCCATGCTCCTTCTTCCAGCGGTACGATACCCGCTGCCGCCGCTTCTCCTGCTGCTCCCGCTTCCCCACCCGAGGTTGTCAGTGATCCTCGTGAGGCGTTTGTGACTGCGGTTATCGACCAAACCGATGCACCCTTTGCCATCGTGGATACGGGTGGAGAAATGCCCTCATTCCAGATTGTTTACACCAATCTCGCGATGATCTCGATTACCCAGTTCACTGCGGAACAATTGATCGGTAAACCGCTGTCGGAACTCGAGGCGTGGACGCCCGAATTCGTGCAGATGGTCATGGCATCCGTTACCCAGGGATTGCCTTTATCCCATGTTCCGCTTTGGAGCCGGGTACGACAGGATAACGAGGTTCACTTGAGCTTTTTTCCGGTCCGTTCCGGGGACGATCCCATAACGCATTACCTCGTGGTCCATCATCTTTAGGAATTGATTCCTTGTGCGCATAGTCGTCACCGGACTTCTCGGTCAATACGCTTTTGGCGGCGTCACGTGGGATTATATTCAGTACCTGCTCGGGTTTCGTGACCTCGGCCATGAGGTCTGGTATCTCGAAGATTCGGGCGCGTGGCCTTACGATCCGGTTCGCCAAACCGTCAGCGAAGATTGCACCTATAACGTGAAGTATCTCGACGGCATGATGACCGAATTTGGTTTCGGTGATCGCTGGATTTATCGCAACGGCGCCGATGGAAAATTTCACGGTGCAGGGGAAAGCGCCGCGCGCGATCTGATCAAGAATGGAGATATGCTGGTCAATGTCTCGAGCGCTGGCTGGTTGAAGGATTACGATTTTGGCGTGAAGCACCAGATGTTCATTGATGGCGATCCGATGTTCTGTCAGGTCGGCCTGCTTGATCCGAAAAATGTCGATTATGCCGCGCGGGTGCGTGCCCACGACAGTCACTTTACCTTTGGGCTCAATGTCGGTTGCTCCGGTTGCCTTGCGCCCGATGTTGGCATTCGCTGGAAGAAAACGGTGCAGCCTATCGCACTCGAATATTGGCCGGTCCAAAGTGATGAAGGGCTCGATCGTTTCACGACGGTCATGAATTGGGCTAGCTATGCGCCGGTCGAATGGGAAGGAAAAAAATACGGCCAGAAAGATATCGAATTTGAAAAATTCAAGACACTCCCCGGACGGACGCCGCAATCCTTGGTCATGGCCATGGGACAGGGCATCGGTTCCAAGCGGCCCACGGAGGAGCTTCGCGCCTTGGGTTGGACGATCCTCGAAGCGGGCGAAGTATTGCCCGATCATCTCAGCTACCGCGAATTTCTCCGCACCTCGAAAGCCGAATGGAGTATTGCCAAGCATGGTTATGTCGAGGGCCGCACCGGCTGGTTCAGTTGCCGCACCGCTTGCTATCTCGCGCTCGGACGTCCCGCTGTGGTGCAGGAAACCGGCTGGAGCGACCACATCCCGGCGGGTGACGGCCTCCTGACCTTCTCAACACTCGATGAAGCGGTGGAAGCCATCACCGATATCAACGATCATTACGCCGAGCATCAGGCTGCTGCCCGCGCCCTTGCCGAGCAATATTTCGAAGCAAAAAAAGTCTGCGCTGATTTGCTTGTGCAAGCTGGGATTTCTTAAAACTCCGTCATCCTGAGCTTGTCGAAGGATCAGCCTCCGGTAAGTCATGTTATTTGGAATAAAGCGTACACTTTCTGGAAGTTGATCCTTCGACAAGCTCAGGATGACGGAGTGGGTAAAGCTCAACCAATATCCACGGGAATCGTCTTCCGCTTTTCGAATCGCATCACGTGCGTGTAGCCGACTTCGCGCGCGAGGGCGTAGGCGCGGTCAAACTCATAACCGACTTCTTCCGGGGAGTGCGCATCGGAATTGATCACAATGGGGATGTGCCGTGCATGAGCTGCGACTAGAAAATCACGACTTGGATAAATCTCATGCACGTCTTTGCGCAAACCCGCCGTGCTGATTTCCAAAACGACTCCAGCCTCGGCGATGGCATCAAGCGTCTGGTGGTAGAAGCGAGAGAGATCACCTTCGGGTCGATGGCCGAATTTTTTCACCAGATCGGGATGGGCGAGAAAATCGAAGAGGCAGCTTTCGGCCATCTTGGTGTAAGCATCGAAATAGGCCTGCCAGATTTGATCCACCGGTTGCTCCGTCCATCGCTTCAGATGCTTGGGATTATCCACGTCCCATTCCGGCGTGATGTAATGCACGGAACCGATCAGGTAATCCCAATTTGCGCGCTTGGCGATATCGCGAATATGATCTTCGTGACCCGGAATGAAATCGCACTCGAGGCCAAGACGAATCGGGTAATGGGGAAATTCACGCCTCGCCTCCTCGATCATCTCCACATAGCGCGGAAGTTGATCGGGCGCCATGCGCCAGTCGTCGAACTGGGTCGGCATTGGGTTGTGGTCGGAGAAACCGATTTCCTCCAGGCAACATCCCTGCGCCGCTCGCACATAATCGCTCGGTGAGCCGGTCGCGTGACCGCATAAAGGTGTGTGCATGTGATAGTCGGTGCGCATTCAATTCTCTCATAGCTGATTCCGTACACGCTTCCAAGCATGGCGATTTTAAAACCTCCGTCATCCCGAGCTTGTCGAGGGATCAGATACGTTTTCGTTTTCCAGAAAGTTGGACGATCACGTAAAAATATCACATCCGATTATCCGGCTTCTTGATCATTCCCAACATGTCTGATCCCTCGACAAGCTCGGGATGACAGGGTTGAAAAAGATTTCAACCGAACGAGTCAGGTCCTACTCTAAAGTGAATAATCATGGCCGCTCGATCTTCAACCGCTTTACGCCTCGCCTATTTTGGCCGTGCGGGAAGCTTCTCTCATCTGGCTGCTTTGCGGCGTTTTCCCAAAGCAAGTCTCAGTGAATGTCCCACAGTGGAAGAAGCCTTTGCACGACTGCAGGTCGGAGAATTCAGCCACATCCTGGTGCCGATTGAAAACGCATCGAGCGGGATTATCACGAACACCGCGGATCAGTTGATGCGTCTCGCCAAATCGGATGCCGGTGCTGTGTTAAAAATCCGCGAGGCACTGGCCATGCGCATCCGGCTGGCTTTGGTGGCGCGGCCTGATCATGCGAAGATCATCCGGAAAATTTACTCGCATCGCGCGCCTTTCGATCACAGCCGCGACTGGCTTCAGAAGCATTATCCACAGGCCGAGCAGATCATTGTCGAAAGCACCTCGGAAGCCGCTTGGATGGCGACGAAGGAAAAAGACGGTGCGGCCATTGCCGGTGAACAGACGATTGCCGAAACGGGGCTTAAAATCTTGAACAAACACGTCGGTAGCGAAGTCGCCAATCAGACGACCTTTATCGTCGTCGGTGCGCCTTTGATCCGTTCGAGCAAGCCGACTCACACGAGTCTTGTTTTTGAGCTGCCTCATACAGCGGGAAGTCTTGTGGCTGTGTTACAGGTTTTATCCCGCCGGAAACTCAATCTGACCAAGATACTTTCTCGTCCCATCCCGGGCCGTTTCGAGGAATATCGGTTCATGATCGAATTTCACGGTTCGATCCCGACTCCTCTCGTGATCCAAGCCCTGGCGCAATTGGAGAAAATCACAACTTTCCTCGCTGTTATTGGCAACTATCCCGTACGCCGGGTTTAAGTTCCGTCATCTAAATGAGTGAAATCGGACCTAAGATAGGTCTGCAACTCCACTTGCATTAAGGGCAGTAAATCGTATCCTAGAAATGCAGTGAAAATTCAAAATTTGCTCAAGACCTCGAGTGAATGGATTCGAGGCGAAAATGGAGGCAACCGTATTGTCTTCAGTAGTCGACTGCGCCTTGCCCGCAACGTCAATCATCACCCATTTCCTGGTTGGGCCAAGAAGGCCGAGCGGGAAAAAGTGCTCGCGCTGGTGCAACCCGCCGTGGCCGATTTACCCGAGATGAAAGACGCTATCATCAACGACTCGATGGAGCACTTTACACCGCTCGAAAAGCAAGTGCTGGTGGAGCAACACCTGATCAGCCGCGAGCACGCCGCCAAGAACACAGGCAGCGGACTCGTCATCAACAAGAATCGCGCTTTGAGCGTCATGATTAACGAAGAGGATCATCTTCGCATTCAATCGCTTCGCTCCGGTTTGCAACTCAAAGCGCTTCTCAAGACGGTCGACAAGCTCGACACCGAACTCGAGGAACGGCTCGATTTCGCCTTCTCGCCCCAGATCGGCTATCTGACCGCGTGCCCCACGAATGTCGGCACCGGCATGCGCGCCTCGGCGATGATGCATTTGCCCGCCCTCGTACTCGACGACCAGATCACGCAGATCATCAAAGCGGTAAACAAGATAGGTCTCGCCGTGCGCGGCCTTTACGGCGAGGGGACCGAAGCGCTCGGCAACCTGTTCCAGATTTCCAACCAGATGACGCTCGGCGAATCGGAATCACAGATTGTCGATAAACTTACCAAGGTAATCGTCCAGGTCATGGAGCATGAGGAAAATGCCCGCCAGAAAATGATCGAAGACAAAAGCCGCATGATCGCCGACCAGGTGGGCCGCGCCTACGGCATCATGATGCATTCCTACTCGATTTCGTCGAAAGAGGTCTTGAACCTGCTTTCCATGCTTCGGTTGGGCGTCGATCTCGGGCTCATGCCCGAGGAATACCGCGCAACCATCGATGAACTTTTTATCCGGACTCAACCTGCTCACCTGCAAAAGGATTTTGAGCGCAAACTTACGACCGAGGAGCGCGACGGTTTGCGTTCCGACCTCTTGCGTGAGAAACTCAAGTCCGTTCCCGAGCCCGACACGAAATCGCTTTCCCTTGGAAAATCGGACGGTGAAAAGAAAAAACCATGATAAAGCTCACTCCTCGTGCTCAGAAAGTTGTAGCTTTGGCTCGTCAAGAGACTGCCCGCTTTGGTCATCGTAGCGTTGATACTGAACATATGCTTTTGGGTATCTTTCAACTCGATCAAGGGGTTGTGGTACACATTCTGAAAAGGAGGGGACTCAATGCCGAAAGGGTGCGTTTAGAAATTGAAAAAATAACGCCGTCCCAACCGATACTGCGCATCCCCAAAGCCGCTCCTTTTTCACCACGTTTTAAAAAAGTACTGACCCTTGCCGCCAAAGAAGCCAAGGCGCTTCATCACAGTTATACAGGCACGGAACATCTTCTTCTTGGTTTGATGCGTGAGGAGCATGACATTGCAGCTCAAGTGCTCAAGGTTCTTCATTTCGATTTGGAAGGTCTTCGTGGCGAAGTGTTCAAGGAACTCAATCCCTCTCCAGACAAATGCGCAAAGGAGATCATCAGCTTGATTGGGCCTGATACCACTAGTGTTGCTACGCGTCTTCAGGTCTTGGAAGTAGAATCCAAGCGTAGGCATGAGGAGATGTCGAAAAAAATTGAGACTATTCTAAATCTTCTCGAAAAACTTAAACCCAGGAATTTTCCAATTCATGAATAATTTTACTCCCCGCGCCCAGCAAGTTCTGGCCTTGGCCCGCAAGGAAGCTGATCGCTTCAACCACAATTACGTGGGGACGGAGCATCTTTTGCTCGGTCTGATCAAGCTTGGGCAGGGTGTCGCGGTGAATGTTTTGCAGAAGCTCGGTCTCGACCTCGAAACCGTCCGCATCGAAGTGGAAAAGCAGGTTGGTTCCGGCCCTGACACCAAGATGTCGGGCAACATTCCCTACACGCCGCGTGTGAAAAAAGTTCTCGCGCTCGCGGGCAAGGAAGCCAAGGCGCTCAATCATAGTTACGTTGGCACCGAGCACATTTTGCTCGGACTGTTGCGCGAAGGTGACGGCGTGGCGGCGCGTGTTCTGAAGACTCTCGAAGTAGACATCGAACGGACCCGCAATGAGGTGCTCAAGGAGCTTGATCCCAATTTTGCCTCCGGTGAACCCGAAGGCGAGGAAGGCGAGGCATCATCCCAGAGCGGCGGCCCGCAGGGGGAAGGCGGCGCTGCAGGCAAGAAGGACATCAAGACGCCCGCGCTCAAGGCCTTTGGCCGTGACCTGACTGACCTGGCCCGCAAGGGCGAGCTCGACCCTGTGATCGGTCGCAAGAGCGAAATCGAGCGGGTCATCCAGATTCTTTGCCGCCGCACGAAAAACAATCCGGTGCTCATCGGCGAAGCCGGTGTGGGAAAGACCGCGATTGCCGAGGGACTCGCGCAGGAAATCGCCGCAGGCAACGTGCCGGAACTTTTACGTGATAAGAAAGTCATCACACTTGATCTCGCGCTCATGGTCGCGGGCACCAAGTATCGCGGGCAATTCGAGGAACGCATCAAGGCCGTGATGGAAGAAATCCGCAAGGCCAAGAATGTGATCCTCTTCATCGACGAATTGCACACCATCGTCGGAGCCGGTTCCGCCGAAGGCGCGATGGATGCCTCCAACATCATCAAGCCCGCCCTCTCTCGCGGCGAATTGCAGTGTATCGGCGCGACCACGCTCAACGAATTTCGCAAGCATATCGAGAAGGATTCAGCGCTCGAGCGTCGGTTCCAGCAAGTGATGGTCGAAGCACCAAGCGTCGATGAATCGATCGAAATTCTGAAGGGACTGCGTCCCCGGTACGAGGCGCACCACAAGGCGAAGATGTCCGACGAAGCGCTCGAAGCTGCCGTCAAACTATCCGACCGTTACCTCACGGGCCGTTTCCTGCCCGACAAGGCCATCGACGTGATGGACGAGGCCGGTTCGCGCGCGCGGATCAACGCGACAATGCGTCCGCCTGATGTGAAAAACATCGAGGCCGAGATCGAGGAGATCAAAGGCCGCAAGGAAGCCTCCATCAAGGCGCAAGATTTTGAAAAAGCCGCCGCCCTGCGCGATTCCGAGAAGGAAGCCAAGGACAAGCTTGAAAACGTTTTGACCGAATGGCGTCAACGCCGCGATGAGCAGGAAGTGCACGTCACCGACGAGGACATCCGCCAGATCGTCTCGAAGTGGACCGGCGTGCCGCTCTCCCGCATGGAGCAGGCCGACATGGATCGGTTGCTGCGCGTCTCGGACGAACTCAAGGGCAAGGTCATCGGCCAGGACGAAGCGGTCTATGCCATGGGCAAGGCGTTGCGCCGTTCCCGCGCCGACCTGAAAGATCCGAAGCGCCCGATCGGTTCGTTCATTTTCCTCGGCCCGACCGGCGTAGGCAAGACCCACCTCGCCAAGACGCTCGCCCAATATATGTTCGGCGACGAAGCCGCGCTGATCCAGATCGACATGAGCGAGTACATGGACGCGCACAACGTCTCGCGCCTCGTGGGTGCTCCTCCCGGCTATGTCGGTTACGAGGAAGGCGGCCAGCTCAGCGAAAAAGTGCGTCGCCGTCCCTACAGCGTGGTGCTTTTCGATGAAATCGAAAAGGCCCATCCCGATATCTGGAACCTGCTTCTGCAAATCCTGGAAGATGGCGTTGTGACCGACAGCCTGGGCCGCAAAGTCGATTTCCGGAATACAATCATCATCATGACGTCGAATGTCGGGGCCGACCTCGTGCGCAAGAACATGGTCATGGGTTTCGGCGTCAAGACCGATGAGCATTCCTACGAACAGATGAAGGATAAGATGCTCAGTGAAGCCAAGCGCGTCTTCAAGCCCGAGTTCCTGAACCGGCTCGACGACATCATCGTCTTCCATTCGCTGACTCGCGAGGACCTGACCAAGATCGTCGACATCGAAGTGGCCAAGGTGCTCACGCGCCTCAAGCCGCGTCAGATCACCTTCCGGCTCACGCCCGAAGCGACCGCGTTCCTCATCGAAAAGGGTTACGATCCCGCTTACGGCGCGCGTCCATTACGGCGCGCCGTCGAGCGTTTCCTCGAAGATCCGATGGCCGAGGAAATCCTGCGGGGCACAATTAAGAACGGCGACTTCGTGATCGTGGGCGAGAAGGACAAGGCGCTTACCTTCACCGTCGGCGCCGATACTTCCGCTTCTGTTGCGTCATAGATTTTTTTATGCCACTAAAAAAACTCTCATTAAGGGAAGAGAAAGCGGTGGCACAAGCCATTGCCTTGGGGTTGAGCATTCAGCATAAGTTTCGCCCGGAGCCTCTTTACAAACAAACTGGTAAAGGCCACATGAAGAGTTCCGGTGTGACAGAATTATCCCAAATTAAAGACGCTTCTCGTGGCAAAACCATGGCTCGCTGATTTTTCGTGGGAAGCCGTCACAGTAATTAATTCCCAACTTTGCGAGACCAAACATGCTTTGCATAAGCCCACCAGCGATGGACATGATACGGCGCAATCTCTTTGGAAATCGTATTATCGGAAAGCAATTTCATTAGCCGAAGCTGTGGAGCTTTGCCGAGAGTGTCACCGCATTGCGCCATTCTGCTTTTTCAACGGAAACACTTTTGTTGCCATCATTGGTATTGCTATTCAAAAAGTGAAAGGACTTGATGTGACGGAAAGGTATGTTTTACAAAGCATCGTTGGTCACATTGTTGCAGGTACGGCCAACGCGGAGGAAGAACGTCAGTTTCGGGAGCTTTTGACAAAATTAGAATAGATTCTTCTCGATGAGACCTCGGACATTATTTTTGTCGTATCTTCAATTCGAGCATACACTTCTTCAGCCCTTCAAAATCCAACTCCAGCGCAGGGGGTCGACCGACCCAGACGAGGTAGGCGCTTTCGGACGGTTGCATAAGATGACGTCGATAAATCTCGCGCATCCGACGACGAAGCTGATTGCGTTTTACGGCACTGCCGAGTCGTTTTGGAGTCAGGAAAGCCACGGTGGCTTGCTCGGGTTTGGCCGGATCGTGCGGAAGAAAATTGAGCGCCATATAGCGATTACTCACGCGTTTACCCTTCAGGCGTGTGGCGTCAAAGACACCGCGTCGGCGAATGATCCGGGCGCGAGGAAGCGCCTGGGATGGTGGTGGCGAGCTTGCGGACTCAGAGTGACTCTGGGCCATAGGCTCTAAGCCAGGGAGGAGAAATCCTCCTGGCGAAAACTTAGGCTTCGGTGTGGCGGGCGAACTTGCGTTCGGTTCTCGCACCGGCGAGACGGATACGTCCCTTCGCCCGACGGCGGGCCAGGATGGCACGACCGGCCTTGGTGCGCGTGCGCGCTAGGAAACCGAATTGACGGACACGACGTTTTTGAGAGGGCTGGAACGTTCTTTTCATGGGAAGGGCTAATGTTGGGGAAAGGACACATTACGAAAAGAGCCGTTTAAGACAAGAGGATTCTAACGACTTCCTCGATCTCTTCCTCGGTATTGTAGAAATGAGGCGAAAGTCGCAGGCACGAAAGACCCGAGCGGGCCTGCCGCATCGAAACATCGATCCGGTTGTCGCGCAGCTTGCGGGCATGGACCACAGCGGCTTCCTGATTGTCGAAAGCGATAGTGATAATGCCCGATTTCTGTGAGCGGCGATTGGCATGCCCGAGCACTCGGAATTTATTGGCGAGGAACTTATCTTCCGCAAAAGTACGTAGATCAAGCAAACGCGCTTCGATCTGTTTCACCCCCAGGCCGAGAATCATCTCCAGGCTCGCCTTCATGCCATGCAGGGCCAGCCAGTTGAGCGAACCCGGTTCATAACGGCGAGCCGAAGGTTCGAAAGCGATCTCGGGTTGCGCGACGTAACCGGGTGAACGAATATTCCAGGCACCGAAGAGCGTCGGTCGAAGCATCTCGAAGTTCTTACGCTTCACATAAAAGATACCGGCTCCGAGTGGCCCGAGCATCCACTTGTGAGAATCGGCAGCGAGGAAATCGATATTCCGAACATCAATGGTTGTGGCGCCAAGCGACTGGATGGCATCGAGGCAGAAAAGAACGCCGCGGCGACTGAGCTCCTCGGCGATGCCTTCATAATCGAGGCGGAACCCACTCAGAAAATGACAAGAAGCGAGCGCGACTAGCCGTGTGCGGGGAGTGAGAGCCTTCAAAACGAGATCGGGGGTAATTTCACCCACGCGCTCAGGTTGCAGGGGAATCACGCGTACACCCTTCGCGGCGAGAGCCTGCCATGGATAAACATTGGCCGGATAATCGTCGGGATAGAAAACGACCTCGTCGTCCTGTTTCCATTCGATTCCGTTCGCTACGAGATTCAGTCCAAGCGAAGTGGGACCGAGCAGCGCGATTTCATCACTATGGGCATTGATCAGGCGGGCGCCGACGCGACGGATCGCTTCGACTTCGGCCATGAACTCGGTACTTTCCTGGGCGAAGGAGGCCCGTTCGGCTTCGTGCTTGAGCGCATCGACGGTGGGACCGGGCAGGGGTGCGACTCCAGCATGGGCGAGGAAGATGCGCTGTTGAGTGACGGGAAAAAGGCGATGACGAAGTGCCTGGTCAGCCAGGATATGATCGATGCTGAGATCGACCTGATTTTCATCCTTTTTCACACGACAATATTTGCTCAGATCGGCGAAAAAGCCAATCTGATGTGAACCAAGCTGACATCCTCCGGAAAGCTCTTCCTGGAGGATGTCAATTAGGCTGGATAGGATTTATAGCTGTTTGTTGTGTGGCTTACCCACGGTTTCATCCGCGTAGAGGTGGCTGCTTTCCTGGGGTTCATTGTCGGCTGAACGGGGTGTCTGCCAGCTGATGGAGGCGAATTTAGGGCCGTTGGCCGCGAACTTTTTCCCATCGTGCTGGTTCTCGAAAAAGAGATCGATGACCAAGGCATTGCGTTCTTCGGTGGTATGTCCGGCTTCGCGGGCGGCTTCGCGGGAAATAACGGCGGAGCCCGTGTCGACGGCGAGGTAGGTGCCCACTCCATCGATTTTTACCGTGCTGCCATAAGGGATGATCCGGGGATCGACGGCGCAATGGCCGCCATGCAGACGAATACCGGTCGCACTGAGACCATGGCTGGTATAATAATCGCCTTCACCGGCCCAATAGGCGGTAAGGCGGGCTAGGCGTCCGCCTGATTTGGCCTTGGAAGCATTTGCCTGTTTTTTGGATGGGGATGGGGAAGCAGTAGTGAGTAAGGAGGCCTTGGCCACAGGGCCTGAGGTTTCGTGCTTTTTGGGTTTTGAGCTGGAAGCTGTTGAGGAAGAACTAGAACTCTTGGTATCTTTTTTAGCTGCTGCTATGGGAGCTTTATCCTTCTGGTCCTTCGCTTGAGGCTTGGAAACAATGGATGAGGAAACGGACTTTTCCTTAGACTTGCCCAAGTTGGAGGGCAAAGGAAGGGTGGGGGTAATGTCTTTGGCCGACAGGGGCAACCCCATGCAGGAAACCAAAAAACTGATGCTCAATAAATAACGAATCATAGTTTAAGTTGTTAATAGCGAATAAAATACACGCCAGGAATTGGTCGAATTCAAGGAATCTAAGACTTGCCTGTAAAGAGCCTATCGGTAGGCGAGGGCTCCGGCTGAGGTCTGATTCTGGGGAATCGGCTAAGAAGTGCCGACTGCCGAGAACATGTATCGCATCGCGTGCGATTGGGAGGACTGTAACGTATCCGTCATATCGCGCAACTACTTTTATGCAGATCGTTAACTTGATTAATATTCTTTATATCAAATGATCTGAAGGTTGCTTTGGCATTCTAGATAGAGTTCAAAACTGGTCTTTCGATAAGGGGGTGGTATATCCACTACAAACTTATGAATCTGTTAATTACGGGCGGAGCGGGCTTTATCGGGTCCGCCCTGGTGCGTTGGCTTCTTTCAGATGATGCCAAGGTGGAACGGGAAAAAATGGGGTTGGAACGGTTAGTCAATTTCGATGCCCTGACCTATGCGGGAAATCCGGCCAATCTCGATTCAGTGCGGAATCATCCGCTTTATCGCTTTGTCCAAGGCGATATTACCGATGCGAAGCAGGTGGAGCAGGTTTTTCGCGAGTATGAAATTAGTGGTGTGATTCATTTGGCGGCGGAGTCGCATGTGGATCGTTCCATCGACGATCCAAGCCAGTTCATCAAGACGAATGTCGAAGGGACTTATCGGTTACTTGATACGGCACGACGGTTGTGGCTGAAAGGAACCGAGAATCGTTTTCTACATGTTTCGACGGATGAGGTTTTCGGCACGCTGAAGGCGGAGGACCCGGCATTTTGTGAAACGACACCTTATGCGCCGAACAGTCCTTATTCGGCCTCGAAGGCGGCGAGCGATCATCTGGCGCGGGCTTATCACGAGACTTACGGCATGGCTGTGTTGACGTCTAATTGCTCGAATAATTACGGGCCGCATCAATTTCCGGAGAAGCTGATTCCGCTGATGATTCTGAACGCTCTGGAGGGAAAACCGTTGCCAGTCTATGGCGATGGGAAACAGATTCGGGATTGGCTTTACGTGGAGGATCATGCGAGGGCACTGGTGGCTGTCTTGATTCACGGTACGCCGGGTGAGGTTTATACCATCGGGGGTGACAGTGAGATGACGAATCTCGCGCTGGTGCAGCTGCTTTGCGAAGGACTGGAAGCGCGGCGTCCTCGAGCCAAGGGACGTTACGAGGAGTTGGTCACTTTTGTGAAGGATCGCCCGGGACATGATCGCCGCTATGCGATCAATGCGACGAAAGCGAAGCGGGAACTCGGTTGGTCACCGCGCGAGACACTGGCGACGGGGCTGGGGCGGACGCTCGACTGGTATCTCGCGAACCGCGCCTGGTGCGATGCGATCACGCAAGGGACTTATCGGCGCGATCGGTTGGGATTGGGTTAATAAAAAAGAATCCGTCATCCTGAGCGGAGCCGAGGCGAAATGTGTAGGTTGAGCATCAGACTTAATCGAGGCGAAGTCGAAGGACCTACTGCCGAATGAGAAAAGAGTAGATGAAGACTGGATACGTTTACATTTTAAGCAGCCATTCACGTCGGCTCTATATTGGGGTTACAAGCGATTTGAAGCATCGTATTTATCAACATAAAGCGGGCTTGATTTCCGGTTTTACCAAGGAATATTGCATCGATCAGCTGGTCTTTTTCGAGGTGTTTCCAGAGATGACGAGTGCTATTGCGCGGGAGAAGCAGTTGAAAGGTTGGGTTCGAGCGAAGAAGATCGAGCTTATCCTTAAGCAGAATCCCGGGTGGGAAGATCTTGCATCGATTGTAAATGCGACATAGGTCCTTCGACTGTGGCTCGGGCTGATCTTGGGGAAAGATATGCGATGCGGCTCGCCTCCGCTCAGGATGACGGATTTTTTTAATCCCACGCTATTGCGTAAACTTCTTACAGATCGCGGGGCGTGGATGACTCAACCGGTTGTTCTGTTGGCGTATCCTCATCCTCTTCTTCCTCCTCAATTTCGCGGCGCCAGGCGCGGGAGAGGAAGGGGCGCAGAAAGCCGTAGAGGAGATACGAGACGAACATGACGGCGGGCATCCACTGATAATAAACAATGTTGAGGCCGAGGATGACGACGGCGAGGAGAAATTTGGGTGGTGAGAATTGGGTGCGCCAGTTGAAGCCCTTGAAACTCGGATATTCAAATTTACTAAACATCATGAAAGAGAGGAAGAGCATGAGCGCAACAAGTCCATATTTGGCGTAACCAAGAGTCAACTCTTGCTCTTGTTGGTATTGCGAAAGCATGAGGAGTGTGATCGAGGAAATAAGGCCAGCGGCGGCGGGGATGGGGAAGCCAGTGAAATTGCGTGTGCCAGTGCCGAGATTGTAGGTGGCGGCGATGTTGAAGCGTGCGAGGCGCAAGGTTCCGCAAAGAAGATAAAAAACAGCGATAATCCAGCCAATGCGGCTGGGCAAATCGTAGAGCACGATTTTGAAAACGAGCAGCGCGGGCGCAACACCAAAGCTGACCACATCGGCGAGCGAATCGAATTCTCGACCGAAGGGGCTTTCCTTGCCTCCGAGTCGGGCGAGCCGGCCATCGAGGAGATCGAAAAGGCAGGCGGCAAGAATGCACTGAAGACTGACGACATAACTATGACGCCAATTTGCGCTCCCTGTTTCGCGCAGGAAGGAGCCTTCAAAAATCTTGAGGATTGCCAGAAAGCCGAAGATGAGATTTCCCGCCGTCATCAAGTTAGGCAGTAGAAAAATCCGGGCCGGATTATCCTGGGGGGAGGGAGGTGTTTTCACGATTCGAGCGGAGTAATACGAGGTCCTTCGACAAGCTCAGGATGACAGAATCTTTTCATCAAGGCCAGCGGGCGATAGGTGTGCTTGCGCCTTCAACGCGGTCGCCGGGTTTGACGAGGGGGGTGCACGAAACTGGGAGAAAGACTTCCGTGCGCGATCCAAATCGGATCATGCCGAAACGTTCTCCGCGCGCCAATGTTGCGCCTTCTTTTGACCAGGGGACGATGCGCCGGGCGATGAGGCCTGCAATTTGTCGTACAGCTACGGGGCCGCGCGGGGTCTCAAGAAGCCATGCTCGGAATTCGTTGCGGATGCTCGATTCGGGATGGCGAACGTCGAGGAATTCGCCGGGCTTGTAGATGGTTTTTTTGACCTGACCAGCCACGGGAGAGCGATTGACGTGGACATCGAAGACGGAGAGGAAGACGGCAATACGAAGCATGCGGCCCAATTGAAAATCGGGTTCTTCCATTTCTTCGACGCCAACGACGAGGCCGTCGGCAGCGGAGACGATGATGTTTTCGTCGGCGGGGACGGTGCGTTCGGGATCGCGGAAGAAATAGGCGACGAAAGTGGTGAGGGCAACAGAAACGAAGAAGAGGCTCGCTGTCCATGGCCAGGTGAGGGGCCAGAAATAGAAAATCAAAAAGAGGAGAACATTGGTGAGATGCAGCGGAAAAATGAACCTGCGTGCTTCTTGGCGGGCGGAGGGCATGCGGGAGCGTAGCATAAGAGAGGATGAGGCCACTCGAAAATTTGCATGTAACAAAACATTTCCGCAGCAGACTGCACCGTCGCCCAGAGGTCGACGGCTACCAACGGATGATTGGCAGAATTGAAGTGTGATGGTTATGGAGCACCGCTACAACAGACGCTGTGGCAGGAGTTGAAATTATTCTGGCAAGTGCGTCGCCTCGTCGTCGACAATTATTGGCTGAACTGAGCGTTTCATTCGAAGTGGTGACGGCGGATGTTCCTGAATTGGATTCGATCTCTTCACCCCATCTTAACCCAATGGAATTGGCGCGGGAGAATGCACGACGCAAAGCGACAGCAGTGGCGAAATTACGACTAGGTCGCTGGGTGCTTGGCGCGGATACAGTCGTAGCCATGGAGGGGCGTTTGTTTGGAAAGCCCGCTTCGATCGAGGAGGCGCGTGAGTTTCTTCGGGCGCTGAGCGCTCGCGCACACGAGGTGATTACGGGTTGTGCGCTAGTGGATTCGGAGGGGAAAGAGGAAATTTTTCACGAAGTTTCAAAAGTCGTTTTTCATAAACTGTCCGACGAACTGATCGGACAGTATCTCGCGGAGGTAAATGTCTTGGATAAAGCAGGCGCGTATGCGTTGCAGGAGCGGGGGGAATGGATCGTGGAGCAGGTGGAAGGTTCTCGCTCGAACGTGATCGGGCTGCCTATCGAATTGCTCGGAAAAGTTTTTAAAAAGCACGGATTACTTTAGAAGCTATTACATGGGTCATTTTTTTTACTATTTTTGCCGGGAACTGTTTTTGTTGCCGCTGCGTTTTGGTTCGCGGACTCATTACTCGGGTATGGAACTTGTGCCGAGGACAGGGCCGGGATTGGTTATTTCAAATCACATCAGCCATTTCGATCCGCCGTTCATGACGGCGAAATTTCCCCGCGAGATTCATTTTATGGCCGACAAGCCGCTGCTTGAGATTCCTGTTCTGGGGAAGATGATGGAATGGGGGTATGTGTTCGCCATTGATCGGACGAAAAATGATCGTAGTGCGCTCAAGACAGCCTTGGCCCGGCTCGAAGCGGGGAACATGGTGGGGATTTTTCCTGAGAAGGGCATACGACATGGAACAACTTCCGTGTTGGGTGGGGCCGAGTTGCCGATTGGGACGGCGTCTCTTTGGAGGATGGCCGATGTGCCGGTGATTCCGATGGTGATCATCGGGTCGGATCAAATCTATGCGTGGAAGAATTACCTGCGGCGTCCCCGTGTTTTTGTGCGCGTGGGCAAGCTGTTATTGCCGGATCGAAAGGCTTCGCGTGAGGAGTTAAGGGATCGTATTGTTGCTGCGTGGCGCGAACTTTTCGAGTCGATGCAGCGAGATTATAACATTCGTCCTGAGGAGCTGCCGCAGAGTGCCCAGCAGCGCTGGGGAGGTGAGCAGGCGCGCTGAAAAATTGACAGAAACCTACTTTATACAAATCTTAGTTAGGGGCCTGTCATCCTTCGGCAACCCCTTCGACTTCGCTTAGGGTTCGGTTTGCTGCCTCGGCTGCTGATAGGATGACAGAAATTAATATGCAGGATTTCGGAAAAATATTGGTGATCGTGGGGTTGCTGATCGCGGCGGCGGGCGCGTGGCTTTGGTCGGGACGCAACTTCGGTTGGCTGGGGCGGTTGCCGGGCGATATTTCGTATCAGAATGGCGATACGCGATTTTATTTTCCCGTGACGACGTGCATTCTCCTGAGCATTATTCTGAGTCTGCTGGGGTGGTTTTTACGGCGATAATTTCCCGTGTGACAAAAAGGGTGCAATTGCCATTATTTCCTTTAAACCCCTGTGGATAACTTAGCAAAAACGTGAAATGGTTTATAATCGTTACGGTTGGCGTGTTTTGTTCCGTGAACTTGGTCAGGGGCGATGCGACTGATCTTTATCTCAAGGCTACGGATGCCATGTCGCACGAGGATTATGCCACGGCGGCAGATGCCTTGGATCAGATCATTACCAATTACCCAGCTTCGACGAATATCGATGATGTGCGGCTGAGGGCCGGTTTTTCCTACATGTACCTGGGTGATTTCACCAAGGCGATCGATCGGTTGTCCAAGGAGATCGGGGAAAACGCCAAGCCTGAATTTCGCGGCACAGCACTTTATTACACCGGCCAGGCGCAACTTTTTCAGAGCGGTAAAATCACCGACAAGGCAGGTCGTGATGCGATGTTGGCGCAGGCGGCGACGACCTATACGACCTTGATTAAGTTTATCAATGCTTCGTCAAGACCAGAGGACAAGGATTTGTTGGAGGATACGCTATATAATCTGGCGTTGACTCAATTTCAGCGGGAGAGTTTCGACGAGGCGGAAAAAGATTTGTTGCAGCTCCTGCAGCAATATCCAACCAGCCTGAAGAGGCCCGATTATCTTTTGCTGCTGGGCAGTCTCTATGGAAGCGAAGCGAACGAGGCGATTGCGGCCCAGAAGCCGGGCGATACTCTCGATAAGATCAAGGCCCTGGCAGGCAAGGCGGTTGATGCCTTTACCCAGGTGAGCAATGATCCGAATGCTCTCGTTCAGGCCAACGATGCCAATATGCGCAAGGCGGATGCGTTGTTCCTCGTCGCGCAGCTGGATCAGGCCAATACGGATGGTTATGCCAAGGCGCTTGAGGCTTACCGGCAGGTGCATCGCAAGGATGATATGATTCCACTTCAGCAAAAGCGTCTTGATGAGCTCCAGGCTGAGTCCCAGCAAGCGGCGATGAATGGCGGCGCGACGTCGCTGGTCAGTGAAAATTCGCGTTTGATCGACAGGGAACGCAGTCGGCTGGCTGAGTTGAAGAACGGTTCCGATCCGATCATTCCGGCGCTGATCCGGATGGCGGAATGTTACAATGGGTTAAGGCAGTCTGATGAGGCCCGTACGATTTTGCATCGTCTTGTCACCGTGGCGCAGAATTCCCTGACGCCAGAGCAACGGCAGGAAGTTGATTTTCAAGCGATCTCTTCCTATGTAATAGGCGGTCAAACGGCTAAGGCCGATGCAGCCCTGACCGATTATCTGACCAAGTATCCCAAGGACCAACAGGCTGATATCGTTAGCTATCAAATGGCGGGTGATTTGTTGCAGAAGAAAGATTATGAGGGTGCTCTGGCTCAGACTAACCGCAGTCTGAAGGATTTTCCCGATGGTCGATACTCTGATGAGGTCTATCAGCTTAAGGCACAGGCGTTGAATGCGCTTGGCCGACCCGACGATGCCAAGAAGGTGTTGCAAGAGGCGGCCAACCGTCCGGGGAAAGGGGCCGTGGTATTTCAGAATCTGCTTAATCTGGGGCAAACGATGACCGCGCAGGGTGATTTTCAGGGAGCCCTGGATGCTTACAAGAAGGTTAAGGATGATGCGACGGCGGGTCCGCTGCAGGCTATCGGTGCCGCGGGATATATCCAGATACTGCAGGAGCTCCAGCGATACGATGATGTGATTGCAGAAGCCAAGACCTTCGTGGCCAAATATCCTGATAGCAAGGCGTTGCCGGGGGTGCTGATTCTTAGTGGTATCGCCATGGATCAGAAACATGATCTGGGCGCGATTGCCGCGCTTCAGGATGAGGCTAAAAAATATCCAAAAGATGAAGCGTCTCCTACTGCGCTTTCTTACATTGTCTATATCTATCAGCGGGACGGTAAAATACCGGAGATGATCCAGGCAGCGGCGGATCTTAAGCAGGCTTTCCCTGAGGCTTATACGCAATTAGCGCAGGCGGCGGACGCGGTCAGTACCGTTTACGTGAAGCAAAAGAAGTTCGATTTGGCTCTCGCGGAATATCAACCCTTGGCCGATGCCCCCAAGCCCGAGGTAGCGGCTGTTGCTCATAATAAGATGGGGTCGATCTGGCTGGTGTCAGCTAAAGCAAATGGGTCCTATCAATCACAAACCGAACAAGAACGCGCCGAGATGGAGAAGCAAGAAGCTTCCGCCGAAAAAGAATATCTCGAGACATTGAAAAAATACCCTGATCAAGTGAATGCGGTGGGGGATGCTTTCCAGGGCTTGGTCGATGCGGCGATCATGCGCCGATCCTGGAACTTGCTGAAAGATGCCGATCTGGAGAATTATCTGACAACTCTCGGCGCGGATCTCACCAACCCGGAAATGCAGGCCCGTCTCGAATTGGCCAAGGCGGGGCTGGTTTTTTCTTACAGGGATGGAGCCAAGCAATATCCCGCCGCGCTCGAACGGTTCAAGAAGGCACTCGATGCCAATCCCAGCTTGCATCTGACTCGGCAGGAAGCGGATCACTTCGGCGAGCTTCTCATTGTGGGGAAGGATTATCCACGGGCAATCGAAGTCTTTACCGCTTTGCTGACTCAGGCATCGCCGAATGATAAGATCACGAACGCGGATGGAAATTACGGTCTCGGCGCGGCCTATCTGGCGCAGGGAGACGTGGCCAAAGCGAAGGATTATTTCGAGAAGATGAAGTCGGAAGCGTGGCATCCACATATCCTCGATGCCACCTATGGGCTGGCTTTGGCTGCTGAGCAATCGGGGGATGACGCCACGGCCAAATCAACTTATGCGATGCTGATGACTGCGCCCCAGGCGACCAATGCCTTGCGGGCGAAGGCGATGATCGGTTATGGTCATCTGCTGGAAAAGGCGGGGCATGGCGTGAAGGCGGCCAATCAGCAGGACATCGAATACGCGGTCCATTATTACCGGCAAATTCATACTCTTTTCGGCGCGGCCATTCCGGATTTAAGCGCCGAGGGGTTGTTCCAGGCGGGGCAGGCTTATGAGAAAGCGGCCGATAAAGCCGATGCAAAAATCCAGTATACAGACCTGATTAACGCCTATTCCAAGACCGCGCCCGATTGGGCTGCTAAGGCGCAGGATGCGTTGAGCAAACTGGGTGCCTGACGTTTTGCGATTAATTTTGATGCGTTGTCATCCCTCGACGGGCTCGGGATGACGGGCTTTAAAAAATGTGAGATGATTGCTATATAAATGAGTTCTAAGCCGAATTCCCGAGCCGTGCAGGCAAAGGCTTTGTGCGAGGCGCTGGCGCGGGTTTATCCCGATGCGCATTGCGAACTGAGTTTTTCCAAGCCGCTCGAGTTACTGATTGCCACGATTCTTTCCGCGCAATGCACCGATGTGCAAGTGAACAAGGTGACACCGGAGCTCTTTAAAAAATATCGCGTTGCGCGGGATTACGCGGAGGCGAAACCGGAGGAGCTTGAACACGATTTGCGGAGTATTGGTTTGTATCAGGCGAAGGCGAAGAATATCCGCGCCTGTTGTCGGTTGCTGGTCGAGGAGCATGGAGGGAAGGTTCCGGAGACGATGGAGGAGTTGGTGCGACTTCCCGGGGTGGGGCGCAAGACGGCCAACGTTGTTTTGGGAAATGCCTTCGGGCAGAATGTCGGTGTCGTTGTTGATACTCATGTGGCGCGGCTTTCGATGAGGCTCGGCCTGACGAAGGAGACCGATCCGAAAAAAATCGAGCCTGTTTTGATGAAACTGGTTCCGCAGGAGGATTGGACCCTTTTTTCGCATTGGTTGATTTTTCACGGGCGGCGTCGTTGCAAGGCGCAGAATCCCGATTGCCCCAACTGTGAGATCAAGGCGCTTTGCCCGAGTTATCCGAGCTTCATGAAGTTGAAGGCGAAGCGGACCAAATAAGAACCATTTGTCATTCCGAGCGGAGGTGAGGCGATCAGCGTGTTTGAGAGCATGGTTAACCCGAACCGCAGTCGAGGGATACGGCGTATTTATGCGTTAAGTATTGGAAACATCGAAAGATTGGTTGGTTCGTAACGTGTCTCGCTTTTTGCATGGGCAATAAGCGGGATGTCTTTTCTGTGCTTTAAAATGTTAGGACGCTACTCATGCATTTCGCTAGATGAGAGGCCATATCCCTCGACTGCGCCTCGGGTTGGCTTGGTGATCGATCCTCATTTTCGCCTCGGCTCCGCTCGAGATGACGGGGAAAGGGAAAGTTTGTGGATTTGAGTTATGGCGCGTTTAGTCCATAATACCCGTTCCAATGAATGCATCCCCCACCAAACCCCGCGTCGTGCTTGGCATGAGCGGCGGCGTCGATTCATCCGTGGCGGCGTACCTGCTGAAGGAGCAGGGCTACGACGTGATCGGTGTGACGATGAAGGTCTGGCCACAGGACTGCGTTTCGCGAGCGGAAGACAAATGTTGCGGGCCGCAAGCGGTGGCTGATGCGCGGGGCGTGGCGCATGCGTTGGGCATTCCGCATTATGTGGTGGATGAAGCGAATGAGTTTGAGAAGATGGTGATCGATTATTTCACGAGTGAATACCGGGCGGGGCGCACGCCGAATCCATGCGTGATGTGCAATGAGAAGCTCAAGTTCGGCAATCTTCTGACCAAGGCTCATGCGCTTGGCGCGACCCATGTGGCGACCGGTCATTATGCGCGGATCGAACGTGATGCCAGGGGGCATGCGACCTTGCTGAAGGCGGTCGATGGAAAGAAGGATCAGTCTTACTTTTTGTTCAGCCTGCGCCAGGAACAGCTTGCTTCGGCGATTCTTCCGCTGGGCGGCTTGACCAAGCCTGAGGCACGGGCCTTGGCGAAAAAAATGGGTCTGAAAACTTACGATAAGGAAGACAGCCAGGAGATTTGTTTTGTGCCGGGCAACGACTATACTTCGTTTCTCAAGTCACATCTGGGTGAGAAAGATTTTCATCCCGGCGGTATCTATTTCAAGGATGGTACCCATATGGGCGAGCATGAAGGTATCGAGTTTTACACCGTGGGGCAGCGCAAAGGGCTCGGCGGCGGTCATGGGCGGCCGGTTTATGTGATCGATATCGATGCGGCGAGGCAGCGGGTGATTGTCGGCGATTATGACGATCTTCTGCGTCACGATTGTTATCTTTCGCAGACGAATTGGGGCGAGGAATTGACCGGTCCGACGGAGATCACGACGAAGATACGTTATAATTATCCCGAGGTGCGGGCTGTGGTGCATCCATTGCCGGGAAACCGTGCGCGTCTGGAATTTCCCGAGCCGCAGCGTTCGGTGAGTCCGGGGCAGGCGGCGGTTTGTTACGTGGGGGATCGGGTGATCGGTGGCGGTTGGATTGAGCGGACGGAGCTTTTTTCTGAGGCGAGCAAGGCTGAGCCGGTGCAGATGGTGGGCATAGGCGTCTAAGTTTAGTTTGTAGCGGCGGTCTATGACCGTCGATTGCGAGTAATTTTCTTAAAAGCTGTCATCCCGAGCGAAGCCGAGGCGAAGCATGCGGATCGATCACCAAGCCAACTCGAGGCGCAGTCTAGGGATATGGCCCTATCGAGCGAAGGACAAGAGAGGTATCTCAACGTTTTTAGTACAAGAAGACGTTGCATGTTTTATCTGTGCGGGAAGCGAGATCTCTTGTGTCCTGACATGTCTCTCGACGCATTTCGTCCTTTTCCTTTATCAGGTCATATCTCTCGACTTCGGTTCGAGTCCACTCTGCGGTAAAAGATACACAGGGGCTCACCTTCGCTCGAGATGACGGAGTTTTGAGGTGCGACGGTCATAGACCGCCGCTACACTGGAAATATGTCTTTTACACCGCGCTTGGTTTTCGTGACGACGTCGAGCATGGAGGAAGGGAGGAAGCTGGCGCAGGTCATTTTGGGAAAGCGTCTGGCGGCCTGCGTGAATCTTGTTCCGGCGATCGAGTCTCATTATTGGTGGCAGGGTAAATTGGAAATGGCGGGAGAAGTTTTGCTTTTAATCAAGAGTTCCGCGGAACAATTTGAGATGCTGGAGGAATTGATTCAACTGCATCATTCCTACGATTGCCCGGAGGTTGTGGCGCTCGATCCGCATGAAATGGCGCCTACCTATCGGTTGTGGTGGGAAGGAGAAATGGAAAGAGACAAGACTGCATAGACTTTTCCGTTTGACCCCTTGCGACGTAAGGCCTACGGTCAGTTCCCCTTATGGCAGAAGAACTCAGCTACGTTATTATCAATCCCTATACGATTTACAAGTCGCGCACGGGAGGTGTTTTGGCCCGCCTGTTGACGCGGACTTCCCTTGATTTGGTGGGAGCGCAAATGTTTGCGCCAAGTCAGGCGCTGGTCGATGAGTATGCCAAAAATATCGTCACGGAAGCCGATCCACAGGACCGCAAAATTCAGGAGCTAATCCGCGACTATGTCAAAGAAAACCTCGCACCGGACCCGGTCACGGGCCTGCGTGAGCGGGTGATGATGTTGCTTTTCCGCGGGGAGAATGCGGTGCGCCGCATCCGTGAGACGGTCGGCACGTTCAAGGAAAACTGTCTGGGCGGCGAAACGATTCGCGATACTTACGGCGATATTGTTCACAACCGCGACGGCTCGGTTCGTTATTTTGAACCGGCGGTGCTCGCTTCGCCCAATGTCGAGGAGGCCCGCACCAAATTAAAAATCTGGGCGAAGTTCAGCGATTCGGACGGCGGCTTGCTGGAGAAGGCCGTTCCGACGGTGAGTGATCCCCGTCACGAGCGGACGCTGGTTATTATTAAGCCCGATAATTTCAAATTTCCGAGCGGCCGTCCCGGCAACATCCTCGATATTTTTTCCCGAACAGGACTGGCGATTACAGCCATCAAGGTGCATCGGATGTCGGTCGCCCAGGCAGAGGAGTTTTACGGGCCGGTGCGCGACATTTTGAAGGAAAAACTGGCTGAACCAGTCGGTGAACGCGCGCGCGATATTCTCAGCTCCGCCTTGAACATTCCCGTCACGCCCGAAATGCAGAAACAGATCGGAAGCCTGCTTGGGCCGTTGGCGGGTGACCAGCAGTTCAACAGCATCGTCAAGTTCATGACCGGTCATGCGTCGGCGGAGACCAAGGGCGAGGCCCGGAATGAGCCGGGCACTGAAAAGTGCATCATCCTGATTTACGAAGGGATCGAGGCGGTGAGGAAAATCCGCGAGGTCCTCGGCCCAACCGATCCGGCCAAGGCGCCTCCGGGATCGATCCGGCGCGAGTTCGGTTCGACCATCATGGTCAATGCCGCCCATGCTTCCGATTCAACCGATAACGCCCGTCGCGAAATGGGCATTGTCAAGATACGTGAAAACAACTTTAAAACTCTGATCGAAAGTTTTTATCAAGATTAATGCGTTGAGGGCTGGCTTGTCGCCGCTCATCATGCTTTGATTATCATTCACCCTTTATTCTGAAATTTATGGAACCCTCCTCACGCGTACAAGAACTCACCCCGTCACTTACACTTTCCATCGATAGCAAGGCCAAGGCCATGAAGGCCGAGGGCCAGGATGTCATCGGCTTCGGCGCCGGTGAGCCGGACTTCGATACGCCCGAGCATATCAAGGCCGCGGCGATGGGTTCGCTCGATGCCGGTTTCACCAAATATACGCCTTCCTCCGGTATTCCTGAACTGCGCGCGGCGATCAGCGAAAAGCTCAAGGCCGAGAACAACCTCGATTACAAACCGTCGCAAATTATCGTGAATTGCGGCGCGAAACATTCCTGTTTCAACGCGATGCTGGCGACATTGGAACCCGGTGATGAAGTCATCATTCCCGCTCCCTACTGGTTGAGTTATCCCGAGATGGTGAAGCTTGTCGGTGCCGAGCCGGTCATCGTTCCGACCAGCGCGGAGAATCATTACAAGATCACGCCGGATGAGTTCCGCAGCGCGATGACGCCGAAGACGAAGATGATTATCATTAATTCGCCGGGTAATCCGACCGGTTCCGTCTACACGGAGAACGAGCTGGCCGGTCTGGCCGATGTGGCGCTCGATGAGGATATTTTCATTCTGTCTGATGAGATTTACGAGAAGCTGATCTACGGTGACGCGAAGCATGTGAGCATCGCGACGCTGAGCAAGGATGTTTACAATCTGACCCTGACGGTCAACGGTTTTAGCAAGCCCTACGCGATGACGGGATGGCGTCTCGGTTATGTGGCCGCGCCGGAAGGCATCGCCAAGGCGATCGATTCTCTCCAGAGCCACACGACTTCCAATGCGACTTCGTTTGCTCAAAAGGGTGCTCTTGCGGCTTACAAGGGTTCGCAGGATTGCGTGAAGCAGATGGTGGCCGAGTACAGCAAGCGTCGCGATTTGATTTGTGGCCTGCTCGACGGCATTCCCAAGCTGAAGTATGTGAAACCGGAAGGTGCGTTCTACGTTTTGGTCGATGTTTCGGCCACGGGCCAGAATTCGAGCCAGTTTGCCGAGCGTTTGCTCGACAAGCAGAAGGTTGCTGTCGTGCCCGGGCTCGCTTTCGGCGATGACAAGACGGTTCGTCTTTCCTACGCGACCAGCACGGAGAATATCGAGAACGGTCTGAAGCGGATCGCCAGCTTCGTCGGGGCGTAAGCTCAAAATGTAGCGGCGGTCTATGACCGTCGCTCGGAGAGCGACGGCTACCTTCCTGCACGAGCGACACAGAGCTCGTCTCAGGATAACGGAAACTCAAAACAACCGGATATTGTTTTCGGGCTTACCCGGTTTTTCTTCCGTTGTCGGGATGGTCTTGGTTGTTTCGGCGGAAACAGCGCGGGAGAGAATTTCGATTTTTTGTTCCGCATCGGTTAGGCGATCTCCGCAGGCTTTGACGAGCCGCATGCCTTCCTCATAACTGGCCAGGAGTTTTTCCAGGGGTAACTCGGCATTCTCCATGTCGGAGACGATTTGCTCAAGCCGTGAGAGAAGGTCTTCAAACTTTTCCGGTTCGTTTCCGGAGGTGTCATCGGGAGAAAGGCAGCGGAGGGGAATCATGGCACCGCCATTTTGCCGTGAGCGAATCGCAACGTACAGCCAATCCGGTAGGATCGTGATTCTGCTCGCATGCCAAAGAAATAGCTGGCATGGTCGTTGTTTCCCGTCATGAGGCAAAGTTCGCGCGTTCAATCCCTTTCTTCTTCCCATCGGGTTGAAGTTTGGGCCTCTCCACCATCTACGAGCCTGGGGGGAATTGTGACCGCTTTTTTTACTGGCGATTATTCTCATTAGCGGTCCCTTGGTTCTGGGGGCGGCGCGTTTGTGGTTTGAGCTGCCTTTGCTGGAAGTTGTTACTTTACTGCTTTTTATTCAAGGGTTGAGGCTGGCCAGTCGGCCTTCGGAAAAAGCCGTGCGTTTAATCGATGCGATTGATTTGTCGGTGGTGATTTTCGTGCTTTACGCTATCGTGCGGTGGCTGACTTCGCCGACGGAATATTTTTCACGATTTGAAGTGCTGAATATCGTGGCTTATGCCGTGATTTTTTTCACCTGTCGTTACGGATTGGTGAGGCGCACGCATGGTCTGATATTATTGGGATTGCTGGTTATACTGGGTGTGTTTGAAGCCGGTTTTGGTTTCTATCTCAGTCATCATTCGGACGTGAATGATCCGCAGTCGCTTTGGTTTCCCTTCGGTTCAACCGAACGCCTGCAACTGCATTATTTTCCACGCTGGGTGGGTACGTATGGATGTCCGAACCATTATGGATGCATTTTGGTCATGGCGGTTGCTGCGGCTTTGGCCTTGGGATCGTTTTCCAAGCTATCATGGCCCTTTCGCATCGTTTTGTTTTATGTGGCGGCGATGATGATGATTGCGGTGATATATTCCGGGTCCCGAGGAAGCTGGCTGGCGCTTCCGGCCGCCCTTTGCGGATTAACTATCTTTGGCGTTCGGCAAGGTACGTTGCGATGGTGGATGCCGGTCATGGGAGCGCTGCTCCTGATGATTTTATTTGGGGCCGCAGTTTATTGGTCACCTTTTGCCCAGGCACGGATTAAGGATGCAGTGGATACAATTCAGACCGGGAATCTCCATCGATATGTGCGGGTGGAGCTTGCAGAAGATGCATTACGAATATCGCATGATTACCCGGCTTTTGGTACCGGTCCCGCAACTTTTGTTTTTATTCATCCGCGTTATCAGGGCCCTACCTTTGATCGCAAGGCTGTCTTGACCCATGATGATTATCTCAACTGCCTGGATGATTACGGTTTGGTGGGATTTGGCATTGCGATGTTTTTTGTCGTGGCGGTTACGCTCAAATTATTTCGCCATTTGCGGGCGGATACGCGCTGGCAGGATCGCGTGCTGGTTGGGGCCGGGTTTGGGGCATGGTTCGCGCTGCTGGTTCATTCCGTTTTCGATTTTAATCTCCATATTCCGGCCAATACTCTTATGCTTTTTGCGTTGACGGGCATGGGGTTGAGGCGGACGCAGGGTGAAGAAGTAAGTCGGCATTGGAGTACGTTTTCACTTGTGCCATTGGGGCGATGGCTGGGCTGGGCATTAGTTATTCTGAGCGTGGTTTATGGTGTTCAAATAGGACGAACAGCCCTCAGCGATATCACTTATGAAGAGACCTTTGCCAAGGTATTGGACCAGCCGACGATTCAATCTATCCAGGGCATGGAGGATGCACTGGTTTATGATCGGGGCAATGCGCAAGCTTTGGTTTTGTTGGGAGATTTGTACCGCAGCCGGGCGTCACGGGATCAGAATATCGAAGATCGAGTTAGTGAGGGCCAAAATGCATTGGATGCCTACCAAAAGGCATTAAAGACGAATCCTCTGGACGATACGATCCAGGGTCGCATGGGAATGACCTTCGATATTATGCGGCGATATCCCGAAGCTTTTTTTTGCTATACGGCCGCTGTTAAAGCTCAACCGTATAATGGACAATTCTGGAATGTCTTGGGGAATCATTTCTGGCAACGCGGTATGTTGGCAAAGGCGGAGCAGGCTTATCTGCTGGCGTCGAAATGTCCTCACGGGTTCGAGGGAAGTGCGGAAGCGGCTCAGCAAGTTCGCAAGCTGCTTGATGCCAGGGGTATTCCGGAACCCGCACCGGGGACGAACCCATTGGATATTCCTGTCGCTCCTCCGGAACCACCCACGGAGCCTTAACCTTCTTTATTAATTAGCGGAGGTTGTCGCCGCCATGCTTTCTCCCGTTTGCTTGAGTACTTTGCTCAGTGCTTCGGGGAGGAGGGGTTTGCTGAGATAATCGTCAAAACCTTGGGCAAGATATTGTTCCCGGGCGCCGGTGAAGGCGTTGGCCGTGAGGGCAACAAGCCGAGGGCAATGGTCCTTTAATTTTTTGCGGATGGCTTGAGCTGCTTCGACGCCGTCCATTTCAGGCATTTGGATGTCGAGCAGAACCAGGTCGTAGCGTTGTCGGACGACCGACTCAAGGGCTTCAAGGCCATTGGCGGCAACGTCCGCGCGATAGCCAAAGCGAGAGAGCAGGGCCAGACCCACCTTCTGATTGATATGGTTGTCTTCGGCGAGGAGGACGCGGAGAGGCAGTTTCCCGGCGAGGACCGATTCTTCCTTGGGTACCGTCAATTTAACGGCGGTGTTTTTGAGGCCAACTATTTCCCGAAGGCAGGCATAGAGATGATTGCGTTTGAGGGGCTTCAATAGATGTTGGGTAAAAAGAGGAGCTTCTTTGGTGGATTTGGTGGAAAGGACGGGGTTGTCTTGCTTCAAGAAAAGGGAAGCTTTTGAGGCAAAAAGAGCGCTTTCCGTGGGGGTGAGAGGTTCTCCGAAATCGAGGAGGATTCGGGGGATCGATTGCCAAACCCGGTCGGCGTGCATTTGGGATGCGAGCTGAAGAGTATGTTCATCGCGGTCAAAGAGCACGGCAGCTACAGGATTTTTGATGGGGACATCGGTTGCCATGGGATTGGCAACCAACACGACTGCCGCGCCCCAGGCCTCAAGTTGCTGTTTGAGAAGACTTGGATATTTTCCTGTTTTGGCTACGAGAACTAAGCGGCAGAAGGGAAGCACTTCATAGTCGGTGGAAGGTTCCTGGGTGGAACAGGCACGAATGGAAATGGTGAAGCGAAAAATGGAACCGATGGAAAGAATGCTTGAGACCGTCATCTCGCCTCCCATCAATTCGGCGAGGCGTTTGCTGATGGCAAGACCGAGGCCGGTGCCGCCATAGCGCCGGGTTGTGGAGGCATCGACTTGTTGAAAGGGACGAAACAGGAGGGCAAGTCCTTCGGGAGAGATGCCGACGCCGGTGTCGCCGATGAGAAATTCGAGTTGATAAAGGTCGGCTTCCAATCGCACGGCCCTTACCTCCAGGCAAACTTCGCCTTCTTCGGTGAATTTGAGGGCGTTACCCATGAGATTGAGCAGGATTTGTCGCAGGCGCGTCGTGTCGCCCAGGAAGGTGGTCGGTGCGTCGGGATCAACGAAGGCGATAAGGTTGATCCGATTGCGTTGGGCCATCGTGGTCAGGAGGTTGATGACTTCGTCGATGCAGGTGGTCAAGATGAAGGGTTTTTCTTCCAGCGTGATTTTTCCAGCTTCGACTTTGGAGAAATCGAGGATGTCGTTGACGAGCGTCAGGAGGGATTCGCCGCTTTGGCGGATGATTTCGACATGTTCCCGTTGTTCCGAGGTTAGCGGTGTTGAGAGCAAGAGGCTGGTCATGCCGAGGACGCCGTTCATGGGCGTGCGGATTTCATGGCTGACGTTGGCGACAAATTCCGATTTGAGCCGGGACGCCTCCATGGCTCCCCGTTCCCGCACGTCGGCGAGGTTACGGGCTTCGTTCAGGCGTTGCCGCTCTTTTTCGATCCGGTTGAGTTCGGCAATGCTTCTCGCCGTGACCGCGCAGAGTACGATGATGTTGGTGAGAACAATCAGCGAACAGGCAAAGCCTGTATCATAATATCCGAGATTGAGTCCCTGAAAAATAATCCAACCGAACAGAATTGGCGCCAGAATGGAGGGTGCGATGATGCGTCGCGCAATGAATCCTCCCGGAGTATGGGCAAAGATCACGGCCATGAAACCCCGGTTGGGTCGTGTGGCCAGGATGGCCAACCCGAGGAGATAAAAAGCCACGAAAGTGTGCAGGGCCATGTGGGTTTGAGAAAAGATGGTGGTAAAAACCTGCGCGTTAAACAAATAGCCTACGGATGCGATCAAAGGGAGGGTCAGGCTTGCCAGGGTGAGGATCTGAGCTATTCGGACTCCGTTAAATCCACGTGAAAGAAAGATCAGGGCAAGGCCGAAGAGGAGGAAGGCGATGGCGGTATTCGGGGCCATGCGTCCTGGACGAGAGGTCCATGGCGATAAGGGGAATTCACGAAATGCCAGTTGATCCAGTCCGAAGGAGTAGCCGCTGAGATACTCGATAAGTGTAAGTCCCGAAATGAAAATTGCCAGCGTTGCCAGGAGAAGCGCGCCATTTCTCTTTAAGGTGGAGGGGGTGGAAAGATACCCAAGCAGAAGGGCTGTTCCCTCCAACACAAAACAAAAAGCGGTATTCGCTTTCATGCTAACATAACCGGGCAGCACGGTTTTCAGGCTTTCAATCCCGAAGGTCCAACCGACAAGAACAACCAGACCGATCAAAACCACCGACAGAGCCAAAAATTGAGCGAGGCGTAAAATTCCTTTGGGAGAATTCAGTTTCCTAAAGTTGTCTTGTTCCGTTTGGGAAACCGGATGATCTGGATCGTTCATTGAAACGGTGCTGAAAAAACTCTACCGCTAGAGCCAAGTAGGCACGAGGAAGATAATGCATATAAAAGGGATGGGAAACAAGCCGTCCTGCCGAAAAAGGGGATTTGGACACAGGAAAGCGTAACTTTCATAAATAAGGGTTGAATTACCCCGCAGCACTTTTAGGGTGAAGAGTCCCATGAATATCACTGTTGAAGATGTCGCCCCATGCAAGAAACGCCTGAAGATTGAAGTTCCCGCCAATCGGGTTCAGCAGGCTTATGACCGGGTGGCCAGCGATTTTCAAAAGGAGGCGCGCATCCCCGGCTTTCGTCCTGGTCATGCCCCACGCACGGTTATCCTGAAAAAATTCCAGAAGGACATCGAAAGCGAGACGCAACGGACGCTCGTGCCGGAAGCTTACCGGGAAGCGATTAGCGAAAAGAAATTGCGTGTGGTCAGTTCGCCTGAGATTGAGGATTTGAAATATCAGCCGGGTCTTTCCCTGAGTTTTTCCACGGTGGTTGAATTGGTGCCGGAATTCAAACTGCCCGACTACCGAGGCCTCGTCCTGAAGAAACAGGATACCGAGGTAAAGGATGAGGAGATCGACAAGACATTGCAAAGCCTGGCTGATCAACGCGCCAAGTTCGACGATGCACCGGAGCGCCCACTCGCCATGGAAGATTTCGCCGTGATTTCGTATACGGGCAAGATTGACGGAACGCCCGTGATTGAATTGGTGCCGGAGGCCAAGCACTTGGCGCAAAATCCGCAGTTCTGGCTTTGGATGCGTCCGGAAGGTTTCCTGCCGAAGTTTGCCGAGCAATGCGTAGGTATGAAGAAGGGTGAGTCACGCACAATCGAAATCGAATTTCCGGCCGATTTCCCCCAGGCTGAACTTGCGGGTAAGAAGGCGGAATACGAGGTCGAGCTCAAGGAGATCAAGGTGAAGAATTCTCCGCCCATCGACGATGCTTTTGCCCAGGAAATGGCCAAGATGGGGCTGGCCGAGCTGAAAACGCGCGTGCGCGAAAACATGGAACAGGAAAAAAAGAATCAGGCGGAGCGCGCGAACCGTACTGAGATCGTGCAGAAACTGATTTCTGCCGTGGAGTTCGATCTGCCTCCCTCCGCTGTCGATGAGGAGACCCACGCCGCGGTTTATGACATTGTGGAAGAAAACCAAGCCCGAGGCGTTCCGGCCAATGTTCTCGAAGAAAAGAAGGATGAAATCTTCAGCAATGCGGCGAAAAGCGCAAAGGATTTGGTGAAATTCAAGTTCATTGCGGCGCAAATCGCGGAGAGTGAGAAGATTGAAGTGACCAATGAACAAATTGCCCAGCATCTGGCGGCCCTCGCGCAACGCGAAGGCATTACGCTGGAAAAAATGGTTGATAAAGTGCGCAAGAACGATGCCTTTGGCGCGATCCGCCAGCAAATTTTGAGACAAGCCGTGCTGGATTTCCTTTTGAAAGAAGCAAAGTTTGAGTAACTTTCTTCTATGCACGACACCATGAGTTCCTCCTACCTTGTCCCAACGGTTATCGAACAGACGGGGCGAGGGGAGCGCGCTTACGATATTTATTCCCGCCTGCTCAAAGATCGGATCATTTTTCTGGGTACGCCGATCGACGATACCGTGGCCAATATCATCATCGCGCAGCTTCTTTTTCTCCAGATGGAGGATTCCAAAAAAGAGATCAGTCTCTACATTCATTCGCCGGGCGGCTACGTGACCGCTGGAATGGCAATCTACGACACGATGCAGTTCATGACCTGCGACGTGGCGACTTATTGCATTGGCATGGCGGCCAGCATGGGCGCAGTTTTGTTGGCAGCGGGTACCAAGGGCAAGCGGTTCGTGCTACCCAATGCGCGGATTATGATTCACCAACCGAGCGGCGGCGCACGAGGTCAGGCCAGCGACATTAGTATTCAGGCCAAGGAAATTTTACGCCTCAAAAAACGGCTCAATGAGATCATGGCCTACCACACGGGGCAACCGGTGGAACGGATCGAGAAAGACATGGACCGCGATAATTATATGAGCGCCGAAGATGCCAAGGAATATGGTATCGTGGACGAAGTGGTGAAATCGCGCCGCGAGGTCGCCGCTATTACCGGTGAAGTAAAATAGGAAATCGATATGGCCCGCACCACCAATCTGACGATGTGCTCCTTCTGTGGGAAGAGTCATGCCGAGGTGCGTAAACTGATTGCTGGACCGGGCGTTTACATCTGCGACAGCTGCATTACGGTTTGCAAAAATATCCTCGATAAGGAAACGAAGGAGGAGGCGCGTCGTTCCAATACCGAGGTGCAACTGATCAAGCCTGTCGATATCAAGCGCGATCTCGATCGCCATGTCATCGGGCAGGAATTTGCCAAGAAGACTCTCGCGGTGGCGGTACACAATCATTACAAGCGGATCGTGGCTGGACAGGCGAGCCGCCAAAAGACGGAAATCGCCATGAACGACGCTTCCGAGGTAGAGATCGAGAAAAGCAATATCCTGCTTATTGGTCCGACCGGTTCCGGCAAGACATTGCTCGCCCGGACGCTGGCGAAGATTCTCGACGTGCCTTTCTGCATTGCCGATGCGACGACGATCACCGAGGCCGGTTACGTGGGTGAGGATGTCGAGACGATTGTGCTGCGGCTTTTGCAGAATGCCGATTACGACGTTAAGCGTGCCGAGATCGGGATCGTCTATATCGACGAGATCGACAAGATCGGGCGCAAGACCGACAACGTTTCGATTACGCGCGATGTTTCGGGCGAGGGTGTTCAGCAGGGGCTGCTCAAGATTCTTGAAGGGACGGTTTGCAATGTTCCGCCCCAGGGTGGCCGCAAGCATCCGCACCAGGAATACATTCAGGTCAACACCGAGCGGATTCTTTTCATCTGTGGCGGTGCTTTCGTTGGGCTCGACAAGATCATTCGTCGCCGTGTTGGTCGCAATACCCTCGGCTTTACCAGTCAAAAGACATCGGAAACCACTGCCGATGCCTCACTGCCAGCAAGCGCCATTATGCGTCAGGTTGAACCCGAGGATCTGCTCAGCTTTGGCCTTATCCCTGAGTTTATTGGACGCCTGCCGATGGTTAGCGTGCTCGATGAATTGTCGGAGGAGGAGCTCGTGGCCGTTTTGACCGAGACGAAGAATGCCCTGACCAAGCAATACACGAAGCTCTTTGCCATGGACAATGTTGGGTTGACCTTCACCAAAGACGCGCTGAAAGCGTTGTCGCAGGAGGCGGTGCGGAAAGGGACGGGGGCGCGCGCGCTTCGGGCTATTCTCGAGAAGATTATGCTCGATCTCATGTACGATCTGCCATCGCGCGAGGATATTCTCGAAGTGACGATTAATCGCGCCGTGATTGAGGGTAAGAAGTCGCCACTTATCCGTCGCAAGCAGGACAAGGAAGCGGCTTAAGCTGCTTCAAGATACGCCGTCCTTCGTCAAGCTCAGGACGACGGAAGGGGATAAAAGTGAATTTAACGTGGCGCGGTTTTTGCTTTGGTACAGTGATTGCTTCAATCGAAAGCTTATCGTATGAAGTAATGCTTTGGATCATGCCCTAAAACTATGGATAAAACGCAGGAAGAATTGATTGAAGAGGGAACCATCCTCTTTGGAAGCTTTGAAGGATTGCTGGAGAAGCTCCCTTTTCAGGCGAGTACCTTGCGGCTTATCAAGGCCAAGCAGGTCAAGATGAGCGATAAGCTTCGCGGTGACCTGGAAAGATTAATCGAGAGTCGCAAAGAGGCCGTCGTTGTTCCCGATGCTGCGCCGGTTGCCGTGCTTCCACCCGCGGCTGTTGTCGCTCCTGCTGCTGCCATCCTCGAGGAGGTTCCTTATGATGCTTTGAAAAATGGCTCCAAAGGTGAGGTGATTGAGGTCGATCATCCCGAGGCGGTAGCTGCTCTTTTTGATGAAGCAACCCGTGCGCGCCTGGACAAGCTGGCGACAGCCTCGCGTCTTTCTCCTGCTCAACTGGTTCGGGTTGGTACATTGCGATACATGGACCAGATCGAGAAGACCGGGGAAATTATCATTCGCTTTAATCCCAAAGACAATTCCTGAGCCGGGTAAAGTCCTTGGAGAACCGGTTCTTTCTCCTTATGATGATGCGCCAATCGTATGACGCATCATTGGGGAATTGATCTGGGCGGCACGAAGATCGAAGGGGTTGTTCTCGATCCCACTGTTCCGGACCGTCCGGTTTGCCGGTTACGCATTTCGACCGAGGCGGAAAAGGGCTACGAGCACATTCTCGGGCAGATCGTCAAACTCTGTGATATGATCCGCGCTGAAACCGGCTTTCGCTTGCCCGAAAGGATCGGCATGGGAACGCCGGGAGTCATTGATCCCAAGACGGGAAAGCTGAAGAATTCCAATACGCAGTGCTTGAATGGAAAACGGCTTCAGGCCGATCTCGAAGCGCGGCTGAAGACCCAATTCGTTCTAGCCAATGACGCTAATTGCTTTGCCCTGGCCGAAGCGACTTTGGGAGTTGGGCGAGGTTTCCCGACCGTGTTTGGCGTGATTCTTGGCACGGGGGTGGGTGGCGGCATTGTGGTGAATGGTCAGGTTCTTTCCGGTTGTCACGGAATTGCGGGTGAATGGGGTCAGCTTGTCCTGGAACCCGATGGCCCGCTTTCTAATTATGGCACGCGCGGCACGGTGGAGGCGTGCATTTCCGGGCCAGCTCTCGAACGTTTTTACGCGGAACGTTCCGGTCAGCCGCGCAAACTGAAGGAGATTGCTGAACGTGCCGCCGATAAGAGTGATTCCGATGCGGTTTTGACCATTGAGCGATTGACCGATTGTCTGGCGAAAGCACTGGGGATGATCATCAATGTGCTCGATCCGCACGCGATTATTTTAGGCGGTGGCGTGGGAAATATCGATGCGCTTTATACGGAGGAGATGCGTCGGAAGATTTCAGCTTGTCTGTTTAATTCCGAATTTGAAGCAGCTCTTTTGAAGCCCCAACTCGGCGACAGCGCTGGGGTCTTTGGTGCGGCGATGTTGGTGGTGTAAATAAGGCAATCGGTTTCCTATTTCTGTCATCCCGAGCTTGTCGAGGGATCAGACACATTTTGATTTCTCTCTAAGTTGGAGAATGAGCACAGAAAGATAACGAATCCTAAAGTTTTTCAGTTTCTCGCCTGTTTGGATACGCGTCTGATCCCTCGACAAGCTCGGGATGACGGAATTCTTTACTCCGAACAAAATTGATCGAGTAGGTCGTAGAGAATTTCACGGTTTTTTTCGTAGTGGATGGAGGCGTTGGCGAGGATGGTTTGGGGCGATTGGACGTAGGGGCCTTTGGGCCAATGGGCCTGACCTTCCACGAAAAGTTTAACGAGGGAGGGATCAGTTTCGAAATGAAATTGAAGGGTGAGACATTTCCCGGGAATGACGAAACCCTGATTGGGGCAGCCGGGGCTTTCGGCTAAACGTGTGGCGCCGACAGGTGTTTCGAAAGTGTCTCCATGCCAGTGGAGGACGGTGGCCGTAGCGGGAAGTTTGGGAAATGCGTTATGTCCTTCGTCGGTAAAGGCGATGGGGAGCCATCCGAGCTCATATTCAGCATTTTGGTGAACGCGCGAGCCGAGTGCATCGGCGATGAATTGCGATCCAAGGCAAATGCCGATGACCTTTTTGCCTTGCTGCAGGGCGGAGTGAATGAAGTTTCTCTCCGTCTTTAACCAGGGGTAATCACGATCCTGATAGATATTCATTTCACCTCCCATGACGAGGAGCAAATCGAACGAATCGGGTGTCGGAAAGGCATCTCCGCGATAAAGATGATGAATGGACATCGTGTGGCCGCGCAGCTTCGCCCACGCTGCGATCTCTCCGGGGCCTTCGAAGGCGGCGTGTTGGAGAATGCAGATTTTCATGGGAAAATTTTAGGTTACTCCGGATTTATCTGTCCACCGGGATTTGTTTTTGGGGTAGAGGTACAGCTTGAATAACAGGCCCTCATTTCCCGGGGTTTATGTGGACTTCCCATCAAAAATGGCCGTCGCCCGGAGGTCGATGGCTACCTTTCAAACGGGACCATTACCGTTTTGGGCTTGCTGTAGAGAGGTTAATCAAACTAGCTTGAGTCGTGAAGACTTCCCGGCGCTTCGTTGCCACCTTGCTGGTAGCAGGGTTATTTTTGGCTTTTGCCGGGGCGATGCAGGCCGCACCGGTGAAGGCTACGGTCAAATCGGTTTCTGGAACGGTGGAATTTGCGCCACCCGGATCAACTTCGTTTTCAGCTCTGCAAAAAGGCCAGGAATTGGCGATTGGGAGCACGGTTCGCACCGGTGATGACGGCAAGACCGTCATTGTGACGACACCGGGAACTGCGATTGAAGTGGGTAATGGTTCCAATCTTAAGATCAACGATCTGGCTTATGCCAAATCGGGTTCGACGGTGACGCAGCAGAAGGCGCATCTCGAACTGACATCGGGTGTGGTCAGCGCGCTGATCGATCATAACACGCCGAAGGTGACCGATTTTTCGATTCAGACGCCGCAGGGTGCGGCTGCCGCGCGCGGTACGTTCTATGCAGTCTATGTCATTAACGGTAAGACCTACGTTGGCGTAAAAAATGGCAAGGTTGGGGCGATGGCTTCCGGCGGCGGGATTTAAAAGTGCCGTCATCCCGAGCTTGTCGAGGGATGGCTTTGCACAAAAAGTCAGGCTAAGAGAAAGTTTGAAAACGGAGGTTTTCATGGAGGGCCCGGCTCCGTCCGGGCCGCGGACGACACGGAGGTCGTCCCTCCAAATGCACCCCACTAGCCTGACTTTTTGTGCAAAGCCGTCGAGGGATCAGGCACACTTCCCATATCCGTGAGACTGAACGGAGCACAAAAAGCCGACGGATTCTGAGGCTTTTTAACTTATCGCTTATTCGCCTGCGTGTCTGATCTCTCGACAAGTTCGGGATGAGACAGTTCGGTTACTTCGTTTCCATCACGATGCGGCCATCCCAATCGGGAGGCGGGGGAGTAATGAGAAATTCGCGGCTGACTTCGAGATAACGTTTCACGCAATAATCTTCGGGATGCTTTTTCTCGCATACAAGGAACCCGGCTTCGGCTTCGGCGAAGCGTCTCGCGAGAAGATCATCAAAAGCTTTTTCGTAGAGCGCGATGTCTTCTTCCTTCCAGATCGTTTCGTGCGAATTGGTTTTTTCGGCCAGGACTTCGTAGACGACGGTGGGCTTGGTTTTGCCCTTGAGCTGGATCAAGCCGAGTCGGCGCACGAGAAACCCATCGCCGAGGAGCAGGCGTACGCTTTCGCCGATGGCGAGATCGGTGTGGAATGACTTGGTCATGCCTTCGAGCCGCGAAGCGACATTGACGGGATCGCCCATGACGGTGAATTCGGACCTACTGGCCGCACCGATCTGGCCGACGAGAACTTCGCCGTGGTTCAAGCCGATGCCGATACGTAATGGCAATAGTCCTTCCGCCTGGCGTTCCTGATTCAGTTCGCGCAATTTACGACGCATCATGAGCGCAGAGCGCACGGCGTTGCGCGCGTCTTCTTCCGTGCCGAGGCTCACGGCGACAATGTCTCCCCAGACCGACATGACCGCATCGCCGATGAATTTGTGAAACGTACCGCGATTTTCCTGCACGCAGGCGACCATCCGTTCAAAGTAGTTGTTGAGTTGCTGCACCAACTCCTCGTTACCCATATTTTCGCTGATTTTGGTGTAATCGCGGATGTCGGAGAAGAGGATGGTTACCTCGCGGCTGGAACCGCCGAGGTTCAAATTTGCCGGATGGTCCAGGAGATGGTTCATGACCTCGGGCGAGAGCATTTTCGAGAAGAGCTGTTTAAGCTGTTGTTTGCCGTGCTGTTCCTCGCGCCAGCGCAAAACAACTGCGCCGAAATTGACCACGCCGTAACTGAGGATCGGCCAGGCCAGCGCAATTTGCAGGCTCCAGGCCCAGAAAATAGCGAAGGCGAAGGCGGTGTAGAAAACAACTACGGCGATGGGGAGAAAAATGGTCCAGAAAATCGGAGCTTTACGGAGATCGATAAGCGTCAGCCACGTAACCAATGCCCATCCGATAACTATCCAGTCCAAGGGCACGAGCCTGAGATAATCATTACGCAGGACATTATTGATGACATTGAGGTGGGTGTAGACGAGAGGGCTTTGCGATTGAAGGGGTGTAGGTCCCAGATCGGTCAGAGCAGTTGCAACTTCACCGATCAAAAGAGTTTTCTTTTCAATATTGCATGCAGACGGCAAAGGAACTCCGTTATTCACATTATCGTCTAGAGCCGAAGAAAAGAGTCCAAAAGAGAGATTATGGAAGGAATTATTTCGTCGGTAATTAATGAGGTATTCGCCCTGTTCGTTGATCGGGATTGTCCAGCTTTTGCCTGAGCTATTTCGAAGAATTGCGTTTTGGCCGATGTTTACTTCGACTTTGTCGGCATCGACGTTGAGCATTTGACAGAGCATCTGCAGGGCTAGCGAGGGATAGACTTTGTCGTTGATGCGAATAAGTAGTGGAATGGTATGGCGGATGTCATCCACTGGAGAGGCTTCGTCGTTGACGAAGCCAAAGAGGCTTTGTCTACGCACTGGCTCGACCGGCAAGGTAGCAATCGGAGAACCGCGGATTTTTCCTGCATCGCCATGAATTTGGGTGAAAGGCAAAGTCAGTCCGACTTTTTGCAGATCGATCTGTGTTTTTTCTTCCGCTTCCTTTTGAACCACGGGATCTCCAGAAGGATCAACGCTCAGTGCACCCGTAATCACGCTGGGTAAAAGTCCTGCGGTATTTCCCAAGGCTTCGTCGACAGTGGGATCGGAAGACTTTTCCGTATACATGACGTCGAATGCCACCGTATGTGGGTTTAGATTACTTTGAGCAAGGGTCGTCAAAAATTTAGCTATCTCGGTTCGTGGCCAAGGCCATCGACCAAATTTGTCAAGCGACTGCTGATCAATCCCCACCAGAACCAGGCGCGGATCGGCCGGAGGGTCAAAGGGCGCACGGACTTGAAAGCGGAGGTTGACAGTTCCATATTCGAGCAGCTGCGCGAGCCGCGTTTGTTGGAAGAGAGCCACGAGCCCCAGCATTATCACCGGAGCGAGGAGGTGATACATCCTCTCCTTGACCCAGTTGAGGGAAGGACGGGATGGTGGTTTGGCCATGGCGATTAACTTCCGTAAAAAGGACGCGGAGGCAAGCTTTATAGAGTAGAAGCTTCCAGAGGGAATCGAATTTACTTAATCTACCCAAGATTATTGGCTTGCTGGAAGAATAGGCTCTCCTACTCTTTTGGGAGGCTAGAAACTCTAGTTTACGCGGCTATGCCTAGCAAGGTTTCCAAAAAAATGGATGTGCGATCGAAGCCATGGAAAGTGGCTTCAGCCGCTGCTTTGTCAGCGTTGCTTCTTTTTGGTCAAACCGCGCCTGTTTTGGGAAATCCCACTGGTGGGGCCGTGGTGACGGGCAGTGCCACGATCACGAGTGCCGGGAGTACGCTCAATATTAATCAGGGATCGGACAAGGCGATTATTAATTGGCAAAGTTTTTCGATCAATAGCGGGGAGTTGACCAAATTTCTCGTTCCCAATAGTTCTTCAGCCACGCTGAATCGTGTTCTGGGCGGGAATCCTTCCGCTATCTACGGGACGCTTCAATCCAACGGGCAGCTTTTTTTGGTTAATCCAAATGGCATCGTTGTCGGGGCGGGCGGTCGCATTGATACGGCGGGATTTCTCGGTTCAACGCTTGATGTTTCCAATTCCGAGTTTCTCAGCGGGGGTGATCTCCATCTTTTCGGGCCATCGGGCGCGGGTATCGACAATCAGGGAGTCATTCATGCCGCGACTGGTGACGTGTATCTGATCGCGAACCAGGTCAATAACAGCGGAACACTGAGCGCGCCGCAAGGGAACGTCGGTCTGGCAGCGGGATCAAGTATTCTTTTGCAACGGTCCGGAGACCAGCATCTCTTTGTGCAACCGAGTGTTTCGGGGACAACGGGGGCGACGGGCGTGACCAATGCGGGTGTTATTCAGGCCGCCACTGCCGAACTCAAAGCCGCCGGGGGCAATGCCTACGCGCTGGCGATCAATAACACAGGCAATATCGCGGCGACGGGTTTCAAGAAAGTGAACGGCCAAGTTTATCTGATAGCCGATGGTGGGAATATCACGAATAGCGGTCAGATTTCGGCGCAAAATCCGAATGGCGACGGTGGCGCGATAGTTTTGAATGGGCATGGAACTTCCTCTACGGGAACAGTCTTGAGTTCCGGAAAACTAATTGCTTCCGGTAAGGCCAAGGGAGCCAAGGGTGGCACGGTGGAAGTGTTGGGGAATCAAGTTGGTATTACGGATCAGGGCGTGGTCGATGTTTCGGGCGATGCGGGTGGCGGCACGGCGCTTGTCGGCGGTGATGAGCATGGGGCCAATCCGGCCATTCCCGATGCGGAGCAGACTTATGTCGGGCCCGACGCGCAGATTACGGCGGATGCTTTGACATTTGGCGACGGCGGTAAGATCGTTCTTTGGGGCAACGAGACCACACAGGCTTACGGGCAGTTGAGCGTTCGCGGCGGTGCCTTGGGAGGCAACGGCGGTTTTGTAGAAACGAGCGCACCTACGCTCGATGCCCGTACCGTGCCGGATATTTCCGCACCGCATGGTAAGGGCGGGACATGGCTGCTTGATCCGTCCGATATTTTTATTAGCGATAGCGTGACGACAACGCTTGGCTTCAATGCGCCCTTTACAATTTCGAGCGGCAGTGCGTTTGATTTAAATCAGATCGATTTGTTGGCCGCTCTCATTAGCGGCAATGTGACGCTTGATGCCAGTGGCGGTTCCGGCGGGAATGGGACCATTAACTGGACACAGACGAGTGCTTCATTCGATATCAGCAGTATCTTGGGAAATACCCTGACCCTCAATGCGCCCGCCCAGATTCCGGGGTCAAGTGTTGCGCCGGGAATTTATCTCAACGCCATTACGATCACGCCGGTTTTCAACACAGGCAGTCTGAACTTGGTGCTCAATAGTTCCGGTTCTTCGAGCAACGTTCAGATTCTGAATTCTAACCTTCAGTTGCACGGTGGCAACTTGACTGCTTATGGCACCGGATTTGCCAGCGTTACGTCGTCGACTTCTCTCAACAACTCGGACGGCATCTACATTGGTAACGACTTGATCAATGCGCAGGGCGGTAACGTCATGCTGAACGGCAAGGCGGGTTATTACTTGAACAACGATCCGACAATTAACAACGTGTCGGCCGGTTACGGTGTGCATGTCGATCATTCCGTGATCCAAACGAGCGGGGCCGGTGCTGTTACCCTGACCGGTGACGGGAGCATGCCAGCTCAGGGAGCAACTGTCGCAACGGGAACATTCGACAGCTCATTCACCACGATGGTGGGCGTTGCCATCTATGATGCCAGTACGATCACCGCTGACGCCGGTGGCGTTTCCATTAGGGGAACGATTAGTCAGGGAACGGCTACGGGAGTTCTCTCATCCAACACGCAGAATATCGTGGGAGGAAATTTGTTTGGTGTGGATATTGAAGGAGGTTCGCAAATTGGATCGACTGGAACCGGTTCCGTTTCGATTACGGGTAATACCAGCGGTTCGACTGCCACGGTCGAAAACATCGGAGTTTACCTCGTGGGAGGAGCCAACAATTCCAATTCAAATTCCTCCACGCCCACGACTACCCAAGTGACTGCCGCCGGAGGCTCCGGCATCACGATTACCGGGACCGCTGGCACGGTGGCAAACAGCATATCCGGTTCAAACGTTGAATCTCCCGAGGCGGACGGTATTCGTCTTGATAATGGCGTCTCAATTCTTGCCTCTGGTTCAGCTCCGATCACCTTGATGGGTACGGGAGGCAACGACACGAATACCGATCCTACTTTGGGGGATGGGAGTGTTGGAGGTATCGAGGTGGATGCTTTCGGTAACGCCAATGGCAACACAGGTAATGGCGGGACCACGGATGATACCATTTCATCGGGCAGCGGCGCCATTTTGATGACCGGCATTGGAGGTAGCAGTATGCGTAGCGTCGATGGTATTTCCATCGACAGCGAAAACGGTGGTTTCAGTTCCGTTACTTCGGCTTCCAGCAATATTACGCTTAACGGTTCCATACCCAATCAAACCATGAGCCAGTCCAATACAACCAATGGCGGCGACGAGGGCGTGGGGTTGAGCGGGGATAATTCCACCGGCTCGTTCAGTAGTGTTACCGCGCTGGCGGGATCAGTCGACATCACGGGTACGGTGAGTTCCGGGACTGCCAATTCAAAAGAAGCGGGAATTGTGGTTAGTGGTGGATCTCATGTCACCGCTCAGGGAACGGGTGGGGTGGGTGCGTTGGCGCAAGGAGATGTGACTCTTCAGGGCGATACGACGGGATCCACGGCTCAGTCTCTTGAAGCGGGTGTTTTCGTCGAAGGAAACAGCACGCTGGTGAGCGCGACGGGTACCACGGCCGACGCCACGAGACATACGGGACTGACAATTATTGGTACGTCAAGCACCCTCAATGGCACGACCGGAGGGATCATCGATCACAATACGGGTAACAACGGTACTGTTACCAATCCGGGCTATTATTTGAATCCTTTGATTACAGGTATTGGCCTGCTTAACGGAGCGAAGCTTCAGACGACAGGTGCGGCGCCGATGACCCTGAACGGTACGGGCGGCACGAATAATAATACGGACCCGACATCGGGTTCCTACGGCGTGGCTATTTTCAGCCCTGTGGCGGCAACGACGACGAGCATCTCCGGAGGTTCCGGCCTTGTTTCCATTACCGGTCAAGCGGGTTCCAATCCGAATGCGGGTACGGGTGTTCTTTTGGGCGGCGGCGCTAGCAATCTTGGCAGCGTTTCCATCACTACCAGTGGTGCTTTTAATGCGACGGCTTTATCCGGCACGGGTATCGGTGTCGATGCCACCCTTAACGCGGCAAGCGTTGCTCTCGGCACCGAAACCGGCACCCCGGCAATCACCTCGGGGCAGTTGCAGATCAGCAATTCCAACATCACTCTCAGTGGTGGAAATTTCACCGCTTACGGTGCGGGTACGGCGACAAATGCGGACGGTATCGATATTACCAGCAGCAGTATCAATACCCAGAATGGTACCCTTACGCTTGTCGGCCAGCAGGCAGGAACGAATAATGTTTACGGGGTTAATGTCAGGACATCTTCCACGTTGAATGCTGGAACGGGTGCGCTCGATGTTACGACTTTGGGAGGTTCAAATACTTGGCTTAATGCGACGATGATAGCTCGGAGCGCCACGTTCGGTGCTGGCTCGATCGGAAATCCGGGATCGGTTACGACCGGTTCGTTGCAGATCGAAAATTCGAGCATTACTTTGAGTGGAGGCGATTTGACCGGTTACGGCGCTGGTACGTCTAGCAGCGTTGATGGTGTCGATGTTGATGGTTCCTCCGTCAATACCGAGGGCGGTAATATTTTTCTGACGGGCAAGGCTGGCTTCTTTTTCAATGGTTCCGCGCCAGCACCTGGAGATACTGCTGGTTGGGGTGTATTTGTCGGTGTTAACTCGACCCTGGAGACCACTGCGTCTAACCAGAGCTTTACCACTGGTAATATTACGATCGTGGGTGATGGTTCCCAGTCCCTCACGATGATTAATGACCTTACCGGTGTCGAAATTTACAACAGCAAGTTGAGCGTAGTGAATGGAGCCATTTCCGTCATTGGAGATGTCAATAGCGGTACCTCTCAAAATATAAGCAGCACCTATGTGAGTTATACATCGGGTGTGGGAGATGGACCTGTGGGCGTCTTGGTCGATGGAGGATCGACAGTAGGTTCTACCGGTTCGGGTTCCGTCAGCATCGTGGGCGATACGTCAGGTTCCACTTCAGATGCTTCAGGTGCTGCGAGCAAAAATCACGATAACATCGGTGTCGATATCACAGGTCTTAATACGACGATTTCCGCCGCTGGTGGAGTGGGCGTTAGCATTACCGGTACCAGTGGCAATGTTATCAACAATCAACCGACAGGTACCAACACGAGCGGAAATGTAGCTGATGGCGTTGTTATCTATAATGGAGCTAACATTACCTCTACCGGTTCGGCCCCGATTATCTTGACCGGAACGGGTGGTACCAACACTCCATTAGGTGGAATGGTGGTGGGCGATGCCGACGGTATTCTTATTAAGAGTCGCAACACCGATCCAAATCCAACCGTTCAAATTACTTCGGTTGGTGGAAACATTTCGCTCATTGGCTATGGTGGAAATACTCCAATCGGTGGTATCGGTGTGGTTGTTTCCGGGGAAGGCGGTACTTCGACGATCCGATCCACTTCGGGTACCATCACCTTAAACGGTACCGGTGGTTCAGGTAACAGCGGGCAAGCCGCCACGGCTGGCAAAACCAAACCCAATGACGGTGTGGCCATTGCTGATGGATCAACCCTTCAAACCGGTTCAGGTAATATCATTATTACGGGGCAGGGAGCCGGAACAAATAATTTCGATGTTTATGTTGGGCCGTTTCAAACTGGCACGATTCCCACCCTTGATGCGGGTACCGGCAACTTGGTCATTGATCCTGTAGTTATCACCTCAGGCGGATTGGATGTTGTGGCAAATATTACGGCGGCTACCACCACGCTTTCGGATCCGGGTCAGGAGGTAGATTTGTTCAATAATGGGAGCTCTAATTTCGGCACGTTGAATCTGATTGCCAATACGGCAACGATTTATCAGGTGGCGCCGATTGTCTTTGGTACCGTTTCGGTCAATAACCTGACGATTATCACGAACGGTGATCTGACCCAGATCGGGCCGCTCACGACTTTGCTGCTTTCTGCCGCTTCAGGCGGTACCATTACTTTGACCAATCCTAGCAATAGCATTACCCAGTTGGGCCCGATCAATGATCTGACTGGAGTGGATATTTCAAGTGGAGGAACCGCCTTGATTCCGTTGATAAATAATAATTCGCAAACCTTCGCTTTCAATGTTCAGGGAACCCCTTACACGATCGATCTCACCCAGATCAATAATATCCCGGCCCTTGGCATTACGATCCAGCCTATCGGTTCTCAGGCTCCGAATATCGGTGGTGGTACGTCGACGGGCCAGCAAGTGGCGACTGTTCTGCCCGTCGATAATCAGGTCGCTCCAAATCCTCCCGTCTTCGATACGACTGGTATTATCGGTGGCGGCTTAACGCCGGTGAGTGATGTCAGTTATAATCCGCATGGATCGACTAGTCCGATTTTCCAGAACACGACAACGTTGAGCGGGGCATCGAGTGGCGATTCCGATGTGGGGCCCGGTGATGTCGTGCAGGTGGGAGGCGGTTCCGTCAGTAGCACGAAAATGCCTCCCGCTATTGCCAGCACCTTGAACGGGGCTCTGAACGATCAGGTGCAGCTGGATCTTACGAATGCGCTTCAAGGGCATTAGTTGAAGAAAGCAAAAGGGGAATGAAAACATTTTTTTCGATAATCCGGGACGTCGTTTGCCTAGGGGTGGTGGCTTTCGTTTTGGGCTCCACGGCCATGGCCCAGAATTACGAGCAGGTTGCTCCGAAGCAGCCGCCGGAGAAAGCAGGGGAGGGGAATGTCGTTAATGGCACTTCCGCCATTGCTTCGGGGCACGGCACGACCGATGTCATGGTTGCTCATTTGAAGGCGCTGGTTTTTCTATCGGATATTCATGAATTGAAACGTGGCGGTGTTAAAAATTCTCCGGCGATCAATCCCGGGACGGTTCCATTTGCACTGCGTTCGGATTTTCAATCGGTTGTGGAACCCTTTATCGGTCAGCCCGTGACGTTGAAATCCCTGGGTGAACTTTCCCGCGCGATTGTCGCCTTTTATCGCGAACATGATCGCCCTGTCGTGAATGTCTTTGTACCGGAGCAGAATATCACGAATGGAATTGTGCAGATTGTGGTGGCGGAGAGTCGGGTTGGGCAAGTCAACGCCACGGGAGCCAAATATTTTTCCAACGATCAGTTGCGTCACGAGATGCAACTGCGAACAGATGGGCCGATTAGCGGAGATGAAGTGCGAGGTGATTTGAACTGGATCAACCGCAATCCGTTCCGGCAGTCCGACATTCTTTTTTCGCCGGGGGAGGTGCCTGGTACAACCGACGTGATGCTGCGCACGCAGGACCGATTTCCCGTCCGTTTTTTTGCCGGGTACGAAGATAGCGGCAACCAGCTTACCGGCGATGGCCGCTTTTTCACTGGTTTCAACTACGGCGATCTTTTTGGGGTTGGGCAACAGCTTTCGTATCAGTATACGACCGGAAGCGATGCCAATAAATTTTATGCCCATTCTGGAACCTATATTATCCCGCTGCCATGGCATCATGAACTCACCTTTTTTGGCCTCTACTCGGAGGCCAATGCCAGTGTGGCCATGCCGCTGACCACCTCGGGTGTTAGTTGGCAGACGAGTATGCGCTATGAGATTCCGTTGCCGGGAACGCAAGCCTTCCAACATTCAGTTTTGGGTGGGTTTGATTTCAAGCAGAGCAACAACGATCTCGAATTTGGCGGCTCGACCATTTCCAATATTTATACCGATGTGGCTCAATTTGTTCTCGGGTATCAGGCCAGTTACCTTGACGATTTCGGCAGCACTTCCGCAACTGCCACTGGTTTCTGGAGTCCAGGTGGTTTGACCGGGACTCCTGCCAATACCGATACTTCTTATGTGGCCACGCGGGCTGGCGCCACAGCCAACTATGCCTATGGCCAGCTTACTTTGCATCGGGTTACACGATTGCCGTGGGATTTTACCTGGTCGGTGAAGGCTTTATATCAGGTTTCCGATGCTAATTTATTGCCGAGTGAAGAAATCGGACTGGGCGGTTATCAGACTGTACGCGGTTACGATGAGCGCGAAGCGAATGGCGACGACGGTTTTCTGGTCTCCACCGAGGTGGCGACGCCGCCTGTAAGTCCGGGTCAGTTCATCGGTCTCAAACAGGCCACGGACCAATTACAATTCCTAGGTTTCGTTGACTATGGTGGCACCAGTCTGCACCACGCGACGCCTTCAGATGTGAATCCTAATACCAACCTGCTTGGGGTCGGGCCGGGAGTGCGTTATAATATTTCGCCTTACGTGGCTGTCCGTTTCGATTATGGATTTCAAATGATCGATACGGGTTTTGATACGCGTCATAATTCGCGCGGACATGTCGGTGTGGTGGTCAGTTATTGAGCCCTCGGAGGACTGGCCTCAGTTTTTCGTTGGGGCAGCGTTCTGAAGCTGGCGTGCCTCTTCCAGGCTCTTTTGCACTCCTGGTAAATCCGGATTGATTTTTAGGGCCTCTTCAAATTCTTCGATGGCCTCGGGAATCCGGTTGCTTTGAAGCAGGGCGAGGCCCAGATTGCTGCGTGTTCCGGCATCGTTAGGAGTTATTTTTAAGACTTTCCGGTACAGATCGATCGCCTCCGGAATGCGATTTGTTTGAAAGAAGCAGGCTCCCAGATTGTTGAGTGCATCGACATAATCGGGTTTGATTTTGAGGGTTTGTTGGTACTGAGTGATGGCTTCGTCGATTCGGTTTTCATGGGCCAGTACAAATCCCAGGTTATAGTGGGCCAGCCACGCATTCGGATTGTGTTCGATGATATAGGTCCAGAGAGTCGTTTGATTGATATATAACCGGGCGTACCCGTGGCTTTCCCAAGCCATCAGCGCCATAATTGCCGCCGTGATTCCGATGAGGTAGGAACGAACCGGCTTGGAAAGCTGCTTTTCCACCTGCCCAATCCCGGCTACCGCCAACCCGATTAATCCTATTAGTGGAATGTAGAGAAAATGGTCCATGACCCAACTAAAGCGCATGTAGGAAGCGACAATGAAACCTGCAAAGGGCAGGATATTGATTAGAAAAAATCCTATTCCCAGTAAGGCATGCCGTCCCCAGTCCGCCCTTTTCATCCAGAACCAGCCGATCATTCCCACGAGAATGGGCCACGGTAAAAGCTGGATTAGTGAAGGAGGGTCGATCGGCCATTTCGGATACATGGTCAGCAGATCCGCAGGCCAAAGGCATAGGGCAAAATAGAATGAGACGGAAAGGCCGATGAGGGTCAGATGGGGGAGAAAACCGCCTATCGGAATATCGTAATTGCCAGTGCGATGGTGCTGGAACCAGACCGTGGCCAGTCCCAGTCCAAGGGAGATGGCGAAGAAAGGCGCGCTTAGCCTCAGGCCCCTGATCCCAACCCGGTTCCGCTTCCACCAAAGATAAAGCAGTATGATGACCGGAAACATCACCATCGTGGTCTTGCAAAGCATGGCGACCAAAAATAATCCCAAGGCCAGAAAATAGTTTTTCGGATTTTCAGACTCGTCGTAATCGATGAAGGAGCACATGGCCAAAAGGAAAAATGGCAGGGAAAGCGTATTCTTAAGCTCGGCGACCCAGGCTACCGATTCGACGACGACGGGATGGATGGCAAAAATCAATCCGCCTAGCCACGCGAGGCGCAATCCCAGCTTGGCCAAAAGGCGCCATACGAGCAGCGCGTTTAGCAGGTGCAGGATGACGTTGGTCAGGTGGTAGTCGTAGGAGTCGGGACCCCAGAGCCGCCATTGCATCCACTGCACGCTGGCCTCGATCGGGTAATAATCACTCAAGCTGCCTGGCTCAAACCAGATATTCTCCAATCCTGTCGGACTTTGCGTAATGGCGTTTTCTGTAATATAAACCGTGTCATCCCAGAGCCAATCGCCATGCAGCGCGGGCCAGTAAATCCATAAGGTTGCCGTCGCGATCATGGCCACTTGGAGCAGGAACATTTTCCAGTTCGTGATCGATGACGTTCTCGCGGATGCAGATCGCATCGCGGGGCCAATTTCCTGCCTTTGCTTGTTTCTTCTGGACCGTTTAGCCATGCTTGCCTGTTGATGCGGGCTTGTTCGTTTTTAAAATCCAGAAGCTTGTGTCGCGCCTCTGGTAGGTTGGTAGTGTTCAGGCTGAGCTTAATCTGCTTGCCACGGATTTTGACCAAAGCATAGTATGATCCACTTGACGTGGTTCCGATAAGGGTCCTCGCCTATTTTTTTGAAATAATGGACTTTTGCTGGTGTAATTTTATCGTTGTTTGCACTCTCCAACGTGCTCTTGACGATAGGTTTACAAAATCGGGTGACAAGTCATTATTACTCGAGAAGTATCTTAGTTGTAATTTTCTAATCAATAATAGTTACGCCGCTTTAGCTCAGTGGTAGAGCAGCTCATTCGTAATGAGCGGGTCTCCGGTTCAAATCCGGAAAGCGGCTCCCCTCTTTGCCGGGCTTAAATCCTTTGGCGTAGAGGCTTTTAAGCATTTTTTCGCTTTCGAGCGATGGAGTGTATTGGAGGGTTAAGGTGGCCTTTGGAGCACTTCCCGTAGCAAGTGAACTCCACAAGCCAACCATAGCACCCGGGTTGCCAATAAAAAATAAACGCAGAAACAGCTTCTCGGCTACAAACATACGACCACTGAAGGACGCCAAGCTCACCTACATCAAACTGAACAGCCAAACGGCTTGACCACCTCGTACCGCTGTCCCGGTTAACCAGGGAT
>Ga0207048_10006_pt1 | contig 81407 bp, 103 predicted proteins | sample Alteio_BWMinCont_65_FD_153301 | JGI IMG/M metagenome (GOLD analysis project Ga0207048, IMG submission 153301) | Enriched cells from forest soil in Barre Woods Harvard Forest LTER site, Petersham, Massachusetts, United States -... | ecosystem: Environmental > Terrestrial > Soil > Temperate forest...
ATTACATCTACGATTCATGTGCTGATTCTGGTGCCCGTTTTCTTTGCGCTTATGAAAGAGCGGGCTCTCCGCCGTGGAACACTCCGGCCACCGGAAAACCAGCCCATGTAGGAGGATGGCGAGGCGAGGATTAAGTCCTCGAGTGAAGTGATATTCCCCGTCTCCTAGTCTGTTGGCAAAACATCGAATTTACAGGATCAGAAACACAACACTCGTGCGCAGTGACGGCAAGACTAAGGAGTTGAACATGGATCTGATGGGGCATCAAGGTCATATGCAGATGGCTGAACCACATGTAAGACACGGATTAGCCCCAGCCGCAGGCGCGCCCAACCTCCACGCAGGCCACTCGGTGGCCATGTTTCGCGACAAGTTCTGGCTGAGTCTGGCCCTCACGATTCCCGTCGTATTTTGGTCGACCGACATTCAACACTGGCTGGGGTACACAGCTCCGACCTTCCCCGGCTCAAAATTCATCCCGCCGATCCTCGGGACGGTCGTTTTTGTTTACGGAGGCCTCGTTTTCATCCGCGGAGCGTGGAGCGAACTTGCCGACCATCAGCCGGGAATGATGACTCTCATCACCCTGGGGATCATAGCCGCTCTGGGAACTTCTGTGGCCGGTACGTTCGGCCTGTTCGATATTGACGTTTGGTGGGAACTCACATCACTGATTACGATCATGCTCCTCGGTCACTGGCTCGAAATGCGAGCCATTTCCCAGGCTCACGGCGCCATCAACGCGCTTGCTGCCCTCCTTCCGAGTACTGCTGAACGCCTAAAGGGCGAAGATACTGAATCTGTTCCGCTCTCTGAGTTGCAGGTTGGCGACATCGTTCTTGTGCGGCCCGGAACCCGCGTTGGGGCAGATGGCATGGTCGTTGAAGGCACTGCCGATGTTGACGAGTCCCTGATCACCGGCGAGTCCAAAACAGTTCCGAAGGAGGCTGGCTCTAAGGTTATTGCGGGGACGGTTGCTAGTCGCGGGAGTCTTCGCGTCAGGATTACCGCAGTCGGTGACCAGACCGCTCTTTCTGGAATCATGCGGCTCGTCGCCGCCGCCCAGGCCTCAGGCTCTCGCGCGCAGGCTCTTGCCGACCGTGCGGCTGCGATCCTTTTCTACGTGGCGGTCGTGTCTGGCGCGATTACTTTCGTCTATTGGTGGCTCTCGGGGGACAAGGAACACGCGCTGATTAGAACGTCAACGGTCCTCATCATCGCTTGCCCGCACGCGCTGGGACTCGCGATCCCTCTGGTAATCGCGATCTCAACATCACTTGGCGCTCAAAACGGGCTTCTTGTTAAGGACAGACTTGCACTCGAACGTGCGCGCAATCTGGACGTGGTCATCTTCGATAAGACCGGAACCCTGACACGTGGTTCTCCAGCAGTTTCTGAGGTTTTCGTTGCACCTGGCTTTAGCGAAGACGATCTGATGGCACTCAGTGCCGCTGTGGAATCCGACTCCGAACATCCGGTCGCCAAGGCAATCGTCGCCGAAGCCAAGCGTCGAAGCGTGAATGTGGCGTCAGCCACGAATTTCGAGTCGCTGCCTGGTCGAGGAGCTAAGGCTTTCGTCGAAGGCAGAAGTGTCGTAATCGGCGGACCCCGCTTGCTGACCGAAACCAAGGTGACAATGCCGCCAGGAGTTGAAAAACGGACGACCGACTGGGCATCGGATGGCAAGACGGTTCTCTATGCCATTGCGGAAGGTCAGATCCTCGGCGCTTTCGCTGTTGAGGATGAGATTCGACCCGAATCCAGAGAAGCCGTCACCGAACTTTATCGGCTTGGTGTCCGGGTCGCCATGATCACCGGAGATTCGAAGACGGTGGCCAATTCGGTCGCCCAGCGCATCGGAATCGATGAGGTCGCGGCAGAGGTTCTACCCGCTGACAAGGCTGCGGCGGTAAAGCGCTTTCAAGCCGGCGGCAAGAAGGTCGCGATGGTTGGCGATGGCGTGAACGATGCGCCGGCTCTGGCAACGGCGGATGTCGGAATAGCCATCGGGTCGGGGACAGACGTGGCCGTGGAGTCCGCAGGCATTGTGCTCGTACGCAGCGACCCTCGCGACGTTGTGGGAGCCATCGAATTATCGCGCGCGACCTATAGAAAAACGATCCAAAACCTCGTTTGGGCGACTGCGTATAACCTGGTCGCTATCCCGGCTGCAGCGGGTCTCTTCGTCCGTTGGGGAGTTGAACTCCGCATGAGTGTCGGCGCGGTGGCAATGAACCTGTCCACCATCATCGTGGCCGTGAACGCTCAGTTGCTTCGCCGGCTCAAGTTGCAACGTTGATACCCCTCTAAGCGGAACGTCTAGCTATGCTAATTCACGTGCGAATGACCGCGATACACATCGCGATACACAATAACGTTGCCTATGATGTACCACCAATTACTTGAGGTGCCGTCCGTGCTCTTCCATGTCGTTGAGAGTACTTGTAACCCGCTAACTATCACGGCGCGGTTCTCGATAGGAACGGGGGGTCCGGCCGGTACCGCCGAGTTGTTTAAAACGATCGTGAGAATCGCGCCTCAAGGAACTCGCCCAGCTTAGCTGTGGCTTTGAACTGCGGGATGGGCTCCAGTTCCTTGAATGCCGACGTAAAGGCGTTGGAAAGACTCCAGATCGTCCGCGACCGGAATTCCTCGTGCTTCGGCTCGAAGTAGAGATCATGGACGGTGCGAGCAAGATGTTTAGGAGCTTCCAGTCTGCCCTCGACGAACGCCTCGTAGATGACCACTTTGGCGGTGACGTCCGTCAACTCGCTTTTCTGCCACGCCTCCACTTGCTTTCGCATGGGCTCGAAGTTTCGCTGCATTCGATCAACGCCAACCGAGATGCAGTCGATGAGCGAGAACGACTTCGAGTGTTTTGCGAGGACGGGCGTGAAGTCCCCCGCGAACGCCATGTTCGAACATACGAACACGCGATAGCCGCATGTCATCGCCAGACGCATGCTCTTGTCATGGGAATTACGGAGACCGATGGAGAAACGGCATCCTTCCATCTCGGTTTCGAGATCGAGGACACCGAATGCCTTCATGCCATCCGGTGACACCGCGTACTCGTCGTGCACGACTCCGATGTGACGGAAGCCAAGCGTCTCGACCAGAGCTTGCACGATCTCGTGGTGCGGGATCGGACGGTGCGTTTCGGTTGCTAGCGGTGTCGGCACCAGGGTTAGTTCTTCGCGGCCAATCGTCCGGCCGTTATAGCCAATTAACGTACTTGTTTCTGACATACTTCTTTCCTCCTTGGGTGATTTGAAATAAGACTCCAGAAAGCTGAGAGAGAACGTGGCCTGCCGCGCTGGACGCAGCCGTGTTCGCGGGTAAGAACTTGCAGTGGTGATTGAAACGAGTTCCAGGCCCGGCATGGCCGAACCCTAAAGGCCGCGTTCACGCCTTGACCTGCCATCATGAATTGTTAAACTTGAAGTTGAGCTCGTCTTCCAACCCAAGGGCGGTTCGGCGCGGTACTCGAATTAGTTGCGAGATTCCGTTCATCCTCTCCGGCCTGGATCCGGCTCACCCGTTTTCCGAGCCATCTCTGACACTCCTCGTAAATCCACAGGGGTGTGCCGCGCGGTTCCATCGTCCACTGGAAATTGCGGGCCCAGTCCGGTTGGAGGGTCTTCCGGCGGGAATCAGCGTCGCTGCGCGGGTAGTGAACTGCATCCCGATTGAGAAGTTTTGGCTACTAGGGTTGGCGTTGGATATACCGGCCAATGTCTGGGGCATCCAGTCGCCGCCTGAAGACTGGACGTGGTAGGGTGTCGACTCTCATCTGTCCTTTGCACTTCATCAACTGAAACCGAATAGCGACGCCTGTTCCGGGACGGCAGGCTTCCCTCGCGGCCGAGACGGATAGAATCCGCAGGGGCCCCAAATTATTTTGATGGGCGAATCTCGGGCAACAGTTGTGCTGCGTCCCCATTGTTCAACTTTCTGGCGAGAATTTCAGCCGCTACTTCTTCCGTACCGCCGAACATGACCTTGTAGGGAATGCGCTCGGGATTTCGAGCTGCCATTTTAAGGAACACGTTCCAAGGCTGAATGGTGATGGTTCTCTTCCTTGCCTTCAGGATTTGGAGTAGTTCCATCTCGGCCCAAGCGAGTTGGTGAAAAAAAGTACTAAAACGACGACCCGATTGCCGGGCATAAGCAAGCGCCGTCGCCGAACGATCAGGGTCTTTGGGATTCCTATCACGCCACTTCACCGCAACATCCAAATCACCCAATTTATCCCTGGCGCCTAAGAAACTTCCGAAGACAACAACTGTTTCGATGGAGAAGATTTTGTCTGGATCGAGGTTGTATTGCTTAACCCTCTCCAACAATCCTGCCAGCGCATCCTCTGCCGTTTTGCGGCTCACTCTACTGGCGGCGGAAGCCCGCACCAATTCTCCGGCCTTGTCGGTAAATTTGTACACGCCGTTCTGCGCTTCTTCAACATACCCCCGAGCCACAAGCTCTGACGCCAGAGCCATTGCAGATTTCTCATCCAAGGAGAGCTGATCCTGTAGACATGGCAGGTCGAATGAGTCTCTATGCCACGCCACCATGCGCTGGAAAAAGCCGCGAACCTGCATGATCGGAATGCCGCACACAGCATCCGTGCTTTTGATTTGTAAAGTCATACCTTCAAGTGTCTGTGGAACTTTAATCGGCTTGGAATTCCGCAACGACGATAGGATACTTCTTGGCGAGGAATGCCATCCTGATCCGAATTTCTTCTTGGTCTTCCCTGATGATGGCGTGGAGGAGGGAATGCAATTCTTGGACTTTTTGAGAATCTTTCTCGCGGGCTATTTCGGCGCAGAGTTGACGCACGATATTGGTGTTGTACACGACCCCCTCCCCTTCGGAGACGCTACTATTGGGCCTAGTGGACGGGAAATACAGTGATCGCTGTATGGAATAGAACTCTGACGTGCCCTGCGTACTTGTTTCTGCCATACTGCTTTCCTCCTTGTTGATTCGAACTGCGATTTCTGAAGGGTGAGGAAAAGGCGGGTGTGATTCTCTGACGCCGCTCACATCATCCGAATAACGTTGCCTGTTCCGGGATAGTCGGCTTCGTTCGCGGCCTTCTGCCCGACAGCGACCCCGGCCGTTGCCCGAAGATCAAGACCGAACTCTCAGCGATGGCTTCTTCGATAAGGGCCGCAGGGTCAGGCTGAACGCCCGGCAAGATAGCCGGCGCTTCGAGCAGGGAGACATCTCCGTCTGAACGGGAAGTTGCGGGAAACAGTTTCTGGTGTTCCGCGTTGAGGGACTTCCAGACAGCATCGGCCGTCTCCCCGATCCCGTTCCTTTCGACGAGCTCCCGTGCCATCGCCGAGAGCATGTCGTCGTCTTCATCGATGTTTTGTAGTCCCTCTCCAGCAAACTTTCCTTCCATGGTCAGGGCCACGAGAAGCTTTTTGCCCATGAGCCGCAAACACGCCGTCTGCATGGTTCCTTCGTAGCAAAGAAACTTCACCCGAACCGGCCGTCTTTGGCCGATGCGCCAGGATCTTCGGCTCGCTTGCCGCAACGTGTGCAGTGAGTATCCCGACTCATAGAAAATGATGGTCGGAAAATCCAGGAGATCGAGCCCGGTTTCGACCAGCTTGGGATGGGAAATTACGACCTGGACTCCTTCCTTAATTTGCCGTGCATACCAGGCTTCGCGTTTCGATGTATCCACGCTCGCACGTAAAACAGCCGTGCGGATGCCTTCGTTGCTCAGGATTCGATGCAGCCGGGCAGTAACGTCATGCTTCTGCGTGTACACGGCAAACACCTGGCAGCGGCGTCCTTCGGCAAGGTCCTTCTTGATCTCCTCGATCAGTCTCCGTTCCTTCGAGTACAGCTGGTCTTCTGGAAGGTCTCGCGTCTCGGCAATGACGAATGAAACATTGCGCTTTACTTCCTGGTCGAATTCCTTGCCATACAGCGTTCCTAAGCCATAGGGGTGATCTGGGTAGAGCAAGAGGGTGTTCAGCATCGTGCTCAAGACCGACCGATTGCCCCTGTGCTCCTTCAATGCCTTCCGAATCGAGTCTTCCAGTTCCCGGTATGCCGCCATCATCAGTGGGTCCATCGGGACGCTCAGATAGTTTTCTTCGTAGGGCGGAAGCTCTGCCGAGATGTCATCGAGAAAGACGAAGGCACAGAGCTGCATCAGAAATTCGCCGAAGAGCAAAGGAGAAGCTCCCGGCTTTCGCCGAACCATGCTGGTTGTTTTGGCTTTGGAGCACCGATTATCGGTCGGCTCTACTTTTGTGATGGTTTCGAGAACGCCGTAGTCCTGGGTGAAGGAACTTCGTCCCGTCGTGCCCCACTCATAGCCATGTTCCTTCATCCTTCCCGCTTCGAGCCGGAACAAGGTATTGAAGAGATCGTCCGCATATCCCCCAAGAAGCGTTCCCGTCAGCCCTACAATCCGGTCTGTGCACGAAGCCAAGGTGCCGAGAGCGTTGCCTTGGGCCGTATCGCCCGCCAGTTGGTGAATCTCGTCGCAAATCGTGTAGTCGAACCATCCCGGCATGTAGCGCCCGATGAATTCAATCGGCGCCATGCGGCGGATCTTGTCCGCGTCTGCCTGCCAGAGCGGGCTGTGCACCGGACGGCAGGATTTGTCGCCTCGGGACTCGATCGTCTCAGAGATCTTGACCTTCTCAAACTCGGCCAGAGTCAGGCGGCTTTCGTCGACGATGACCGGTTTGCCCGTATCGGAATTCACTACACAGCCTATGTAGGGACCAGAATGTGGTACGCGATAAGCGTGGCGCCAGAAATAACCGAGCTTGGCTCGCTCACGTCCAACAATAAATAAGGATGGTCTCCCGCAAAGCGATAGCCAGCGTTTTCGAGAACTCAGAGAATCCTTTCGCAACCGAAGTTCACTCAACGTCGTATTCAATCCTTCCCGCACAATGCGCCCCTGCCTCAACCGCACTTCGTTCACTCCGTGGGCTTTGTTCTTGTCACCGCCGTTTCGCAAATCGTCGATCAGGAACACCCGTATTCCTGGCAATGTTAGAAACGCTTCCCGCGCCCACTTTTCGACCAGGTGTGGTGGAACCATCGCTAACGCCGTAATGGGACTTCCTTGGTGGTGGACGTGGATTGCGCCCAGCGAGATCAGAGTCTTCCCGGTACCACATTCTGCGATCACCATGGCGGTTCGCGCCTGCTGCCAGCGTTTGGTGACTCCCATGATGGCAATAGTCTGGGCAGGGAAAGGCGTTCGCAGCAGTCCTTCAATCCGCGGGGAAACTGTATCGTCGAATTGGTGGAGCGCTGGGTACTCCCGAAGAATGCGCTCTCCCAGGACCGCGGCATGGGCGCGCATGTAGTCATAGATTGTGGAGAGTTCGGGCATGGGTGATCCTCGTGGTTTGGACGGTCTGAGCTAGGCAAATGCCTGAAGGGAAAGGGGAGAAGAAGGAAGGACGTTACGAAGAAATCCACGGCAGGTGCTCTCGTTATGCCGATCTGTCGGCACAAGTGCCAATCAATCGGCACCATATCCTGTTGCGCCAAGACCCCGCGGGCCCCCTCTCAAGCCTTCATACAGCGGATCCTATTCCGAAGGCTCGGAACTCTCCTATCCGGCGCGAGCACCATGCTAGCACTGCCGTGAGTCACGAGATGGCTGCACTGGTAAGAAAACATGTCAGATCTCGCGCATCGCCAGCAGAGCGGATCACGGTGCCGGGAACCCTGCCCGACGCGAGCGGTTAGATCTGGGCCAAGCCACCATCAACGAATAACTCGATGCCGGTCACGTAGCTGCTGTCGTCGGAAGCCAGAAACGAGACGGCCTTGGCAATCTCATCGGTCGTGCCGGGACGGCTCAGGGGTATGTTGGGGATTGAGCTTTGCACGAACTGATCGACCTGCTCCTGTGTCATTCCTAGCGAGGTGTTGTAGCCCGGAGTTGGAATAATGCCAGGACTAATCGCATTCACCCTGATCTTTCGGTCTTTCAGATCCACGGACCAAGTGCGCGCAAACGATCGGACCGCAGCCTTGGTCGCGCTGTAAACACTCAGGGCATGGCTACCTTTCGTCGCGACGATTGAGGCGTTCAGCACGATCGATCCGCCTGGCTGCAGCAACGGCAAGGCCTTCTGCACCGTAAACAGCAGTCCTTTCACATTCACGTTGAACTGCTTGTCGAAATGTTCTTCGCTGATTTGTTCGAGCGGAGCAAACGCGCCAGTGCCGGCGTTTGCAAAAACGATATCGAGCTTACCTTTCTGCTGCTTCACCGCCGCATACAGTTTGTCGATATCTGCCGATTTCGAGACGTCACCCTGGACACCGGTCACGTTATGGCCGATCTCGCTCACCGCCGAGTCCAGTTCGTTTTGTCGGCGTCCTGTGATGAATACGTACGCGCCTTCATTGACGAACCGTTTTGCTGTCGCAAGTCCAATCCCACTGCTGCCTCCGGTAATCACGGCAACCTTCCCTGCGAGTTTCTGTGACATGTTTGGCTCCCCTGGGCCTGGTTGTGGCCACAGCGGTCTAGATGGTGCCTAGCCCGTACAAGTCGCAACTTATTTAGCGATCGCTAAATAATATGATAAACTATAAAGAGTCGTGGTAAGCAGATCGCCAAAGCGCGCAGGACGGCCGCGTGGCTTCAATCAGGAAGAGGCGCTTGATCGCGCCATGCATGTCTTCTGGCAAAAGGGATTTGAAGGAGCTTCTTTGAATGACTTGACCACCTCGATGGGGATCCAACCAGCAAGCCTTTATAAGGCGTTTGGAAACAAGCAGGCGCTCTTTGAACAAGCGTTAGCCCGATATCTAGCCGGACCGGTCGCCTTCATCCATGGCGCGCTAATTGAGCCGACAGCGTACGCCGTAGCAGAACGGATCCTGCATCGGACGGCCGAGTTTCTTACCGAGACACGGTCACGGCGCGGGTGCATGACGATTCAGGCCGCCCTGGCTGGCGGCGTCGAGGCTGAACCGGTCCGGAGGAAGCTCATTGCCCTAAGATTAAAGGAACAGGATGCCCTTCGCCGGCGCTTTGAGCGAGCCAAGTCTGAGGGTGATTTGCCGAAAGATACGAATGTCGCCGATCTGGCCCGTTTCATCACTGCTCTTTTTCAGGGTATGACCGTGCAGGCTATCAACGGCGCAACTCGTGAGGAACTGGTTCGCCTTTCGGACATGGCCCTCCACACGTGGCCTAAATAGACGGCGATTCGGAGCAAGGGCCGCGATGCGTTGCTTTCCGCGTCGTCGGCAATCGGCAAGTTGAGAAGTCCGGACAGGAATTCTGCGGCGTGCGCTCTCTACGTCAAAGAACCCGTTGGCCTATCAGAAGGAGGTCTTCGAGACCGAAACCCGGCCAGCGGATCGAACCAGTTGCAGCCGGAAGGCTGACGGCGCCGCTCTCAACTCCCCAACTAAGCCAGGAAAGGAACTGTTCCTTCTCGCCTTTGACCAGCACCGGGGCACATCCGATGCCAAGAGCGCGGATGATCGCCTTATGGGATTCCAGTTCATCCGCAAACCAGTCAGCCCATTCCGGTATTCCGGGGATCCCGTGAATATGGGCGATAGAGGCCCAAATGAATCGGTTTTCCGAGCTTGCCAGCAGAGTTCGCCCCGAACTCCCCGACACGTTGCTCGAAGCGAACTCTTCCGACAGTGCGACAAGGTGACGCAGAGGCTTTTTGCGCCCGGCGAGCTGTACCGATCCTTTGAAGCACTGTGCGTTTCGTTCGAGACACACTCGAATCGGCTGAACAGCTGGCCCTTCCACCATGAACCTGTCTCCCAAGGAGATGGCCGCACTGACGGCCGCAACCTGTGTGTCCCCGCCAATCACGGAAATGAGATGGGCTTTGGCTTGCCTCGGAGGATCTGGTAAGACCTCACCAATGAAGCGGTCGAGCCACAATCTGATGCTGGTGGTCGTCTTTTCCGTGCTCTTTACGTAGGTCAGCCAACCGAATCGAAGGTGAGCATTTTTCATTCTGGCTCCTTCTTTTCATGCGTGAGAATCTGAGTCTTGCCGTTGGCAAAGACCAAGGTCAGTTCGTGCGAAAACCGCTCCCGGTCGTGTAGGATTCTGGTCCCGTCCTCTTCCTCTTCTTCCCAGTGGTCAGTGAACTTCACCGAACGCCAGTGTGCGATGTGGCGGTCTTCTCCTTCGCCGAATACCCCATTGAGCATGCCCGCCGTACAGAGCAGGCCGACATGTCCGCCATGGAGGGGCGTGAGTGGCCGCCCCCGAACGTCTCGCTGTTTGGGAAGAAGTAGACGGCTGGCCTGACGGTATGCCGCCGAATCTGGAAGCAAGTCCTCCACTTCGTCGAGTGGAATTCCAACATGAGTAAGCTTTACTGGCCCGGAAGGTGGCATCTCGTATCGCATTGCCGGCGCTTGGCCCAAGATTTCAAGATCGGCCTTGCTAGAAAGCATCTCCAGCCAGCGTACGGAGTCGAGCAACGCGGAGTCTCGCAGATGCTGGTGGCGCTTACGCCGGACGCCGAAGACAGCAATCTGCTTGTACTGCACACTCGCGGGGTCCGTCAGCCTGTACACGGACAGATCGGTAAAGTGCTCGCTCAAGACCCTCGTGCAGACTCTTAGTTGTGGTTGCGGAATCACCAATACTAGGACCCCGCCAGGTTTTAGCCAGCGATAGGTATGCTCCAGAAACACGAACTCCAGGCGCTGGTTGTTGGTCTGCCCGGTCTCAAAGTCGTAGGGGGGATTGAGGTAGAGCAGCGACAGCACTTCGGTTGGGCAGCGCACTCCCAATGCGTCGGCTTGCAACACCTCAATGCCAAGACTCCGGGCCTGTTCAACTCGGTTCGCGTCGATTTCAATGCCGTAACAGCGGGCGCATGTTCCCTGCAGCAAACGCGTGAACGCCACGCCATCTCCCGCACACGGATCAAGTGCTGAAAACTCGCAAGCGAATGTGAGGCAATTTCGGAGGCGCTCGGCTTCAGCTAAGGGAAGGGGGAAAAAACCTAATTTCGTTTTGCCATGGGGCCGCACGGAGAATCTCCTCAAGAAAAAAGAAAGGCGAGCATTGGCTTGCTAGTACTCGGCCGGCAGCAGTAGCGTGGTCACGGAGCGGTCCGCTTCCGTGATGATCCAGAGCCTTTCTGTATTCGAGACCGGGTAGCTGCTCATTAGGCGGAACCCATACTTGAGGCTCAATTCGTTTTCAGTTTTGTCGTCCTGGCAGAGATCGCCCCAATCACCACGGAGATGCCGGGAGAGGAATTCCAGGGGCGACTTATTGGCCTGCTCCAATAAAGCGAGTGCGCCTGGCGTGGCAACAATTTGGCCGGCGTGAAAAAGCGGAATCGTGGGTAGGGAGTTCATCATTCACCTCCTTTCATGCCCTGCCTGATCTCGATGAAAGGCAGAATTGATCCATGCGGAGCAGCGCAACCGACCAGGCAGGGATTTTCAAATCACTTGTTTTCGGCGTCTGAGAGCTGGCCGGGCTCATCAATGGCGTGCTGTTCTTCGCGACCGCTCGAAGTTCGGACCACGACGCCATTCTCGTTTTCAGCCCTTTTCTTCGCGATCTTGGTGTAAAGATTAATGACCTACAGAGATTCACACCCTTCACAATTCGAATGCTGTGGCCGTCCGTCGCGCGCGGGGTCATAACGAGGGTGCAGGCTGCATTTACCATCGAAACGAAATCGGATTCTGAGCGATATCGAATACCTCACCAATCGCGGTGCGAACCGTGTCGTCCATTGATCGCCTGCGCGACCAGCTCGTCGACCGTATCGGAGACGGGCATCTCCCTAATGGCGATGAAGGAGCAGAAGCCATTTACGGGAGTTGGCCGCTCATCTTCGATTCGGTAGCCGCGCTCGATATGTTCTTGTTTCCGTTTTTCGTACAAGTCGGCCCTGGTGGTCACACGAATTCTCATGGCCATCCTCTTTCCTTATGAATTGACAATCGGGTTGAAGTCGGAGCAAGGCGGGCGTTGATTGAGCACTCGGAGCGGACTCCGGCACTAATCTTTATGTGACCGCGTTGTCATTTGCGGAACTTCAGAGGCTGCCTCCGGCTCGGTTTCCGTCGTTGGAACGAGCCCCTCCCAACGGATCGAAAAACGGCGGTGGGGTTGCCCACCGTCATAGAGCTCAAAAACGAGTCCGTCGGAGATATAAAGCGCAATTGGCAAAGGAATCAGCGGAACACGGTCGGCGTGAGGCGGAGGATTATGTTCGACCATTGGCCGGTCCTCCTTTCCTAGTGCTTTGGCCTGAAATTCGTAATCGAATCCCTCGACGAAGAGAATTCTTAGCTAGGTAACTCAAATTCAAACCCACGCCTTTTGGATTGGTCCACCATCCACCAGCGCCCAAAATTCGCGTTTCGCGGGGTTGACAACACGAGTGCATCGGGTCTATGGTATAAGTTAGTTAGATAACTAACTCTTCCGAGTCGGAAAATATGCGAACGGCACAACCGGACAAGCGAACGCGGCTGGTTGAGACTGCAACGAAGCTGGCGTACGGACGCGGTTTCCGAGAGACGAGTCTGGCGGACATCGCCGAGGCGGCTCGCGTGCCCGTGGGCAATGTCTACTACTACTTCAAAACCAAGGAAGAACTCGCCGAAGCCGTGGTGGAGCGGCGCCTCGAGGAGTTTCGCGCAGACCGCGCGGAGTGGAACCGCTTGAGTTCTCCTAAGGAGCGGCTGTTAGCTTTCGTGGGCAGCGTCCAAGCGAACCGGGAGCAACTTGCGCGCGGAGGATGCGCTCTTGGCGGGCTGTGCACGGAGTTGCACAAAGAGGGCGGCGCTCTCGCGAAGAAATCCGCGGCGCTCTTCAATGAGCCCATGCTTTGGCTTGAGGAGCAGTTCCGGGCCGTTGGCCATGAAAAGGATTCACGAGAACTCGCGGTCCATTTGTTCTCCGGCTTTCAGGGTATGGCGGCTGTTGCGCTCGGCACCAACGACCCCGAGGTGGTGGTGATGGAGGCAAAGAGGCTTAAGAACTGGATCCGGACGTTGTGACACGCAGTCATCGAGCAACCAGGGAGGATCGGCACCACGAATAAGCTTGAGGGAAAGGTCGCGCTCGTTACGGGAGCGTCGGCGGGGAATCAGCGCGGCGATCGCCGTCGGGCGGCGGGCGAGTGAACTCAACCAGAGGGGCTAATGCGCACCCGTCCGATCAATAGCGTCGCAAGTGCTCGGAAGCCGGGCGTCTTTGATTGGAGCGGGGTATTTAATTATGAAACTCACGAGCAATACCATTCTGATCACCGGCGGTGGCAGCGGCATCGGTTACGAACTCACCAAACAACTCATGGCACTTGGTAACACGATTCTTATCACGGGCCGCGATCAAGCTAAGATGGACCGAGCGAGAGCGGCCTTTCCAAAAATTCATACCTTTCGAAGCGACGTTTCCGATCCGAGAGCGATCGCCACTCTTTACGAACAGGTCACCAAACAATTTCCCGAGCTCAACATTTTGATCAACAACGCCGGCATCATGCGTGAGATCAATGTTCACCACAAAGGTGGAAGCCTCGAAGACATCACTCGCGAGATTGAAATCAATTTGAGCGGGCCGATCCGCATGGTGAAACAGTTCTTGCCGCATTTGAAAACAAAATCAGAGGCCGCAATCATGAACGTTTCATCGGGATTGGCATTTGTTCCATTGCCCATTTCACCGGTTTATTGCGCCACCAAAGCTGGTCTGCATTCGTTCACCGAGTCTCTTCGTGTGCAATTGAAAAACACCAAAGTGAAGGTATTTGAGCTGGCACCGCCGGCGACACAAACCGAACTCCTGGGTGCCTTTAATTCTGAAGACATGAAAGGCGCTTCGATCATGAAGGTGGAAGACATGGTTAGAGTCGCCGTCAAAGGAATGCAAACCGATCGACTTGAAATTCGTCCTGGGCAGGCGAATCAGCTCAAAATGATGAGCCGCGTGGCGCCAGGATTTATTTTGAAACAAATGAGCCGATCGGTCGATCGCATGCTCGGCACACACAATTAATTCAAAGCTCGTTAGACGCCAGGCGGCCTGAAACCGCAGGCCCACACGGCGAAGCCTGAAAGGGAGCCTCGTAGACTGTACATCGAACTTAGTTAGTCAACTGACACATAATCGAGGTAGCGAAGCGATCGAATGACCAACAAGCCCTAAGCAGGCAGAATGGAGTTTTTGTGAAAATTATTTTGATTGGCGCAAACGGAAAGATCGGGGAACTGGTTCAAAAGGCATTAGCGGGTGCTGGCCATGAGATCGTCAAGGTCGGACGCAAATCGGGCGATTTCCGAGTCGAGATCGAGAACCGCGAAAGTGTCCGGAAGCTTTATCAATCCGTCGGCTCGTTTGATGCCGTGGTCATTGCAGCAGGTGAAGTCGCATTTGCTCCGCTTTCAGAACTCACCGCTGAAAAATGGCAGTTCTCGTTGGGAAGCAAGCTCATGGGTCAGATCAGCCTGGTTCAGGAGGCGATCCCGTTCATCAAGGAAAATGGATCCTTCACCTTGGTTTCGGGCGTTCTTAATGACGAACCGATCTTCGCCGGTGTCGCGGCTTCAACCGTCTCGGGCGCATTGGAAGGTTTTGTTCGGGCTACCGCAATCGAACTTCCCAAAGGATTGCGTATCAATTTGGTGAATCCCACGATCCTAGAAGAATCCGTACCTAGTATGGGTTCGTTCTTTCACGGCGTGATTCCGGTCGAAGGATGGAAAGTTGCACAAGCCTACAAGCGCGCAATCCTGGGGGCGCAAACCGGCCGCGTTTACAGAGTTGATTGAGCTTGCCCGACTATTTATTCGAAAGACCGCCCGGCAACATCGCAAGAATCCAGGTTGACAAAGGAATCCACCGTTGCAGCCTAGCACTCAGTCGATGGATTGACTGATAAACCCACGGCCCTTGGCTGCAGAATGATTTGTGACACAACAAGCCCTAAGCAGGCAGAACGGAGCAACAAGGTGAGAGTCGCACTCGATAAAAAAAGGTTCGGCCCCTGGGCACTCGTCACGGGTGCCTCGTCCGGAATAGGCAAGGAATTTGCGCGGCAAATCGCAGCTTCAGGAATCAACATTGTCCTCGTTCCGCGGCGGGAGGACTTGCTTAAGGAAGTAGGCGTTGAATATAGCAAGCGTTACGGTGTGGAGCATCGAGTGGTCGTGCTTGATGTCTCTCGGGAGGATTTCATCGGGCAACTCGCCTCCGCCACTGACGATCTCGACATCGGTCTTGTCGTCTCCAATGCTGGCACCGGAAATCCCGGCGAATTCTTGAAGCTTGATCGGCAGTTGCTTCAGGCGACTTTGCGGCTCAGTACGATGGCGCATCTGGACATCACCCACCATTTCGGCGCGAAACTCGCCGAGCGGAGGCGGGGCGGCTTGATCCTCGCGGGGGCAATGGGTGCGGAAAACGGCGTTCCCTGTATGGCGAATGACGGAGCCGCGAAGGCGTATGTCCACAGCCTTGGCGAGGCGCTTCACTATGAGTTCAAACCTCTAGGTGTCTACGTCACTGTACTGGCAGCCGGGTTTACGAACACAGCGGTGCTCGAAAAGTTCGGCCTCGATCCGAAGACCATGCCGATGAAACCGATGAGCGTCGAGCAGTGCGTATCTGAGGGCCTCAGCGGTCTGCTCAAAAACCGGTCCAGAATCGTTCCAGGCCGGCTGAACCGCATCTTGAACGCCCTCGTGCCCGCTTCTCTTGCGCGGAAGATGGAGGCAGACTTGCTTGGTAAAGGGCTTGCCAGCAAGTCCGCTCTTGCAAACGCAGGGGCAGAGGCCTGATCACTGACGGGCGACTGGTCGAGCCGCTCCACGATCAGCAAGCCCTATGCGACATATCGTTTACTAATCTTGCGGTTCACATCGGCGACGCCCTCCCAAGGCGTTTCTCTGACCTATCCGTGTTCGACGCGCGCCTTTATATCCGAGTACGCTGTCTCGATCAGCGCGCTTAGCTCTGCGGCGTTTATGGCCGTTCCCGGTCTCAGCTTCACATGGCGCATGAACTTGCCCGTACCTGCAACAAGTGAGCCGGATCCGTCAGCACTGCGCCGTGAAAGAACCCCACGTTTACGTGCGAAGTGAATACATTGACGTAGCCGAAGGGCGCATCTCCCAAACATGCTACCGGACAGCCGTCATGCAAACGTTCCCGGACTTCGTCCCCGCATTTTCGCATCACCTCAAACCATTGATGCGCGATGGCTCCCAATTCACCTGCATGCTCTTTCATCCACGCATCGATGGTGGGATCCCGCTCGACGGCGCCGTTGAATCGCAGCATTTCCGCTCTCATCGTCATGGCATTTTGAGAGCTACCGGTTGGTTCCAGGGTGCGACACTTTCCTCATACTCCATGGGATCGCCGAAGCCTTCCGTTTGGACGCCGAGTTGGCGTAGAGCGTCCAAGGCCATCAATCGGCGATGCGCGTTGAAGGTCATGATATGGGCGAAGACGCCGCCGAATGTGAAGGTCTCAGCCGGCTCGCACAGAGCATCTACGAACGTATCATCCCAGGCAGAGCGGTTTCGGATGTCAATGAAAATACGATGCAGTTCAGCATCGGTTTTGTCGAGCCTTTGCAGCATCGCTTGCGGGGAGCGTTGCGATTTGGGAGGGCCGTTCGTATCCATATCGACTCCGGACAACGCGGCGGTCCAAACTTCTTTAGTGAAGATAATGTTTTCTAACAGCTGCCTTAGAGTCTTATTCGACTCCCGCCAGGGCAGCAGCTCTATGACCGTGGGCAGCGGTCGATCCAATTGTTCCTCCGTCAAAGTACCCGCGAATTCCAGCAAACGCCGCGTGTGCCAGGAGTCGTTGCCTGCAAAACGATCGAATAAATCCATGTCTCTTCCTCCCTTTGTTGAGGAACCAGAACCAAAAAAGTGAATTTTGTTAGACGCCGGCAAGTGAAAGTGCGGATCACGCATGCGCCGGTAGATGCTGGGAGAAATCCGAAAAGCTTTTCGGAAAGCGCGAGTGAACGCCTCCAATGAACCGTAGTTGGCGTCCAGGGCCACCTCCGTGACCGACATTCCGGTACGCGCCAGTTGATATGCTGCTCTTTCCAACAATAACCGCCGTCGCATGGCTCCGGGAGTTTCTTCGACCACTGTTCGGAACAACCTGTGGAACTGCGTGCGGCTTTGGTACGCTTGGCGCGCCAGATCTTCCGTTTTCGCCTGAATGTCCAGCGAGTTAGCTACAATCGCAGAGAGGCGGTCTGCCGTGTCCTGATCATTCGCTTTATTCATGCATCCGGTTCCTCATCTTGAACGAATCATAGACAAAAGATGACGCCTCTCGCCTGATCGTACGTACCAATCTTTTACCTTAAAAGCCGGACCGACGCGAATGAACACCTGGATTGACACCTCGCTTGCACGATAACTCCCCACAAACGCCGCCGTGTTGACCGAACCGCCCAACTCCCGGATGGTCGACAATCCGGAAGTTGGGAACTCCGAACGAGAACGCGGCTCGGTCCTCGCTAACGGATGACTCGGCGGCGTCGCCCGTTAGATCGAGTCAAGCGATTACAAGTCATTACTTAGCTCTTGGCGCCGCCGCTTCGAGTGCTGCCACGATCTCCCGGAGTGTGTCGAGATTGTCCACCTGGCCAAGCGAACTCAGTCTCAAAGACCCGAGAACTGCCGCGAAAGCTGCTAGGCCAGCTTTGTCTCGTACAGCTTTCGCACGAACCAGTCCTCGTTCGGCTGCCTGCAGGTGTGCCAGCACTTTTTCTTTGATCGCTTGGTCTTGAATGTCTTTGGGAGTCCACACCCTCGCCACGCTTTTCAATAATCCGCGATACATTCGTTTCCCCACTAGCTGTTCCATCTGTTCAATCTCGTGGAGAAGTCTGTCCCGGTGACCGTTGGCATCGCCGTTGTGTTGGCCATTGCGGCCATTTCCGGCAACTGTTCGTTCCGATGGCTTCGGCTCGCCCACGCAACTGGGCCGCAGGCCTTCTAGCCAACCTGCGGGTGTGGCCCATCCTGCCAGTTGAGGAACTGACTTCGGCCGCTTGCGGTCATCCAGGTCAACCCAGGTTCCAGTAAAGTAATAAAGATAGCGGCCGAGGCCGAGACAAGCGCAGGCCCTTTTGAAGCTCTGAGCTTCCGCACTCGTGCATGCGTTATCATTGTCGGCCCATTCTTCTCCCGTAGCGGAATGCGAGCCCAAGCCGAAGATCGTCAGCTCACAGGTGACCAGCACCTTCGCAGCAATCTTCTGGTCCTTGCTTCGCTCGAAATTCGCGGAGGTATGAATCGTGTATTTCCGCGTCCATCCTGCCGGCGTAAACAACGCATTCAGACGGTCCGTGTACGCCCGCTGGTCGGCGTAAGGGACTGCCTGGCCGCGTGCCGGCTGCTGGTTCTTCGTGGTGTTCATCACCCGCCATTCGATTTGCGAGGGGTCAAACGGCACTTCCAGTGCCGCCACCAGTTCTTTGATCCGTTCCGCGGGAACCTGAAGGACTCCAGGTGCCAGCATCGCAGGTGGCGGGCCGGATGCGGGGGCATGGTCTTTCTGCGCATGACCGTTTGGGGCGCTCATTCGGGCTCCTCCTTGGTTGACGTCGTTTCTTCATCCAGGCGCTGGCCGTACATCCAACGTTGCGGCTTGATCTGCAAAAGCCAATCTTGTGCCGTCGGAATTCGTCCCAGATCTTCTTTGACATGCTGCTCGCCCACATAGCGGACGGGAACTTGCTTTCCGTCGCTATTCACAATGGCTACGCCAAACAGTTTCTCCGCCAGGAAAATACCCTCGGCGTGGTGGCGAAGTGCACGGTGGCGGAAGTCTGCGAGGAACGCTTTCGATTCATCGAACCAGTTGTGAATCGGGAGATAGTCCTCTACGCGTCCGCCGAACTTCCTCGCGCTGCTCTCGGCGTGCTTCAGTGGATGGGCCATAACTACACCTCGTACGTCGTGGTCGTGTAATCCTCGAATCGATCATTGCGCTCGACTGTAAGCTTTCGAGCGGCCACGTCCAGGACGACATCTCCAAACCCACCGCAATCGTTCTCATACCCGAAAGGCACAAGAGCTTCGAAGTGTTCCTGCAGATGGGAGCCGTCGTACTTCACGGGCTCGTGCTCCCCAGATGCATACCAGTCGCTGTGATAGCACTTCACTTCTTCGGTCGTTCCATCGTCGCCGTAACCATCGAAGTGGACCGCCACAAACGTGATTCCAGCTGCGGCTAGTCGGGCGCACTCGGCCAGCAGCGCGGCCTTTGCCGCGGCTTGTTGTGGTTCAAGTGGTTCACCATTGTTTTGCTGTGTCTGTTCCATCGCATGATCCTTATTTGGGGAAATGCTGAGGCTGTGCTCAGGCTTGATCTGTCCGAGGGAGATGAAGGTGAAAATCTCGACAATGAAACCCAATGAATGAACTACCTGATTCAGGGTCAGGAGGTCTATTTATGACCCGTTTTGAAAAAGTAGTTCTCGCTTTAATGCTGTTGCATGCTGCGCTGCAGGTTCTTTCGTTCTTCTGCAAGTAAGCCACTAGCGCCCGCGGAAGGTCGTCTAGAGTAGGAAGCGTATTCCTGCTTTTGACGATCGCGGGCTGCCTTTCGTAATCTTCGCCAGTATTTCGGGTCAATCCACAACGCCTGCGCACCAGGCAAAGACGAGAGTCCGACGAAGGCACCGTGATAGGGGATCGTCCCGTAGCGAAATAGGCGCGCCAGCAGGGCCAGAGCGTGATTGGCCAATGTTGGATTGACGAACGGTTCCTGCCGGTCGAGGGCTTCCGCCGCGCTACAGCTTGGGAGACCATCTCCGTCCAGTTCGCCCTGGATAACTTCTGGAAAAAGTTCCGAGACTGTCCGCAGCCGGAGCCTGTGCCGCCGGTTCCTTCGATTCAGCGGCTCTCCTAGCACAAATTGACCGCTGTCCGCATTGTTGCCCAGGTCCAGCCAGTAATCGACTTCGCTCCAATCCTCTGCGCACTTTGCGATTGCTGCGCGCGCCTTGCAAGTGTCGACACAGCCGATCACGATGTCTACGCCATCGAGCCTGCGTTTAGGATCCAACCGCTCTGGAACGCCCAGCCAATCCAGACCCCAGAAGAGATTCATGCGGTTGGCGAGAACCACAGATTTATGGAGACCAATCTCAGATTGACTGAACGGCTGGCGCACGCAGTTCGTCGCCGAGATGACATCCGGGTCGAGCAACGTAACATGGATCCCTTCCGGATGTCCGTAGGCCAGCAATGCCTGATGCAGGTACGGCAACCCGGCCGCGATCGCGCTTCCGTTGCCGCCGCAACCGACGACCAGCACGCGCACCTTGTGCTTCAGTAACCCAGGATGAATCTGGTGAGTCTCCATGGCTTCATCCTTCACCTTTTCTCTCGATGAATTCCTGAAGAGTTTGTTTGCTGTCGGCCAGAAACTTCACAGGAAAATGTTTCCGTCCAGCAAGGTTTGACCACAGACCTAAGAACCCGCCGGAATGCGTTGTCAGCCGGACTGCGCCACTGGGATGGGTGAATTCGCTGGCAAAATACGCCTTCTCCCATCCTGACAGAGAGCCGACATTCACGTCCTCTGGAACTCGCATACTGCCCAGACAAACCCGGCCGGCCGAGTCGGTGTTCCAGTAGGGGGCGTTCTTCAACCTCGTATTGGACGCCGGCCGGTGGTATTCATCGAGTGCACGCACGAACAGTTCGCGCCCGTGGATCATCAATACTAGTGCAGGGTGGGGATAGAGCTTGCCGTTCAGCTTTTTCGCTTCGGCATTACTGTCGCCGAAGAACATCAGCCGCGGTTGCGCCCGGCTCCACCAAGCGATCATCTCAGGGGTTCGTGCCAGCACATGTTCTGGTAAAACCTCCGCTGCCGTGCTGGCCCCCAAGCCTTTGGCGAGCGTCTCAAGAAAGCCCGTCGTAACGGACTGGCCCGCGCACAGGTAAGGCGCCTGATCCGGCCGAATCTTCACCTCGTGCAACGTGGCAAACGCCCTGCTGCCTTCCTGATAAAGAAGCACAGCCTGTTTCAGACTAAAGATTTGGTTGTCACCGGCCCGCAGGTGGACGTTCATAACTGCTCCTCATGGGCGATCACGCCATCGTCATTGCCCGGCATCAGGTCGATCAACCGGCTGGCAGCAGCGAGCGTGTCGCACACCACGCCCAGCGTGCGGAAACCTTGCCGCACGATAGTCGGATCGGAAAGTCTGAGGGGGATGATGAGGTTGGGTTGGGGTGTCACCTCCATTGCAGTCTGCGCTTCATCGTCAAAGCACCCCACCACCGCGTCGCCCGATGAGAATGCCGCGAGCAGACACGGCAATGCCGGATTCGAGTCCATCAACTGCTCTCCCATGTCCTCAGTAAATTCCGGCCGTTTAGCCTGTTGCGAGTTCCAACACAGTTCCACCAAACCACTGACGAGCGCCCGGACTTCCGTGTTCCGTATGCTTCGCCTCAATTTCTTCAGACCTCGAAGACTCAGAGGGCGCTCCTTCAGGCATTCTGGCGTACATCCCTCAATGTCTGGCACCTCGTACTGCTCGGGATTCTCTTCGCCCTCGTACCATTCGCGCAGCATGTCGACTCGCTCCTCGGCATCGTGGTAGTCGTAGACTCGCACCCACCGGTTGAGTGATCCGACAAAGTGCCTGAGGAATGTCGCGGGCAGACGCGGATGTACGCTCCTAAGCAGTTCCATGGTTGCGTTCAGCAGCACGAATGCCGCGCTCTCTGGATCGACGATCAGGTAAAGCGTACCCTCTTGTCCTCGTTCATCCGAGTAATCGACCAGTCTGTCGGTGAGAGTAAGATCCAGATCGAAGCGACGCTCGATTGACGCTCCGCCATGGTTGCGGATCCATCGCTGAAGGGTCAGCAACAAGTATTTGGTCGCGTCTCTTCCGCTCTTCTCCCAGTCTTCCACGGCCGCGATATCGGCCTTCACCAAGATCTCGGCCAACGCGATTACCTCTTGGTCGTCCGCCGAGAAACGCTGTTCAGTCGGAACCTTTTCCAAGATAGGCAATACAACTTCACATGGCGGAGCGATCAACTGGTCGGCGGCAGGGATTCTGCGGGAGGAGCGAGGCGCTTCCCGGCGTGCCAGCGGGAGCATTGCTCGACCGCCCTCGCCAACAGTGCTGAGGACATTTGCAGTTCCTGACATTCGAAGAACCTCCCGAGCGCCGTCTGACGGTGCGAAATTCGGTCTGCTGCTAGTCTCCGAAGCTCCCCTAGGACCGTCTCTTTGCGTTTGTCGCTGGAACAATTCCTTCGCAGGTTTCGAGCCGTCATATTCGTATCTCTCAGATCGGATCGCCGTTTCTTGGTAATGTCTCAGTTTGAAATTCGGGTTTCGACCCTAAGCGGACCTGTCGAGTCGGCGCAGTCCGTCGGGCGAGTCGCGCGATTAAGCAGGAACGTACGTCAACCTGATTACATCCCCGCCAATGCGGTCGCTGGCCACAAGGCGGAGCCGCGGCCGGGGGCCGGCGAAGAACGGCTGGCCATGACCAAGCACGATGGGATGGATGTAGAGTCGATACTCATCAACCAGACCAAGGTTGGTCAGGCTCCCTGCCAGGTTTGGTCCGGCTACGTCGATCTCCCCTTCCAACTGAGCCTTCAGCCTGCGGATCACCGCCTCGAAGTCATCCTCGATGAGTGTGGCGTTGGGTCCGACCGACTTCAACGAGCGCGACACAACCCACTTCCGCTGGCTCCGCCACACCGCCGCGAAGTCGCGGTCCCCCGCGTCCCAATCCGGAAGATCATCGTCCCAATAACGCATGATCTCGTACATGCGGCGACCGTACACCGCGCCCGTCAGGCCGCGCGCGTGCTCGATGAAGTGACGAGAGAGCGCGGGATCGGGTGGCCCGATTTCCATGTGGTCGACGTAGCCGTCCAGGGACTGGTTCAATCCATACACGAGCTTTGCCATGCTACAAAACCTCCAACCCAGGTTCTTCAGAATAGCTTAAGCCGACGTCGCACGTTGAGGGTTGGACACGATCTGCGTGTCGCATTGTCGGTGTGACCAATAACCAGAGGTCCGCTCTCCACCCAAGGCGGATATTTCAAACTGAGACACTACCCGTTTCTTGTGCAGCTTTGCATCCCGGTTCATTTGGGGTATGCTCGATGGCGAAACGCGAGACTGGTTACCGCCCACCGGCCGTCACGCCGCACCAAACGCCACGGACCAAGGTCTCGGTTTTGAGGGGGTCAGGCCGCCGTCCGGAGCCTTAATCGGTTCCGCCGAGACGGCGGCTTGTTATGTTCTCTGGTGGATCCCGCGAGCTGATGGTGGTTCTTAACGCGGTCCTGTGGCGACCTGATCTCGCGTTACGGTTTATCCCTTGGTCCCGATTGCACGAACAAAGCTGTACTGCAGATGTTCCCCTGAAGCCTCTGGCCCCGTGATTGCCGCCGTAGCCAGTTCGGGATATTGGTGACTGTAGATGGTTTTTACTTCTTCCGGCGTCATCCTCGGATCCGGGTCCGGAAGTTTCACGCCGTTATACGTAAAACTGCGAGACAGCACTTTTGCGTCGATCATGATGTAGTTTCTCCCTCTTCTTCTCCGGCCGCCTGGGTCGTTGGCTCGGCGTTCTGCTGCGCAGCGAACAGACTCGGTGTTGTATCGGCTGCGGGCGCCGTCGGCCCCGGCGACTCGTCCTTCTTCGCGATAGCCGGATCGGGCTTGGAGGCGTGCTGCGTTGTCTTCACCTTTTGACGTGCCGCTTTGGCAGCCGCGTCCATTTCCGCCTTAGCTTCGGCCAAGGTGTTGCCGAGCGCGAGGTGTGAGTCGACGTAGCTGGCAAGATGCACGCCTAATTCTGAATCCAACTCTTCGGCCGATCCAGTAAAGCTCAAGGGAGTCGTGAGAGCTTGGTCCTCGCCTTCCTTCACTTTTGCGGGAATCACATTCACCCTCACTTTTTCGTCAACTCTCGCGACTGTGATCAGCAGCGTCCGTTCTTTGAGCAATGGCATGAGTTCGACAAACATGTTCTTTTCCCTCCGTAGTTCTTGTCGGTTGAAACTTTGAAACTGACGTCCAAAGGGCGCCGGGACGGGCACCCAACCGCGGGGCTGGGGGGAGTAGGGAGCGGTGTGCGCCCGTCCCTGTCTGTGGCTCTACCAAGATGGAGAGGTTTCCACAGATCTCTTCTGTCTTAGAACGGAATGTCGTCGTCAGCTATCGCAGGGGTGGGCTGCGGGCCGCATTGTTCGCTGGACATTTCTCCGCTGGCTTTCTGCCCATTGTCCCGCGAACCGAGCAGGACAATGTCCCGGGCGACAATCTCCGTTCGATATTTCTTTTCGCCATTCTGCCGGTCTTCCCAGGTCGATGTTTGCAGCTTGCCTTCAATGTAGAGCTTCGATCCCTTGCGGACGTACTCTCCCACGATCTCCGCTAAACGCTGCCAAGCCACGACGCTGTGCCATTCTGTTCTGTCCTGCCATTGATCGTTCCTGTCTTTGAATCTCTCGTTCGTCGCGAGGCTGACTTTAGCCACAGGAACTCCACGGGCTGTGTACTTGACCTCAGGATCCTGGCCTACGTTTCCCACCAAAATTACCTTGTTCACGCTTTTCGCCATGTCATACTCCAGTTGCTTTCTTATGAACATCCACTCGTGCTGCCACATTCCATGCAGCGATAACAGGAACCGTTTCTCACCATCAACGAGCCGCAGAACTGGCATGCAGGTGCATCACCTAGCCCGACCACTTGCCCTAGTGCCTTGACCACGCCCACCTCGTGCTGCGGCGGGAGCGGCCTTGGCAACTCAAACAAAATTCCTTGTTCGCCTTTCAGAAATCGAAGTTCGAGCCAGCGGAATAAATAGTCCATGAGCGATTTTGCGTAGCCAATCTTCGGATTCCCTGACCATCCGCTTGGCTCAAACCGTGTGTGGCTGAACTTGTCGCACAGGATCTGTAACGGTACGCCGTATTGAAAAGCCAGTGATACGGCGGTCGCGAAGGAATCCATGAGCCCGGAAACTGTCGAGCCTTCCTTGGCCATTCGGATGAACAGTTCGCCTGGCAGGCCGTCCTCGAACAAACCGACCGTGACGTAGCCCTCCTGCCCACCTACCGAAAAGTGATGGGTCAAGCTGCGGCGCTCGTCTGGCAGGCGTCGCCGCACGGCTTGTGGCTCTCTTGGCTCTCCGGACCCTCTATCGCCGCCCTCGTTGCGGGAGCTCAGCGGACTCTCTCCGCTCTTGCTGACATTCGCAATTTCCTTTGCTTCTGACATAAGCAACCTCGCCAACTGGAGGGCGCCAGCTTCAGCGCTCGCATAGCGCTCGGCCTTACTTGCCGTTTTCAGTCTTCTCAAATAGCAGGGCAACGCGATCGTGATAAACGAGCTTCCAGTCGGATCGTTCTCGCAACACCGTTGCCAGCGCCGAATCAATGGGAAGCAGCGCTGCGTTTACTCGATCCCGTGCCAGGATCGCGTCCCAATCCGGACATGCATTCCACGCACGCAATCCGTCTTCCACGAATGCAGGGCCATAGAAATCCGTTCGACCGTCGTCGAAGACCAGAACAGAAGGCCAAAGGCGGTAGATTAGATACCCACCCCACTGCCAGCTTGAGTACAAGCGGATAAACGGCGCCGACTCCTTCAGAGAGAGAAAAGTCGCCGCATCAGCCGGGAAACGACTCCGGTCAAACTCAGCGTGCAAGGCTCTCACGCGGCCGGGATGGGAGAGAAGCAACGCCGCCGCGAGCACAGTCAGGCAGGGCGCGAAATGCCATTGCTTTCGACCGTGACTGTTCGTGAAAATTCGTAGTCCGGTTTCCAACTCAGCGAGACTCGCGCCGATCTTCCCCGGCCAACGCAGAGGGTGACGTGAGACCATGTATTCCAACCATTCACGCATGGCCAGACCGATGCCGGGCGCTGAGACAACTGCGAAGATCGGAATATTTCGTACCGAGAACAATGCCAAGTGTGACCAGCTCAGCAGCAGTAGCACATGAACCCACCTTCCCGCGACCAAGTGCCAGACTGCCGCCGCGATCGCAAGCACAAGCAGCGTCTCGAAATACGCCGCAGTGAACGAATGAAAGTCGGGGGATTGAAACTCACTGATACGCTGCAAATAGAACGATGCCCCTAGATATTGGGCAACGTGGACATGCAAGCGATATCCATAGGGGTTGAGGAGGCTTGTGATGGCACAGGCCACGGCTATGAATAAATACTTTCGCGTTCGAACCCATGCATTCCGTCTCGTCCCTTGGACCGGTTCTCCGGCTGCCGCTCCAATTGCATAGGTAATCAGCAAGACGATCCCGACGAAAAACCCTCCGTGCAGGTTCACCCAAAGTATCGTGAGTGGCGGCAGCACCGAGAGGAGTCCTTCGTTGTTTGCTCTTCTCTCTACCCGGCTGAGCACCCAGCAGAACAGCACGGCGAAGAGCGGAGTCACGAGGTGTGGTCGCGCGAGCCAGTGTATGGTGCTCGCCGCCATCGCGAGGCCGGTCAGCGCGATAGCGACGACCCGGTGCCCAGATTCCTCCAGTGTGTTCCTGTAGACGCAGACCGACGTGGCCCCCACGACCAGCAGGCTTACGAAAACAATTCCGGCCAAACCAGAATGTCCGTGGACTACCGCCATCAGAACGTCGGATAGCCACTCCCAAGCAAACCAAGGCTGGCCGGCCTTCGTGAATGAGAAGAGATCTGTCGCGGGGACTCGCCCGTTCTTCAAAATCCATTCCCCGGCTCGGATATGCCATCCAGTGTCGGAATCAGTGAGCAGCCAGCCGACGCCGCTCGTGCACCAGAACAGCACAAGAATTGGTGTCAAGAAAGCTAGGTCGGATAAGGATGGAATCAGAGAGATCCACGCGCCGACTGCAAGCCGAGGATCCTCAGCCATCTCTGTGTATTCCCGATGGAGGTCCATCTGAATGGTTCACTGCCGGACGAAGGTCTCAGTCTCGGAGGCACGAGGATGGCCGGCATGCGCCTCGGCAACGCTGCGCTCAGAACCAGGACTTCTTGGTGAGGGGGTCGGATTGTGTTCGACTCCCCTTCCTGCCCGACGTCGATTGAAGACATGGATTGCCAATGGCGTGCCGGTCGCAGCCGCGAGGAACGCTCCGCCAGGGTTGAGGTGAAGACCACCCCCAATCACAACGAAAAGGAACAGAAACAGGCAAACGACCAACGCGCCTTGTTTAGTTTTTGTGAGCACCGTAACCCTCCAATGCGGCGGGGATTTAGATTGTTTCCAGTTGCTCTTGTCGTCTATCACCTACTGGCTAAAGTCTCCGTTGTGTCAGCGTGGATAGCGCTCTGCTGTGTCGCCTCATTTAGCTTCGTCTGACCGACAGGACGGGGCTTTCGCAAATAGTGCGTGTGAGTACAGCCGTTGCAATTGACAGCTTTTGTCGTGGCGCGAACGAGCGCCGTGAACTTTTCAGGAATCGCGATCACCTCACCGGCCAGCGAATAGAATGTGGGCACCACGTTGCCGGATTGGGCCTTATCTTTCCCGCTCAGGTCCAGTTCCACACGCCCATGAATACCCCGGAAAAGAATCCCGGTCTCCAGCTGCGGCCTCTGTCCGTCCGTCACCGAATTCAGCGAGTGCCGCGTGATCAGGAGTTCGTACGTTCGGCCCTTCCGAAGCATGTCCGCCCGCAGGATGGCAGTAGATATGACGACTGCGTGCAGCCCATTCACTCCGATGGCCTCGACCGGATGAAGATACTCGAGCGGCTGGCCGTCTTCAGCTGCAAAAGTCACATACCGACCTGCATCGCCTGCCGAGCCCCCCGACTCCAGGCCACGTATTACATAGCGTCGCGCAAGTTGCTGGTGTTCCACGCTGACTAGAGAGTGAGCATAGATGCCGCGATCTCTCAGAGTCCTGACTGCGCGCCTCGCCAGGGGCAGTCCCACCGTGCCCGTAAACTTCTCTTTAGCCATGACGGTCGTCCCCTCCTTTATTTATGCAATCCTCCGGACAGGGATCGGCTCCCCAACCGCTGCCCGAATCATTTCTTTGGTGCAGCCCGCCCAGCACAGATAGGACCGGGGATCTGCCACCAAAATTGCGAGGTTGTCGCCGCCACGGTCGCGCCCTGCCTTCTCACACGACGGGCATCGAGTGACGTGGTTCTTTCCCAGGATTCTGGTCTTGCCCACGTGGTCGAGAATGCAAAACCTCGTCCGATTTCCCCTAGGTTTGTCGCTTAGTGCGGCTGCTTCGTGTCGAGGCTTCACGATATTGGCCGGCAGTTCTTTGCCGGCGGTAAACCGGTCGAGTTCATCTTCAGTGACCCTGCGGAGCCGGGCGAGGAATTGCATCTGCGCTTCCAGCGTGTAGTCGGCGCCGTAAAACCAGAAACGTCGCTTGGCGCCGCGGTGAATTCCCAATGGGCCACGGATGGCATTGCCGAATGCTCCTGCCGCGATCACATCGTGTTTGGGGAAAATCTCGATTCCTTCGACCAAACCTGAGCCCTTCACCGGAACGCCCAGCCGCGAGGCCAGGTCATGGATATAGAGCCGGCATTTTCTCGCAAGCAGCGGTACTGCCAGGAATATCCAAAGGTGTCCACCTCGGTTGCTCATCTCCAGGGCGGAATTCACGTGGTCGCCGCTTAGGTGATATTGAAGCTTGATCAGGTCTTCCATTGCGTTCCTGTAATCGGCATCGATTGCGACCCACTTGCACCGTTGGTTGGATGGGTTAATGGCATACAGGCCAATCGTGATCTTTCCCTCCATGTGATCGGAGATGGTTTTCTCGTTCAGGTGGAGGGGGGCCCCCGAGCCGCGTTCCGTAGGGCGGTAATAATAATGACGGCCTCTCTGCGGATGAGGCCGGAAGGACTGGACCGTGTAGGCGCGGCGATTGACGAACAGATTGACATACTCTTTCACTAAAGCGTGCGTTGCTGCCATTCCTCGCTCCACGATCCACCTCCTTTCCGGTACCTTCCGTTTGGGTGCTGTGTGCTAGATAATTCGGGATTGAATTTCTGTCAAACGGCCGTCGCAAGCCCCTCATCTGCAAGCTCCGCCCGCCATCTCGGCCGGTTTGTGCGGTTCCAATAGCCAGCCTGCTCCGGCCCTCAATAGACCGGGACGTTCTACAAGACTGAGGAAGTCGTACTCGTGCATGAGGAGGTCAAAATCACCCACGCTGTACCCGCCGTACTGCTGGTCCTCAAAGTCGACCCAAAACCAAGTGCCGGTCTTCCGATCCAAGACATAAATGGCGCCGGATTGTGAGTCGCCAGCGATGGTTAAGAGCAGCAGGACCGCCGTCGGGAACTCCAGCCATCGGGCAGCTTGCGCACCCTCGGTAGCTTCGATCAGGCCACTCACGGCCTCTTCTACCGAACATGTAGGGATGACATTGAGAATTGGTTCCGCTTTCATGTGACCGAACATAACTGGGCTTCCTTTCTGGAGCGGTTTCCGCTCCGTTGCTTAGACCAAGGCGCGTACGGCTCGCCTTCACGGGCTCATTACTCAACTTTGTCTGACATCGGTGGCATGTGGGAAAAACTAGAGGATTGGATCTTGACAGAGGCGGAAAAGAAGTCTTATGAAACCCGAATCCTCAATAACGAGAGAGCGTGCCCTCAGATCGTTCGCGGGACGCCAGCACCAGAGTCAGCGCTCATCAACCGACGAGGCACTGTGACTTTCCCAGAACTGAACTTCTAGCGGCATGACCGGCTTCGCACGTGGCTTAAGGTGGTTTTGTCAGAGCAGATTACTTCAGAGTAGCTCGTCATCCAGGAGTTTGTGCGATCGATTCACACAAGCAGACGTCCCGGTACTGATCTCCTCGATGAGTGGATTGGCGATAGTGCGCTCATCAAGGACGCCCAACGAGTAAACTGGCAGGGGCACTTGTCTGCGCAGCCGGTTTTACGGTAACTTGCCGGTGAGCGCTACGCGAACCGCAGGTGGGGTGTGAGCTTAACGATCCGGCATTTGCGCTGGTTGTCTATCTTCAACTGATCGGGGGGAGCCGGGCGGGGAGTGCACCCATTTGCGCTGCCGGCCCTAACGGGTGCGCCCTGATACCCGCATGACCGCTACAACGAGGGACCGCCGGTGAACGCCTTGTTAGTTTGAGCTGACAAAACCGCAGGGAACGCAGTTACTTGTCGGGTGCGCCCAGCCGCCGCGAAGACCGATATTGTGTCGGCGACATTCCGAAGGAAGCTTTGAACAATCGGCTGAAATGGGCGGAATCATTGAAACCCCACCTATAGGCGATCTCGGTTATGGAGGCCCCGGTATCCGCTCCGTCCAATTCGGCTCGGCAACGCAGGAGACGTCGTCTTCGCACCCACCCTGATACGGTCTCGCCCTGTTCGTTGAACAGCGTATAGAGATATCGAATCGAGATCCCATTAGCGTCGGCAATCCTCGTCGGCGATAGATTGACGTCATTAAGTCGGGCTTCGATATCGTTGCTGATGCGCGCAAATAAATGATCGCGCGGCGCTATTGTTGACGATCGCCGCTGTGCCCGAAATGCGGCTCCCAGCAGTTCCAGTGTCACGTCGATGGCGTCAAAGGGCGTGTTGTCGTTCCGCGTCATCACGCTATCGGTCAATGTCGACAAGTAGGAACCAAGAAGCGTGGCCAGGTGGCTGCCGCCAGGTAAGCGCAAGCCCTCGTAGGTCTCGGCGTTGTACAACACGCTTTCAAACCGCGCGATCGGGACGATCATGCACAGCTTGTCGAATTTTTCGGGCATCTCAAATGAAACAGGGCGCCCACTGTGCCAGACGCAGATTTCCCCGGGGCCGACGATCACGCGGTCGTCGCCTCTCCTAACCAGGGTCGAGCCCAATCTTTGATAGAGGATTCCAAGGTACGTGTCGCTGTCCCCCGATATCTCCGCGCGCCCGCGTGCCGCTCCAAACGGATTGCCGGATAGCTCGACGAGGCGGATGTCGCCCAGGCGATGTGACACAACGTGCGTGAGAAGAGGAGGCGCCTCGCGCGTTTCAGAAACGGTCCAGCGAACCAGATCGGACGTCAAGGCGTGATGGAGAGACTCCCGATCAACGTATGTCCGCCGCGTCGCGACCGCTAGGCTTGCCATAGCAGATACATCCTTCGAGCCGCTTTTTGCAGCTCCGGCGAATAGGTCACGGTATAGCCGAAAGCCAGCTTTGACAACCTCGCCACTAGGCATTCGATGCAGCCAAATCCAAGAAAGATTGCACGGCCGTACATGCGACTCCCGTCCAGTAATTCTAATCTAGGCTCATGACAATGGCTCGACTCGACAAAACTGCCACCATCGAAGACTTGGCGCAGGTTGCAAAACGCCGCATTCCAAAGATCACGTTAGGGTATTTCGAAATCGGCACTGGCGTGTTGGAGCAGCCTCTGGTGTTCGACGGGAGCGTAATCACGAGCCCCTTTATTTACGACATCCCGCAGTTTGGCAATGCGATTGTCGCTCAACTTATCTGAATGCCAAACCAAAAGGAGATACCAATGGTCGAACTCATCGTTCTCTACAAGACACCCAACGATCCTAAGCATTTCGAGAAGTATTACCGCGAAGTCCATGCGCCGCTGAGTGGAAAAGTGCACGCAATTAACGGAATCGGAGACTATAAGTATGGGCGTGTCCATGGGTTGGACGGCGGGGCCGGCGAATTCTTCTGGTACTGGTCCGGCACATGGGAGAGCCGTCAGGCGTGTCTCGATGCCTTAGCGTCGCCGGAAGGCCGGGCGGGCGCTGCTGACCAGGCAAACTATTATCACGAGGACCCAGTCTTCATGTTCTTTGACAAGTAAGCCTACTTCGAAGCCATCACAACCATCACTCCAGTCCACTTTGGAAAAGTGGACTGGAGTGGATGCCTTAGCCAGGAGGAGATATTTATGTCCGCTTATTTGATTGCATTTGCCAAGGTAAACAATGCCAAACGCATTCCCGAGTATTCGTCGGCCGCTGGACCGACCTTAGGAGCGTCCGGGGGAAGCGTTGTCACCCGCGGCAAGGTCCGATCGCTAGTTGGCGGGTTCCGCGCTGATTCCTGCTTGATCGTGAAATTCAAAGACGCTGCGGCGATTGAAGCTTGGCACGGTTCTCCCGGGTACCAGGCGCTGATTCCGCTTCGAGATGAGGTGATGGACTCGAATTTTCTGGTACTGGAAGAGCCTGCTTGAAGGGTACGAAAGATGCTGCGGCGGCGTTACCCCGCCCTGTCCATCCAGAGCCCCAGACCAGCGATCCGCCTTCCTGAACTCAGCGTGCGTTGACATAGTCACCAGCCGCTCTCTGAAAGACCATCGAACACCATCGGCCCGGGCGCAGTGCAGCCCGGGAAAGGAGCTACTTAGATGAATGAGATTTTCTGGCCCGAGGATTACATCCCTGGCTTCACTGACAACTTCGCATCAAACGAAGCTATCGTTGCAGGACTGAGCGGCAGCGATGTTTGGCCATTCCTCAGCAAGGCCCCGCTCTGGCCGACCTACTATTCGAACTCAGCGAACATCCGTTTCTACGACGGCAAGGGGCCCGAGTTGGAAGACGGTGTGCGTTTCTACTTCGAGACCTTTGGATTTCCGATAGAAGCGCAGGTTTTGGAGTATCTCCCACCGGCTGAAGGTAAACCGGGTCGCCTTGGCTGGCGTGGCTGGGGCGGCGAAGGCGACACACGGATCGACGTCTACCACTCCTGGCTGATCGAAGATCTCCCGGGTGGGCGGGTTCGCATCCTCACGCAGGAATCCCAGAAGGGCAAGCCGGCCCAGGAACTGGCCAAGACGAAGCCCAACGTGATGATCAACGGCCATCAGGACTGGCTAGACGGTCTGGTCGCCGCGGCACGCAAAGGGAGGTCGTAATGAAAGCTGCAGTCCTTCGTGCGCCTGGCGGGTTGGATCGGATCGAGGTCCACGACATCCCGGACCCTGGTCAGCCCGGGCCCGGTCAGATCCGGATCGCACTCCACGCGACCTCGCTCAACTATCACGACCTGTTGGTCGCCAATGGCGGTCTCCCGACCGCTGACCGTCGGGTATTGATGTCCGACGGCGCCGGTGTGGTCGAAGCCGTGGGCGAGGGCGTGGCGGAGTTCCGGCCAGGTGACCATGTCGTTTCCTGCTTCTTCCCTCAATGGCAGGATGGGCTGCCCAAGGGACCGGTGGGCGACCTCGCCGGCACGCCAGGCGATGGCATCGACGGCTTCGCCGCCCACTTTTCAGTACGGGCGGCGACGGCTTTCACCCACGCGCCGCGCGGTTGGAGCCACGCCGAGGCCGCAACCATTACCACCGCTGGTGTCACCGCCTGGCGGGCGCTGGTCGGCGACGGGCAAATCAAAACCGGCGACACCGTCTTGGTGCTGGGCACCGGCGGTGTTTCAATCGCCGCGCTGCAGATCGCGAAGATGATGGGTGCGGCGGTTATCGCCACGTCGTCGTCTGACGAGAAGTTGGAACGTGTCCGCACCTTCGGTGCCGACCATGTGATCAATTATCGCCAAGTCCCGGACTGGGGGAAGCGGGTGCGAGACCTCACAGGAGGCGGCGTAGACCATGTCGTTGAGGTAGGCGGCCCCGGCACGCTTGCGCAATCCATCGAAGCGGTACGCGTAGGGGGCCAAATCTCGTTAGTTGGCGTGCTGACCGGCCTGCAGGGTGAAGTGTCGACCGTCGCTCTGCTGGCCAAGCAGGCGCGCTTGCAAGGACTCATGGTTGGCAGCAGGCGTCAGCAGCAGGATTATGTCGCTGCGCTCGAACAGTCGGGGGTACGTCCCGTCCTGGACAGCACCTTCTCCCTCAATCGGTTGGCCGAGGCCTTCAGCCACCAGGCCAGCGGCGTCCATTTTGGCAAGGTCGTCGTCGAATGGTGAAGCCGGAAATTCCCGCAAAGAAGCACTACGTGATGTGCGACACGTGGAGGAAGGAGTAGATATGAGCAAAGTTGGATTTCTCGGTCTCGGAGCTATGGGCTCGCGTATGGCCGCCAACATTTTAAAGGCAGGACACACGGTCACCGTGTGGAACAGAAGTCCGGAGGCAGCGGAGGCGCTCGTCGCCTCCGGGGCCAGGAGAGCCTCGTCTCCGAAGGAGGCGGCTGAGGACGGCGACTTTGTTTTCGCGATGGTACGCGATGATAAGGCGTCGCAAAATGTATGGCTTGATGCAACGAACGGGGCCCTCGCGGGCATGCACTCTGGAGCCGTCGCAATTGAGAGTTCAACTCTGACCCCTGAATGGATCCGCGAACTGAGCCAACACTTCAGTGCGAAGGGGATCTCACTGCTCGATGCGCCAGTATCCGGCAGCCGTCCGCAGGCGGAGACCGCTCAACTGGTTTACCTCATCGGGGGGGATGCCAAGGCGCTGTCGGCCGCCGAGCCTCTGTTGAAGCTTCTCGGTTCCAGCATCCAGCATGTTGGCCCTATCGGGGCCGGTTCCCTTGCAAAGCTCACGACGAACACGCTGCTTGGGGTCCAGGTCGACACGGTCGCCGAGCTAATCGGGATGCTTCAGCGGCAAGGTGTCGATCCCAAGAAGATCCTTGATGCGGTTGCGTCCACGTCGGTCTGGAGTGCGGTTGCCGGACGTATCGCGGCCTCCATGTTGAGCGGCACGTTCGCTCCGCAATTTACAATCGAACTCCTCGAAAAGGATTTTAGCTATACGGTTCATACCGCGGGAGGAGAGGAGAACGCGCCGGCCATCACTGCGATCCGAAATATCTTTCGCAAAGCCATCAGCGAGAGTCTGGGCGAGCTGAACATGACTGCTGTCGTGAAACTGTTCGAGGGGCACAAAGACTGAACTGCCGATGCCGTTTGGCAAATCGAAGAAGGAACTCCGAACGCTGGACGCAATGGAACACTCGATCAGCAACATCTGACCCATTGCACACTGACTGCCACAATCAAGGATGAATCGATGAAGCGGGGTTTGGAAACGTCCCACCTGAAGGTTTGATTGAATGGACTCTAAGTTTTCCGCCCATGGATTGAATTCCGATCCCAGAATCCGAATCGCAAATAACTGCGGCTCAGGTCTCGAACAGTATCGAATCGCCAACTCGCACGTCGACAAATGAGGTCAAGGCAAGTAGCCGAATAGTCAGCTTTACGGACAAGTGACCCATCGCTCAACTGTTGACTTCAGGCCAATGCGCTCAGCGACCAACGCTTACCGAACTCAACATTAGTCCTGTGAAACGGGCTTATTGCCATAAACTTCAGAATCGTCGGCAATGGGGAAGTTAACTCCGAGGGGGTCACAAACGCGGCGTGGGGTCTAGTCGCTCCATTAGGAAGATATAGTCAGCAGTTAGGTCATTATTTCTAAAGGGATTCGGCATTTTGCGACACCGCAAAAACACGCCAATGACACCGCAATCACACTGCAGTGTTCTCCCAGAGAGTGCCGGTCGTTTGCACAGCCCGCCCGTGAGTCAGGACAGAAGCGAGCGTCATGGAGACGGGGGATCCGTTCCTTCTCACTGGCAGTGCTAACGTTAGCTGAAGAAAATCCTTGAGCAGCCCAAAGTGAACGGCTCGCCTACACTCTGACAGCTTGTCGGCAACGAACCACAGGAGATCGTAGTTCGGAATCAAGTACAGAAAGTGCGTGATTGAGGTTTCCTGTTCAATCCGCTGCCGGACAATCAAGTACTGGCGTGCTGCTTTGGGTGTGCGCTCATACTCCAGTGCGAACCTACAGTCTTGTCCGGCGAGACGGACCGCCACAACCGCGTCGTAATACTTCCAGTACCCAGCTGCGGTCAGGTCATTTCGAGACCGGATTTCCGTCTCTGGTGTCCAGTAAACCAGGGTGCCAGTACGCTTCAGTGCCAGATGAATTTCGTTCAATTCCAGGGAGTGGTGAAGATGGCATTGTCCGTTGCCAGACTTGAGGTGGTCTGCCGAGCGCGAGTAGCATTCCCCATTGCCGGCCAACTCTGATGCTCCCGCTTCCGATAGTGAGTAGACAGCTTCGCGGTTGACGAAAGGCAGTTCGTGGCGGATGAGCAGACCATGCTTCACCAGCCGGAGCACGCGGTTGCTGAAGGCATTGCGCGATGACGCGCAATAATCCAGTCTCATGAACTCCAGTAATTGGCCGTGCGTAACGAAGCCCGAACGCAGCACCTCGCGCAGGATGGGGTAGTCGCGTGTTGTGCTGAGCGCAATTGACCCTTTCCAATACCGCATGGTCTGACTCCATCAGTCTCCGTTGTTGAGGACAAGTCGCACGGTCCAGGGCCGCCGCTCTGAAGGTTCGAGCACGAATCGACCGAACTGACCCACAATCCAGCTGTATGCGGGCATCAACAGCATGGCTTCTTGCCGTTGCGCACATTCACTGAAGGAGAGAAGCCATGTGTCTGGCGATCTCCATCCAGCCGTTCCCACCTCCAATACCCCCGTCAGTTCCGGACGCACGACCACAAAGAAGCGGTCGGGGCGCCTACCCGCGTTGAGCAGTCGCTTGAACAGCAGCTTGTTGCATCCCATCCACACAGACGGTTCTGCGCATTCGAAGACACGATCGATCATTTTCGAAAGATGGTTAGGATCGAAACCGCCGACCGCATCGAACCGTGCATAACCACAAATCTGGGGTCGCTGGCGGACGTTGCTATTCATCACAACGCCCGTAGTGTTGTAATACACAGGTTGAGCAAAGTGGCCGCTGTCGTGCGTCTGCTTTCCCAGCCTATGTCGCCACACACTGCCGAAGCCTGTAACCGCTACCAACATACGTCTACGCGCCCTTCAGTCTTCGGTTGTTGTTCCGCTCCGCGTACAACTGCTCTTGCAGATTGTTGATGTGCGTCACCAACTTCGGATCCGCACCCCGCAAATCAGAGGGCCGCTTGGCATCACCGGCTGCGCCGGACTTGTTCGTGAGAGTCTCGAGCCGAATGGACATCTCGGCGAGGATCTCCGCCTTCTTTCGCAATTCTTCCCGTGCGCGGTCCCTCTCCCTGGTCGCCGTGTCTCGCTCGCCGGTCACACAAATCAACTCGCCTCGTAACTGTTCGACCTCAGAGCCCGTAGCAGAGGCGGCCTCACCATGTTCCGCCGCCTCAATTGCACGATTACAGCGTTCAATGTGGGTGTTGTACTTTTCGATTGCTTCCTGAGCGATCCGCCGCGAATAGGCATCCTGGTTGTAGATGTCGGCCATCATCTCCGCCGTGATCCACATCGCTCGCCGATGATCGATCCGCAGCTTGGCGCAGACCACTGCCATTGATAGCAACACCAGGGTGGTGCACAGGCTGTACAAGAAGTACGGGTTCTTGATTCGAGCTTCAATGAATGCCTGGCGCTCTCGTTCGATCCACCGACCGTAGTCAACATCGTCCGGATTGAACTGCCTCAACACGAACTCGTACCAGGTTTCCTGATGTTGATATGGAGCGGGAGCAGACGGGGCGGCAGACTGTTGAGGCTGTGATGACCGCGTTTGAGATTGTGCCGTACCGGGGAGACCAACTGTGCTTCCAATTGCCAGTCCTAGTATCAGAGTACGGAGTGTTGTCAGCCTCCAGTTCACAACCACCCTCCAGCCCGGCGACGACGACCAACCGCAGCGAGTTCCGGCGTCTTGAATCTAAGGTTCGCACCAACAGAATCACGTGACTGCCTCAGAGTCGGGTAGATCTGCGGTGTGAACCGTGGCACCCTGACATGTTCCGGCGCTCGCACATGCAACAGTCCATGCAGCGTGCCGCGTGCATCGTCTGTCATCAGAATCTCCATTTGGGCCTTAGGAAGGTTCTTAATGTGCTCATCGAGCGCTCGGGTCTCCTTGTCCTCGTGCTCGACCGCACCTTCTGTTTGCGTGTATGTCTCGAAGCCAAAGAGTCTCCAACGATGCATCGACACGCTGCGCCGGGCGACGCGGTGCTCTGCCGAGGCGCGCAGGAAATAGCGTGTGGTCTCTTCATCCCGGGTCCGCAGGATCATCGTCGTGTTGGGCGCAGATGAGACATCCTCCTTGAATCCCTTGTCGACTTGCATGAGCTGCGGCAAGGCCTGCATGGAGAACAGGAAGGCCGTATTCGTTCCGCGCGCGGTCTGCAAGATTTGAGCAAAGTTGCGATAGCCGAATGGCGCGAACTCATCCAGCACGATACTGAGCATCGGCCGGTTCTTGCGCCGCCGGTGCTGCTCGCTTTCGTACCTTTTGCCGATGACCAGCTGCAGGTTTTGCAGCAGCATCTTCCCCAGTGACCGCATGGGCTCAGGGTTCTTGTTGATGTTCAGAGAAACGACCAGGATCAGTTCTTGGTCAATCACATCGTCGAGCGACAGCAGTTGCTCGTAGGGGCCGGTCAGAACACTGAGCTGGTCGTCGAGAAAGGTCATGCATTCGTTGAGCAATCCCTGGATCTTCTGCACGCGTTCCCGGTCCCCGAGCGACGTGTAGAGGTTCCTGACCGACATCTCGAAATTCAGCCGGCGCTGTGTGGGAAGCGACGAGTCCTGGGCAATGCGCTTGCGCGCCCTCTCGACCTGCTCCTTCATGACCCGTTCGTCCATCGCCATGACCAGTACGTCGTAGAAGTTGAACTTCAGGCCGGTGTAGAACAGCACCCGCACGATGTCCGCCAGGTAGTTCAACTGGTGCTTGGCGAAGAACTCCTTACGCAAATTGAATGACCCAAAGATCATGCTGACTATCGGCATGTACTCGTCGTCGGCGCACTGGAACGGGTTGTAGCGAACGGAGAGATCCGGGCGTGCGGGGTTCAGCAATCTCAACTGATGCAGTCGACCCGCCCGGTGCACGTGCGGCAGCAGGTCATGGAAGAACTCCAGGTCGCCCTTACCGTCGAAGATCACCATCGGCAGTCGATGCGGCTCATCTGGGGGGCCAATAACGCGTGCGAGATCCTGCGAGATAATGTTCCGCAACAGCGTTGTCTTGCCAGTGCCGGTCATGCCCAGCACGATCGCTTGCATGACGCGCACGCGGTCAGGCCAGGACCAGGGCTGACCGTGAATGTCATAACCCAGAACCACCGCATTCTGTTGCCAGGCTTCTTTGACGATTCGGTCGTCACGTCTCCGGGATATGACAACGGGAGGATGGGGCCATTGCTTTTCGCGCCGGGAACGTCGCGTAACCCACAGAATCGCCCCTCCGACGACAGCTAGGGCGATAATAATAAGGTAGGTGGCAAGTTCGGCCAGTTGGCGGCTCGTGAGGTAGTACCGCTCGCGCGCGACGTACCAAAGAAACCAGCACGCCGACATGAGGACTAGGGCTACTACGATCTCAGCGCTTTCGAGCAGAGGGGGATGATGGTGGCGGTCGGCATAGGAATCCCGCATCATAACGCAGCCGCCGCCCGCCCCAGGAAGAGCGTGAGTCCTTGCATCGCGACCAGGGCCATTGCCCAGCGCCACAAACGCAGGAAGGCTCGCCGGTTCTGCAGGAACTCGTTGTCGGTCCAGCGCCTTGGCGGAACGAACATGGCAGTCACACGGTAGATGAGCACGAGCAACGCTCCCAGCAACCAGCCCTGCGGCAGGGCGAGGCCGGTCCATTCACCCACGAAGTTGAGTGAACCCTCAGTTGTGGCATACGGGCGTGGGTGTTCGCACATCCAGTACACACATGCGCCTTCCAGTGTGACGGCTAGCATCATGGCAAAGAAAAGAACGAAAGCTTCAAGTCTGCGCAGCACGGTTGTATTTCCTACGCGCTAGTTCCAAAAGTTGAAATAGACAACGGATCCGACAGCCGCCAACGAGACGATCAAGGACAGCACGAACCATCGTTGTGGTCTCCGAGCCGAATTCGGATCGAAAGGGCTTAGCGTCTCCAGCAGGTGATCCGCTACGGTCCTGCGAAACCCGATGTCGGGCCGTTTCTGGAGGTCATGCCGGAGCATCACGTAAACCTCTCTGACTGTAATCTGCTCAGCCATGGTCTGGTCTAACGCACCAGGAAAGCTGCGATCCGCTCCCGGTCGTCGTCCGCAAATTGAAAACGCAAGACCGTTGGCTCCGTGCTCGCGGGTAAGTGCACGGCCACGACACCCACGGATTCCTGTCCCGGTGCAAGATGAGAGGACTGCACCTGGCCTTCGAGAACTGGGACTGGAGTCTCTTGCTTGATCGTCAATCGTGCTGCTTCCTGGTCCCCCAATTGCGAATCCACAAGGCTGAAGAGGGATTGCGGGTAGCGCGCTCCAGGCAACAAGTACACCTTGGGGGTGGTAACGTCGTAGTCGCGGGTGCCCCGGTTGCGAACTGCGTACCGGACCAACACCCGCCCGTCCCCCTCATAGAGATCGCGAATGACAACTACGACTGGTTTCTTGGTCGGCTTGGCTGACTCCAGCCTCACAGGTTTTCCTGCCAGCAACACCTCTGAGGGTGAGGGTTGTGCCGGCGCAACGCTGGCGGGTTTTGGAGTAGTAACTGGGACGAACATCTGATCGACCGCGAAGTCCATTGAGACCACCGCACCGGCTGGCTCCAACTCATAGTTCAGGCGTTGCGATGTCGTCCAGATGAATAGATTTGTGGAGACGTCGGGCTCGGTTGGTTGAACAAAGACCTTGTTCTCTCTCCAATCAACTTTGAAGGATTGACTGCCCGTCGCGACTTGAATGATGGGCTCGCGGAGTTCGATCACAGTCAGGTGATTGAGAGCGGTCTTGAGGTGCACGATTTGACTGCCGTCATTGGTTTCACGCTCAATCTTTTGTCCGAATACCGGTATCGTTGCTGTGACCAGCGCCGTAATAATAAGGATGCTCCAGAGGCGTTTCATAAGGTTGCTCCTCTTGCGGTTGTGGCCCAGGAGGTTTCGAGGTAACCTCCTGGACCGTTGTGTTAGTTGGGTGATCCCGGCAGCGCGACTCTCCCTTTTGGGACTTCGGGTCGCCGCTGGGTTCCGGGAAATGTGACCATCCCGTCCTGTACTTCGCTCCTTCCAGCCTCGATTGGAAACGGACGAACTCGCTCAGCAACAATGGGCGAGCCCTGCGCGTCCCGCTCACGAAAGACCTCACCTTTCCTGGTCACTTGGGCCAGAAAGATCAGGCGTTCATGCACTTGACCATCGCCGTTGACGAAGTGGCTAACCAGGAAGATTCGCCCCTCACGGTCGATTTCCACTTCTCCGTCGCGGAGACTGGGAATCTCCACGCTGATGGGACGGCCTCCAGTTCGTGCGGCTATTTGGTCTACGACCTCTTGCGGGAACGCGTAGAACACAATCGACCCTGTTCCGGGCACAAACTCGTGTTCCGGGTCTGGCCGTCTGTCTCGACACACGATTGCGTGCAAGGCAGACAGATAGGCCAACCGCGTTCCATTCTTGCCTTGGGCCCAGACTCGCACTTGGTCAATCAGGGCCCTCAGCTCTTCTTTTGAGCGTTGCTCAAAAGACGAGTAGGCGGCAGAAGCCTGGTTGCGCCGGAACAACAGTTCTTTCCGCGCCTCGGCATCATCCTTCTTTGCCTCGACCGCGGCATTCGCTTTTTCCAGTTCGTTCCAGAGTTCCCTCCGCCGACTCAGGATCTGAGTCACCATGTTGGCGTAATACTTGTTGATGGTGGAGCACTCCGCGAAGATTTCCGGAGTGAACCCTCCACCTCCGATGAGCCCGCGGAAGTCGCTGAGAGGTGCTACCGCGGCGTCTGAGAAGTACCGGCCCAGCTCTTTGCGCAGAAAGTTGTACAGCTTTCCGATCTTGTCGCGTTCGGTGACGGGCAGATGCTCGTCCATGTCCGCGATGCGCTGCTTCTGCTTGAGCTTCAGCCAGGGCGCCTTGCTAACTTCATTTCGGACGTTGCGAATGACGTCCTGGTCGGGCTGGGTGCCATGCTTCAACTGGTCAAGCGCGTTCTGAAGTTGGTCCACCAGTTGCCGCGCCAAATCGTCCCTTCCGTTTGCCAGGCATGATGTCTTCAGATCGGTAATAGAGCCGATCTGATTCCCTCGCGCCTGCATCGCAACCTGTGGGAGGTTCCACCAGGGACTCGGCGGCTTCGGAGCTTTGTTCTTTTGGGCCGAGTGCTGTTCCTGGTACATGATCCGGTCTCGGACAAATCGCGGAAACTTGTCTCCTTCCACCACGCATACTTGGTCGAAGTCGAAGTCGCCGCCATTGCGTGCAGCCGCTTCTGAATGCAAGGTCAACGTGCCTTTCAGTCGGAGTTGCTGATCCACCACCGCCGCGGCTTGCTGGTCTGACATATGGCAGCCGCGCTTTTCGAGATCCGCAGATAACAGACTGAGGACCTCGTCGACAGAGAGGTTCTCGAAGGGCAGCAGATCCTCCTTCATGCGGATTGGATAGCGAACGATCAGACCGTGGCGGGATGGAACAGAAGCAATGCCACGGTCATTCGGAATCCAGTCCGAACTACAGAACACCTGTCCGCGGTCGAGGACCAGGTAGCCATCGTCTGCCAGCGCGAAACCGGGAAGACGAAAGCCGCCGCTGGTGCAGAGGCGGTACGCCCATCGCGCCAGTACTCTCTGCAGGTGATGATTCACGAACGGATGCTTGAGCATGTAACCGGTACCATCGGCAACAAGTGCACCATCGGCGACGGTGTATTCGCTGCTGGTGTATTCGGGATCAGTGTCTTCGCCGACATCGAGCACACTTTGAGCTTCCTGTGTGCCGAGCAGCTCGAATAGTTCCGTGAAGTTGTTTTCCTCCCAGGCCTTCCGCAGCCTCTCGATCTGCCTGAGAGCGTTCGGCTTGATCTCAAGCTCAATGGAGTCGTCGGGTGCGTGTTCGACCAATGTGTAGCTCGATTGGAATTCGAGATCACGGGAGACGTCACGAATACCGACCAAAACGGATCCGCGAAAAGCGTGAGCCTGCCGATCTCCGAGGATTGACCTGATCGTCCGTAACACTCCTCCCTGGTACCTGGGTTTGACTGACGATTTCGGCAGGATGACGTCGGCCTCGAGTTTCTCGGCGAGTTCATCTGCCATGATCTTGAAGGACCCTTTCGCCTGCGCTTTGTCGAACGCTAAGCGAAACTGGTAGAAGCGATGGCCACGAAGAACCTTGTGGTCGATTTTCGAACCTGCGCGCTCTTCGAGTGTCGCTTGTTCTTCTCGGTTCAGTTGGCAATCCCCATGCTCACCAGGACAATGTTTCCGGTTCGCCAAGAGCTTCTGCATCTCCTGAGCGACAAGGTCTTCCCGGTGCCTTGCCTGGAGCCTCTTGAAGAGGGAATGCGAGATCCATCCCCGGCAGTCGTTGGTGCCAAGCTGACGATCCTCCACGACCAGCAATCGGCAGTCCGGCACTTCGATCATCACCTTGCACGAGGACACCAGAATCCCGAAGTAGGTCATGGCCGCCTGCGGCGAGAAGCGAAACCTCTCCGCCAGCCGTTTCTCGTACTTTGTCTCGACTGCGTAGAACTTTCCTTTCTTCGCGCTGCCGCTGGCTCCAACCAGACTGTAACGAATCCCATCGAATTCGACTCGGGTGAGAGCCTGCTCCACGATCGCTTGCTCACAGGCGTCCAGGGGTTCCGTTGGCACGTCAACTGTAGCCACGCGGATACCTGGATAGAATCCCTGCAGGAGAGTGTTCGTGAGCTGCTCTTCTCGGGCTAGTTTCATGGTTTTCTTCGACAAATGACCGTCGCGATCAAGTTCGAGCGCGAAGATCGCCATCGTGCTGTACTCCATAACGTTTGGCATCTCTAATCTCCTTATCTGTCGGGCAAGAAGACAGGAGAAGGAGCGGTTCGCGCTCATCTCCTCGCTGCCTATTGCCGAAATCAGTGGAAAAGGTTTCGGCCAAGCAGCGAAGCGCCAGGCCTGCACGAGTTGTTTGTTGTTAGACCATAGTTCCCTCTAGGGATCGTGAGGTTCCGACTGTTCGCGGACGACGGCGATTGTTGAAAGCTTGTTTCAGCTCGCTACAAAGCCGCCGAAGACTACGCAGTTTGAACCAGCACCACTCTCCCCATGCCCACAGCCCACAGAGCAGGCCGATTGCGAGGAGAGCAACTGTTGCCGCCACGACAACATCAACGCTGTCGAGGGGCGCATATTGAAGGTACGTGCGAGTCGCATCGAAGAGTTGATACCCGACAATGAGCCCGACGACTTTAGTTACGGCGAAGAACCACGGCTTGAAGTGTGTCAGGAACCGTTGCTTCACCATTTCTTTTCCTCCTTATTCTGTCTGGAACCAGAACAGATAGGAGGGCGCTTGCGCGGCTCTCTTCGCTGTCCTGGTCGAAAACGTTTCAGGTTCCCGGCCAAGTTCGCGAGAGAACCGGACCAGCACTCATCCACAATCAGCTTGTGGATCGCTCACTACAGACCAACGTCTGTGATGAAACCGCGTGCTATGAATGCCAAGAACTACTCCCGGTCCTCATCCGGTTCCTTGCCCTGTGACCGGTTCCCGCTTCAGTTCAGGATTCTTGCCGGCAAAATCTGCTACAGGGCGCCACTCTTGCAGGCTGTAATAGGTCGTGCCTAGCTTAAGGGCCTCAACCCGAGCTTCACCTTCGTTCGAAAACTCCCGGCCCAGTTCGGGGGCGTGGCCGTTAGCGCCTGACTTAGGCAAGAAGAAGCGCGCCCCAGAAATGGTTTCGTCTTCTCCCGCAGGTCGTGCGCGCCGATTCCCCTTGCCGGCCAGACGGCTGTTCGCTTGGCTTGTTTTTTCATCGGGCGGAGATGCAATCATGGTCGCCATCTTGGTCCTCTTCCGACATCCGTGATTTCACTTGTCCAGTTCACTGCGCTGTAGAAGACTGTTGTCACGGTCCCCCACCATCTGTTGTTCGGAATAGTCGGCTATCAATAGGCCGCTCGGGTTCAGCTCCGTGCGGCGTTCTTCCATCAGGCGCAGGTTGTACTGGCCAACGATCCGGTCTGTCACTTCGGTCCCGTTCTTGATTCTGTGAATCTCTTTCACGGCAAATACCACGTAACTCCACGGGGCATCCTTGGATCGTTCGATGGACCGAATTCGCAAATCCGAGATGATCTGATCCTGTTGAATCTTCCCGATGGTGTCGTCGTCCCGCAGTTTGTCCATGGTTAGCTTGCGCAGGTTGCCAGTCATCATGTTGAGGGACTCGGCAAAGTTACGTGTGACGGAATCGGGCGTGTACGACAGGTAGTGCTGGAGAAATCTCCGTAGCACGGCCCTTCCTTCGAGATCGGTGGGGGCTGTTGAATCCGACGCTCCGCCGCCTGTTGCCGATAGCATCAATTCAAGCTTCGATGTAGGATCGGTTGCGGTTCGTGCGCCGACCACAGTCGCGGCCCCGTCTTTGTCGACTCGGATGATCACAGGGGGCTGGATACGAACGTAGATGGCGAACCCCAACGATCCGCAAGCAACAACGCCAAACAGCAGTGCAAGGAACATGGCACGATTGGCGTAGGCCCGAAGCATGCCATCGTGCTCGTAGTACTTCGCATATGCTGTAATTCCCTGAACAGGTTTCAATTCAGCCATTGTTCTCATCGCACCCAATCCATCTCTGTTCGACTTACACTCGCCTTCATTTCTCACACGGCGAGGACGGCCCCGGATGCTCCAATCCCGCCGGCAGAGCCAGCTCTGCTGACTGCTACATCTGAGCTTGGGGGTATTGGAGGTTTCGATTCCGCCAATCCACCGTCACGCGCGCCGCCGTCTCCGCCTGCCCTTGGACCAGCAGCCGAACCCGGCCCGCCAGGAGAGGGTGAGCCGGGGTCAGACATGGCCGGGGGAGGGCCAGAGGACGAGGCTTGTGAACTGGCAGCGAGAAGAGTCCTGGCAGCCATGCCCGCATACAACCCGGCACCGGAAATCATCGCTGACACCGTGCTTCCGACTTCCCCACGTACAAGTCGACTCGCCATGAAGGGAATCAATGCAATTGCGATCGAGAATAAAACGCTTACCGCTCCCAAAAGAATCATTTGGCTCGAGCCGACGAACGCATTGAGGACTCCATTTCCTCCCAGTACGGCGTTCACGCTGTTCATCTGCAAAGCGGTAATGAGAACCTGGAGAATCGCGTAGAGCAGACCCCAACTTTGAAAGATCATCAGATTCACAAAGTAGGTCCGCGAGAGCTGCCCCATCGACTTGCTTGGCCACAATCCCAGCACGAAGGGCCCAACGAGATAGAGGATCGATCCGTACATGACGTAGGCGAGCGTGAACAAGGTGTAGCTGACCGGTAGAATAATCAGCCCAACCAGGATCAGTAGCACGTCCAGAAGTCCGGAGATTGCTCCGGTTACGAGCGTCCAAAAGCTGGATAGCCCCTGCTGGCCCACGTAGGCGCTTACAGAATTCAACCAATTCTGAATCACGTCTCCAATGCCATTGGTGTTGTAGATGTAGTCGGCGACGCCGTTGAACATCCCGTTCACGGACCGAAATGCCTGCTGGTAATTGATGAAGACCAAGCCGAGGACCAGGTACTTGATCCCCGCGACTCCAAGCGCTCGTACATCGCCGCCGTTGCTGTAAGCTTCGTAGACGGCGTACAACAAACTGAGGATGAGGATCACGCCCGCGAGCTGCAACACTGGCCCGGTAACGTTCTGGTCGATGCCATTGAGGGCCGTCTGGAATACCTGCTCGAAGTAGAAGCTTGGCATAAACTGTCTCCCATCGTCCTCAGTTGTGCTGCAGCAAGTTCATCAATTGCTGACGAAGGTTGGTTGTATTCGTCGCGCCCATTTTTATATCCGCGCTTGAATTCGCGAGATCGATGGCGCGCAGTCGCATCAAGTCTGCCGTTGCTGCCTGGGTGTAGGCATTGGCCCGAACCAGCCACGCATCCGCCTGCGCTTCTATGATTGGCGCACTTCCGGGGGCTGCAGTCTGGATGCTTTGGTTGATTTGGGTGGCCGCCTGAATCTCCAGGTCTGACAACGCGTCGATCTGAATAGCCCTTTTCATCGCATCCTGGGCTGCCGCGTCTGTCATATCGACGAGGTCTCTGACCTGCGGTGACGCATCTGTTGTCGTTGGGACTGGCCCGTACAGAGCGGTGTAATTAGTCGATGTTTGACCGATTTGACTTGGATTGCGGGAAAGAAGAATCGCCTCAAGCTGTTGAGGATTCGGTTGTGTTGCGCTGTTCACCGGGATGTGGAGCAGAGCCTGAATCCGGGTAAAGATGCCTTGTTGGCTTCCGACCAAAGCTTGCGCCTGAGTAATGGCGCTGGTTGGCCAAACCACCGTCTGCTCGAATCGCAACATCTCCTGATCCACACCGAGAATCGCGTTCAGGGAACTGGCGATAGTTTTCAGTGAATTGGCGATGCTTGACAGACCCGCTGCGAGAATCACACAGCAAGGGCTGAGGGCCTGCCCCCTGGCTGGCCACGGGGCAGTTAGAGCCAGAACGATGATTAGGACGAGGACACGGAGTTTGCGGCTCCACACCCAAGAGTTGCTCCGCTTCAGAGCTGCCGAAACACTTGTCATGAGACTTTTCCTTTCTGACAATCAGTTGTGTTGCGAGAGGTTCATGATGGTCCCTCGCAATTGGGTCGTGAACATCGCCCCCCGTTTTCGTAGTCCGTTCTGGTGCGCGATGCGGGCGGCTTCCTGGCGTAGTTCCGCGGCCAACATCTTTTGCGTCAGCGCCTGGCTCCGAATACTTGACGACGTCGCGGTCGCGGTCAAGAACGGTGTAGATCCTGGGACTGCCTGGCCGGCAGCGCTCTCAATCGAGTCCGCCGCTTGCAGTTCCAGATCGGTCGCGCCGTCCGCTGCTTTGAGCGTCTTCAAACTGTCAAGGGTCAGAGCATCATCAAAATCCGACATGTCCCGATCGGCTTGATTCGCATCGGTTGGCGCAGGAATCGTTCGATAGGTACTGTTGAAAGATTGCGTCAGCCCCCCAAAATTGTTCACCTGGTGATCTCGTATCAAGGTTTCCATCGACTGCGGCGCCGGCAGCGTGGCGCTCCGCAGGTTCACGTTCAGGATGCCGGACATCAGATTGTGATACTGGCCGATCATTTGGAGCACGAGCGAAGTGGATTGGTTGATCGACGGCACGGGCCACACGGTGGTTTGGTAGAACGCGCTGTTCGCACTGCGAGTGCCATGAATATTGTTCACTACCGGCAGAATCAGCGAGTTGAGCACCTTCAGCACCGCTTGAATCGCTTGGATAATCCCCCCTTGGGCCTGGGCCTTCGCTTGCGGCGGAATCACCACCAACGTGAGCACCATGACACAGACCAGCGTCAAGGCGAGCAGACGGCGGCGACCATTCACGATCAGAACTATCGACGCGAATGCCGAAAATAAAACGGCGTATAGCAAATAGTGCATTTCATTGCCTCCTTATCACCGACCGAACTGGTCCAACTCCGGGTTGCGCTCTGATCATCCCCAAGGCTCATCACGCATTTGCCTCGCCTACCTGTCTTTCCTTCCGTTCGCCAGTTGTTGCCGCCACTTCGCCCGACAATTCCTCGGGCAGAGGGGCTACGTCCGCGAGTCCTAGCGGAAACCGCTGGGCGAGATCTTGATAACATTCGAGCAGTGAGCGGCTGACAGATTTGTTTAGAAACCAAGCGCGGTATTTCCTCTCGCGGGGGAACGTAGTGCAGATCCAATAACAGAGTGGCGTGGGCACGATGCGTATCGTCTGCGTCGTCTCCGCTTTCTCCCCGATGACCAGCAATACATCCGCGCTTCGGCCTTTACGGGGCGCGCCGAACTCCTTGACTTGACCTACTGCCACTGGGTTCAGAGAGAGGTGATTCACCAGCGCCCTGACGTCGCCCGGTTGCTGACCGATGATCTTCGTACTTGCATTCTTCAGGATGCCCGGCCCGTGCAAGCGGGGCTGGGACTCGGTCCCAACAAAATCTTCTACAGTCTGGCTGATACCCCAGACGCTCGAGTTCCGCTTGCGGGCCGTCCGGAAAAGCTGCACAACTTCGGGCGCCAGCGTCGGGGAGTCCAACAGAAACCAGCACTCATCCAGAACGGTGATGCTGGGTCGTCCGGTCTTTCCAGTGGCTCGCGAAGCCATCGCGCTCGCGACGAGCATGCTCATTGCTGTTTCAAGCCTCGGATCGGAGCTGAGACCTTCGACGTTGAAGAAGAGCCAATCGCTATCCAGTTGCATCGTGGTCGGTCTGTCGAAGAGGTTCGCGTAGATGCCACTCTCTCCCGTCCACGAGCGCAACTTGATCGCAGCAAGACGCGCTTCGTCCATGGTGTGCTGCATCTTCTCGGCGTCCCGCCAATTGGCCAACTCTTCGCGCAGGTCATTGAACGTCGGGATTGGATTCGAATAGCGGATCGCGCACCGTTTGTACACCCTCGGGATCGCGTCGGTTAGGACATTGTCGAGGAGTGCGGTATCAGATCCAGGGCTGTCACCGATCATGTGCCGGGTAAGGTTTTTCAGAAAGGCGGTCTTTTCGTTGCTTGGCGCGGTTTCTCCCGCCGGCAGATCCCACGGATTCAACGTCTCCCTGCCATCGAGGTCCACGTTGATGACACGTCCGCCCATCAGTTCGACCAGCGGTTCGTACGAATCGCCCCTCTCCAAGACGGAAATCAGTGGCTTCGCGCGAGACATCATCAGCAGAAATCCTTGAGTCATGAAAGTCTTTCCAGCCCCGCTCTTGGCCATAATCAGCAGGTTGGCGTCACCCAGAGCTGAATCGAAGGGGGAAAATGGTATGAGTTGACGGTAGGGTGATTCGAACAACATCAAGGGCGAGTTTGGTGTGCCCCTCCAGGGCATTTCCACCGGCAACAGATCCGCGGCGTGCAGAGTGAGGACGTCGAGTTCCCGTTTGTTGGTTTCACCTTGCCCGGGCAAACTCGAAAAGAAGAATCGCTTTTGCGCAAGCGTTTCTGGAATACCGCGAGCGCCATTCATTCGGCCGATGGCATGGAGAACTCGCTGGCGGCGGTCCGCAAGAATGCGTTCCGCTTGCTCAGTTTCCATGCGGTTGCATGCCGGCCGTGAAGTCCGGATCGCTACCGTCAGGCTCATCTGACAGGACTTCAGCGAGCTCGCAATCAGATCCTGCAAAACCTTGATCAGTTGATGTTCTGCAACCTGCGCGTCGACATTCAGGCGGAATCCGCCGTGGATGTCTTTTTGCGCGGCCGTCATTTTTCGCAGCCGGCTCTTGTATTGCTTCACGGCCTTTGCCTGGTCAGGGAGAACGATCTCCGCGGTGATCACGATCGGGAAGTCGATAACGACAAGTTCCCGCAGCACACCCGGAAAGGTGGCATCCGGCAGGTCTTTCAAACTGATGAACGAATACAGCAGACCCCCGATTTTCAAATACTCATCAAGCTCGTCCTCGATGTTGACGTTAGCTATTTGGCTTCGGGCACTTTCGTAAGTAACCGACGTGTCCGAGCGTCGATAAGGGGCCCGATCGTTCCCGAGAGGATGGAGCGCCCTTTTGATTTCGAGGAAGAGATCGTCTCCCGACATTCGCGAGAGCGTCATGCCGGTCGATTGAAGCGTCGCTTCTACTCCGGACATCAAGCTTCGAAACTCAGCGACCAGGTCTTCGTGCTCGCGACGGCCTCGTTCGACACATTTAGTCGCTGACATGCTGAGACTGCTCCCGCGCATCTTCTTCTTCCACTCGAGCTCGGGAGACTGGTGATGGATCCTCGGGTCCCAATTGAAATAGAAATGCAGGAAATGGCGAAGGTAGAAGCCATCCGCATCCTTTTTTGACCAAGCATCCGCCTGTTGCCCGTCCAGCGATTGCAAAACTGGACTTGGGTTCCGCTGCTCGCGTTTGTAGCGTCCAATCAGGTCCCCAACCCCCTCTGAGATCTCAAATCGGACCTGCATCCGCATGGATCGCTCGGGCAGCGACCGAACCAGGGCTTCGAGTGCTAACTTCGTGCGGTTACGTTCTTCGTCGCTCGCGTAATATGAGTTGATCCCGGTTACTTTGTAGCCGGCCACGAAAGAACCGTTCACCTGGATGAACAGGTCGTCGGTGATGTCCCGCACCTTCAGTTGCTCACACAGAGGTGGCTGGCCCAGCGACCTGTTGTACTCTTGGCCCGTAAGCGGCATCTTCGTTCCCTCAGTCCTTGATGTACTCCCGCGTCAGTTCCCGGTCTCTCTCAAGCGCCGAATAAACGTGCGGTTTCGTGTGAAACATCACCCAATCCAAGAGATATCCACGCTGTTTGCCGTACTTGAACAGCATCAGAGCCGGTACGCTCATAATCGGGACGATGTACTGCAGCACCATGTTCATGGGCAAACCGAACATCTCCCGATTCAAGAATCTCCCGAAGATATTCATCACGACGGCCACTGCCAGGATCGCGAACATATCCTCTGCTTCGAGCCCGGCGAAAGTTACTCTCGTCCGGAGGTTTCGGTAGACTGGCGTTACGTCCAAAGCCATGGTCGCCTTCTCCTTCTAAGTCACCCCGGCAGTGCCGTGGCTCACGAAGAACTCTGCCAGCCGCAGCAGTCCCGACACCATTAAGCAGAGTCCAGCCACAAAGAAATGCCGCATCCAACTGCTTGTCGGATGGATGTACGAGAACATTCCGATCCGCAGTGCTCCTAAAGCCACTTGGGCCGCGGCATACACCGGCAAGATCACGTTTCCCACCCAGTTAATCAGCGTCGTCAGGGCCATCCAGTAGACATCCGGGTTATTCCACGCCGCCTGGGATGCGAATCTCTCGAGGGCGCGTGTAAGGCCCGAAACCATCAAACATGCCAAAGCTCCATACATGCCGTGGGAGAATTCCTGTCCCTTCGAAAACTGAAGGATCGCCATGATGACGAATACAGCGGCGATCGTCGGCATGATGACGTTTCCGGCCCAGTTCGCGAGATGCAAGATCCCGTTGTCCAACGACATTTGAGAGAAGTTCATCTTCTGCTCCTACGACACCATCGCGACTACGAGTTTCCAGATTCCCGAAACACAAAGCAGAGCGAGCGCGACCGCGACCAAACGCATGAACGGTTTGCGCGTCGCGAAGTTCAAGATCGCTCCCGCCAGCGCCAGGACCGCTGCGATCGGCATGATCGTTCCGGCCAGGTGATTCCACAGGCTGTCCAGCACATCGGCCGTGGCGAACCTAGTCTGAGTGTTGTAGCTTTGGATCAGGTTGAAGGTGGTCTGCGTTCCCAGTAAGAACATCGCGGCAATGATCGACGGCAACGGGTGTTCACCAGACGCCGTGTCAAGGATTGCTCGCAGCACAAAGAATGCAGCGAGGGTCGGCACGATCCGCCCTACGACAAAATTAGTGACAAACGAAGCGACATCCGACTGAATGCTGGCTAGCCATGGCGTGCTAATTCCGCCTCCTGGCAAAGGCATCCTGATCCCAAACGAAGAAAACCAGGTCAACAGCGGCTGCAGAGTGAGAAACACGACGGCCCAGAACATCCACTTCGTGAAGCTGCCACCGATGGCGAACACCGTCCCACCCTCGCGTCGCAGGGTCACTCCAGCAAGCACCAGTGAAACCAGCGCCGCGGACGGTGCTAGCAACAGCAAAAGCGAGATGATGTCGTTCAACAGTTGCGGTGTTGGCATACGCCTAAGCCTTGAAGGTTCGATTGCGGTTGAATTCTGCAGGCAGCCGTCGCCCTCCTTGTTCGAGTCTGCAGGCTGCCTGCGCGTTAAACTTGCGAGTTGGTTGTGCTTGGTTATGTCACCCCACCTGTTCCGTTCGTGACCCAGAACTCGATGAGCCGAGTGACACCGGAGATCGCCAACAGAGCTGCGGCCGCGAATAGCCAGCGACCGAAGCCACGTCCGGTCAGCCAGGAAACCACCGCACCCAAGACTGCACCACCGGCTCCGACGGGAGCTATCACGTTACCGACCCAGTTGATGAAGTTGAGAAACGCGCCCTCTGGTTGCGCGCCCGTTTGCCCTTGAACTGCCACGTTTGAGGCTGGAGCAGAACCCAGATTCTGCGCCCACATGAACTGCCCAATTGTGATGAGCGCAAGCGCGAGGAATGCAAGGAGTGTCCTTCCCCTCGCATTGGCTTGGAGTTTCATCGACTATGCCCTCCTTCCTGCTCGCCGTTCCCTAATCGCTCGAAAACCAGCTTGCGGAACGACCACTGCGGCGGGAAAGTAGAGCCAAAAGAAATTTCTGTCAAACGACTGTCAACAAATCCTCGGGAGACACACGCATTCAGGAAGAGAAGAGTGGGATGAAGCAACCGTGACTAAGTCTGTGCCGGCTGCTGGCGCACCAAGAATGCCTCGGTAGAGATTACGTTCCGAAAACTGGGAATCTGCGTGGCAGGTGATGAAGCGATCAACTCACTCTTGCGCGAGTTGATCTGGTGAAACTGGGTTTCCGTTGCGGGCGAGCAGTGGTAACGGGAGGTTTCTGCGTTTGTCTTGACTTCGAGAAACAGATCCAGACTAAAGAGATTACCCATGAGGCGCTTACAAACAGGAGTATGGCGGTTAGAATCCGATCACCACTTTCACCAGCGGCGACCCAGACTGCCTTAAGGGTGATTACTCGCCACGCTATCAGCGTCAACAACGTCGAGATGGTCGTCTTGCCGAGTTTTCCGAGAAACGAGGACCCGGCCGACAGTTGGCGATTGGCAGTTTCGAAATCACGGTGATTTGAGATGTCGGCCGAAAAATCTCGCAGCTGTCCGTGTACGAACCGAAACGACCCCTTAATCGCGGAGACACAAACCCTGAACCAAAGGCCGAGGATTCTGCCGACGATCCCAGCGCCTATGCAGTCCCACTTCAACCAATCTAGCCAATCCAACCAGGGCCGCATAAACGTAGCCATCCCTATAATGGCCTACTTTAGCCCATTTTCGTGCCGGATGCCAGATCCGCGCAACTACTGATCGAGCAAGACGAATGGGGAAGGTCAGTGGATCGTCGCTTCGTCCGGCTCGACTTGAATCGTTAGCAAGGAAACCCCGTGCTGGCGAAGCACTTCCAGCTTTTGTGCGATGAAATTTTCGTCGTAAGACGTTTCCAGAGTAGCTCCCAAGCCCCTCAAACACTCTTCTAACTTAGAAAGCTCCTGGTCGAAGTCCGTCGCGAGGTAGCACCCGAGCTTCCCCGCGATGAAGCAGTTTCCGTCATCATCCAGGTTCAGATAACTGCGACTGATTCCGTGCTTGTAGAGATTGATGCCATTCACGCGGCCCATGAACATGAACCCCGTGCACCTTGCGGCGCCCAGCCTGTTCTCCAAGGGTTTCCAATTAGGTTCCATAACTGTTCGCTTGCTCATTGCTGCGCCGATGTTGGCTCGGCACTCGTCTGCAAGTACATCTGGTTGAGCTCATTCTTGAGCTGCATCAGTTCCCGCAGTTCTTCGAGGCTGGGGACCTTGCCTCCGGTAAGACTTGCACTGGTGGCTTCAGCCGGACGCGCTCCTGCCTTTCCGGCTTGTTGATCTGAACTCCCTTTTTCCAACACGATGTAAAAGCGAGTGTTGCCTGGCACAGTGACCACGATAGACTGGTTCGCTGCCAGAGTGTTTATCTGATCTTGCCCGGCTATGCCTATATTGTCCGCCAAGCGCTCTCGGAGCAATGAATTTTCTGAAATCGGTCCATTGAATCCGGTCGTCCCTTGGCCCCCAACGATATATGCGGCCACGGTCCCGATGCCGGTCACCGAGCGAACCAGGAAATTCTTTCCCCGGTTTCTTCCGGAAACATCGCCCTTCAGCGGCCCGAATTTGAGATCCATTGCTGTAGCATCGATCTTCTCCACCATCCCATCCGGCGTTTCGACTCTATCAAACTGAAAACCCACAATTCCTGACGGGGTGACGTGGGAGAGTTTGCCGAACACCCGTGCACCGGCCGGCAACACGATCTCACCATTGTGCTCATAGTTGTACTCAACCACGGCTATCACGGGCGCGGGAACGGCTGAGCTAACCGGGGCTTCGAGACGCGCCACCAGTCTCGTGCCCGCGGGCAAAAGCTCTGCCAGGGTATTGTCTTCATTGCGAGGAGCTTGAAGGATTGGCGTCGCGCTTTGCGTAGCACGCACAAACACGATCGAGGCCTTTTTCAGGTCGGAATCTGACTCGGCGGAGTGGGGTGGAGGTGGATTCGGGATCGCGGCTGCCTGTGCAACTTCGCGATCGGAGAAATCCACATTCTTGAGCGCATATTCTCCTGAGCTTCGCGGCCTTCCCGGCGAGGGCTTTTCCAGGGCGGCTGCGTTTCCACTTGGTAATCTTGGTGTTTTGTTGTAGCGAGGCGAGGTTCCACCCACTTCCTCCGCTGTGACTTGCGATCCGGAGCCGACGTCCCCCCGATTCACGTCCGCACTGAGTAGGGGCGTTACCGTTTTCGCAGGATCACTCTGCTCCTGACCTGGAGCGACTTTGCGTCCGAGGCTAGGGCCGCCACGCGCGGTGTCGCCCGGTAGTGGACCGCGATTCTTGGGACTCGAGAACACGGCAAAAAAAAGCAGGAGCAATGCAACACTTGCTCCCACGAGCACGAACAAAGACTTGCTCTTGTCGCGGCCAAGCTCACGACGACTGGCGACAGGATTCCGGTTCGGTCGGGCGCTGTCGAGAAGAGTACGGAACCGCTGCAGGGGACTCGACGTTACTGGTTCATCATGGTCTAGTTCTGCAGGCGTTGCTTGCTGCTGGTCTTGGTCAGCGACCCTGGGCTCTTGAATCTGTCTAGTTTGGCTTTCTTGGCGATCCATGGTCTCCCTCCTGCCGAAGTGAGCTAACTCCAAAGCCGATTGGGGCAAGAGCCGGACGATCGACTGCACCTGACTCGGCCATCTGCAGGAACAGTGTCTCGTTGGACTGTTTGTATGGTGGACGTTCGAACACTACTACTCCGTCCGCCCGCTCTCCGGTTCCCACACGGCGGCGGCTCAGTCGGAAGTCCGCAACAGATAACTGTTCTGCCGCGGACCAGCGATCATGCTTAATAATCTTCCCCGTCTTGTTCTTGCCGCCCAACTGAACCTGTGGCGGCATCAGTAATATCGCGTGCTTGCTCGTGTTCACGACTGAGAACAGCACAATCACCTCCTGGCCGCCGTCGATCACTTCGCTGATACCTGCTCGCAGGCGATCCCCTTTGACGGTCTCTCCTTCCATTCGTTCTCCATACAGCGCAGGGAGAGGGGCCTGCTGCTGGCGTTGTAGCAGACTATCCAGCGATTTCGGCCCCGATTGGCTCGTTCCAGGTTCTGACTTTGAGTTCGGTCCATTCGAGGTGCTCATCGCGAACGCAGTTGGCATGAATGACGGCTGTCCGTCCACGCTGTTCGCCGCGGTGCCACTCGCTATAGGCTGCGCTTTCACGAGGGGAGAGTTCTGCCCAACCAACGGGAAGGGAACGACAGTTGGCTCAACCAGAAAACTGCCGGCTGGTTTGTACTGCACCAGGAAATCGACTTTGGCGGGAGCCGTCCCAATCCCGCGGCTGACCAGAAGCAAACTGAACTGGCGACCGTGGACACCTGAGATAAGCAAGTTGGTCGCGGCGCTTCGTTCGGTGACAGCTTTCACCAGCACCAGTTCCGGCTCGCGCTCCGAATGCTCGACTTGAAACAGCGCAGGATCACCTACAGCGACCGCATTCACCGCTTCCGGTAGCCGGATCGCCGTTACAAAATGCGCCGCTATTTCTACGACGGTGATCTTCCCGTCCGCCGTGGCTCTTGTGCGCACCTGCGGATTCACGTTTGGTATCTGCGGGTTAGAAACGACCGATGCGGACAACAACCAGCAAAACACCAATGCCGTTTTAGGGATGTTCATCTTCCACCTCTATGACACTTGGCTCCATCAACTCGAACTTTGCCTTCCGTCTTCGCCGGGCGCGGTACCTCCTAGCCACTCGGTTCACATACCCCTGCACGTCGGCCGAGGAATATTCCAGCCTTCTCAGAAGGATTGGATTTTCGCCAACGTAGTATGCGGCTGTAACCAATCTGAGGTCCCCCTGGAATTCATGGTTCAGCCAAGCCAGGTATGCCACGCCGCCACGGATGTTTTCATCCATCCGAAAACGATTTCGAACGCCAAAACGCGCGGCTGTCTGTGGCATAAGCTGCATCAACCCCACGGCGCCCTTCTTAGAGACTGCATACGGATTCCATCCTGACTCTTCGTCGATAATCGCATCCACGAGATCCACGGGAACTCGATATACCTTTGCGTAATACTCGGCCCAGAGTATCGAAAGGCCGTGCACGTTGCTGGTCCCAGTCGCCGTCTGTGCGGCTGCCACCTGCAACAGGGCCAGGAGAACGCAACTCAGTCCCGCGCGTCTCAAGCTAGCGCCTCCGCACCAGGAACCGACACTCTGCCCGGCCCCACTCTGGCTGGCCCAACCCGCGGCATTAGGTCATCTCGATATCGCTTCGAATCCGCGACCAGCCCCTCAAAGCCAGAACGCAACAGCAATCGTTTGCGATCCGCCTCCGTCTTTGCCAACAGTGGCAGCAGCAAGTCCCGCTGCTCGTGGGAGATCTCGTCCGTTCCAAGGATTTCGAGAGCTCGCGCCAAGTCCAGCATTTCCGCGATCGAGGGAGGTTTTTCCATATTCCAGCCTCGCAGCGCGTGTGCCAACCCGGCGAGTTGACCCCGCAGTCGCGGACTGTCGCTTCCACTGCGGACACTCAGGATCTCGGTTTCACGCTCGACCGTGGGGTATTCGAAGCGTAAGTAGAAGCATCGGCGACGCAGGGGATCGCCAAGGCGTCGTTCTTCGTTAGAGCTAAGCACAACGAACGGTACCGTCGTTGCAGCGATCGTCCCGAGTTTCGGTACCGTAACCTGCCAGGCGCTAAGGATTTCAAGGAGTAAAGCCTCGAACTCCTGGTCCACTTTGTCGAGCTCATCAATGAGAAGCACGCAAGGGCGATCTTGGTACCGCAGGGCACGAAGCAGCGGCCCTTCCGCAAAGAAATCGAGGGTATGTAGTCGCCGTCGGACCTCGACCCAGTCTTGTTCGAGATGTTCCCTCCGCGTCTCAAGGAACAGCTTCTGCAAAGACTCGTCGAATTTCCCAATCGCCTTGTCTTCTGTAATTCCGACATAGCACTGAAGGCGCTCCACATTTACATTCGCGGCGACCGCCACAGCATACGCGAGCTCGGTTTTGCCGCATCCTGGGGGGCCCTCAATCAGGAGTGGCTTCTGCATACGGACGGCGAGATACACCACCGAGAGCGTTACAGGGTCGATGATGTATCGGGCGGCGCGCAGCTTGGTCGCGAGTTCAGTTGGGGACGAGAACACGTCGGAGTCCTCTCGGGCTGAACACTACACTGGAACTAATTTGTTCGCATGCGAGATTTTTGCTTCGGCGCTCAAGGCCGCAGTGTGTTTGGGGCGAAGCGAAGACCCACGCCGCAATGATGGAAAGACCGTAGAGCGCTGGGCAAGAAGAGCTCGATTCCATTCCTGGCTAGAGTGGTTCAGGGTCCAGACACCATTCGCACGTGTACCCGTATCGTTTTTCACCAATTTCATTCTCGCTGTCCGTGCTGAAGACAACACTTTCTTCCTACCGATCACAGCTTCACTGACTGTCGGCGTACTTTGGAGGCGCACGACCGCGCGTGCGTCATCGGGAGCCTTTGCGTCTTACAAGGGCAGGACTCCTTGCGTTATCGTGACCATTTTTCTTTCACCAATCGAATCGTGACTGGCGCGGAAACTTTTGCGGCGACCAGGCCGGTGCCCCGAAAATCGCGTGCCGTTTTCTCTGCCAAATCGGCCGGCAATACTTTACTAATCGCACTTTGACTGATTTACAGGTTTCTTCATAGTGTGGCAGTTCGATTACTTGCCTTTCGACTCACATCGGCCTCCCATCAAAATCACTTTTGACAAGGGAAGGATTTCACAATAAAAGTGCTGCAGTGAAGGACCATCATGTCGTTTTGAGCAACGTATTGGCCGAGTTGAGCCGCAGACAGCTCCCGTCTGGTGGGTGGGCAGCCCTGCGCTCGTCTGCTCAGGCGTCCCTTGAACCTACGTGCCTGGCAACGCTCGCGACCGGATCAGAAGATTCCGACACGGAGCGAAGCGCTCAAGATTTCCTTCTTCGTCTGCAGAATCCGAATGGAAGCTGGCCTGCTTTTTTCGGGGACGACCAGGATGGTGTTTGGGTGACGTCACTAGCTGTGATCGCTCTTCGGGATGTTGTAAGCGCCATAGAGGCGAGGCTGCGTGGTGTTGGTTGGTTGCTGGAATGTGTGGGCAGAGAATCCAACTGGTTGTGGAAATGGAAGGTTCGAACGGTGGATCGCCACGTCCGTTTTGACCCGGACAAGTTTGGCTGGCCATGGATTCCGGATACGGTTAGCTGGGTTGTGCCGACCGCATTTTCGATTCTTGCGCTAAGCCAACTTCCTTGCTCCTGCGGCAGCCTGGAAGATATCCCTATTCGCGTTGATCGCGGCATCGAGATGCTGATAGACCGTGCGTGCCCGGGTGGAGGATGGAATGCCGGCAACGGCATCGTTTACGGATCTGCCCTCGCTCCTCACCCCGACGTCACGGCCGTCGCGCTTCTGGCATTGAGCAATCGAACTCAACATCCGGTTATACAAACCAGCGTGGAGTGGTTGGAACACACCGCTGCAACGCTAACTGCTCCGTGGAGTTTGGCTTGGGCAATTCTCGCACTTGCCGCTCATGATCGAGCGATAGAGTCGTTGATCACTTCGCTCTTGGCTCTTCCTGATTTGTCCGGCAATGACGACACCTGCACTCTGGCGCTTGTGTGGCTTGCTGCTGATTGCCGTCGCACCTTGGCTGCTCTTGGAGTGAACCTATGATCCCTAATCGCCGGAATTTTCTTATTGGGAGTTCAGCGCTTGCCGCCGGCGTTTCTGTGTCCGTCCCGTTCTTCTGGCCTAAATATCACTCGGTTCGGCGAGCGAAACGATCACGCGTTGCGATTCTCCACGTCGAGCGATATTCCCAGCGCATTGATCAGGTACTCGCCTCGGGTCTTGGGCTCTTTCCGATCGACGTTCAGGGCAAGACAGTCGTGCTCAAGCCCAATTTGGTCGACTACATTCCTGGCAATGCAATCAACACTCACCCGACACTGGTGCTCGCTGCAGCCGAATTCTTTAGACGCGTGGGCGCTAAATGTGTGATTGTCGCGGAGGGCCCAGGACACCAGCGGGACACGGAACTGGTGCTGTTGCAGAGCGGTTATCGAGAGTCTCTTCGCGATGAGGATATCCGTTTTGTCGATCTCAATCGCGACGAACTGGTTCGCACTCAGTTGCGCGCGAGCTTCATGGGAATGAGGAGCCTTTGGCTTCCTCGCACAGTGTTGGAGGCGGACTTCCTGGTCTCTATGCCAAAAATCAAAGCTCATCACTGGGCCGGCGTTACGCTGAGTATGAAAAACATGCTCGGCGTCGTACCTGGCTCGAGGTACGGCTGGCCAAAGAACATTCTCCACTGGAAGGGCATTCAGGAAAGCATTCTTGATGTGTGCGCGACCATCCCGGTCCACTTCGTTATCGCCGACGGCATTGTGGCAATGGAGGGGAACGGCCCACTCAACGGCACTGCTCGTCCATTGGGAAAGATCGTGCTGGCGGACGATCCCGTCGCTGCCGACACCACGTGCGCCTGGCTCATGGGTTTCGAACCCGACCGAGTTGTCCACATCCGCGAGGGCGCGAAATTCTTGGGCAACCTTTCCCCTGCACTTATCGATCAGGTGGGAGAAATTCCCCAGCCTCCCACGACTCCGTTCCAAGTAGTCCCGGAGTTCCGGCATCTTTATGCGCTTTGACCGGTGTGCGCTCGTCTTCAAGCTGATGAGAAGCGGTTTGGAGGAGGAGAAGCCTTACTGGAGCTACGAAGACATTGGTGTATTTTCCCTTGTCCTTGCAGTATTGGGTCCGATCCTTCATCTTTTCACACGCTTTCATCTTCTCTCGCGATCGGAGCTTGAAAATCCCAGGCTCGGCCTGCAGTTCGCCCTGATCGTGTCTTTGATCCTGGCGTTGTACTTGGTTCTCAAACTACGACACAGGCGACCCGTACTCCGGCCGTTAGGTTGGGTCTGGCCACGCACGGCCTACGTGATCGTCGCTCCGCTGTTAGGGGTATTGTTGGCAGCAGGTGTGGCATTCTACCTCCGGGTGCACGGACAGAGCGCGCCGACCATGCCGCTTGTCGAGATAGTGGTACTGGGATTGGTGCTCGGCCCGATTCTTGAGGAATCCTTTTTCCGGGGATGTCTGCTCCCAGTTGTTGCCAATACCGTCGGCAAAAATTTCGCTGTGGTTCTTACCGCTTTGCTGTTTGCGCTTTTTCACAGTCCAGCCAATTTGGCGCACTGGGCCTCATTTACCGGGACCGGGGTAGCCTACGGCTGGATTCGCGTGACGTCGCGCTCTAGTACTGCCCCGGCTCTCGCGCACGCTACCTACAACTTAACTCTTTTTCTTTTGGCCAGGTCCTAACCAACATCAGGCTTCTGTGGTCTCAACACCTGCTGCACCTGCCTGTCGTGCCGGAGGCCGCGGGTTCGAGTCCCGTCGCTCCCGCCAATTCGATTCGAAATGCCAATAAGACATCGGATGCGATACGGTGATCGCCAATTTCTCGCACGGATTCGGCATTCTTGGTACTCTTCATGCCGGGAACCCAGGTAAGAGCACGTCCTGAGGACGTTTGTCGTCCCGTAGGCCCAAAAAAACCGGCTGGCGGAGTTTCCTGTCAGCCGTCCATTCTTGGAACGAGATTTGAGCGATGAGCCGCGGGGCGAGAAAAACTACGCCCTTCTCGCCCGGTGGGTCCCACAGCGCGGGCCGAGATCTCACGTATGGTTGAAATTGTCGATACAGCTTGGCGAGAGATTTCCGATCGAATCCCGTTCCGACTTTTCCGACATAGCGCAGTCCGTGTTGGTCATAAGCTCCCAAAAGAAGGGCGCCAAAATATTGGCGTGAGCCGGCGGGCCTCGTGAATCCGGCGATCAAAAACTCATCTTCCTGGTGAACTTTCACTTTTAGCCACTTGGTAGAGCGTGCTTCCACGTACGGAGAAGAAAGATCTTTCGCGACCAATCCTTCGTATCCTCGACGTTTCGCAATGCGGAAAGCCTCGAGACCATTGGGTGCGAGTCTGTGAGATGGCAATAGCACTTTGCTCGACGATCCGATGGATTTCTCCATCACATCCCGTCGCTTGGACAGCTGTTGGCGCCGCAGATCTTTGCCTTCGTGAAAAAGGCAATCAAAGACGGCGTACACCGGTTCGCCCTTACCCTGCTGCAGAAGTTGGAATCTGGAAACACGCTTCTTGTCAAAGACAACGACCTCACCATCGAGAAGCAGAGCGACGGGTTGAAGAATCCGGATTGCGGCTGCAATTCGAGGGAAGTTTTCCGTTCGGTCTTTTTCATTTCTGGAGAGCAGCCGGACCCGGCCCTCTTCTTTATATGCAAGGATCCTGACGCCGTCGTACTTCTCCTCGTAGGCCCATCCAGACCTGTCGAATGGCTCGGGAACGAGCGTAGCAAGCATGGGCTGAACGCGAAATGGAATCCGGTCCTTCACGGTGACCGCTTTCTTAGCTCGATTTGCCCCGAGATTCAGTTGGCACTAATTGGACTTTCTACCTTGCCGGCTTCAGTTGAGCGACCTTCCGCGGTCATTGGGCGGAACCTAGGCCGCCTTTGCGGAATCTTCTTCTCCGGGGAACACGCGCACCTGACGCCGCTTGGTCAAAAACGCAATTCCCCACTGCAGTATGACGAAGAAACGATTCGCGAATCCGATCAGGAAATAAATGTGCACAGCCGCCCAGACAATCCAGGCCGAAAATCCAGCGAAGCGTAAAAAACGAAGATCTGCGAGGGCATAGGTGCGGCCCACAATCGCCAGGTCGCCCTTGTCCCAGTACCAGAAGGGCGCCGGCGGCCTCTGTCCTTGCAGGCGGCGCCGAATCAAGCCCGCCACGTACTTGCCCTCTTGAATGGCCGGCTGAGCTACTCCAGGCATGACCATTGGCTCTTTCGCATTTATGCCCAGCAAATTCCGTGCCTGCGCCACGACGTGCGCCGTGTCGCCAATCACAAAAATCTCAGGGTGCCCCGGCACGGAAAGGTCTGAGTTCACGATAACCTTTCCCGACTTGTCCATGGCCGCTCCTAGCCATCGGCCTGCGGGAGACGCAAGCACGCCCGCACTCCACAACACCGTGCCGGCCGGAACGCGCTCGCCATTGGCGACGATCCCATCCGTGTCCACGTTCGTGACGCGAGTGTTCGTGTACACCTTCACGCCCAGGCTCTCCAGATGGCGCTGCGCCTTGGCCGAAAGAACCTCTGGAAAACTGGGAAGCACACGCGGGGCCGCCTCGTACAGGAGGATCCCCGCCGAGCGTGGATCGATGTGACGAAAATCGTGCGCCAGGGCCATGCGCGACATTTCCGCCAGAGTGCCCGCCATTTCCACGCCCACTGTCCCCGCGCCGACCAGGACAAACGTGAGCCGTTGGCGTATTTTCTCCGTGTCCGCTTGGTCGAACGCCGCAATCTCCTCGGCGCGCTCGAAGGCCAACAGGATCTTGCCGCGAATCAGGTCGGCGTCGTCCAGCGATTCGAGGCCCGGCGCCGTGCGCCGCCAGTCCTCGTGACCAAAGTAGTTGTATTGAATTCCGGTCGCGAGCACGAGGAAGTCGTACGGTATCACGTGCTGTTTCAAATGAACCAGCCGCTTTTCCGTGTCGATGCCGCTGACTTCGTCGAGCAACACCGCAACATTTTTCTGGCGGTTCAGGATGGAGCGGAGCGGCCCGGCAATTTCGTCGGCGGATAACAGCCCCGTGGCCACCTGGTAGAGCATGGGACGAAAGAGATGGCAGTTCCGTTTGTCGATGAGCGTGACGCTGACGGGAGCCCCGGCCAATGCGCGCGTCGCGAAGAGTCCGCCGAAACCGCCGCCAACGATCACCACGCGGGGCTGAGTTGCGCTCAAGATTACCTCCAGATTGCCCGATTCTAACAGCGCAATCGAAGTGTGTACGATCCCACAACGCAGCCGACTTTCGGGATTGCTTCCGCAGCTTCCGCTGCAGCTCCTGGTCGGCTGTTCGAGCCGGCATTCTGCTGGGCCCAGACCCTTTGTTCCGGGTTTGGCTTTGAGCGGGCGACGACGGGCTGGTGCACGCTTGCCCATGACAGAGACTCTATTCTAGTTCGGGTGAGGCGGGCCACGCGTTTAGTGTTCAACGAGCACCATAGGACAAGCCACTTCAGATAGGCGGCAGTTAAGACGCGATCGGCATCGACTGCTTGCAGTCAGATGCTAAGAACTGGAAATGGCGAGTCCCGTACGACGGCGTAGGTCAAGTCCCGTAAGCGGCCGTGAGTGCCCGATAGAGGACTTCTTCCGATGATCAGCGCGTCAGCGTCGAACTGCCGAGCAGCCTCAAGCAGCGCCTCCTTGATGGGACCGACAACAATTCGAACCGGCGCCTGGGACCCGACTCTTCGTTGCAGATCGGCAATGCGCTGACGCGTTTGCTTCCTTTCTTCCGACTGAATTTGTTCGTCGAGGTCCAGTTGAATGGGCAAATTGGGATCGATGGACTGGATCGCGTGAATAATATGGAGGTTACTGTGCGCTTCCGCCGCTGCCTGATGGGCATAACCGAGCACTCTTTCTGAGTCCTCGTCTAAGCCGATGGTGCATAACCATTCGCGGTGCTCCAACGGTCGTGGAGCTATCGTCTCAGCGTGTCTGCTCGTTACGACGGGGCAATCCGCATCATTGAGGACCTTGGCGGTTGTAGAACCAATAAGCATCCGCCTGAAGATATCAGCATGCGTAGGCATAATGATGAGATCGAACCCATTCTTCGCGACCGCAGCGATCCGTGTCGCGGCGTCTCCGGCAACAACGATTCTTGGGTGTTCGGGGATGGGGAACTCTGCCTGGAGGAAGGAATTGAGCCTGTCGCGACCGATCGTCTGATGTTCTTCTGCGATTTCCTCGGCTCCCCTCATCAGGTAAAGTTCGAAGCCGTTGTGGCTGGCGGGGTCGAACACATACATCAGCGACACCTTAGCGCCAAACAAGGTCGCGGCCCTTTTCACATAAGAGGCCATGGCAACGCAAGAGGCCGAGAAATCCACCGGAAAAAGGATGTTTGTGATCAGCCTCATATGTCTCCTCGGAAGTACTCCTAAAGGTGAATGATACCTTTGCCGCGGAGGCCGCCGTGATGAAGTTTGTCGAGCAACTACTCGGCACGATCCAATTCAACCGTCGCGCGGATCCGCGCGACGATCGTACCATCTACGAGTATGCGCGCAACAACGTTCAGACCTTGCGGCGATGACAAACCATGTGAGAACTGCGGGGGAAAAAGGGGCGATCCCGATGAGGAACTTCGATGACCTCGGCAGCTCATTCGTCCTGCCAGCACTCACCTTTGACTTCCGCGAACGCGACTGTAATTATCGGCTGACCGTGGTTGGGCGGCGTCGCGCTTTGCGCTTTCCCAAGTAGCTCGCCACTGTTTTCCACATCGCCCCAGGCATCTGAACTGGTTTGAATGCAGTTCAATGGCTCCGCCGCATTCCGGACAGAGGCAGTTCACAATGGCAGATCGCACATTCTCCATTGACCGATTTAACCTTTCTGGCCACATACAGCTCCTTCCATCAACAGAAGTCTCAGTGTTTTGATACCAGTCACTTGGCGCAACGCCGCCCGCGCGTGACAGTTTGTCAGCAATTGCCGTCACGACTGTAGCTCCCCTCGCGTTTTCGCCGGATGCTCCTTCCCATCACTTCTCTAAGTCTCACGCGAGCTCTGGCGAGCCGTGCCTTGATCGTTCCGGCGGGCACTCCGAGGAGATCTGATGTTTCGCGAATGCTCAAGCCATCGATGTCGCGCAATTGGAAGGTTGTGCGCAAAGTTGGTGATAGCCGGGAGGTTGCCTGAGCCAATGTCACCGCAATTTCTCGCTCGCGATATGCCTCTTCCGGACCTGGCCGCGAATCCGACACAATGTTTCCCAGCGGGAGATCCTGCTGCCCGTCGGTTTCATCCAAAGGCAATTGCACCGACGTTAAACGCCGCCGCAGTTTCATGCGTGCCGAATTGATTACGATCGTCGTGAGCCACGTGGACATCTTGGCTTGCCCCCTGAACTGGTGAACATGTGTCAAGGCCGAGAGCAAAGCATCCTGCACGGCGTCCTCAGCGTCGGCAACGTTGCTCAGGTGACCCAGTGCGATTCGGCGAAAGCGAGCCGAATGGTGGGTAATAACATCGGTCAATTCCTGAACTTTACTCTGATAGCACTCGACCGCATTTGGTTTTGGATTCAGTTGTAAAGCTGTCGCTGCCATAGATGGAACTCCTCTTGATCTTCGAGTTTGAATGCATGCCGGGTTCCAATTCGTGTTCAGCAGCTTTCTTCCACAGCGATTCGCTGGGTCCGCCTCCATGTCATGCATCTTCGAAATTTGCAGAGGCCTGGAATTCGCTCCGCAATCGCCAAGGCTGATCCCGGTTTTCTCCACCAGTCCTGGTGAACTGCGTGCGTTGCTATTGCGGCGCGTGACTGAGGGACGACAAGCCGCGAGAGCTGAATCCAATCAACGGCTGATGAAGCGAGCGGTGACGCTGGCAAAACCTCCGCCTCCAAATTGGTAAAGGGCGTGCAATATCAGGCGATCGGGCGATGCTGGATGCTCTCGATCCATTTGTAAGATCATTGAACAACTCGGGAGCAAATGCGTCTCGCGACGTACTTCTGAGTGCTATTAAGGCGGCGGAGAAAGGCGCCGAAGCACCGCCACAATGAAACCTTACCTGGGACGATCGAGCTATCTGGGAGATCGTGCCATCGGTCACCCCCCGGAGCTATGGCTGTCGCCAGGATGCTTGCGATTCAGTGGAATGTGACGTGCAGATGAGACTGAGGCAGCTCACGAATCGAGTGAACCAGCGCCTGAACTTGGAAGGTAGACGACAGTGAACCCGCTCTTTAAGATTCTGATTAGGCTCGGCATCCTCAAGAACGATCTCGACTACCACGTCATCCGTACAGCGATGGTGATCATTTTTCTATTTTTTGGATATTCGAAATGGTTTAACTACGAGGCTCAGAGCCTGATCCCCCTGATCAGCCACGGACCACTTATTTTCTGGCTTTACCTTGTTTTTGGCATACGGAGCGCCGGTCGGTTTCTGGGAACTTCTGAATGGCTCTTTTGCGTGCTCTTGTTTTCGGGATTTTGGAACAAGAAACTGGGGGTCCTCGGAGCTCTCGGGGCTTGTTTTGCGTTCATCTCGACTATCTCGATCATCCCGTTTCTGCCAGACGCCTGGGCAAAATCCGCCGGCGGATTTCCCGCAATGACTGACATGGTCGCTTTCCTTATCAAGGATATCGGCCTTCTGGCGCTGTGTCTGTATTTGCTGCGGCAGGACCTAATCAGAGTGTTACGTTCGACCAGAAGTTCAGTGCCATCGTTTGCGGCCCGCGTCCGGCAGCAATCAGAGGTTCCGCACGGCTATTAGCCGAGCTCTCACTTTAAGCACACAAGGACGTGATCGCACGGGAGCACAAAATCCAGCCATGCGTCTTGCTGTCGGTGACCCACCGGTGACGAAATAGAGACAGTCGAGACGCGAGCCACTCTCCCGAGCCCTCTTGGATCACACTGATCAATCAACCGCAACGATCGCAACGCCAGCCGTTAAATCCGCCCACTCTGAACATCGGTACCAAGCATTTCAGAGCCTACGTCTCAAAGGCGCGGGAGTCGTTAGTCCTGGCTTAAATATTCACCGGGAACATCGTCCTCCGGAACCTCACGCGTAGTCACTTCGGAAACGCTAGGATCTTTGGAGTTCTCCACACCGAAGACAACGCCTGCCTCGAACGAATTCCCCTCTTCAAGCAATTCTTCGACGCTCTCAGAATCCGCTGAAGCATCACGCGGTAACCCTTGATCACCACCGGACTGTCCGGCAGAGACAGAAGCCGGCTCTAGTTGGTTGTGTCTTCTTTTCTCAGTCATGAATTTGTTCCTCCTTGTGCATCTCGATTCTCCGTTGTCTGGTGTTGTCGTTTATCGGTTATGAAATGAAGTCGGTTCTGTCGGAAGCTAACCCCTACTTTGCGCGCGGCAAAGTCCGCACGTAATTCACCAGACTCCAAATGTGATCCGGCGCCTCAAGTTTGCCGAAACCCGGCATCCCGGTGAATTTGATCCCGTTGTTGATGATCCAAAACAGCTCTTGATCGGAATAGCTCTGCACTTGCTTACTGGTGAGATCCGCTGCACGTGGGTACATCCACTGTCCCGACGGCGTTTGTGCCCGGCCGTCGACGCCGTGGCATATGCCGCAATCCAGGCCGTAATGTGCGCCTCCGGCTTCAATGCTGGCTTTTGTGTCGAGTGGCCGCGGGGGTATTCCGTGATGGCTGGCCAAGCGAATGGCAGAGTGTTTGGCCAGATTCGCTATGCGTGTCTCAAGGGCGCCCGGTGCTTGCAGCGCCGTCAAACTGAATTGCATTAGTCCAATGCCGATCAGCACCACACCAGACACGACCATTGTCCAAGTGACTCGCGAACGCATTAGGTTTCCCTACCGGGGCAGATCACAAGCCGCGGTTGTTCACAACTCTTCTCTGCAACTCAGAGACCGAAAAGAGAATACAAGCTCCTTAAAGAAGTTGGAGGGTCCGAAGCCGGCTCGGATCTGTAGTCCGCGTCGACTGCTATCGAGCAACAGTCGAAGTCACACGTCGCTATTAAGTCACGGCCGCAACTTGCCCATGCCCTTATCACAAGCGCAGAGAATTCATGCTCGCCGCCTCACGGCTCCACGCACGCTTGATAACAGCGATGCAGAGGAAATCAGACTGCAGTGTTTTACGGTGAAACGCGTTTGGAAAATCAATTGCTGATATGAGCTACGCAACGACACATGTGAGGAAAGCACAGTGACTAGAAACACGATGTCGGCCACCGAGAAAAATGAGGCCATCGTCGAGGGCACAAATAGTGAAGTCGGATCTTCCAGATATACACCGACGGTCTTTGCATTTGCGGAGTCCTTCGGCGGCGGCTCCGAATACATCCCATTCTGGCGAATGCCACTCTGGCCGTTCACATCGATTTGCTTGTTTGAACAGGAGGAAGAATAGATGTCAGGTCGCATTGCCTCGCTAATTCTTGCCATCGTTTTTTTGACGGGCCAACAGCCGGTCCGTTCCCAGAGTAAGGGAACCGCCAACGGTTTTGATCTGGTTGACAAAACCGGAAACATTCGCAAGCCGACTGATGTTAGGGATCTCTATCAGGCGCTTGGAGTGTATACACCGGTCGATCTCAACAACAACACCGAGATGCACTACACGTACGCGTCGCCAGGGACCGCTGAGTACTACCGCAAGAATGGAAAGTTCGCGGACGGAACCGTATTGGTGAAAGAGGTCTTTGCAACTGATCACGCGCAAATGACGACCGGTGACGCACATTGGGCTACGACAACGAAAGTGTGGTTCGTCATGATCAAGGACGACAAGGGACGCTACCCCGGCAATCCTCTGTGGGGCGATGGCTGGGGATGGGCGCTCTTTAAGTCTGACGCGCCCGATAAACAGGTTGCAACGAACTACAAAAAAGACTGCCTGGGTTGTCATGTTCCAGCTCAGTCAACCGACTGGGTCTACGTGCATGGTTACCCGGTCCTCAAATCGAAGTAAGCACAGGCTCTACAGAAAGTTGTTTCTAAAAACGCATCACAAGGAGAATTGCAATGCAAAAGCATCTGTTTCCAATCATCGTTTTACTTGGATTGACGGCTTCGGCCGCATATCTTTTGGTCGCGAAACCCGTTGTAGCTGCGCAGACTGAACAGTCGAGTGTGGTATTTAATGCTGATGGCACAGTGCAGGTGCCGACGGGCTTTCGGAAGTGGGTTTTTGTAGGCGCTCCCCTAACTCCCGAGGGCCTCAATGATGGAAAGTACAACTGCGACCAGCCCGGAGGCTGTACCAGGTCGAACTTCCCCGAATATCATCACGTCTATATCGAGCAGAAAAACGTTGATGCTTATCTGAAGACAGGCGAGTTTCCAGAAGGAACGGTCATCGTAAAAGAACTGACCCGGGTTCTTAACCCGACTTTTCCAGACAGCTCTCGTAAGGAACCATCCGGACGTGGATATTTCAACGGCCCGTACAACGGCATCGACATGTCAATAAAAGACAGCAAGCGCTTTGCCAAGACAAACGGATGGGGCTTCTTCACTTTCGGGCATCATCCAATGCCATACGATAAGACCTCCGCGGAAAGGCCTGTGACCGAATGCGCGGGCTGCCATCTTGCCAACGTCGCCGCCACAGACATGACCTGGATCCAGTTCTATCCGTTGCTTCGCGACAAGCCAGGGTATTAGGTGATGAGATTTCTGTCAGCGTGGCTGAGACGCGCAATAAATCGAATTCAATTCAAAAAGGGGCGAAAGGAAAAGAGTATGGCTACAGAGATGAATATGTCGAAACAGATGGGTATGTCGAGAGAGATGGGCATGAACGGTCATGGTGGCCATCTCTACATGCAAACCAATGAGATCAGGAACGCGATCATTCACTACCATCGCTCCGCCAGCGGCACGCTTACGGAGGTGGAACGTGTCGGCACCGGAGGAGCAGGTTCGGGGACTTTCAAGCCAATCAGCGGCCAGGAGAGCGCGCCCAACTCTTTTGAAGGCGCAGGTAGCGTCATCCTCTCACCAGATCGCAAGTTTCTGTTTGCCACAAACGGCGGGGACAATTCGGTTTCGAGCTTCGCCGTGGGCGACCATGGCAAGCTCAGGCTGATCGACACCAAGCCGACGGGAAACGCTATCGAGGGGAAGAGCGGTACTGCCAAATCGCTGGCGTATTCTCCCTCGAAGGACATGCTCTATGTGGTCCATTCCTTCGGACCCGATCATATCCGGCTCATGTCGGTTTCCAGTGACGGCAAGCTTACGCCGCGCATGGAGAAGTACACGTGCAATACGCCAGAGAAGCCGCACCGTGTTCCAACTATGGGTGCGCTCTCACCAGATGGGAAATTTCTCCTTGTCGGCACCACGTTCGATGTGCCCATTGCGATCTCCGGCACCTATCCGGACGGTTCACCCATTCTCTGGGTGACTGGTCCAGACGGCGAAACAAGGTCCGTGGCTTCGAATGCACCGGATCCCGACGGCATAGTAATCCACCGCGTCAATTCCGACGGCACGCTCGGCGAAGGCTCCTTCCAGGATGGAGGAGGCGGTTCTCCCTTCTACATCGCGTTTCTGCATAACCGGCCGGATACGTTCATCATCGGATATGCCGTCGGCGATGGAGTGGCCCTGGGCCGGATCGACGAAGATGGCAGAATTGGCGTCGGCAATGTCGTGCCGATCGACACCAGGCGAGGCAAGATCGCTGAACTTTGCTGGCTGTCCGTCTCCCCCGATGACCGTCGCTTGTACGCTACGGTTTTCGGGTACAGCGACATCACCACCTTCCATATCGACGGCCTCGAGATCAGAGTCGCGAAGGATCCTGCGTGCCCCGAGGTCGAGGGCGATGGCACTTTCAGGGGGCTTTGTGGAGACGTCAGCAGCGGCCCGAGCGACAGCTGGATTTCTCCGGATGGTGAATATCTGTATCAGATCTACGGAAACGCCTCGAAGCTGGTGGGGTACGCCACCAAGCCCGACGGCTCGCTTGAGGAGGTTACCAGCGTCGCGATCCCGTACAACAGTCCGGAGGGGTTGGCGGGATTCTGATCCCGCTCCATGGCGATGCAATGACCCAGTTCAGTCATCTGGCCGAGCGTGAAGACTTGTTTCAACAGAAGCACTGCGGGTGCTTGCGCAAGTCGACTGATCTGGAGCACGACAAGCGCACGCCTGACAGCAGGGATAGCTGCCGCAGCGAGTGTGACCGCGGGCAGGCGATGCTCGGCCCCAAGTGGAGTGGGCATCGCCCTTCATCTCAAAAGAGAACGGTTTTGGCGCGCTCTCGGCACCAGGGCGCCAGTTGGTGCAACACAATGTCAGCACTCGATGTTACCGACTCGATGACCCGTTCTCGTCCCGCGGATGTCCGCACGAATTCTCTGGCGGATGTGGGCCTGCAGCGCGCGGACGGATGCGGTCGACTGGTACTGAGTGGCTCCATTAACGGAACGCGAATCGAAGACGTCTTTGAACGGTCTCCTACTCGCATCATGTTCCCAAGAACTGGGCATTGTGGGGTGGGAGAGGCGGTGATTATTAATACCGGAGGCGGAGTTGCGGGCGGTGACCGGCTTGAATGTTGTGTCACCGCACTTCCGGGCGCCTCGATTGCCGTGACTTCACAGGCGGCGGAAAAGGTCTATCGAGCGTTGCATGAACCTGCAAGCATTGCGACTAGGCTAATAGCGCGGGAGTCGAAGCTGGCATGGCTTCCGCAGGAAACAATCGTTTTCAATTGGGCACGTCTTCACCGGACGACAGAGATCGAACTTTTTTCCGGAGCAGAGTTGCTTGCACTCGAATGGCTTGTATTGGGACGTGCAGCGCACGGTGAAATCGTGGTCGGCGGCCACATAACTGACAGCTGGCGCGTAAAAAAAGACGGGCGGCTGATCTGGGCGGACAGCTTTCGTGTCACGGACGAGACCTTTTCGCACCTTAACCGAAAGGCCTTGCTCTCAGACTGCAACGCGATTGCAACACTGATCTATTTCGGACCTGATCTCGACAAACGGTTGGAGTTTTTGCGTGAGATTCTTCCGTCCTTGGAATGCGGCTGTGCGGTGACGGTGGTAAGTGGGCTCATTGTTGCCCGCTTTGCCGCGAAACAGTCCTCTGATTTAAAGCTTGCGTTGCGCAGCTTTCTCCAGCAGTTCGGACCAGAAATTGGCTCGGGACCATTCCGAGTACCGAAAATGTGGTCATGTTAAAGATTGCCGCAGAACGGAGAAGTTTATGAATCTCACGCCGCGTGAGAAGGACAAGCTGATGATTTCTCTGGCGGCAAGGGTCGCCCGGGAACGGCTTAAACGGGGTGTCAAGCTCAACTATCCCGAAAGTGTTGCGGTGATCACTGATTTCGTGTTGGAGGCGGCGCGGGATGGCAAGTCGGTTGCTGAGCTTATGTCTGAGAGTCGCAAGGTTCTGAATCATGACCAGGTGATGGAAGGCATCGCCGAGATGATTCCCGAGATGCAGGTGGAAGCGACGTTCCCCGATGGAACCAAACTCGTGAGCATTCACAACCCGATTCGCTGAGGCAGGGCTGACATGATACCCGGCGTGTTGTTTGCAGCATCTGGCCAGATTGTCCTGAACAGTCAATATTCGAACCAACAGAAAGGATGGTATGGCGAAAAAAGTGACCGTATACAGTCAGCCGGGCTGAATGTTCTGTGGCCAGGTGAAGGAGTATCTTTCACAAAAACAGATTCAATTCGATGACCGAGACATCACGAAAGATCCCTCTGCGATTTTGGAGCTACAGAAGATTGGCTTCATGACTACCCCCGTCACGGTCGTCGACGACAAAGTAATCGTAGGTTTTGATGTGCCGAAACTGGACGAAGCATTGAACTAGTGTCTCCTTTGGGAAGACGACTCGATCGGAGTGAAAATGATCAAACTACTGCTTGGCTCTGTACTCTTCACCGCTACGCTCGTTGCTTCAGCGCAGACGGATACGTCCCTCAAGAAGCCCGTCACAGACGAACAAAAAATCGCCGATGCACTGCGAGCAGGGCCGGCATTTGTCGCCAAAGATGCCGTGATCGCGGACTGGCCGGCGGATCCAAAGGATCCGAACGCGCAGTATCGCATTTTGCGCCCTGGGAAAAGCGACTGGACGTGTCTCCCGGGTTTTCCCGCCTATCCGCACGACGAGCCGATGTGCCTGGACAAGATTTCCATGCAATGGATCAAGGACAGCCTGGCCGGCCGTCCCGTTCATATCGCCCAGATAGGCGTGATGTACATGTACACAGGTGCATGGGTTCAAGACGAGCACGGTACTTCACACAGCAAGGACCACACCTACCACGTCGGCCCCCACGTAATGATCATCACGCCGCACAGCGAGGATCTCGCAACGTTCAGTCATGACGGTTCAGACGGGCAACCCTACGTCGCCCATTTGCCAGGGCATTCCGAGTTATATCTCGTAATGCCATACCAGGATTTGCCACAACAATAGTCGATTGAAAAGTTGATCCGCGAAAAGAAGGACAGCAATGCAGATCGCAGAACGGGTTGAAAGCTCTAAGTGGACATGGTCATGATTCCAGGCGAGATTTTTGCAGCAACTGGCGACATTGTCCTGAATAAGGACAGAGCGGCAATCATCATCAAGGTCGCAAACACTGGCGACAGGCCGATCCAAGTTGGCAGTCATTACCACTTCGCTGAGACCAACTCGGCTCTCGATTTTGATCGGAAAGCTGCGCTTGGCTATCGCATAGACATTCCAGCGGGAACAGCCGTGCGCTTCGAGCCCGGCCAGACTCGCGAAGTTTCTCTAATCCCGTATGCAGGCGCACGCCTGGTTTATGGCTTCAACAAGGCTGTGATGGGAGCACTGTCGCAAGGGCCAGAGAGGTAATCGAAAGTGCCTAACAAAATGAACCGCGCTGCTTACGCGCAAATGTTTGGCCCGACCGTAGGCGACAAAGTGCGCCTTGCGGATACTGACATCATCATCGAGGCGGAGAAGGATTATACAACCTATGGTGAGGAGGTGAAGTTCGGTGGCGGGAAGGTGATTCGCGACGGCATGGGCCAGTCACAGCGGTCTCGCGGTGAAGGCGCAGTCGACACGGTAATTACTAATGCTCTGATTCTGGATCACTGGGGAATCGTGAAGGCAGATATCGCGATCAAAGACGGCCAGATTGCAGCCATCGGGAAGGCTGGAAATCCGGATGTCCAACCGAACGTCACCATAGTTATAGGACCAGGAACTGAAGTGATCGCCGGCGAGGGGAAGATTGTCACAGCCGGCGGCATCGACACGCATGTTCATTACATCTGCCCGCAACAAATCGAAGAGGCTCTCTATTCAGGCCTGACCACGATGATGGGCGGTGGGACAGGACCTGCCGTAGGGACGAATGCAACCACCTGTACGCCAGGTCCCTGGCATATTCAGCGGATGCTCCAGGCCGCCGACGCGTTCCCTATGAATCTCGGCTTCTACGCTAAGGGCAATGCGAGCTCTCCAGCGGGCCTCATTGAGCAAATCGAGGCCGGTGCATGCGGCTTCAAGCTTCATGAGGATTGGGGTACAACACCCTCTGCCATTGACTGTTGTTTGTCTGTTGCGGATGACATGGACGTGCAGGTTCTTATCCATACAGACACGCTCAACGAAAGCGGTTTCGTCGAAGATACAATCGCCGCGTTCAAGGGCAGAACCATTCACACGTTTCACACGGAAGGGGCGGGCGGCGGACACGCTCCGGACATCATTAAAGTCTGCGGCGAACCAAACGTCATTCCATCTTCTACGACTCCAACGCGACCATACACTGTAAATACCCTTGATGAGGCCCTCGATATGGTGATGGTCACCCATCACCTCGATCCGCGAGTTGCTGAAGATGTCGCCTTCGCCGAGAGCCGGATTCGGAAAGAAACAATCGCGGCCGAGGATATTCTGCATGATCTTGGTGCCTTGTCGATCGTGTCCTCAGACAGTCAAGCCATGGGCCGTGTGGGCGAGGTGATTATCCGAACCTGGCAGACCGCGGACAAAATGAAGAAACAATTCGGGCGCCTGGGTGAGGAACAGGGCGAGAACGACAACTTCAGAGCTCGACGGTATGTATCGAAATACACGATCAATCCCGCCATAGCTCAGGGCATCTCTACATATGTCGGTTCGATCGAAATTGGAAAGCTTGCCGACATTTGTATCTGGGATCCAGCCTTTTTCGGAGTGAAGCCCGATATGGTGCTAAAGAGCGGAACGATCGCGGCCGCGATCATGGGAGACCCCAACGCCTCCATCCCTTCACCGCAACCCGAATACTACCGGCCCATGTTCGGTGGGTTCGGTCGCTCTTTGACGGAAAGCTCTGTTACGTTTGTGAGCCAGGCACTACTCAACAAAGCGGAGGCGCTTGGCCTGGCAAAGAAACTCCTTCCTGTCTCCAACACGCGCAAGATCGGCAAGCGTTCGATGATTTTGAATAATACCGCGCCCCGCATGGAAGTAGACCCCGAAACTTACGAAGTGCGGGCCGATGGCCGCCTTCTCACCTGCGAGCCCGCCAAAGTATTGGCCATGGCTCAGCGATATTTCATGTACTAGGTATGCCTATGACTGCGCATAACGCTTCCATTCACGGTGATCCCACTCATCGCGCTTCCGTTCATCGACCCGCCGGAGATTGGCCAGCGGAAGACGCGGCAGGCTCTCTTACCCTCGATTTTGACGCGCGCCACCGCCGCCGCTTTCGCCTGACCGGAGATCAGGGGGACGATGTTCTTCTTGATCTTCCAGAAGCGGTTGCCATGGCTGAAGGAGATGGGCTGCAACTGGACGATGGAAGATGGCTAAAGGTTCAGGCCGCTGCGGAGGATATTGTCGAAGTCAGGCACAAAGATCCTATCCAGCTGATACGCCTGGCATGGCACCTAGGTAATCGGCATTTGCCGACCGAAATTCGAGACCATGTTCTTCTTATTCGGCCCGACCATGTAATAGAAGATATGCTCCGTGGACTGGGGGCGGATCTTCAAATGGTTCAGTCCGCCTTCCAGCCGGAAGGCGGTGCTTACGGTCACGGCCACCATCACAAACACCATGGCAGCGAACAACATCACGAGTGATCGCCAGCACCTTGTCTCACAGGTGGCTCTCTTGAGGCAGCAAAGCTGGCTTTCGCCCGCGTTTCCTACCGGCGCGTATAGCTACTCTCACGGTATCGAATGGGCCGTAGAAGCCGGATACATTCATGATCGCAAAAGCCTTGTTGATTGGCTGGAAGCGGATCTCTGCTATGGTTCAGGACGAAACGAAGCGATTTCCTTCATTGAGGCCTGGCGCTCGGCGACCGATGACGACTGCGAACGGTTGCTTAAAATTGCGGAACTCGCAGCCGCCTTTCGAAGCACATGCGAATTTGCACTCGAAACATCGCAGCAGGCGGCGGCCTGCCTCGCTACATTCCGCTGCGTGTGGCCCGATCCCCTTTTAGAGAGTCTTTCAGAATTGCTCTCGGACCTCAGAATTGCGCCGGTCTTTTCGGTCATCCTCGGAGCTCGCGCAGCCAGACAAGACATTCCGGTGATCTTGGCCTTGCCCGTCTATCTGCAAAGCTACCTCGCCAACCTGGTAACAGCCGGCGTTCGCTTGATTCCCCTGGGTCAAACTGATGGGCAGCTTGCCATTGCCGAGCTTGAGCCAGCGGTTCTGGCCGTGGCTGCTCAAGCTGAACAGGCAACAATTCACGATCTGGGTTCGGCTGCGTTCATGGTCGATCTTGCTTCCGCATCTCATGAAACCCAATACACGAGGTTGTTTCGGTCATGACTGATACTTCAAGTTCCAATTCTCAAGCCCATCCTTTACGTGTCGGTATCGGCGGCCCTGTCGGGTCGGGCAAAACGGCGCTGGTTGAAGCGCTCTGCAAGCGACTCCGCGACACATACGACATTTACGTGATTACCAATGACATCTACACCAAGGAGGATCAGCTCATCCTTACCCGTGCGCAGGCACTGCCGGCCGAGCGCATTATGGGAGTCGAAACGGGAGGCTGTCCTCATACTGCAATTCGAGAAGATGCTTCCATGAACCTCGCCGCCATCGAAGAGATGAACAAGAAATTCCCGCATGCGGCCTTGTGCTTTGTGGAGTCGGGCGGTGATAATCTCGCGGCCACATTCAGCCCCGAGCTGGCGGACCTGACGATCTACGTGATCGACGTTGCGGAAGGTGAAAAGATTCCTCGCAAGGGCGGTCCAGGGATCACGCGTTCCGATCTTCTCGTTATTAACAAGATCGATCTGGCCCCTTTTGTCGGGGCAAGCCTTGGAGTAATGGAAGCGGACACGCTTAGAATGCGCGGGCAGCGGCCTTTTGTTTTTTCCAATTTGAAGACCGGCGAGGGTGTCGAACCGATCGCAAACTTCATCATTGAAAAGGGTGGCTTGGCGAAGAACGCCGCCTAGCACTATGGCTTGTGATGCGGCGTTTTGTTATTTAATGTCGAAACAAGTTGCCCGGCAGCGGCAGGCACTCTGACCTGATCCGAGAGCACGATCTGTTTAGCCTCGAACCTTTTTCCATAAATTTGCTCGTTTGCTTTGTTGTCAGGTCGGATGGTTGATCCTTCGAGAGAGATGCCGGCAAAGAGCCCACGGGAACGGGAATAACTCAAAATCTCTGAGCGCAAGGTCACGTCTGTCTCGGCCGAGGTGTCGCGGCCGACTGGTCCTGCCGCAACAGAAGCCTCCCCTCCCAACTTCACTTTCCCGGCAAGGATCCCGCGAGCGCCACCTTCATTCATGACCAGCAGGACGAAATCCGTGGCCTGTCCGCCGATTTGAAAGCCGAAGCTACCGCCCTCAAGGGCCATCATCGTCGGAGCACCCCAGGATCCCCTGAAGTCTTCGCCTTGTCGACACGTCATCGCACCCCGACCATAGCTGCCGCCAACCACGAATGCGGCTTCAACACAGAGGGGTAGACGACTACGCAATCGGCCTTGTCGAGTAAGCCCTGGGGGATATCGTCGGGGATGTCGAGGATCTCCTTCAAAACTGCGCCACAATCTTTTAACCGATCTTCATCCTTATCATTATTAGCTGCCCGAGCAACACTAGGGCCAGTCGGCTGGAGGATTAGGATGACGCCCAGCAAGCAGGTAAATCAGGTTCTTCATTTCGGTTCTCCTTAATCTAGGCTCTGAAACACCGCTCAGCACGACATCGCATGTTACCCACTAAATGAAAGGATTATGCGGATGTTTGTGCCGTCAGTCATTTCCCGTTTCTTTTTCCAAAGGCCAGCGTCAGAAACTCTTCCCGAGCATCGGTGCTTCTGAAAAGGCCGCGCATTACGCTCGTCGACATCAGTCCATCGCTCTTGACTCCGCGCATTTGCATGCAAAGATGCTCGCCGCGTGCAAGTACTGCCACGTCACGCGCGTCTGTGATGGCCGTGATCTCGTCAGCGATCTGATGAACCAGCCGTTCCTGCACTTGTAGCCGGTGTGAATATTTGTGTGCGATGCGAGCGAACTTCGAAAGCCCGAGAACGTGCTCCGTCGCGATGTAGGCCATGGAAATTTCGCACTTGAAGGGAAGCAGGTGGTGCTCGCACAAACTGAAAACAGGGACTCCCGCACAGACGACCATCTGGTCGGTCCGAAACGACTCGAATGCAAATGTGGTTTCGATCGTGCCGGGGTCGTAGTCGATGAACTCTTTCCACCAACGCGCGAACCGATTCGGAGTCATCTTCAACCCTTCGCGAGTCGGGTCTTCACCGATTGCCAATAGCAGCTTGCGGCCGATCCATTCGAGTCTCTTAACGCTAACTTTCAGCTCAGGGCGAGCAGTTTGTGAACTTGCACGCTCAGGCGCCACCCGGGTTCCTGAACCGTTTGTTCGCCCGACTTTGTAACTGCCAGGCTCACTGAAAGAGATTGAAGACATATTGTGGTCCTTTGTTTCACGACACCGAGCTAGATCAGGCGGTCGAACTTCTAGGTTTCCTTGGTTCCGCGAATTGCTACCTTTCGCGTTCCAGCTCGCTAGCTGCCCAGGCATCATATAAGGTTCTGCATCCAATCGCGATTCAGGATGCAGAACCTTATATGATGCCGGCGGCATTCTCCCGTTCGAAATAACTGCGCAGATCGATTCCAGCTCATTATGCCGCACGAGTGCCGAATATTTCGTCCACTCGGAGAAGTTCAGTTCTTCGCGGCCTTCGCGGACATGGTTCTTGATCCACCACGAGACCGGGGCGACATGGCCATACCAGGGCAAACTCGTCTGGTTCGAATGGCAGTCTCCGCAGGCATGTCCCAGCGTATTTCCAACCTCTGAACCGCGAAACGGTTCGATGTTGCGGTAGTCATTCGCCTTCGGCGATACCTTACCGTTCTGTGTTCTCGAAAGCGAGCCACCGAAAGCAATCAGGGCGAGCATCAGAAAAACGATTGTCAATGCAAGCCGTTTCATAGGAGAAGCAGGCCCCTTTTTTCTGAAGCAGACAAATGGCCAAATGGCCCTAGCTGCCCGCCTCCGGTAGCTGTGTTGTGGCGAGAGCCAGATACTTCATACCGCGGAGGTCGAGGAATACGTGCTGCTCAGTATTAACGCATCGGAGCAGTACATACCCGCAGAGCGCACACCGCGCGACGAGGCCGGGGCACTGCACGTATAAATGCGCCTCGGCAAAGCGCCCCATTGCGCCGCAATTCGCACACTGTCCTTCCGCGCTTGTGATATCCATCGCGAATATTCTGCTCAATTCACCCGCGGCTGCATTTCCGTCCAGGTAGTTCATGGGTACACTCATTTCCGTTCTCCTGTGGCGCCGAAGCGCTCTGTCCTGATGTTTTCGCGACCGTGGCCGGCAGCGATCAGCAGGTCGTTCGCATTTTCAACGAAGGATGTCGGGCCGCAAACGTAGCTGGTTGGGTTAAGGTTCGAGGGCCATGTACCGGTCGCGATTAGCATTGCGTCGATGCGGCCGGGCGGGCGCGACGAATCTTTCGGAGTCGCTCGCGTGTATGCGTAGGTGACAATCACGGAATGGTCCTGATCTGATAACGCCCGTAGTTCATCACCGTAAAGAACTGCTCCCGGCTCCCTTACTGAGTACAACAATCGAAATGGAGCGGTGCTGCCAACCGAAGCACGCGAGCGAATCATGGCCATGAGGGGAACGATGCCCGAGCCTCCTGCCACGAGTTGGATCGGCTCCGTTTGGTCTCGCCGCCACACGAACCAGCCGCCAATCGGACCTCGCAATTCCAGATCATCCCCGACCAAGAGTTCCTTTGTCAGGTAGGGTGAAACTTCGCCGTTCGCCAGTCGCTCGACAGTGATTTCGATCCGCCCGTCCGAGTTCGGAGCGGACGCAATCGAGTAGGACCGGACTGCAGAGTATCCGTCCGGAGCTGTCAAACGCACATCAACGTGCTGACCGGCGATGTGACTCGGCCAATCGCGAACTGCAAGGGCGATCGTCCGGGCGGTTGCCGTTTCATCGCGCAGCCCGACAACCGTTGCGCTACGCCACGTCACTGGTCGGAGTATCGCTGTTCCAGCCATGGGTCCCCATAGATGTGATAGCCGAGGCCTTCCCAAAAACCCGGCTTGTCGTGC
>Ga0207048_10008_pt1 | contig 66944 bp, 68 predicted proteins | sample Alteio_BWMinCont_65_FD_153301 | JGI IMG/M metagenome (GOLD analysis project Ga0207048, IMG submission 153301) | Enriched cells from forest soil in Barre Woods Harvard Forest LTER site, Petersham, Massachusetts, United States -... | ecosystem: Environmental > Terrestrial > Soil > Temperate forest >...
TTCCGGTTTGGGGAAAGCCAGCCCGTTGAATATTCTTGTTTTGCCAGTGGTCTTTGAAGGTCAGGTCAAGGGTGTCATGGAACTCGCTTCCTTCGATCGATTCAGCCCCACCCACCATGCCTTTCTCGATCAATTAACCGAAAGTATCGGCATCGTGTTCAACACCATCGAAGCCAATACGCGTACGGAAGATCTGCTGAAACAGTCACAGTCGCTCGCCAAGGAGTTGCAAAGCCAGCAACTCGAACTGCAACAAACCAATCAGCAATTGGGAGAGAAGGCCAAGCTGTTAGCCGATCAGAATGTTGAAGTGGAACGTAAAAATACCGAGGTGGAACAGGCTCGCCAGGATTTGGAAGAAAAAGCCAAACAGCTTGCTTTAACTTCAAAATATAAATCCGAGTTTCTTGCCAACATGTCCCATGAGTTACGGACACCCCTCAACAGCTTGTTAATTCTCTCCGATGATTTGTCCAAAAACAAGGATCAGAATCTATCGGCCAAGCAAGTTGAATTCGCCAAGACAATCCATGCGGCTGGAAACGATTTGCTTGCCCTGATCAATGACATCCTTGATCTCTCCAAGATCGAGTCGGGAACCGTCATGGTTGATGTGGGTGAAGTTACGCTTCGTGAGCTTCAAGATTATGTCGAACGTGGTTTCCGCCATTTTGCCGACAGCAAAAGACTCGACTTTGAAGTGGTCCGCGCAGTCAATTTACCGAAAACCATTCAGACCGATGCCAAGCGGTTGCAACAGATTCTCAAGAATCTGCTTTCGAATGCATTTAAGTTCACTGAAACCGGAAAAGTCTCCCTCACCATTAGTTCGGCTAGCGAGGGATGGAATCCGGAAAACGAAACTCTCAATCGAGCTAAATCTGTTTTGGTCTTTTCCGTGACAGATACTGGAATAGGCATTTCGATGGATAAACAACACATTATCTTCGAGGCATTTCAACAAGCGGATGGCAGCACCAGTCGTAAATACGGCGGCACCGGCTTGGGACTGGCGATTAGCAGAGAGATCACCCGTTTGCTTGGAGGAGAGATTCGCCTGGTCAGCGTTCCTGGCGAGGGAAGCACCTTCACCCTCTTTCTGCCTCAAAATTATGTTCCAGTAAAACCAGCTAAAAAACAGGCGCTATTGCCTTCCGGTCAAAATAGAATGGAGATTCCCATCGAAGTGGAAATTCCCATGAACGCAGTGGAGTTGGATCTCCCGGGCACTCCACAGCTTGATGATGACGCGGATGATATCGGACCGGATGATCGTGTCCTGCTGATTGTGGAAAATGACACTAGTTTCGCTCAACTTCTCATGGAGATGGCTCATGAAAGTGGGTTCAAGGCACTTATTTCACCCCGCGGATCCGATACGTTAACCATCGCAACCGAGCGCAAAATCAACGCAATCACTCTTGATATTAATCTACATGATATTGATGGATGGCGGGTACTTGCCCGCCTTAAAGACGATATTAATATCCGGCATATTCCCACTTATATTATTACGACAGAAGAAGAAGCCCAGACGAGGGGATTAAGATTGGGGGCCTTGGGTGTTTTAAATAAACCTTTGAAATCAAGAGAGGAACTGAAGGAGGTATTTGCGCGGATTGATACCATGACGAAACCTCATGCAAAACAGCTTCTTATCGTGAATAAAGATGAAGATCAACGGAATCAGCTCAAGGGTATTCTTGAAGAGCCGGATATCCAAGTCACCAGCGTCAGCACGGGTGAGGAGACCCTTTCCAAATTGCGGGACAATCCATTTTCAGCAGTTGTGATCGATCTTGATTTAGCCGATATGACAGGATTGGACTTGATGGAAGAGATCAAAAAAGACCCACATTTGAGCGAGATTCCCATCATTGCCTATATCCCCAAGAATCTCTCAAAAAAGGACGATGCTCACCTCAAGCGTCTTAGCCATGCGATGAATTTAAAAGAGGTCCATTCGGAAGAACGGTTATTGGATGAGTGTGCGCTTTTCTTACACCAGGATATTAACAAAATACCGGAATCCAAACGTCAAATCATTCATCGTCTTTATCAGGCTGAGGCAGTGCTGAAAGGAAAGAAAATCCTGATTGTCGACGATGACATTCGCAATATTTTTGCCATGACCAGTTTGCTGGAACGCTATGAAATGCAAATTTTCTCTGCCGAAACCGGCAAGATCGCGCTCGACCAATTACAGGCTGTGCCAGATATCGATGCCGTTTTAATGGATATAATGATGCCCGACATGGACGGGTACGATACGATGAGGGCCATTCGGAAATTTCCGAAGTTCCGAACGTTGTCCATGATTGCCGTTACCGCCAAAGCTATGAAGGGTGACCGAGATAAGTGTATCGAAGCTGGCGCTTCCGATTACATTGCTAAACCTGTCGATAGTGCTGAACTATTATCCATGCTGCGCTTATGGCTTCATCGTTAGCCATTCAGAGGCACTCCAACCATCTCGTTGAAGAGTCGATGGTGTCGTGTGTCCGAACGCAAAAAACCGAAAATATGTCCCACACCAGTCATAAGGCCAATATTCTTATAGTGGATGATCGTGAGGATAAGCACTTGGCGATGGAAGCCATCATCGCCGACCTGGGCCAAAATATCGTCCATGCATCATCTGGCCGCGAAGCCTTAAGGCATCTTCTTAGGCAGGAATTCGCCATTATTCTTCTGGATGTGAATATGCCCGGAATGGATGGATTTGAGACAGCTCACCTTATTCGTGAACGTAAAAGCCTGGAAAATGTACCTATTATTTTTGTTTCAGCGGTAAGCGATACCGAAACGCACGTTTCCCGGGGATATTCATTGGGCGCCGTCGATTATATTCTGGCTCCTATTGTTCCAGAAATTTTGCGAGCGAAAGTATCTGTTTTCGTTGAATTGTTTAAGATTACGGAGCAGGTAAAACGACAGGCCGAAGACCTGCGCTTTGCACATAGTGAATTGGAAATACGCGTCAAAAAACGGACTGAAGAACTGGCTATCGCCAATGAATCGCTTCAAGTGGAAATTAAAGAGCGACAACGCGCCGAAGAAAACCTCCGTAAATTAAACATCGAACTGGAACAACGCGTCTCCGACCGGACAGCAGAACTGTGCGCAGCTAATCAGGAGATGGAAAATTTCACATATTCAATCGCCCATGATTTGCGAGCGCCGTTTCGTCAGATTCATGGCTATACCGAAATCCTGCAGGATGATTTTTTTACAACCATGTCGCCTGAGGTGCAAAACTACATTAAGCGCATAGGATTAAAAGCGAGAGATATGGGCCAGATGATGGACGATTTGCTTAATTTATATGGAATAGCAAATCAGACTTTTGAATATCAAAAAATAGATCTGAGTTCGATAACGAACGAAGTCATTTCGAGTATAAAAGCTGACATGACGGACCGATCGATCGAATGGCATCTCGGTAAATTTCCCACGCTTTTATGCAACTACAGTCTCATGAAGCAAGTTTTCGATAATTTAATCTCGAATGCAGTGAAATACACCCGAACCCGGACTCCGGCAAAGATCGAAATTGGATGTGATCGGGTGAATAACGAAGAGGTCATGTACGTGCGGGATAATGGGGTTGGATTTGACATGAAACATGTTGATAGATTATTCGGGTTGTTCCAGCGCTTACACCGCACGGAAGAATTTGAAGGTACCGGAGTGGGACTGGCTTTGGTCTCAAAAATCATTCGCAAACATGGGGGACGCATATGGGCAGAAGGGAAGATCAACGAAGGTGCCACCTTCTTCTTTACCCTTGGAAAGGGGTGAGTAAACTCAAGCGAGACGGATTTCAAGCCCTTCAAATGAAGGGTCGTCGCTTATATTGCCTTTGAAAACATCATAGCCATGCTTCGCTCATGATCAAAAAGAGGTACACTGCATTTTTGGTTGACGATTCAGAGGACGACCGACTTTTCATGCAGTTGATTTTGAAACGAAGCTCAAAATTGGTTGTCATAGGGGAAGCTCGTGATGGCCAGGAAGCGATCGACTATCTCAAAGGGGAAGGTGTTTTTAGCAACCGCCAAATTTATCCCATGCCTGATGTTTTGCTTCTCGATTTAAAAATGCCGGGTAAGAACGGCTATGATGTTTTGCAATGGTTAAAAACACAGTCTTTCAATGATTTGACTGTGGTTGTGGTATCCGGTTCTTGGTTGGCGGAAGACATTTCCAAAAGCCTGGCATTGGGCGCACATGGTTATTTTAAAAAGACCTCCGTTAAAGAAGAACAGGAAGTCATGGTGCACGGAATTGAAAATATTCTGAAAGAACATCGGCTTGAGTCGTAGCCGTTGGTTATCCAATTTCAGCTAGTCTATCGACCGGTGTTTCTATCAAGACGGAAAAGGAGGGTATTTTTTTAATTCTTTCAGGAGCTATTTTTGAATCATGAGGAAGCGGGAAAAAGAGAGCAATCGTCGTTCCTTTATCGGGCATGGATTGGAGATCGATCAAGCCATTGTGAACTTGCATCAATCCAAAAACTACCGAAAGACCCAAGCCTGTTCCTTTTCCGTGAGGTTTGGTTGTAAAAAAAGGTTCAAAAGCTTGTAATCGGGTCGCCTCATCCATACCCATACCGGTATCGGATACTTTCAGACAAAGGTAGGGCATATCGTTCGATTGCCAGGAATAAGGGGGCGCAGATTCAAATTGAATCACTTCAGCTGAAATTGTAATGCAGCCCCCTTCTGGCATGGCATCTTTGGCGTTCATGATAAGATTGGTGAGCATGCGATCGATTTGGCTGGGATCGGCAAAAATGGGAGGCAATTCTTTCTTCGATTGCAGGGCTATACTTATGTTTTCCGGCAACCAGGCTTTGTGTGCTTCAATCACTTCATTGATCAGTGGAACAACATCGACTGAAGTTAAACGAACATCTGTTTTTCGAGCGAAAACAAGAAGCTCCCGCATTAATTCCGCCCCACGATCAGTAGTCGTATCGAGTGTTTCCGCAATTTTAACGATTTGATCTGGGTGATCGGATTCCAGGGGAAGTAGAGCAATATAGGTTTTGAGAACCTGCAAAACATTATTGAAATCATGGGCAAGACCTCCGGCAAGCATGCCGATAATCTCCAGTCGACGCGCTTCGTACAAACGTGCTCTCATGGCACGAAGCATTGCCCGTTCATGTGCCTCTTCTAAAGCACGACGAACGGCGGGTACGAGTCGGGTAAGTCGGTTCTTGAGCACATAATCGGTGGCTCCATCCTGCAAGGACTTAATGGCCATTTCTTCTCCGATGGTTCCAGAGACAAAGATAAATGGAACCTGGGGTTTTAAGGCATGGGCAATTTCAAGGGCTTGAAATCCACTAAATTTGGGAAGGGTACAGTCTGAAAGAATCAGGTCACAGGAAGAATGCTCCAGGGCTTCGAATAATTGCTCACGAGTCTCTACTCGGCGAATCTTGCTATCCAGGCCCTCTCTCTGAAGCAAATGGTGAACTAACTCCGAATCATCCGCTGAGTCTTCAACATGAAGAATATGCAAGGGCTGTTTCATAAAACTGGAACCTTTCTGGTACGGTGTTATCTCATGATTAAAAGAAATTTATGTATGCAAAAATTGGTTCCTAACGTTTCCATGTAACTTCAGGGCCTTCGTTAAGATGTTGAAAATCGTTTTTAAAACCAGCGTCACTTCAGCGCTTGTTTCCAATAGTGCTTGAAGGACAGGATCATCGATCTTATCGATGTCCTCTCTCTCATAGGTGACGACATTTCCCAAAAGATTTTGGAAATGATACACATGAATTTTTGGGTCTAACGACTCTGTAGTTTGTCTGTTCATAACAGTAATATTTTGAGATGATCGTTCCAAGTCTTGTTCCTCAACTGGCACCTTTAAGGTGCCAGTTGAGGAACAAGAGATTCTATTGCTCAGTACTTGTGGTAGTCTTTTTTTCCTCAAGAATTTGGGTGGTCGGTTGTATGGAAACAGAGCTTTTTACAATCACTCGCGTGGCTACCAGATTTTCTCCATCTCGTTCAAAAAAAACGGTCACGGGTGTGCCTGCCTTGACCGAACTTCTTGAAACGGGGTTACCGTTTTCATCCACATAGGCCGTGGACTCCTTTGCTTTGTAGTGACTAGGGCCGGATGAGATATTCGACCTTATGGAGATATCCTCCGAATCAGCATCGTTAATGAATCCATTGACGGAAGGAGACCCGGATTCTTGGATTACGGGTGCGACCGAATCAGTTGTTGAAATAGTCTTTTTCACGACAACCTTTGTGGCCGTAAACCTGTCTCCGTCCTGGTCATAGTAGACTGTTACTGGAAGACCTGTTTTTACCGTCTCTACCGATACTGGATTACCGTTTTCATCCACATAAGTTGTGGTTTTCGTAAACGCATAACGAACCGGGGTTGATGACGAATCGATCTTCAGTATTATTGCGTTCGGAGTGAGTTCACTCACGGTTCCCCTCGATGTTGTCATTGATGTAGTGGTGGTTTGCACAGAGTTTTGCGCAAAAGCCGAGTTAACGGTAACAACCGACACACAGAGAACGACGATGATTACCAACGCATAAATTAATGTTTTCATGGATTTATTTAATTGAAGATAAACCTCTATTTATTCAAGGCATAAGGCGTGCCATGCTCTCTTTTGTTAGTCGCAAGATACTGTGAGAAAGGAACTTGTAGTTTTAAAGAGCAAACACCCATGCTCTTTATTTTGTGAATTGCATGAATACCTAAAAATACCAGCGCAAAGTGCGAATGCTATATAGTGAAGACAAGCTTGCTTAGAGAATATATAAAATCCTGTTTTGGCTTTCCATCAAAAATACTTTAGGATGGGAGATGAATAAGACCTGTTATTGCCTTTGAAAAAGTTACAAAGGTAACAGGCTTAGGAATAAAAGCCGCTACCTTTAAGCACTGACATTCTTCAAAATCTTTCGGATCTAGCGATGCGGTCATGACAATCACTGGAACATTTTGTACCCGAGGAATTTTCTTGATCCGTCGCAATAAATCCAGACCGCTCATTGAAGGTAATTTTAGATCGAGAAAAATAGCTATGAGATCACAGAAGGGTGCCGCAGGAGGAAGATTGGAAAGAAAATTGAAAGCCTCTTTTCCATCTTCAAGGAATTTAACATGCGCATCAATCTTATGTTTACGAAGCTGATGCATGAGCAATTCACGATCATCCGCGCTATCTTCGATCACAAGCACGCGGACAATCGTTCGAGATCGATCTGTAAATGACATACCGGAAAAGTAAGAGGAAGTCATTAGAGGTAAGTATCGAAGATCAAATCCGGTGCTCACGAAGATTTAAACTTATTTATCGAATGTCCCGTGCTTTTCCTTCATCTTGTCATTCTTGAACACAATGACTGCTTCACTGGTTTCATTACGATAGGTGTATGTTGTTTGTGTTCCGCCCACAATGGGGATCGGTTCTTCCTTGGATTCCGTGGGTGCACCCATGATATCGCGCACTTCTGTCTGCGTCATATCTTCGTGGATCTTATTAAGATTTTCCTGGTTAAGCGTAAACGGTGAACCGCTGCCACAACCCAAGAGAAGCAGCGATAAAACTGTATATAGAAAATATCTCATAAAAACCTCGCATATTTTTCAATTTATAATTTAAACAGAACCATGAGCCAACTTATGACAAACAAGACTCCGATGCTGCCACCTGTTACATACCCCCACGATTTATTGGCCGGATAAGTCGCAAGAGCCACAATTAATAAAAGCATGAGCATGGACATTGTATTCATGGAATTGGCCTTTGGCTCTTGGATTGCAGCCGATATGCCAGTTCCTTTGTTTTATTATAACTTATTGTTTGCGAGTGGATTGCAAACCATCGATCCAGGTAGGTGAACTTCCCTTTAAAGCATTTTGCATGATTTTATGAATTTGCTTTCGCATGATGCCGCAGGGTCATTTTAAACTACTATGCAGATGATTGGGAAATGGAAGGGAGTAAAAAGAAAAACTCACTGCCATGGCCCGGCTGACTGATCACTCCAATTTCACCCTGATGAGCCACCACGATTTCCCGGGCAATGGAAAGCCCAAGTCCTGCACCGCTTTTATTGGTATCCGGAACCCGGTAGAAGCGTTCAAAAATATGTTCCTGATATTCTATGGAAATTCCGAGCCCATGATCTTTCACCGAAAAACGTACACTGGGTTTTCCATCACGGGTTTGCCCCATCTCGGCACGCACGAGAACTTCAGATTTTTTAGAAGAATATTTGATGGCATTGGTAATCAGATTGGCAAATACATAGGCTACGCGTTGCCTATCGATACGGACGCTGGGTAAGTTGGGCAAGATTTCCATTTTAAGAGTAATTTCGGCAGCTTGGGCCACGTCACGAGTATCATGCGTGGCATTTTCTATCAATTCGATCGGAGAAACCTCAGTGAGTTGTAATTGAGAGGGACCTTGTTCGAGTTTGGCCAGGTCCAGTAAATCGTTAAGTGTCTTGAGAAGACGATCGGCATCCTCACGTGCTGCAGAAACCAAGTCGGACTGCTTTTCATTTAATCCTCCCACGGTTTTTTCATGAAGAAGGTAAAGGGCCATGCGTACGCTGGTCAGTGGCGTTTTAAGCTCATGACTCACGGTGGAGATGAGATTGCTTTTGACATCATCGAGCAAAAGCATGCGGGTGACTTCTTCCAGAATCACGGCGACGCCAAAAACTTTCCGAGTGTCATCCCGCAACAAAACAATTCGAGGCAAAAAATAGCGATCCTGGCCATCGAGATGAAACTTGATCGCGTCCTTAAAAAGTGTGGGTAAATAATCCTGTCCCGTCGCTCGCACATGCTCCACTTTTTCATCAACTTTTTCCGGTAATCGCGTGACTCCGGAAAAGAGAAGCTTCATCGCTAGTTGATCTGCTTCTGGATTGCGGAATTCTACTATTCCCTGGGAATTCAAGACAAAGATCGGATCAGGGAAGGAAGCCAGCGTTGCCCGAATAGTCAGGGTTAATCGCATCAACTCATCAGAAGTATTGGCCTGATATTGACGGAGTTGGGCTGCCATTTGATTGAAGGAAATGGCCAGAACACCCAGTTCATCCTTGGATAAAACCGGCACCTGCTGATCCAGATTGCCTTCACCCACTTGCCGAATCGAAGCAGTGACCGATATTAAGGGCTCAAGCAATCCGCGGCTTAAGCGCATCGAGGCATAGATGGCAACAACCACAGCTGCAATCATCAGGAGAATCAAAGAACGGATCGTGTCATTGATATCTATGGCGGTATCTCGATTGCCTACGCTTAGGGCATGTTCATGCGCAAGAGCAAGCTGCTCGACCGTATCGAGAAGCTGTGAAGTATCCTGACCCAATTTGTGGGCCGTTGGACGCCAGGCGGGATCGAGTTGATTTGCCGATTGTAAAAATGCCTCTGCCCTTGCGTTATAGCTTTTGTAAGAATCGGTCAGTTCCGCGATTAACCTTTTTTCGTCTGTTGTGGCAGAATGGCGGGAATTTTCTTCATCGAGCGCTTCCTGGAAACTTTTGCTCGCCGTGGCAAAATCGCGTCTGCTGCCATCATGATCCTCGGTCACCATGGAAAGTAGTGCTCCTGTCATAGCTGCACCGCTACGCTTTATTTGCCGAAGATTTTGTCCAGCCCTGTCATTGTCCCGACTAATGGCCTGAATGCGGTATCCCAATTCGCTACAGCGGTTGATGGAATAAAGTCCCATCGACAATAGGATGATCAGCAGGCACATCAACCCAAGTCTGAGGCGTGTGCGGAGCATATATAATCCCGTTAATTTTATGAAGTTGAAGTAGATGCTGGTGCCGCCTGCTCGGCCAAATCGGCATAACGTTTACGCTTGCGATAAAGTGTGGCGGGATCAATTCCGAGAATTTGCGCGGCTTCATCCATGCTACTCGCAATCTCGATAATGCGCAGAATGTGTTCCCGTTCAAGTTGTTCCAAGCTGACACGATTACCGATCACCGCGCCGGACGGTTGCGAGCCACGCAGAGTGTCGGGAAAATCGTTCGCATCGATTTTTTCGCCCGGGGCAAGGATTACCGCTCGTTCGATGACATTGCGAAGTTCCCTTAAATTACCAGGCCAAGGATAACGTTGAATGGCAGTCATTGCCGCCGCCGTAAAATCTTTGATCGGCCGCGCGCTTTGCCGCACAAACATCTTAAGATGCATTTGAGCCAGGGAAGGAAGATCGAGCGGACGTTGACGCAGAGGCGGTAATTCAATCGTGATCACATTGAGGCGATAATAGAGATCCTCACGAAATTTGCCCTCCTTGACCAAATCTTCCAAGCGGCGATTGGTGGCTGCGATTACGCGAACATTGGCTTTACGAGGTTTGGGATCACCAACCCGTTCATACTCACGTTCCTGCAAAAGACGCAGGAGTTTGGGCTGGATTTCAAGGGGAAGTTCTCCGATTTCATCGAGAAAAAGGGTGCCTCCTTCCGCCGCCTTCACTTTGCCCCAGGTCTCACCGACGGCGCCGGTAAAGGCCCCGCGGACATGACCGAAAAGTTCACTTTCCAAAAGTTCCCGCGATAGGCTCGGACAGGCAACTGTGATGAATGCATTGTCGCGTCGAGAACTATTGCGATGGAGGGCGCGGGCCAGCACGCTTTTGCCGGTACCACTTTCCCCGAGCAAAAGAAGAGTCGCTGCAGATGCGGCGGCTTTCGTGGCCGTCTCGAAGAGTTTTTGCACGAGCGGTTCCTTGGTTTCGAAATCGGTCAGAGTCTCATTGTTCGATAATATTGATTCTAGCTCCACCACTCGATTTTCAAGACGTTGATTATTTTCGATCCGCGTCAACGTCTGGCGGATTTGTTCCGGGGTAAAGGGCTTGGCAAGATAATCGACTGCACCGCATCGCATCGCTTCCACCGCCGTGTCGATGGAAGAATAGGCCGTGAAGACAATCACGTTAAGTTTTGGTTCCTGGGCCAGAAGCTTCGGAATTAATTCCAAGCCATCTTCCGCCCCGAGGCGAAGATCAAGAAAGGCAGCGTCAAAACTGCATTTTTTTAGGAGATTCAATGCCTCTGCACTGTTTTGAGCTTGCTCACATTCATGACCGAGGGCATCGAGCGTGAGGGTAGTTGTTTTACGAATATGGGCCTCATCGTCAATCACTAGGATACGCATATTAATCATAGTAAAATAGGGTTAAATAACGGTTGCCATTGGAATTTCCATCGTAGGTGCAATTACCATATCCATAGGTATAGGATTTTGCTGAGCCATTTGTTGTGCCTGTTGGATGCCTTGATTTTGACTGGGTTGCTGTTGATTCTGGATGATAGGAATGGAAGGAACAGGTTTATCGATCTGCACGACGGACACATCGACCTGGATATTTTGAAATGAGGCATTTGGCCCGATGAAGGAACCAGCTATAGGCGCGGCGTGTTCTGGATCACGAGCTACCGCCACAGTAACATGTTGAGCCCCCGTCATAATGCCAGAAGTCGGATCAAACCCTTTCCACCCTGCACCGGGAAGATAAACCTCAGCCCATGCGTGGGTGGAGGCCCCGCCCGCTTCAGTAGCTTGACACTGCATGTACCCGCTGATAAATCGTGCCGCTAGTCCCCAACAACGACAGGCTTCCAGAAAAAGTGTGGCAAAATCACGGCATGAGCCGCCGTTTTTTTGCAGTGTTTCGGCTGGTGTCTGTACGCCCGGTTCATCACGACGCTGATATTGAAAGGTATCATGAATATGTTGATTGAGATGCTGAAGAAGCGTAATGGTTTCCACTTGATCCCCCGGCTTCCAGAATTGGGTTAGCCAATCGCGCAAGCGGGCGGTGTCCTTCGGATAAATAATGTGCATAAATGCAGCCAATTCGGGCTGACTGTCCGGTGCATAGACAAAAGGGTAGTTCACCGCACTTTCATCCAAAATAAAATCAAGTGGATTGGAATCGTAGTGTTGGAGAATCAATTCGCCATATATAATGAGTTGCGAAGCTGACTCATTGAAATCAACCCTGGCAATGCTGTTGCCATTCACGTCACGCATCCAATGGATGGCGTGCGCCGGAGTGATCTTCAAAATGGAACTTTCGATGTGCAGATCGTGGCCTTCACGAGGCCTGATCATGATCTTATGTTGTCCGAACGAAACTGGTTCGCTGTAATTATAAGTCGTGCGGTGCTGAATACGGATTTTCATGAAGTGGTCGCCTGTTTATCGATTGGAATATACTGCCGGACTTCCCCACGCCCATAATCGGGACGCTTGTCGCCCCAAGGCGCCCATGGGCGGTGATCATTATAGAAATAGATGCCGCCCTTATTATTTTCACTCCATCCGTCGTATTGCCAGAGATCAGGGTTACCAGGCCCAAAATGATTATAGACAACATCTAAAATAACGGCGACGCCTTGGGCATGTGCGGCATCAATGAGGCGTTTCATGCCATCGGGACCTCCATAAGTGCCATCAACAGCAAAAGGATTGGTCAGGTTATATCCCCACGTACGTTCACCAGGAAATGCCATGGGTGGCATGATCTCAATGGCATTGATTCCAAGGTTCTTCAGGTAGGGCAGTCGAGCGGCGACTTGTTCAAAGCGACCCGGACTGTTGTGGGGACCGGGAACAAAAGTGCCCACATGCAATTCACAGATGACTAATTCATTCCAATTTAGCAGAACCTGCGGATATGACTTCCATTCGTAATCATCGGCATAGATCACAGAGAAGACGCTTTTCGGATGTATCTCACGCGCATAGGCGTCATCAACCACACGAGCCCAGAGACCATCTTTCTCCCTCTCCAATGGATCCGCTTCCGGGTTCCAATCATTGAACTCACCGACAACCGAAACGCTTGTAGCGTTAGGAGCCCAGATACGAAAGCTCGTTGCGCCTTCCCACGGAATAGCTCCCATCCGACGCGGGTTGTAAACGGTAGCCTTCATCCTTGTTATTTACAGATTGCTGCGACCGCCCAGCGCCAGCGCCAACACACCACCGACGATGCAAATGCCAGCAACGACGGGAGGAATCGGAACACTGTGAGTTTCCTGATATTGAATCTCAATGGGACCCAGTTGAGCATCCTTCTCCGTCGTTTTATAAGTGAAGCCTTGATAGACCAGTGCCAATACGCCGATGATAATGAGAACAATGCCTGCGAGTTTCATAAGAAACCTTTCGAGTTGAGGTCAAAAACGGGTTATATGTTTCAAGTTAAGGTCTTTGCAGATGTGGTGCCATAAAGCTGATTTATAACGTAACTAGTTTATAATCAATTATTTAAAATTAATTTACTCAAGGTGTCTTCCTCTATCAGATCTTGAAATATTGCATTATGCGGACGCCTTTCAACTTGATTCGCAAAATGCTTGAATACCATCAAATAATTTTTGAAAAAAATCCCCCAAGTCATTTAATAACTTGGGGGACCCCATTGCCCTACATCCCTAATCAATCGGTGGCCGACGTCCTGCAATCAGGGAGACCACAAACAAGACGAGGAAGACGAGGAATAAGATTTTCGCAATTTCCGCCGCTAGACCTGCAATTCCGATAAATCCCAAGAAGCCAGCGATAATGGCGACAATTAAAAATGTAACAGCATAACTTAGCATAGGAATTCCTTTAGGTTAATCTGACACATCTATAATTCCGCTCAAAGCATGCCAACACATCTGTTCGCACGTAAGTGTTTAAATATAAAAAACTTACACGATTCGTTCGAGCGAAAGACGTTTAGAGTTGAGGCAATTTGCATGATTGGAATTTGCTAAACAGGAAGGTTGCGCTTCAAAAAAAGCCCGAACCGATGCATCGCGCATAACGGTTCGGGTTTGTATTTTTAGATCTTAATCTTAATTAGGGTCGATCGTATTTTTTCAACAATTGATGGATATCCGCCGCAGTTGAGCCAATCCGTTTTTGAATGCGGCCCACCAACTTCATCTTCCTGGCCTTCAACGTAAGTCAGGTCATCATTGGTGAGATCACCGTAGGCTTGCTTGAGCTTTCCTTTTACCATATTCCAATTGCCCTTAAGACTGAGTTTTGTTTCGTTCATGTTTTTCTTTCGTAGAAGGGACACTGTTTTCTAATTATTTCCTGCGCCAGGCGGCCAGCACCACTCCGGTAATGAGACCAGCAGCAAAAACACTTAGGGGATATTCCGCGGTAAAGCTCTTAAGCAAGTCGTATAGGCTTGAAGCAATTCCACGGGCTTCCTGAAGACGCGTATTGGCTTCCGTTTTAATCTCTTGAAAATCATCATCAGCTTGATTTTTTACATCTTGGACAACGAGATTCGCATCATGATGCAAATCTTGGACATGTTGTTTGAGTTCCGGACTGGGTGAAGTGAATGTTTCAGTTTTCATAAGCTTGGATTAGTTAGTATGTTCGATCTATCTGCATACCGATTCCTCCTGTGTGACGCCAATATCATGAGCATCAGCCCGTTCAAAGATTTCACGGGCAACTTTAACTTCATGTCTATTTTCGGTGTGTGCGGCGATGAGTATGTTTCCATCCTGTAATTTATCGGCATAGAGCTTGGCTTCGTATTCAAGAAATCCGAGACCAGTCAGCGCGCCACTTAGTCCCCCGGCAGTTGCCCCGACTGCTACTCCGCTTAAGGCCGCAAAGATGGGGCCGGCAGCAATAAGAGATCCGGCTCCCGGAATCATCAAGGTTCCGAGTCCCACGAGCCAGCCCGCGACACCGCCCAAAATACCCACCACGGCACCTCCTGGCGCTTTAGTTGAGTTAGCATGAGCAAATTCCAAAGTACCTTCACTATCGTGGTAAAGCATGGAAACATCATTATTGGAAAAACCAGCCAAACGAAGTTCGTCTACGACAGCTTCGGCTTGGATGGGATTGGCCACTATGGCAAAAACAGCTGATTTCATAAATTAGTCCTTTGTTATATTTAAGTTAGATGAATGAGAGGGTGCGAATTGTCGAATGGAACGAGAAATCACTCCATTTGAATGGCATCCCCCATGCCAATCAATTATAGCGGTATATAACCCACTAGATATCACTGGGTTAGGAAATTATCCTATTAAAAAATAAAATCGAAACGGCTGCTTTTTGCGCTTAGGCCTTCAGCAAATCAAGCGCCATGCGAATACTAAGGAGAAACAAACAATCATTGTCTTTTTCAGAGACAGGAGGGCGTGGATGCTGGCTAAAAAGAGATGGGATGCAACGGCTATTTAAAAAAAAGCTAAATTTTCTCTCCTGGAATTGACCTTAAGAAACTTTCGTGCAAAGGTGAGTTGCCGCGGCAGATTTATGCCTACTGTCAATTACTGACAGCACTGCAAGTTTAAAGGATTTAGAGTATGGAGATATGAATATGAGGGAGAATTTGGTGCGGGTTCTCGTGATCGAAGATAATCCGGATGATCGCGAATTGTTACTATACCAATTGCGCAAGAGCGGCATGGATAATCACGTCAAATTCATCTCAGATGGTCAAGAAGCTCTTGATTTTTTAATCCGCCCAGAAGCCCCCACTTTGGTGAGTGAACTTATCGCCATTTTTCTCGATCTTAAATTGCCTTCGCTCGGAGGTTTGGATCTTTTGCGCCACCTTCGCACCCAGAACAATTTTCAAAATATTCCTATTATTGTCATGACTTCATCAAATGATCCCAAAGACATGGAAGAATGCCACAGGCTCAAGGTCACTGACTACGTTTCTAAGCCGGTAACATTTACCTCGTTTTCCAAAGCAGTGGCGGATGTCTTTCATCGACCCAAGACAGAATCTCAATCGATAATTCTTGAGAAAATTTAGATTACGTCAGTCCCTATCCTTAGGCAAAAGATCGCGAGAATGTCGTGATGCGATGGCTCCGGTTATTCGATAGGCGGTAATGTATATCCGTTCACCTCAGGTGGAAGCAACTATAACCCTCAAAGTAGTGCCCCTGTATTTTATTCCAGCGCTCGTGCCTACCGTTCCGGCCTTGGAAGATTATGAGAAGGAATTCGCAGCAAACAAGGTTGTGCCTTTTTCAACGGCGATTCAATTACCGAGATTGTCGAGGACGATTGCTGAGTGTGGGTGGCCCGTACATTGGAGTATTCGGATGGTAAGGAAAACCTCTCCGCCATTGAACCGAATTAGGTGAAGTACGAGAAGCTATACCAGCACCGTTTTTGAATAGATGCTTTGGCTGGCTATTGGTTGCAATATTTGAACCGACCCTCACCCTTTTTCTGACTGGCAAGCCAGCGGATGGAAGATTTCTCTGTTTTCATTATTTGGAAAGTAATGGAATACGTGAGAATAGAGCAGCATGGAAGTGAAACGATTTATAAATCCATATCCCATAGCCCCGCAGCCTGTTCCAAATTAACGAGAGCTTTGGCTTCTTCGTTCAAAGCAGAATAGTAACTTTGGTAAGTTGCGCTAAGATCGCTCTCGGCCTGCCGAACATCAAGTAAAGTCGCGGCTCCCTTTTTGTAGCTATAAAGTTTGATGTCCAGAGCGCGTTGAGCGTCGTTGAGAATTCCACCTGAGTACTGCCTTACAGCATCAAGAGCCGAACGATAACGAGCAACGGACTGGCGAACATCGGTTTCAGCTTGTACCTGGACTGCTTCGAGTTGTTTGTCTGCCTGTATGACGGTGAAATGGGCGGCTTTGAGATCGTCGGTGTCAAAATTGCTCACCGGAATTGGGACTTGCAGGGAGAAACCAATCTGATCGTTTTCGGGACTTGGTGCGAAGGTGTTTTGCGATTGCGAATTATGGGTGTAGTTGAGGCTAGCGGTGACATCGGGTACGCGATTGGCCTTGGCCAGAGTAAATTGAGCATCGGCATTTTCTTTGGCGTGGAGAACTGCGACAACATCGCTGCGGGTTATGACAGCGTTGTTGACCAATGTTTCGAGATCAAAAGTCCGTTCTTTGAGTGCCAAGTCACCGACAGGATGATAAACCCGCTGCTGTTGCTTGCGTCCGACCAAGACAGCAAGCCCCAGCGTGGCTTGACGCAAAGTCGATTCCGAAGAATGGAGATCACTCAGGGCTTGGAGAGCCGCGAGCCTCGCTTCGATCAAGTCGGCCTCGGCGATGTCGCCGTCCTTAAATCGAATTTCGTTAAGATCAGCGAGGGCCTTTAGACTTTCGTAGGTTTTTTGTTTTCTTTCAACGACAAGTTCCGCAGTGAGGGCATCGATGTAGGAACCGGCGGCATTAGCGCGAAGGTTGCGAAAATAGTCCTGAAGCTGGGCTTCGGCCTGTGTCGCCGTTGTTTTGGCTACAGCTTCTTTAGCTCTCAATTTTCCTCCCAGCGGAATGGTTTCACTTAAGCTGGCAGTGGTAGATGAAGGAAGAGATTGATCACCAACGATAGTGCCCGCAGGTATTCCGGGAATGGTATCCGATTGGTGAAACGGTGTATTGTAACCACCACTAATCGTCGGGTTGGGCCAGAGTCGAGCTAGACTAATCTGCTCTTGTGCGATGGGGACGTTGAATTTTTGTGCCGCATAATTGAGATTTGAGTCCTGGACGGCCTGAATGAAATCGTGGAATGACAAAGGAGCTTCCGTCTTGGAATCGACTTGAATTTTCTTTTCGGCTGCTTCTGTGGCAGTTGGAATAGATGCGCTTCTATCCGGCCCAGGGGCTTCAAGGGGGTTCATTTCCGGCGTCATCTTTACGGAAACGCCAGGTGAACTAGATGGAGGATTATCTTGTGCCTTGATCGGCACCAGCAACGCGAAAAGACAAAAAAATAGACAGGGATGACTCATGATTCACATGCCTATCACTAGTGCCGAGAAGAACCATTTGTTCCGATTAACTCGGGTTCCTGGAACTCTTCCAAGCGACGAGAATGGATTTCCTCTGTCGGTTGATCCTCATCACTTGATTCGGGTGGAAATGGAGTCCTGGGAGCAAACCATGGATAGAGAATGGGAATGATGAACGGCGTGATGATCATCTCGAAGAAGAGTCCGCCGATGATAACGGTGGCAAACGGACGCGAAGTCTCCGCACCGACGGCAGTCGAAAGTGCGGCGGGAAGCAGACCTAGCGTGGCCATGGTCGCGGTCATGACTACTGGACGCACACGGGAAAGCGCACCTTCCATAATCGCTTCCTCCTGTTCCAAGCCACGATGAATCAATTCACGAATGCGTTCAACGAGGATCACGCGATTTTGCAGGGAGATGCCAAAAAGCGCCAAAAACCCGACCATGGCGGAGACGGAAAGATTCAAACTCATCAGCGGCAAGGCGAAAACACCGCCAATGAGGACGAAAGGTACGCTAATCAAAATCATCAAAGCCAGGCGCACCGAATTGAAGGCGCTCAAAAGGAGAAAGAAGATCAGTGCGAGTGTGACTGGAACGATAACTTCCAGACGTGCCATGGCCCGTTGTTGATTTTCAAAGGAACCAGCCCAGACCAGTTTGTAACCTGGAGGCAGTTTGACCGTAGCAGCGACCTTTTGTTGCGCCTCCTGTACTACAGTCACCAAGGGACGATTGCGGACGGAGAATTTCACATCGGTACGCCGTTGATTGCTGTCGCGCAGAACGATGTTAAAACCGTTTTTTACTTGGATATCGGCAACTTGATTAAGAGTCAGCAATTCCCCGTTCGATCCATAAAGAGGGATACGACCAATGGAATCAAGATCACGGGTGTAGGTAGGGTCGAGCTTGACCACTAGATCAAAATTCTTTTCACCATCGAGAATCTTGGTTGCGGTCGCTCCGCCCATCGCCGTGGAAATGAGCGACTGAACATCAGCAACGGCTAGGCCATAGCGGGAAATGGAGGCGCGATCCACGCTGATTTGTACCTGAGGTTGGCCGAGCAATACTTCAGCACTGATGTCGGTCACGCCAGGCACCTGCGATAAAACAGCAGCAATTTTGTCTGAGGTTTCCTGTAGTTTAGCGGTGTCCTGTCCAAAAATCTTTACCCCCAATTCACCCTTGAGTCCCGATACAGCTTCATTGACATTGTCTTCGATATTCTGACTAAATTCGGTGTCAATTCCTGGAACTGTGGAGTTGATTTTAGCTTTCATCGCATTGCAAAGACCATCGCGGTCGTGCGCAGTCGTCCATTCTTCGCGATTGGGATTAACGTCAACCGCATTCTCCACTACATCCCAGCCATTGATATCGGTGCCGTCATCTGGCTGGCCCAACTGACTTACGACATTTCGGACTTCGGGAAAACTTGCCAGAACTTGGCGTAGTTCCCGAACGGTTCGGATGGCTTCCGATGGAGAAATAGTCTTCGGCATAAAGCATCGGACCCAAAGCGAACCTTCATCCAGCTTAGGTAGAAATTCCATGCCGGTATTAGTCAGAACAAAACCACCTACAACCAATAGACCAACGGCACCGATTAGGAACAACCAGTGAAGACGTAGGGCAATTTTTAGAAGTGGTTCATAGGTACCATGAAGGATGCGCACGATCCACGACTCCTTACCTGGTAATTTTGTAGATAAAGCAAAAGATGCGAGTACCGGAATCAGTGTTAAGGCCAAAATCGTTCCGGCGATAAGCGCAAAGGTCAGCGTCAATGCCATGGGACGAAAGATGCGACCTTCAACTTCCTGCATGGTATAGAGCGGAATGAAAGCCGTGATAAGAATAGCCTTGGAGAAAAGGATCGGCTTGCCCATTTGGGTGACGGCTCGAATGATCGTCGCACCAAGGTAGCGGCGATGATTCGAGTCTTCTTCCAGCAGACGAAGAATGTTTTCGATCACGACAACAGCGGAATCAACGATGATGCCAAAATCGATTGCACCGAGCGAAATGAGGTTGGCTGGGATGTGCTCGACATCGAGCATGGCAAAGGCCCCCAAAAGTGCTAGCGGAACGACCGTAGCTACAATCAAGGCGGAGCGAATGTTGCCAAGCCCCAAGAACAACACTAAAACCACGATGACCAAAGCGATACCTTCGATCATGTTACGGAGAACATTATGCACTGCCCGATTGATCAAATCGGTACGGTCATAATAAGGCACGACCTGGACACCGGGGGGAAGGTAGTTCTGATTGATATCAATCGTCTTGGCTTCAACTCGTTTTAAGACATCGAGAGGATTGGCTCCGACACGAAAGACGAGAATGCCTTCCACCACATCATCGTTGTCAGGCTGTCCTGGAACGAGTTGACCAACTCGACCCAAACGTTGCCTCTCACCAATCTGAACCGTGCCAATATCACGAATGCGAATGGGCGTTCCGTTGCGCGTATCAACTGCAATTCCGCCGATATCCTCTAGGCTGTGCAGGTAACCGAGGCCGCGAACGATATATAATTCCTGGCCATGTTCAATGTACCCACCGCCCGCGTTTTGATTGGAATTGGAAAGTGCAGTGTAGACCTGAGTGAGGGTTAAATTGTAGGACTTGAGTTTCGTTGGATCAATGAGGACTTGATATTGTTTCGTCGGACCTCCAAAACCATTCACGTCAGCGACACCGGGTACCGTCCGGTACTGGCGTTCCACCACAAAATCTTCGAGAGCCTTCAATTCGGTCAACGGAAAATCTTTCGGAGCTTTCAGCGTGTAGCGATAGATTTCACCCACCGGCGTGGAATCAGGCGAGAGGCTTGGCTGAGCGTCTGGGGGAAGACTCAGGGCCGAAAGATGTTGAGCTGCCAGATTGCGAACGGCCTCATCGCTGACATCATCGGAAAAGGTGATTGTCACGACCGATAGCCCGAAGAGCGAAATTGAACGCATTGAGGTAATGCTGGGCATTCCGTTAAATTCATTTTCAACCGGAATGGTGACGAGTTGTTCGGTCTCTTCGGCGGCATGGCCGGGAAAAAGGGTGATGATCTGGAACTGGACCGGTGTAACGTCGGGATAAGCCTCTACGGGTAGGCGTTGATAGGCCGAGATGCCGAATAGGATAAAGCCTGCCGCAAAGGCAAGGACCATGGCGCGGTTTTCCAGCGCGTAAGCGATGAATTTTTTCATCCGCCGGTTCCTCCTTCCATGATGCTTTCGAGCGCGAGAGCCCCTTCGACAACAATGCGATCTCCTGCGGCAATTCCATCCGAAACTGCAATGTGTCCATCATTTTCCACTCCGGTTTTAATTTCCTTCCGCTCATAATCACCGGGAGCGCGTTCCACAAAGACGTAGGTCTTGTCATCCTTACGGAAGGTGGCCTTTGAGGAAATCATTACGCCGCCTGAAGGCACATTGCTCAATTCAACTGTGACATACATTTCCGCCCGCAGAAGATGTTCGGAATTATCGACGCTGGCCCGGACTTTCAGGGTGCGTGTCGTCGGATCGAGTTCCTGTCCGATAACTTCCAGAACACCATTGAATTCCTTATCAGGATAGGCGCGAGTGCGCAGGGTCAATTTCTGCCCAATCTGCATTTTGGTTTGGTCGTTTTCGGTTACATCGAGAAAAAGCCAGAGCCTCTTCGGATCGGAAATGACGAAGAGCGGTTGATAAGCTTGCGGAACATTGGCCAGAATCAGGTCATCGCGTAATTGCTGACCGGGGTTGATGTTTTTTTCCACAATGGTTCCGGCAAGAGGTGCTTTAAGAACAAATTGATTGTTGATCTGCCCTAAAGTTCCTCCGTAGTGGTCCAGTTGGGCCAAAGCCCGTTGCAGTTCAGCCTTTTTGCTTTCCAAGTCGGCTTGATCCGCTTCGACATCCTTTTGCGCAGCCGCTCCATGCACCAAAAGATCCTGGTCACGGGCCAAGACTTTTTCCGCCAAGCGCACATCGGAATCGGCCTTGGCCGCATCGGATTGCGACTGGCCAAAGCTGGGAGAATCGATGAGAACAAGAGGGGTTCCAACTTCCACCTGTTGGCCAACTTCTGCTGAAATTTTCTGCACACGCCCAGATACGGGTGTGTAAATGCGCACCGTCACGTCATCGTCCCAAGTCAACCGTCCTGTGATCGGCGTGACCGCATTTTCGTTCGATGTAGCCGACTCGACTGTAATGGAATCGATTTGATGCGAGCCTGGAACTAAGATAACCGCATTACCATCCACTTTCGGTACAGGTGGAGCTGGAGCCTCGACCTTGGGCGCTTGGCAAGCAGTCAGCACAAATATGCCAACGGGCATAAGAAATAAAAAAGCGCGCAAGCGCAAGTACGACATGGTGGCAGTCTATCGCAGAGGAAAACGATCCGTCTGTCGGGCATGCCCGAAATCTTATGTAGGGTTTAGTACTACATATCAAAGATGCTTCTGAAAAAATCACAGGATGCCTGACAGGCTTGAGCATTCTTAAAACCGTGCTCTTCAACAGGCATGATAAGTAGGGAAACATCAACACCAGCAGCTTTGAGTTTATCATAAAGCTCTTGTGACTGAGAAAGGGGGACAACGTGATCATTTCCCCCATGAATAAGAAGAAATGGACAAGTTTGTGAGGAAACGTAAGTCACCGGGCTAGCTTTTTTGCCGAGATGTTCAAAATCCCCACCCAAAAACTTCGAAGCGGCCTCTAATGCATAACTACTAAGTTTTTCCCGTGGGGCAGAGAAATCAGACGGCCCGTACCAATCACACACAGCTTGTACCTTACTGGAATACTGGGTGTAGGCCCCCTCCGTGCCATTAGCCTTATTGCCTGTTGTGCCAAGCAAGGCAGCCAAATTACCTCCTGCGGATAGTCCCCACACCCCAATACGATTTGGATCAATGGAATAATTACCCGCGTTACCACGAAGCCATCGAATAGCTGCCTTACAATCATCGAGCTGGGCTGGAAAAATTGCATTTCCTGTTAGCCTGTAGTTAAGACTGGCTATCGCGTAACCCTTCTCAATAAGACCCAAAGCGAGGGGAAAACTTTTATTGCCTTCAGCCCAACCCCCTCCATGAATAAACACAACAAGAGGTACAGGTCTGGGATAGACAAGGTATTTACCTTTAGGCAAATAGATATCCAAGGTCTGCTCAGGATCAGTCGTGCCAGCATAAGGAATATCCTGAATAACCGTGACATTACTACTATCCGGAAAGGGGAAGCCCGTTATGGTTGCAAAGTTTAGTGGTGTTACCGCCAAACTCTCAATCTTAGGCGCATGGCAAGCGGTCAGTGCAAAAATGCCAAGTGAAACAAGAAATATAAAAGCGCGCAAACGCGGATACGACATGATCACAATTTATCGTAGAGGAAAACAATCCGTCTGTCAGGCATGCCCGAAATCTTATGTAGGGTTTGGCCCTACATAAGATTGTTTTCGCCATCGATCTCATTCTCAATAGCTCTTTGGTTGTTGCGCTCAAGCTTTTTGTGGAAGACAAAGGCCAGGCCAATAAGAAGGATAATCCCACCTAGAAACAATAGGAAGATATACAACGTAATTTTCAATCAGTAAATGACGAGGAAACCCGTTTTCACCTTGGGTAAGACCGCGAACATGAGATTTCTTAAAATTCAATTTATATAGCGTACATCTATCGCCGCTAAATTCTTAACTTGCGTAGCGTCAAAGGAGACCACGTAGGAAACGCCAAACTGAGCGATGATATGAGGTCTTCCTGTTGGGTAGGCATATCCAATTTTGGTCGCGATTACCTTTCCATCCACGTCTTTCACATCAACCTGGAAGTATATTTTATTGCTACTCCAATAATGTGGTTTTAACCATCCTCCGACATAAATCTTGCCATCATAATAAGAAACATGGGCCGTTTCGACGTACCCGCAGTTGCTGGGAATGGTGGTGATTTTTAGATCGGATGCTTCGCTTTTAGAACTGCTAAAATGGAGCACCGTAACAATACAAATCAGAAAAGATAATAGTCGTGGCATCTGCTTCTCTCAACAGATCGATTAAAGCAAAACGAATGAGGCGCGTCTGTCGGGTGAGCCCGAAATATTGCGTAGGACATGGCCCTACAGATTTTTGGCAGGTAATCGCAACCGCTGTTTCCTGAAAATTATTTGGAACCAAAGGTGAATTGAATCGCCAAATAACCGAGGTATGCCGACTGGCCTTGGACGGTATGTCCTGCTGAAAACAAAATATGCTCTTCGTCGTTTAAATCCCAAGTTCCGCCGACGTTGATTCTCGTACTGGAAGCATCGTCGACATCCTGTCGCGTTTGATGAAAAACTTCCGCACCCAGAGCCAGGTGATCCGCCACTTGATACTGTGCTGCCCATCCTGCGTACCACCAATTCATGCTATAGGTGCCAGGATTGATCCAATAACCTCCACCACCGAATGTCGACCATTTACCAAAATCTTTTTGCATCCAAATGGGGAGATAAACTTGAGGATGGCCTGCGCCAAGGCCACGGCTGGCGCTACCCGTCGGCAATTCCAACAACGGGTAACAGGCCACATCGGGTAACATATCCGTCTGCTGGATAAATCGATATTTGGCGCCGAGCTCTGTGTCTCCATAACCCACTTCCGCTGGTCCTGAAGATGGAATATTCAAAGCCACCGATGGCTGGAAGCTTAATTGAAGGTTGGGAAGCATCCCATAATTGGAATCCGTCAGGGTGGCGGCACCGTTCCATCCATTTACATTGTGATTAAGAAGCGTGGCTTGATTGATTTCCCAGTGTTGATATTCCACTGGTTCTGGATCATCCGTAACGAAGGGAGGGCCTGCCATCACGGAAATATGCATGGCAAAAAACAAGACTATAAAAACAAGGTGTTTTATAAAGGTCACAAGTTTTGCGATCAAATTATTGCTCTAAAAAGTGATAACCGACCGACAGCCGAGAACAACCGCATCGGAAATAGCTGCTGAGCCGCCGGGGTGAATTACAATTTGGAGATCTGGTTGTATCGTCCACCAAAGAGCAATTTGCGTACAGTAGGTCAGTTCAATGTTTTGCTCAAAATCGGGGATAGGAAGATTCGTACCGTTGAAACTATTTTCATCTGCCACGAAACCGCACAGTCCAGAACCGATATTCCCGTAAGCCGTCGCAACGCCGAATAAATCATTCGGACGCCCAGGAATCAGGCCATTAAAAGTAATCCCCCCATCGCAGTAATAATTGAAAACACTGCGGTCTCCCAGAGCATTTCCTCCGCGAAAGAAGAGATCGATTTCCTTCATTTGGCTCGAATCGGATTTGTCCTGCCAAATGGCCTGATCGCCAACGACGTAGAATCCATTATTGCCGTCAAGTGCTTGTGGATGACCATCGCTGGCGGGAGAAGCCAGTGAAATGCCATGGTCATCATAGCGCTTATCCGAAAACGTATCGGTGTGAAACCAACCACCGATTTTGTAAGTCCCAGGCAGGCCGCGAGCATCTTTCTCTTTGTTCAAGTTGTACCAAAGCTCGTTGATATTGAAGAAGCCTTGGCTGCCGTTGATGTAAAAACCGGTGCCTGAATTATTGTAGTCGCCATCTGGTGCCCGGTTGGGATTCGGATCACCTAAACGGTCTGGCGCTGGATTCCCCGCATAAACAGCGCCCATAAAAGTCCAGTGCTCGTCGGGATCGATCCGTAGTCGGATGCCAGGTGCGCCATAGGCGTAATTGGGCGTGGGCGCATTTGATGCCAGGATGCCCGGCCAGCCATAGGTTCCGGCGAGAAAGTTACCGCCATTACTACTGATAAAAAATTCGGTATTAGCTCCCATTTGCCCTACGCGCAGAGCAACTTTATCGTCGAAAAACTTTTGCTCATACCAAAGTTCAAAGAGATGGAGCGTATCATAGGCATCGATATTGCTTACAACCAGAAGGTCATGCGTATCGTTATCCGTCAGGCTGCTCCCCATGGGATAATAGGAACTGACGTGAAAGCTGCCGTCCCAACCGACCATCTTCTGAAAGTTGAGAGTTAACTCAAGATCGAGTAACCCTTCATAAATCGTGCCCTGTCTTACGCCGCCGATAGGATTGCCAAAAACTTCCCCGGTATAAATTGGGGTGAACGTAAATCCCTCGCTTTCTAGAGTAGATCGCTCCTTATGGAAATCACCTAAAAGATATTTTTGATTAAGTAAGCCATCCTCGGTGCTGAAAATATCTTTTGGTGGTGTAGGAGAATCGGAAAGCTGCACAGGATCAGCTTGTGCAACCGAAATGACCACAAAACAAACGATCAAAATCGCTCTCAAAGTTTTCCCCCATCTAATCCATCGATACAACACATTCATCATGGTAAGGGATTCAAACATCACACTTGGACTTTTGGCTAACGCACGGTTGCCTTTTATTGGCGGTAGAATGTGCTTTGTCTCGTGAGACGTAAGTTGCTTACCCGGCATTTTGCGCATCGAACCAACGCGTCGCCGCCTGAAGTAGCTCGGTCGCATTGCGCAGGTTCAACTTCTCCTTAATCCGGGCACAGTAACTTTGGATGGTTTTGAGGCTTACCGATAAGTCCTTGGCAATTTCAGAAGTTTCTCGGCCTTCTGCCAACAAACGAAAAACTTCGAGTTCACGGTCACTGAGTAAGCTTACATCACCAGCCAATACCGGATTCTTGTTTCGACTTAACCCCACAGCCAGAGACTCGGCTAGTGTTTCGCTGATGTACATGCCTCCACTCAGAATGCGACGAATCGCCATGATCACTTTTTCCGTTGTTTCTCGTTTAGTGACATAACCACGAGCACCGGCCTTCAGGGCTCGACTTGCATAGACCGCCTCATCGTGCATGGAAAGAACGAGTATCCGTTCATCGGGGTTTTGATCCGTCAGGAAGCGGATCAACTCAAGACCAGACTTTCCGCGCAGCCCAATGTCGATGATAGTGATGCCCGGATTAAGCCGTTTGACGGCCTCTATCGCTTCATCAGCCTTGTCGGCCCAGCCACAAACTTCCAAATCCTTCTCTTCATTGATAAGACGGGACAACCAATCCCTGACCAGCGGATGGTCATCAACTAAAAAAACCGTGGTTTTAGGATGAGAAATTTCAATCTTTGCCATAATCAATGTACTAAGGCTGTGTTCTTGGAAATCTTTTCGACTGGAATTACACAAATAATTCGTGTGCCGCCCGTTGAAGGGTTTTCAATTTTCAATTCACCACCAATGATCCCGGCCCGATAGGTCATAATTCTCAAGCCCAATCCTTTTGTTTGCTTCTTCGACGGAGACAGTCCTTTCCCATTATCTTCGATGGTGAGGCGAATGGCTTCGTCTATACGTCGCAAACTGACTTCAATGCGTGTCGGCTCAGCATGTTTGACGGCATTCTGAATAGCCTCCTGGGCGATGCGAAAAAAATGCATCACCACATCCTCGTTCAAGATGACGAGATTTTCCTGCCACTTGACCTCGCAATGGATACCGCTGCGCTCCTCGATATTGCGGGCAGCTTCTTGAAGAGCCTCTGCCAGCCCCATGACATCGAAACCTGCCGTGAAAAAACCTCTTGCGACACTACGGGTTTTGGTTAAGGCGCGATCGACCATCGCGGCAATCTCGCGTGCATTTTCAGCTTCAGCCGGGTCTATATCCTGAAGCTTTTTGGCCAATAAGTGACCCGCAATCGCGATACTTGTCAGCTCCTGGCAGACAACATCGTGAAGTTCATGACCGAAGGTTTGACGTTCCCGTTCTGATAGATCGAGGGTTTCGTGCTCCAAGCGTTGACGTTCTTCCATTTCTTCGCGGAGAGCCTGAGTTCGTTCCTGTACGGTGGTTTCCAATCCGATTAATGTCTGATGTAGTGCGTTCAACAAGTAGATAACGATTAAAAACAAAGAAAAAATAATCCCATCGTTCCAAAGCCGAATAACAATACCCGGAGATGGTGCGCCTCCCAGTACATCTCCTCCGGTCGAAATCAGTACACTTAAGACGGCAAGGACTATCGCATAGGTCTGATTGACATAAATCGTGGCAAATCCAATAGGCAAAACATAGAGGACTGTGAATAAAAGACGATAATCGGCCCAATAATCGATCAGTCCAATCAGCCAGAGAATGACCAAACAAAGCAAGCCCGCAAGGAAGCTCCGCTTACCCTTTGGATGCGTGATCCAACTCTGTATCGAGTTCATGGTTTTTCCATCCTGCTCTTTCGAGCAATCTCAATCTAATCCAACCTCACGTAAACCACCTTGATGATGGCGGCAAGCAGGACAAAATTAATCTTTGCTGCATAGTCGGAAGGACTTTGACCTGAGCGTGAACTTTAAAACCAACCAAGTTTTGGAAAATAGTCACTATGGGTGTAGTCAGTATCTTCCCGTGAAGATTAGTTACAGTTATTTCTATGTAATCATTCGCTCTCACATCGCAAGAATATCCCGTTCTGTGACAATGTCTGTGGGACTAAGCCTGAAATTGATGTAGGACTATACCTTACAAGTTCGCTCCGTATCGAGGAATAGAGCAATATCATAGGTCTCACGACTCAAGCGTATCTGGTTCTGCGACTGTGGAGGGACCTTGTATTGGAACGTCCTGATGGATATTGGCATGCCGCTATAAACGCGGTCTCTGTACTTAGCGCCTCTCCATCATCAAGCTTGCGTGTTGCAGGACCTGTTCCTAGGCATTGTCTTGGACAATGAGGTTCGAGATGAAAGCGACGACAAGAAGGCCGATCCCAAAGAAAAAGATGAAGATCAGATTAAATTTGACCGGCAACTTCATTTTATTGAGCAAATAACGAGCGATCATGCCCTTAAAGGCCTTCGATTTACAAGGGTTCCCTAAGATTGCTTAAAAGTGACAAAATAATGGCATTTTGATGGCATTTTAGCGACTAAAACACAGAGATAAACAAATGCTCCAAGATAAGAGGTCTTAGACTTGATTCAAAGGCAGTGAAATGTATCAGTTACAAGGCGAAACGCTTTGAAGAGTGATCGATTCGTTTCGCAGCAACCCCTATGTCTTTTCCTGCCCACGCGGAGTATCTTTGGAAAGTCCTTCGCCAGGAGGCGGCATCTGAAAAACTCTTTCCCAGCCTGATTACATCGTCGGTTGTGGCGATGATGACGGTTGTCCTCAGCGTTTCCTTTGTCGCGCTTATTTTTGTCGATCCCATCACTGGTTTTGCCAGTGAGGGAACCAGCCTGATGTTGTTAACGGCTGCAATCCTCGGGATTTTTATGGCCATCTTCAGTTCCTACGCCGGAACTATAGCCATTCCACAGGACCGCGTCGCACCAATCGTCGCGCTCATGGCCACTCTGATCATCCATGAGATGCATGGGGCCTCCCCGGAAAGAATCGGGATAACTGTCCTGGCCGCCATCGCAACCAGCACGCTTCTTGTTGGGCTGGTTCTCTTCTTTTTGGGTGCTTACAAGCTCGGTAACATTGTTCGCTTTACGCCTTATCCGGTCATCGGCGGTTTTTTGGCCGGCTCGGGTTGGCTATTGCTTACAGGATCATTCCGCGTAATCAGCGGTGAACCCCTCTCCTTTCTCAATCTGAAACTCATGCTCGCCACAGGTATGATTACAGCATGGATTCCGTGCGCGATCTTCGGGACGATCGCCTATCTCGCAGTTCGATATTTCCGGCATTACCTGATCTTGCCATTATTTGTTTTGTTGGCTGGCGTGGCATTTTATATCTGGCTCGAATTCGGTCGCTATTCCTTGGATGAGGCGCGGCAGAATGGTTGGATTCTGGGCGCGCCGCCCAATACGGGATTGAAGCAAATCATGACTTTCCCCTCGTTGGTACATGCAGATTGGGGCGTAGTCTTGAACCAGTACAGCAGCCTGATAGCGCTCCTTCTCACGAGCATCGTTTCCATTTTGCTTAATACCTCGGCATTAGAACTGGCAGCCGACGAGGAAATCGATTTGAACAAGGAACTTCGGGCCGCCGGACTGGGAAATCTCCTAGGTGGGTTCGCCGGGGGCATGATTGGCTTTCAATCCCTCAGCCTCTCGTCTTTGCCGCTTGGCATGGGGGTGAAGAGCCGACTTGTGGGGATCATTTCCGGCTTCACCTGCTTTCTTTTGCTTTGGTTTGGGCCTGGTCTCTTTGGATACATTCCCAAGTTCATTCTCGGTGGCATTCTGGTTTATAATGGCCTCGCTTTTCTGGCCGAATGGATTTTCGACGCCTATTTTCGTTTAATCCGCGAAGACTACTATCTCGTGATCCTCATCCTGGCCATCGTAGCCGTTGCCGGCTATCTCCAAGGAGTCGGAGCCGGCATTATCATTGCCACGGTGCTATTCGTACTCAAGTACAGCAGTGTGAATGTCATCAGTAATATCTTGTCTGGAGACAGTCATCATAGTTCGGTCGATCGATCTCCACTCGAAGCCAGATTGCTCAATAGCCAGGGAGGCCAGATCCATATCCTCCGGCTCAAAGGCTTCATCTTTTTTGGCAGCGCTAATAACATTTTCAATACCATCCGGGAACGACTGGTGGATCCGAGTTTGCCTCGCTTGGCCTACGTTATTCTGGATTTTCAGCAGGTCAGTGGACTCGATACCTCGGGTATCGTCAGCATGTCCAAACTCTCGCGCCTGGCAAAAAAAGAAGGCTTTATCGTCCTGGCCGCCTCTGTTCCGGTCGATATTCAAAACAGTTTCCGCAACGCTAATCTACTGCAAGAAGGTGCGGCGGCCCAAATACGGCTCTTCCGCGATCGCGACTACAGCATCGAATGGTGCGAGAACGAAATCTTGAAAAAGGAACTCTCGGAAGTGGAGAAGGAAGTCCGAAGCCTGCCGCAAATCCTCAGTGATTTTCATCCATGGCGGGTAGATACCAGTACCCTGCTCAACTACTTGGAGCGGCTCGACGTCGACAAAAATCATTATCTCGTTCTCCAGGGCGATCCTTCGAGCGAGCTCTTTTTTATCGAGTCAGGAAAAGTCAAAGTTGTGGTCGAACTCGACAATGGCCGTACCATGCGCATCCGCACCATGGGAGCGGGTACCGTGGTAGGCGAAATAGGCCTCTATTTGGATCAGCAGCGACTAGCCTCGGTCGTCACCGAGGAACCGTGTACGATTTATCGGCTCCATACCGAAGCTCTGCACAAAATGGAGCAGGAAAATCCCGCCCTGGCCTCGGCTTTTCACGAATTTATGGTTCGTATCCTGGCCGAGCGAGTCACGCAACAGAACCGGACTTTACGTGCCTTGGTTGAATAAGAATTATCCGATGCTTGGCGATATGCTCCCATGAACGTTACCGCCACCCAGGATATCACGGTGCTCGATCTGCCGTTTTTTGACGTTCAAGTTAGCGATACAACGCCTGGCTCGGAAGTTGCCCGGCTTTTTGAACAGAACTATTCCCTGCCCGGCATCATCGTGATGGATAAAAAAGGGTTTCGCGGCATGGTCTCGCGCAACCAGTTCTTTCAGCGGCTCGGGCGACTTTTCGGCATTGAAGTCTACGCCACGCGACCCATCACCTCCTTTCTCGATAGCCTATCCATCCCCCCGCTTTTGGTACCGGCGGAAATGACCATCCAAAACGCTGCCATCGTCTGCCTGGCGCGACCGGTCGAATACGTCTACGACCCGTTTGTTGTCACCATGAAAGATCAGCCACCTCACCTCGTCGATTTTCTTGCACTGATCCTGAAACAGACCGAACTCCTCACCGCTGCACAGATTGAAGCCCATGCGCAAAGAGTCGCAGCCGTTTCTGCCAGCAACGCCAAAAGCGATTTTTTGGCTCACATGAGCCACGAACTCCGCACTCCGCTTACCGCCATTATCGGTTACGGTGAGATTTTGATCGAGGATGTCGGGGCCGGTCAAATCGGCGAGTCGCTTCCTAGACTGGAAAGTATCGTCAGTGCAGGCCTGCATCTTCTGGAGATGATCAACGGCATTCTCGATCTCGCCAAGATCGAGGCGCGCAAAATGGATCTCTTTCTCACCACATTTTCACTACCAGATTTTATTCTTGAGCTCACCAGCATCGTCCAGCCGCTGATGAAAAAGAATGGCAATGAATTCAGTGTTATTTCCGACCATGCCATCAACGAAATGCACAGTGACGAAACGAAGCTCAGGCAATGCCTCACCAACCTCATCGGCAACGCCGCTAAATTTACCAGTCAGGGACATGTCGGACTCAACATCCAAAAAGAAACTCTTGAGTATGGAGACTGGCTTATTTTTCAAGTCTCCGATACCGGCATCGGCATGAACGAGACCCAGATGAGCCGTCTTTTTGAAGCTTTTTATCAAGCCGATTCCTCCATTTCCCGCCATTATGGTGGCACTGGACTTGGTCTGAGTCTGACCAAACAATTCTGCGAAATGTTAGGTGGCAATCTTACCGTCCGAAGTGCTGTTAATCAGGGAACGACTTTTACGATGAAAGTTCCCGTGCGGTCAAAAGAGCGGGCTATTCATGTTTCTTCTTTGAATCAAAATGAAATTTGATCCAAAGTGAAGCGGTACCGTGATCATGAAACGCATTTTATTCGTAGAAGACGACGAGATGAGCCGCGATGTAATCTCCACGCGCCTCTCCCGCAGCGGTTACGAAGTCGTCATGGCTGAAGATGGCTACCAGGCGCTTGATGTTGTCTCCACTCAAGTCTTCGATCTCATCATCCTCGATATGAGCATGCCCGGCCTATCGGGTTGGGAAACGGCCAAAAAGCTCAAGGCCTCCCCTGGCACCGCCTCGATCCCCATTCTCGCCCTTTCTGCCCACACGATGAGCACGGACCGGAAAAGGGCTCTCGATTCAGGTTGTGGTGACTTTGACAGCAAACCGGTCAATCTCCCCCGGCTTCTAGGCAAGATCGAGGCCTTGCTCGGAAGTAGTAAACAGGCCACAACCTGAAAATAATCTTGCTCGAAAAAGAAAAGCGAATGACTGAAAAGCTGCCGCGCTAGGACTCGAACCTAGCAAGGGGATCGAGAGCTCCAACAGGTTACAAAGCCAGTTGTAAAAAGTGCGACAAAGACAAAACCTGCACCTGGATTTGTTTTACTATTGCCTTGGCATTGCGCCTGCGCGGTTGAACAATTTGTAGGCATTTATTGCCGCATTGGGGAAATAGTCATCTGACTCTTATAACCATGAATAATGTCATTAACCGTACCTTGTATTTATTTTCCGAGGGTGTTAGCTTCCACAACTCAAAGCTAAGTTCGTTTTGGCATCCTCGCTGCTAAAAAGTTTGGGATCAAGGTGTGTCTCTAAAATAAAAAGAATGAACAATGGTAAGTAGAGAGCGTCGAAGCAAACAACCCTAATGCTGTTCAAGGATCGTAAAATACCCATCATGAAATCATTGTATAAATCCCTTCGCGGGCTTGCTTTATTCAGTGTTTGTCTATTGACCCCGAATTCCTTCGTTTTCGGTCAAGCCATCAAAGCCAACGGTGACCGTGGATTTGTAGTCGATACCGATGAGCGTGCTGTCTATGCACCTTATGAAAGTTTGGAAAATCCGGCCAATATTGGTTTCGGTGCACATACCAACCACTTGATGGTGGTCAAGCCCAATACATCAAGATTCCAATCCGGGCGTTCGAATGGGACACCTACGACACCTTATGGTGAAACCCCGTCAAGTTTGAGGGCGGTTTATAACCTGCCCAGCACAGGGGGGAGTGGAGTTATAGCCATCGTGGATGCCTATGATTATCCGACTGCGTTGAATGATTTTAACGTTTTTTCAAAACAGTATGGGTTGCTGACCGAGACCTCTACCAGTGTTACCAGCAGCACAAACAAGGTCTTTCAAGTTGTTTACGCCTCCGGGAACAGACCGTCAGGTAATGCGGGTTGGAACATGGAGGCAGCCCTCGATATTGAATGGGCACATGCCATGGCACCCAATGCCAAAATCGTATTAATCGAGGCTAGATCGAATAATAACACGGATCTCTTTGCGGCGGTGGCTGCGGCAAAAAGCATCGTCGGGGTTCGCGAAGTGTCCATGAGTTGGGGTGAAAGCGAATTTTCTAATGAGACGACCTATGACAGCTATTTTACAACTCCTGGGATTATTTATGTTGCCTCGTCTGGCGACGTTGACGGCGTTATCAATTATCCTGGTTGTTCACCCTCAGTTGTAAGTGCTGGTGGGACGACGATTGTGCGCAATAGTAGCGGAGTGTTTACGGCCGAAGAAGGCTGGACCTCTTCAGGCGGTGGTCCCAGTCAGTTTGAAAGTGTTCCCTCCTACCAGAGTATTGTCAGCAATAAGGTAGGCAGTCATCGAGGCGTACCGGATGCCTCTTTCGATGCCAATCCTGATTCGGGTGTTTCCGTTTATGATAGCGTCTCGTATCAGGGCTATGTGGGATGGATAGCTATCGGCGGTACCAGCGTCGCCTCACCATCACTCGCCGGTATCATCAATAATGCGCATTCCGGTGCAGCGACTACGACCGCAGAACTTACGACCATCTACAACAACTTAGGCACGAATAATTTCAGGGACATCACTGCTGAATATGGCCCGGTGGGTTACTATCCGAATACAACGGGATGGGATTTTATTACCGGTGTCGGTAGTCCTTTGGGACTTAACGGAAAATAAGACGCCTCTAACTTCATGCCTGGCCCAAAAAGGCGAGTCCGGCCAGCGTTTCTGACTCAATTAACAGGAAATCCAGGGCAAAAGATCCTAAGGACTTCCGAGATTGATGAGGACAGCCGAATGAAGGAGAAGTGACCTTGCCTTGAAACGTCCTGATGGATAAGGAAAAGTAACCTACTTCAATGTGGTCCTGAGTACCAAGAAGCTGCACTTGGATTTATTTTATCGCTGCATTGGCATTACACCAGTCTTGGTTGAATCATTTTTAGTATATAAGAACGTTCGTTAAGACTGCAAATGAAGCCACCTAATCCCAATCGGACGATATGTTTGGAGGAGGGTGACTTGGACGACTTTCAAACAGGCTGTGTCTTTTGTGGTGGCGATAATCGATTCTCCGTCGGTTTAGTGGGCGGTTGGGAAGTTTTCATCAGGAGACGATAACTGAAAAGAAAAGGGAACAGACATGTTTTGATTTCGTCACCCCTAAATATGCTTATTCCCTTTTCTATATACTTGGCCTTTATTTTTGCTTGATTGTCACATCTATCATGGAGACATAAAACCGCGAATCGCCATCGACAGGAGACAAGATACTGGACGGATTTTAGGCTACCTGCATGAGACCGCGGAGGTAACCGGCGGCGAAAAGACGGCCCAGCATTTCATAGCCGGGCGTTTCGTTGGTTTCGCCGGCCATCGAAGGGGCATGGTCGGGCCGGAGCGTACCGCGATAGCCGATTTCCTTGAGCGTGCGGATGACGGCAGGCATGTCGATTTCACCGTTATCATGCCAGGTCTCGACAAAATGGGTGGCGGTACCCCGGACATTGCGTGCGTGAAAAAAGAAAATCTTGTCGGCGAGCGAACGAATACCGCTGAGCACGTCGACCCCAGCAGGGTAGAGCGAGCCGACACAATAGCAGATCCCATTCGACGAACTGGGCACCAGTTCGATGACCCGGTGCAGCGCTTCATTAGAGATCATGATCCGCGGTTGTCCCAGCAATTCGGGAAGAGGTGGATCGTCGGGATGCAGGGCAAGCCTGATTCCTGCATCCTCAGCAACGGGAATAACCTCGTTGAGGAAATATTCCAGATTTTCCCACAGCTTGATGGCAGGCGTAGGCGTGGCGGGTCGGCCGTCGGCATCGGTTACATTGCGACCGACTTGCGCGAGGTTGAACTCGGTCACCCTCGCACCGCCGCGTTCGAGCACTTCGCAGCTGGTGCGTTGCCAGTCTTCGTCGGGCATCCAGTTGTAACAAAGCACTTCCATGCCAGCCTCTGCCATGTTGCGGATGAGGTTTTTGAAATTGGCAATTTGTTCGTCGCGTCCGGGCAGGTTGTGGACGAATTTCAGATGGGGAATTTTTCGCTCGAGATGGGTCAGACGAAGACCGCACGCTTCGACGAGCTTTTTCGCGACAAGCAGTGATTTCAAATCGGGGCCGGGATAAGTGAGGACGATGTCGGTAACTCCGACTTGTGCGGCAAGTTGAAGGTTCCGTTCAGTGAACGGATTGACGATCATGGAAAGTCTCATAGGGAAAAGGGTTGAAAGTCGAAGGTTAGAGTGAAGCGGAGGAGTACTGGCCATTGACCAGGCGCAGTAGGCCAAGCGGATTGGCGTTTTGCAACGCCGGGGGTAGAAGAGGATCGGGCAGATCCTGATAGCAAACGGGGCGGGCAAAGCGGAGCATGGCTGCAGTGCCGACCGAGGTGTAGCGAACATCGGTAGTGGCTGGATAAGGGCCGCCATGATTCATGGCCGGGCAAACTTCGACGCCGGTCGGGAATCCATTGATGATGATCCGGCCAGCCAGTTGCTCCAGACGGGCAAGCAATGATCCTGCGGACTCGAAGTCGGACGGCGCGCCATGCACGGTCGCGGTGAGCTGGCCTTCGAGTGCCGCCGCACAGTCGCGCAATTCCTCAGGGGAATCGGCAACGATGACCAACGTGAAAGGGCCGAACGCCTCAGTTGAGCCCAGAGCGGGTGTCTTGAGAAAGTTGCGCGCTGTTGTCACTGCCACGCTGGGTTGGCCTTGTGTCTTTGCCGGATCGGGTACGGATTGAGCGTTGCCGAGAAGGCGTACCTCACTCGCACTGGTGATGATTTTTTGATTGGCCAGAAAGGCTTCGCGGATGCCCGGGGTGAGCATGGTGCCGCAGGAAGCGGAGCGTACCGCTTCACTCAACAATTCGAGAAACGTGTCTGTGGCGGAGGATTTGAGCATGAAAATCAAGCCAGGCTTGGTGCAAAACTGACCAACTCCCAGGGTGAACGAAGCAAGCAGTCCCTGGGTGATTTTTCCTCCACGCTCAGCCAACGCACCAGGCAGGAGAAAGACCGGATTGAGGCTGCTCATTTCGGCAAATACCGGGATAGGCCGAGGGCGACTAACTGCGGCATCAAACAAAGCACGCCCAGCTGTGTGCGAGCCGGTAAATCCGACTGCCGTCGTCGCCGGATGGCGCACCATTGTCATGCCGATGGTGGCGCCGCCGCCATGAATAAGTGAAAAGACGCCAGGGGGCAGGCCGCAGCTTGCGGCGGCGCGCGTCACGGCTCCGGCTACCATTTCCGATGTGCCGGGATGCGCGCGGTGGGCTTTCACCACAACACTGCAACCGGCTGCGAAGGCCGAGGCGGTGTCGCCACCCGCCACGGAGAAAGCCAAGGGGAAGTTGCTCGACCCGAAAACCACAACCGGACCGAGCGGGATCAGACAACGGCGCAGATCGGGCCGGGGTGCCGGTTGGCGATCAGGCAGCGCCGGGTCGATGCGGGCATCCACCCAGGAGCCTTCTTTGGCCACAAAGGCAAAGAGACGAAGTTGTCCGCAAGTGCGGGCGCGTTCTCCCTGCAACCGGGCAAGGGGCAATCCGGTCTCGCCATGCGCGCGTTCCAGAAGCGGGTCGCCTAGTTTCTCAATTTCTTCCGCGATGGTTTCGAGAAAACGAGCACGCTCTTTGCCGGAACAGGCGCGGAATTTCTCGAAAGCCTCGGCAGCGGCAGTGAGTGCGTAATCCACTTCCGCATTTGAGGCTTCATGAAAAGCGGGTTCCAGTTTTTCCTGCGAAGCAGGGTTGATCGCGCGGAAGGTGGTTCCTCCGGGTGCGCCGGGTTTGCCGGCAATCAGGCTTAGTCCATGTATGGTCATAAGAGGTCAGGGTTAGGCAACGGTGTTAATGAGAGTGCCGATAGGGGAAATCGTAATGCAAATCTTATCACCACTTTGCAACGTAAACGAATCGGGCGGCACGACGCCGGTGCCTGTCATGAGGTAGCAGCCGCGTGGAAAGGAATTATCGCGAAAGAGCCACTCGGCCAGTGAAGCCAGCGGACGTTTGATTTGTCCGAGCGTCGTATCGCCGGAAAAGACCTGTTGACCCTCACGCTCGATTTCAATGGCGATGACCGTTTCCGGTGCAGGCAATTGGTCATCGATTACGAGGCAGGGGCCGAGCGAGGCGCAGCGGTCATAGACCTTGGCCTGAGGGAGGTAGAGCGGGTTTTCACCTTCGATGTCGCGCGAGGACATATCATTGCCGATGGTGTAGCCGAAGATTTTTCCGGCTGAGTTAATGGCCAGGGTCAACTCCGGTTCAGGCACATTCCAGCGGGAATCGGAACGGATACGCACCATGGAGCCGGGTGCGGCGACCCGATGAGGCGTTGCTTTAAAGAAAAGCTCCGGACGCTCAGCTTCGTAGACCTTGTCATAGAAGCTGCCCCCGCCTGAGTTTTTTGCCTCCTCCATGCGGGCGGTACGACTGCGATAGTAGGTGACGCCAGCGGCCCAAATTTCCTGCGATTGCGCCAGTGGAAGCAGTGTGGTGGGGCGTTCGACGCGGGGCACGTCCGGAAGGATAGATTGAAGAATAGCCATCGCCGTGGAATCCATGAAAAGCCGGTCGAGGTCAAAGGAAGTCGGAAGAGCATAAAAATTACCTGTGACTTCCGCGTACAGACCTGATTCGGCAGGAAAGATTTTTATCATAGATTTAAAGGGTAAAGATTAGACAGGCGCAAGCTTGAGCGGCACGATGCGCCTCACTGAGACAAGGATGATAAGGAAGGCCAAAGGATGCAAGAATCCCGCGATGAAAAAGGCGGGAGCATAGCCATAATGATCGATCAACCAGCCGACGAACAGGTTGAAGAGCATGGCGCCAAAAGAGCCGGCGGAACCGAGTAATCCGCCAACGGAACCGACATCTCGCGAGGGGAAGAGGTCTGCGGGGAGTGTTTGCACGATGGACGCAAAACATTGGTGCCCGAACATGACGGTGCTGTAAAAGACGATGGCGAAGTTTAGTGGCGCAGCAAAGATGAGAAGCGATGCGGGCAACAGCATAGCGCTGACTCCCAGCACAATCTTGCGTGTTTGATTCACGCTGAAATGGCGACGTAAAAGAAAACTGCTCAACAAACCCGCCGTCATGCTCCCACCGCCAGCGAAGGCATATGGAATCCAGGCAAAATAGCCGATATGGTGGATGTCGAGATGCCGTATGTCGCCGAGATATTTGGGAAGCCAGAAGATGAAGAAAAACCACGCGGCATCGCTCAGGAATTTCGCCAACATCAGGCCGCGTACTTCGCTGATGAGAAAAAAGCTAGTCCAGGGTAGGAGTGGCTCCTCGGTATAGTTCGCGCGTTCGGCAACATGGGCCGATGCAATCATCTGCCGCTCTTCCTCGGAGACAAATTGATTCGTCTCTGGAGGACGATATACGTTCAACCACAACCATGCCCAAAGAAAGCCGACACTGCCGGTAAGATAAAAAACCCAGCGCCAGCCCAGAGTGGAAACAATCAAAGCGATCAGGGGTGGCGCGATCACGGCCCCGACGGCGGAACCGGTGTTGAAAATACCGAAGGCCAGAGCACGTTCCCGCGGAAGAAACCATTCGGCCACTGCCTTGGCTGAGCCAGGAAAACCGCCACCTTCGCCCATGCCGAGCAAAAACCGAAACACACCGAGACCAAGCACCGAGGAAACTGTGCCCATCAAACAATTTGCCGCCGACCACCAGACGATCATCACGGCGTAACCGACGCGTGTACCCAGCCGATCCATGAGACGTCCACCCCCCGCGTACATAATGGCGTAGGCAAGCAGGAACAGCGACGTAAGCTGGCCGTATTGTTGGTTACTGAACGGAATCTCCCGCTTGATTTCACCGACCACGACCGGAAAGCTCTGACGGTCGAGATAATTCAATGCCGTTGCCAAGGCGAGCAGTCCGGCGATCCACCAACGGAAATTTCGGATCACGGGCAGACGGACATATGGAGGGGGAGGGCCAGAATGAAGTGGAAAAGTGGCCATGATGGTTTCGCCTAGTTACTCGAAGCGAATTTGAAACCATTCTAACCGGCTCTGAGCACATCCATCGAGAGAAAAGAGGAGAAAACTAGGCGACAAAAATGAGATCAGAACCAGAAAAGTTGTGCTTCTTGCTTAATTAGCAGGGATTCGTGGTGAAAAGACCCAAAGAATTTCCGAGGTTGATGATGGCAATCTTGCGAGTTGGGGGAGGGACGACCTTTGTCTTAAAACGTCCAAATGGATAAAGGAAAGGAACTTCGTTATAGCGTGAATGAAGAAAAGGCTAGCTCAAACAGCCAGTTTGAGGTTGTCGCAGGGCATGGCTCGCTGTAGTACGATGGATGTGAAGCTGATCTTTCGGTCGCTTGCGCTGTCAAGGATGGAAAACTGACCGATATGCTCTAAGTCGTTTGCCTATGATTTCTCGTTTTCGCCAACTGTTGCGCTCTGATTTGGAATCGCCTGAAATCGAACGCCAGTTTGGGAAAGGCTGGCTGAGCGGGGTGGCGGCGCTCGTCCTGGCGATTTCCGGATTTTTGCTGGTCATTTGCCTGCGCTTCCCGGCTTGGTTCACCGTTCCCGAAATTCGCACCCTTTATGCCAAGCCGATTTTTCATTTGGTGCTACACGTCTGGCTCATCGCCGCCTTTGTCGTCGCGATCATCAGCCTTGTACTTCGACAAAAGAAAGCTCTCGGTTTTACCGCCCTCTTTTTTGTGGTATTGGCCACCACGCTGGGTGGCTCGCGGTCCGAAGCGGAAGTGGCCGGAAATAGCCCGATTTTTTTCGGCATGGACTGGTTTGTCTTGAACGTCATTTTCACCGGGTTGCTTTTCGTTCCGGTGGAACTGCTCTTCCCTCGCCGTCGCGGCCAGGAACTTTTCCGCATCGAGTGGCGTGAGGATCTCTTTTATTACCTGGTCAGCAGCATGATGGTGCAGTGCCTAACCTATGTGTCGCTCTGGCCGGCGCTCCAACTCACCGCTCACACCCATTGGTCCGGATTGAGAGCTGCAGTCTCCTCACAGCCGGTTTGGTTGCAGTTTTTTGAAATCATGTTCCTGACCGATCTGGTGCAGTATTGGCTGCACCGCGCTTTTCACCGTTTCCCCTGGCTCTGGAATTTCCATGCTGTCCATCATTCCGCCAAAGTCATGGATTGGATGTCGGGCGCGCGAATGCATTTCCTGGAGATCATCGTCCTGCGCGGAACGACCATCATTCCGATGTATCTTTTCGGTTATGGAGAGACCGCCCTTCATTTTTATATTTTCTACGTCTATCTACATTCGACTTTCATTCATGCGAATGTTGGCTGGAATTTTTCCCGCCTGGGCAAATGGATTGTCACGCCCCGCTTTCATCACTGGCATCATGGAATCGAGCCTGAAGCGGTTGATGTGAATTTTGCCATTCATTTTCCTGGGTTGGATCGCTTGTTTGGCACCTACCATTTGCCGAAAGATCAATGGCCCGAAGGCTATGGCATTTCCGGTCATCCAGTGCCCTCGGGCTATTGGCGGCAGTTTTTGTATCCGTTTCGGAAAAAATGAGATTCAAACCTAATGGTTGACGAGACTTTTGATGTAGTTGATGACCAAGATCGAGTCGTCGCACAAGCACCCCGGCGTGAAGTTCACGCCAAAAAACTTTTGCATCGCGCGGTCCACGTCCTCATTCATAATGAGGCTGGACAGTTGTTCCTGCAACGACGCAGCTTGATAAAGGACACTTTTCCCGGCTGCTGGGATTCGTCGTGCAGCGGCCATGTCGATGCCGGGGAAAATTATCTCACCGCCGCACGCCGTGAATTGGGTGAAGAACTCGGCTGGCGCGACACGACATTGCCTTTGCGCCCGCTGCTGAAACTCTCCGCGTCACCCGAGACCGGCTATGAGTTCATCGAAATTTTCGTGCTCGGCCCCATCTCCGGCCCGTTTGAACTACACCCCGAGGAGATCAGCGAAGGACGCTGGATCGCTCCCGAAGAACTTGATGCCTGGTTAAAAAAATCTCCCGCACATTTCGCAAGCGCATTCCGGCTTTTATGGCAATATCATCGTGCAGTCGTTCTCACGGCGATTGGTTTTTAGATCATTTTTGAAACAAGGCTTCGACGTCGGGACGAGTGAGGACTTTCAATTGCCAGAGGGCGAGAAGTAAGAAAAATATGGCTAACAAGATACCGGCAAACGTGGGGATTTGGGTAACGGGTACATTGAAGATGCTAAATGTAAAGTGGTTGGTAGTCAGAGCAACGATAGCCAAGACAGGGAAAAATATGATTGCCAGCCAAGTCATAACAAGGGCGTAAATTCTCCAGCCATTTGAAAGTCGCAATAAACCGAAAAAAGCAAAAATGCTGATAACGCCGAATTCGAGACGGGGGTGATTTGTCATGGCACCGATGATCATGGAGAGCGCGGAATCGATACCGCCCAGAAGAAAAATGAAGGCGACGATGCGCAAGTCCCTGGGTAGAGCTTCAAACTGGCTCATGGGGCGACATTAATGGTCAGGTCATGACTTGTCACACTAGTTCTCCGAATATGGAATATGTCTACCTCGGTATCCCGTTTCCTACCCAAGAACATTGATGCGACTCGCCAGCACGTTCCGGTTCCTTATACTTGTTTCCAATGGAACCTAATTTCCAAGTGCTCCCGCCCGAGCGTCAGCCATCGCCTCAGAAACCAAAAAACTGGATCAATACGGTAGGCATGTGGATTGTTGGTCTTGGCGTTGCCTTCGCGAAATACAAATTTCTGCTCTATGGCGCATTCAAGACCGGCTTTTCGATGCTATTCATGATCTGGACCTATTCGTGGTTCTTCGGATGGCTTTTTGCTGTCGGATTTGTGGTTCTCATTTTTGTGCATGAAATGGGGCACGTCGTCGCCGCCAAATGGGTCGGAATCCCTGTCACTGCTCCCATCTTCATTCCTTTCATCGGCGCTTCCATCCTCATGAAACAAAATCCCCGCGATGCCTGGACTGAGGCCCTGATGGCCTATGGCGGCCCACTAGCCGGCTGCATCGGTTCGTGGATTTGCTGGTATGCCGCCATCCAGTTTCAACAGCATTGGCTCATGGCGGTCGCCTCGGCCAGCTTTGTGATTAATCTCTTTAACATGATCCCCATTCCACCTCTGGATGGTGGACGCATCTGTGCAGCCGTGTCGCCCTGGTTCTGGTGTATCGGCCTTGTGATGCTCGGCTTGGCCGTCCTTTATTTCCATGCCGGATTCACGATTTGGATCATTCTCGCTATCGTTCTCATGTCGGCTTTGCCCCGCATGAAACAGACTCTTTTCCAGTCGCCCACAGAAGAGATGCAACGTTACTACTCCACCCACATTGCCAATCGATTTCTCATGGCATCGCTCTATATCTGTTTAATCGGAGCACTGCTTCTCGGTTACTGGGACGCGAGCAACCACCTGAGCTATCTTTGGGATAATTCGGATAATTCTTAAAGTGCGGCCAGCGCCACTTCCGCCGCGCGCGTCTCCGCTTCCTTCTTGCTGGCGCCCTGGCCCCGGCCCAGTTCGCGGCCTTCCCATTCGACGACAACTTCGTAAACCCGCGCGTGAGCCGGTCCGGTCTCCGAAATACACCGATAAACCGGCGGCTGCTCGCCTTCAGCCTGGAGCTTCTCCTGCAAACTCCCCTTGGGATTGGTCTCAGCTGCAATGCTTTCAGCCGTCATAACAGCCAAGGATGGTTCGAGAAGACTCAGAATAATTGCGCGCGCTCCATCCCAGCCAGCCTCTGCAAAAACCGCACCTATCACTGCCTCCATCGCATCGGCAAGAATGGAACCACGCTGGCGCCCCTGGCTGTTTTCCTCGCCACGACCCAGAATCAGATGATCGCCGAGACCCAAATTCTGCGCGAGGGTCTGAAGATGGTGCCGATTGACCAGCTGCGCGCGCAAAACGGTGAGTCGGCCCTCGGGCAATTCCGGAAAACGGCGATAAAGCTCCGCCGTGACCGCGAGTTGAAGAACCGCGTCGCCGAGAAACTCGAGACGTTGATTATCGGGTGTATGCTGGCGCTTTTCGTGGCCAAAAGAGGCGTGCGTCAGAGCCAAGCGCAACAAATCCGCATCGGCAAATACGTGCCCAAGGCGTTCTTGAAAATCGTCCAGACTGGAATTCATATATCTTATTATCCTGATTTTTCTACCCGCCTAGGATGACAGCTTTTTGCCAATTAAGCTTTCACAAAAATGAGAAAAGCCAAGGAGTTGAAGCCTTGATGCCATTACAACGTCCAAAAGGGAATTGAATCGTTACATCGACGATTTTACGCTACTGTTTTTATTCCTGTGCAATCGCTTCGCTGGCCCCTTCTTTTCGGCACGGTTCTCGGCCTGCTGATTTTCACCCTCTATGCTTCAGTTGCTTTCAAGGGCGTGGCGGCCTGGAGTATCGGCCTGGTCTACATTTCCTACGATTCGCTTCTGCTTGGCTTCATGGTCGTCTCGAGCCAGTTCGCCGTGAGGCGGCAGGATCGGCAAAAAAAATCGGGAGGCGTTCTTCCTGCGCAAGTCACCGGCAAACGATCCACGTTGTCGGTACTTATTTGTGCGCGCAACGAACGACTGGTCCTGCCCGAATGTCTTCGCGACTTGCGTGTTCAGTCGGAACCGGCAGATGAAGTTATCGTCATCGACGATGGCTCGACCGATTCCATGGTCGACTGGCTGACCAGCGAATATGCCCTCGATTTCGAACCAGCTGGACTTCATACCGTGGGACATTCCGCTCGTTGGCCCGCGTTGCACGTCATGCGTAAATCGAACTCGGGCAAGGCTGATTCACTGAATCTCGGCTGGAAAATGGCTCAGGGTGAAATCGTGGTCACCCTGGACGCCGATACTTATCTCGAAACCGGAGCGTTGGCGGCAATCCGGGATGGCTTTGCCGAGGATCCTAATTTAGGTATTGCGGGAGGAGTGCTCGTACCGATTTGCCAGCGCACCTCATGGGCCGGATTCTTCCAATTCTTCCAGACTTTCGAGTATGCGCGGGGATTTTTGTGGCGTTTGACCTGGATGCAATACGATATGCTCCTCCTGATCTCCGGTGCTTTCGCCGCCTACCGACGCACTGTCCTGGAAACCGCCGGTGGATTCGACACGACGAGTTGGGTGGAGGATTACGAACTGACCCACCGCGTTTACCGGGATGCCTTCGATCAGGGTCGATGTGTGACCGTCAAAACTCTCTCAGGCGCTCGCGGAACCACTGATGCCCCCGCTTCGGTAAAGACCTTTCTCAATCAGCGCCGCCGTTGGTTTGCTGGCTTTATCGCCACTCATTTCAAGTTTCACGGCATGGTCGCCAACGGACGTTATGGAGCCGTCGGGCGCTACATGTTGTTCCTAAAAACAATCGATTTGCTTCTACCCATCTACGCTTTGGCCGCAGTTGTTGTTTTGGTAGAAATCTTGATATTTAGGCATTTTTTAGATAGCTTTATCGTTAAACTAATTATTTTTAAGCTCATTTTCGACCTTGGCCTTCATGCCTATTCAATCGTTCTTTACCAGCGTTGGCTTGGCATTCCTCTTTCGCAGAAGCTTTGGATTCAATCGCTCGGCGCGACTTTAACCGAACCTTTTGTTTTCCAGATCATGCGCCAGCTTGGGGCCGTTCTCGGCTGGCTCGCCTTCCTGCGCGGCAAGATCAACTGGATGCCGCAAAGGCAGGTGCTGGTTTCCGTGGCACCGAGTCAAGGAATTTGAGCAAAAGTAACGGCCTGTCTTTTCCTCATCATTACCATTATCACAAGTTTGCGCGTGACATGACGCCACGACGCTACAAAATTAATACCATGAAACGCTCTACCTTTCTCCAAACCGTTGCTTGTTTCGTCTGTGCTGTTTCCTTTGCCTGGGCTCAACCCGTCCATGCCGCCGATCCGGTGGTGGTTCTCATCACCACCATGGGTGAAATCGATATCCAGCTCGATCCCAAGGATGCGCCTGTCTCAACCGCCAATTTCCTTGCCTACGTCGACAAAAAATTCTACGACGGCACCATTTTCCACCGGATCATCCCCGGTTTTATGGTGCAGGGTGGTGGATTCACTCCCGATATGAAGGAAAAAGAAACCATGCCGCCCATTAAAAACGAGGCGACTAACGGATTGAAAAATCTTCGCGGCACGATTTCGATGGCGCGCATCAACGATCCTAACAGCGCTACTTCGCAATTCTTTCTCAATCTCGTCGACAACGGCATGCTCGATCCCAATCCCGGCATGGGCAATGCGGGTTATGCTGTCTTCGGCAAAATCCTGAAAGGACTCGACGTCATCGACCGGATGGCACAGGTGCCAACGACAACGAAGGGATCCTTTGAAAATGTCCCGGTAACGGATGTTCTCCTGGTCACCGCGCGTCGGAAATAACAGACGCTAAAACTGGCGGGCTGTGGTTCCCAGAAGCTGCCTCCAAATACCACATGCCCGCTTCCGCCACTTTTCGCAGCATCCTGGCGGAAAAAAATTTCGCGAGGCTCTGGTACGGTCAAATTATCAGCAGCCTCGGTGACCGCTTTTACCAGTTCGCCCTGCTGAGCGTTGTTCTTGGTATCAAGGGTGGCCTTGAAGTGGGCAAGGACAGTGCGCGTGTAACCTTTTGCGCAATGTTGCCGGGACTGCTCTTCGCTCCTCTCTATGGATGGCTGGTCGATCATTTTTCGCGGCGTTGGGTGATGATCTGGTGCGATCTTGTGCGCGTGGTGCTAACCCTGTCGCTGCTTTATCTCTGGTTTCAGCTCCACAACTTCGTCGCGGTTTTTGTCGTTATCTTTTTGATGGGAGCGCTGAACGGCCTCTTCATCCCGGCGCGACAAGCGGCCCTGCCACAGATTGTATCGGTCGATAAGCTTATCCCTGCCAACGCGCTCATCTCGCTCATCGGCGTCATCGCCAACCTGCTTGGGGCGCTCTTCGCAGCGCTTTTCGTTTCGATCTTCGGCGCGCACAGCAGCTTTATCCTCAACGCCCTCGGCTTTCTCACTTCCGCCTGGTTCATCTATCACATCACCGCCGATCTTTCCCCGCAGTCACAGACCGCGATCATCGCCGATAAAAAAATCGGCTTCTGGCGTTCCTCGATTGAAGGCTGGCATGTCCTGCGACAACAGCGGGAACTTGGGCCACTCGTCCTGGTAAAATCGATCTTTTCCCTGATCGGTGCCCTGGGGCTGGTGACTATCCTGCAGCAGATGGTCGTCACCATGGATTTGAGTACCGTACGTGCGCTGGCCGAATCGCTGAAACATTTACTCACCCATATCGCACCAAAACCACCCGTCTTCGATATCAAGATGCTCTCGTTCGGCCTTTTCTTCGCCGCGATAGGTCTCGGCGTGGGACTGGGTGTCGGCATTTGTGGATGGGTGCGCAAATGGAGTCACAGCAAAGCGTTGCCCTTTGCGGCGCTGGCCGCGCTTGGAGTGGCGCTGATCGGATTCGCCCAGCTTCACGAATATATTCCGGCGGTGATCGGGGCGGTTTTATTGGGCATCGTCACGGCCCTGATCCTCATCCCCATCGAAGCGCGGTTGCAAAACGATGTCGACGATGCGCGGCGCGGAAGGCTTTTCGCGCTTTGTAATCTTTGCACGACCGTGAGCTTTCTCCTTGGACTGGCGGTGAATCTTGATGGCCGCATCCTGGGTTGGCTGGGACCCTCGCTGCTAATCGAGGATGTGGGAATCGCCACTGTTGTAGCGGCGGCTTTATTGGCGCTGATCAACGCCTCGACGCTTAAATCTTTTTGGTCAGCTCGTCAACGGACGTCACCGAATTCGTAGACGTGCTGGAAACGGGAGGCTTGTCGTCGATTTTCTTGGCCTCGGTTTCCGAAGCGGCAGTGTGAATTTCCTTTTCGAATTCGTCCTTGGCTTTCTTGAACTCGCCAAGGCTTTTGCCGAGTCCGCGCGCTAGTTTCGGCAATTTATCCGCGCCAAAAAGAAGGATGACGATGAGCGCAATCCAGAACCATTCCATTCCATGCGGAAGACCGAGGGCGAAAAGAGGATGCTGCATAAATTTTTCCTAGTGAAGAAGTCTACTCTCACTTTAAGGGCTGCACAACTCAATTCAGCTCTTACAAGTCTGACATCCTGAGCTGTCGCAGGATGACAAACGTTTTACTCCAATCCCAATTTCTTGAAAATATCGTCCACGTAGTGGAAGTGGCGCTCGGGTGAACAAAGCTCATCGATTTCCTTTTCGGAAAGGACCGCGAGGATCTCCTTCGATTTCTTGAGATGAACCTGAAGCGGTTCGGTGCCGCGCCAGCAAGCCATCGAAGCGACCTGAACTGCTTCGTAAGCCGTTTGACGGGGAAGCCCCTTGTCGGCTAGGGCAAGCAGAACCGTCTGGGAAAAAATAAGCCCCTTCGATTTGGCCAGGTTCGCCGCCATGTTTTCCGGATAAACAATTTGCCGCGCGACGAGATCAGCCAGCAGCATAAGCATATAACTAAGCAGTTCGCAGCTGTCGGGGAAAATAATTCTCTCAACCGAAGAGTGGGAGATGTCGCGCTCGTGCCAGAGCGCCACGTTCTCGAGCGCGGCCACGGCGTTACCGCGAATGACCCGCGCAAGACCGCTCAGCTTTTCTCCCGTGATCGGGTTGCGCTTGTGCGGCATGGCGCTGCTGCCTTTTTGTCCAGCGGCGAAAAATTCCTCCACTTCGAGCACCTCGGTGCGTTGGAGATGACGGAACTCGGTGGCCCAGCGGTCGATACTGCTGGCGATAAGCGCGAGGGTACTCATGAAGTGGGCGTGGCGGTCGCGCTGGATGATTTGCGTGGAAAGATCGGCCGCTTTGAGCCCCAGCTTGGCGCAGACAAATTCCTCGACGCGAGGATCGAGATGGGCGTGGGTGCCGACCGCGCCGGAGAGTTTGCCCACCGCGATCTGGTCACGCGCTTCGACGAGCCGTTTTTCGGCGCGGCCGAATTCGTCGTACATGAGCGCGAGCTTGAGCCCGTAGGTGATCGGCTCGGCGTGGATGCCGTGCGAGCGGCCCATCATGGGCGTGAACTTGTGTTCCTTGGCGCGCACGGCGATGGCTTCGCGGAGCTTCTTAAGATCGGCGAGGAGAAGATTGGCGCTGGCGACGAGTTGCAGCGCGAGCGTGGTGTCGAGCAGGTCGGATGAGGTAAGCCCGCGATGAATGAAGCGCCCCGCCGGCCCGACGTGCGCCGCGACTTCCTCGAGGAACGCGATGACGTCGTGGTTGGTCCGCTTCTCGTTCTCGCGCACCTGCGCAATGTTGTACATCGCCTTGGCCCGAATGACTCGAGCGTCCTCTGCCGGAATGTGGCCTAGGGCGGCCATGCCTTCGCAGGCGAGCACTTCAATTTCGAGCCAATGATCGAGCTTGGCCTCTTCGCTCCAAAGGTGGGCCATCTCGGGCCGGGAATAACGGGGAATCATGCTCTACTACAACCTATCTCAAAATGGCATGCAAGACTACCGTCATCCCGAGCCTTTCCCCGGCAGCAAAGCCGCCGGTAATAAAACATCATGCTGAGCGAAGCCGATGAATTGTCGGGGGATCCGTTCGGTCTTTAGCACCAGTCCTCAAATTCACCCTACCGTCATCCTGAGCTTGTCGAAGGATGACTAACCGCCATCTCCTTTCCTAAGTTTATAAAGACTAACGACTTATTGCATTCAGCGCAAGTCTTTTTGGGTAAATTTTGGTAAGAAAATGAACGATGTTGTTATGCAGTTCCGAGGGACTTTGTTATGCATCTCAGGCACTTCTTTCTGCCTAACAGAACCAAAAAAATTGCCCGTCAGGGATAGAGTTTAAAAAACTCGCTTGCTTGGTGTAGTCCATTTAGCCACTGATCGTCTAATTGATGATCTGTATCAAAAGCCGTCAGTTTAACTTCTTTTCTATTTTTCTGTGCTTGCTCAATAAATCTCTGATATTCATCCAGACTTACCCCCCGGTCGTATCTTCCGTATAAAAGCAATACGGGTACATTAAGATGATTTATTTGATTGAAGGGGGATAGATTAGGAAATGGCCAGTCTGTATTTGCACTAATTGCCGTCACAGCTTTTAGGCGCGACTGACTCTCTTTACATGCGGCAAGAATTGATATCCGTCCCCCAAGATCAAAGCCGCATAGATAGAGCGGCATACCGTTCCACTCTGATTGTATATCTGTCCATCTTAAGAGTGTACAAGCATCGGTAAGGCCATCGTTGCCCCGTTGACGGTAATTCGCTGATACGATGGTAAATCCTTCTTCGGCTAGTGGACGGAGGGTGTCCTTAGCGGTATCGAGAATATTTTGACCTTCGCCGTGAAAATAGAGAACCACGCCGCAACTTAATTGATGCTGGGGATATACAACGGCGACAGCTTGATTTTGCTGTGCTGCATTAAAAGTCAAAAACTTAACTCTTGTGGGTAAGCTCAAAAGAAGCCTATTTCCAATCAAAAGAATCAAAAGAATCAATAATAGATACACTCCGACAGAAAGTGAAAGTATTCGCGAGTTTAAAAATTGCTTATGCCAATACGAATGGCTGATTACATAGAGAAGCAATATTAGCCAAATAATTCCTCCCAACGTGGTGACATGCCAAAAACCAAGACTACAGGTAAAAAGAGCGGAAATCACGTAAGCAAGAAAACTTGCACAAAGCCCGAGTATAACTAAATTTTGATCTTTTTGAGCAACCCGGAACGCCGCAAGCCAGGGAGTCAAGAGCGCCATTAAATATATCAATAAAGCAAAAATACCTCGCTCCGAAGAGATCGTGAGATAGTTATTTAAAGCAGTTTTATAACTGGTATCCATGTTTCTCGGCTGATACCAAGCAGAGAATTGCTTGCCAAATTGATCGACGCCTATTCCGCTAAAAGGATAATCTGCGGTTATCTCCAACGCTCCTTTCCAAACCTCTAGCCGGTTGGTAATTGAACGATCTTCTTCATCTGCCATCGACCCGACTCGATCAAGCCCCTTGGGAATAAGGATTATCCCCATTCCAAAGCCAAGCATGCAGCATAAACACAATATTCTTAAATGTGGGGCATAGTAGATCAAAAACATCAGACCCACCCCGTATGCAATTCCACCACCGCGCGAATACGTCAAAATTAAAACTATAGTAAACGCAGTAATAACGGTTCCAATAATAGCCATTTTCCATTTTTTGAACTCACCGCAACCACCCCACATTCCCCCAAGGCCAATTATAGCCAAGAGCAACATAGCCGTAATGGTTGCGCAGTGATTTGGAGAATCAAACCATAAACTCAAACGTGATTGCCCTTGATAATGATAAGTCACGCGTATGTTCGGAGCTTATGATGCACGATAAATAGTTTGTTTATAGGTCGATCTATTTATTCGAGGATTAGGGATTAGCGACCCCAAGGGGCTTATTGACGGTGGATGTCACTCCATTAGCTTTTTGCTTACGATAATCTTGCACCATTTGAGCTACCTGAGTCATCATATCTTCTGCTTTAGGATGCTTCGGATTTGCTTTAATAATGTCTACGAGGGTTTCGAGCTTATCTGTACTAGGAGACAAAGTGAAGTCATCACAGCCACGTTGAAATTGAAGATAAGGAAAATCAATCTGAGTCCATTTGTCGAGATCGTACTGCTCATCCGCTCCCATCATAGCAATATAAACATCCCAAGCTTCGAGTTCGTCGGGATTATGAGCCGTGCGTAATTGCTCAAGAATTTCTGTTTGGTATATTTTAGGTAAATCTTTGATTCTCCATTGTCCCTGCTCTTTGTCACCCCATTGAGAAAAACTTAAATATCTACTAATAAGCGAGTGAGACACTGGAATGCTCGTTAAATCTCCCGCTTCTTTTAATTGTGGATAGATTCGCGCCGTTGTTTTCAGCCATGCAATCCAATTATCATGTAATCCTTTTTCATTTGGATTGACAATAAGGCACGCAGCGTAGCGCATCAACCCGCAATGTACTTGCGCGACATAGGCGAGGTTAGAAATCTTGTCCACATCTCGCGCTTCACGAGCTGCTTTTTCACTAGGGGTTTCATGCTCATGTTCCGTTTGCACCGCAGCAGCGTCCGGCATATTACCACCAGCTTTTTGATAGAGATTAATGGCTGCATCAGGGCTTTGCATTGCAGAGTCGAGTTGATTGAGGAAATTTGTAAAATCTTGAGAGGAGGACTCTTGATGCTCCTGTCTCATCTGATTTAAGTCGCGTTCCAGCGCATCAAGAGAACTTTGCGCTTGCGCAGAAAGACTTTGGAGAAAAAAAGCTATTAAACTCAAACAACCTAATTTGTAGAATGTCATCGCAGTACGATTGTAAGACCAATAGTTACACGAAGTTATTTATCTGGCGTAGGCGATGGTAGGGCCGGAGCATTCACTGAATTTGAAGAGGATGGGGGCGGAGGGTTAACAAGCGTATTTGTGGATGAAGATGACACGGAGGGCGGCGAGGAAGAATCAAGAGAGGAAGGAGTTCTCCAAGCATCGGCCAAGGCATCGGTAGGCAAGTAAACTTGATTTTCTGTCTTAATTTCATCGGCATGGTCTACGGTCACTACTTTCTGACTGACGTAATCACCGACGTATTTTGCATTTTTTAGCGATATTAGATCGCTGATATCTGAGTCAGCATTCTGCGTTTGATTTTCAATCGACAACGCATATTCAAAAAAAGCATCCCTTATCGCATCAACATCAGATCGCATTTCGTGTCCGAGACCATTGGGTGCTTTAAAAAGAATTGGGTAGCCCAACTTTTCGCAACTGGCATAAAAGCGTTTTGAATCCTCTAATCCCTTATCCAATTCTCCACTTGTTACCAACCACAAGCACTTTTTTCCAGCTTCGGTCGGTTCATCATAACTACTGGACACATGAACATTAATTGCCCAAAAGCGACTCGGATTTCGCAAGGCAAGACGGTGCGCCCATTGAGCACCCCGAGACATTCCAAAAAGCAAATACTTATCCTGCGGTAGCTTATATTGATCGCAGAGTTGAGAGACACCTTGCTCCCAAGCTGCCGCAAAAAGATCGAATTGCCTATCAACATCCAATTTGTCCTTTTCACTTAGTTGATCGCCATTCTCATCTACATTCCATTTCCCAGGCGTTGACCAAGTCAAAACCGCCAAATTATGTTTGGCAGCAAAACGCAGCATTTGAACCGAGGGTAACTCAATTTTTTCAGCCGGTTGCTCGGTATCATTTGAGAGTTGTTGAATAAGAGTATCTCGCTCTCTCGTCCATGTGCAATAAGCTAAAACCCCGTTTACTCCGCTTGCATCTTGCGCACCATTAGGAATCCTCAAATAAAGTTGGATGTTAGGAAGTCCATGACCGCTTAAATCCACTTCTTTTTCTATGATAATAGGTTTTTTGGGATTCGAGACTTGAAGAGTAGCCCAACTATCACCAATGCTAGGATTTGGAACCCATGTGGTGTTTTCAAGATCATTATTAGCAACATCTGCTGACACAGGCTGGCCAGTATTGTTGTTTCTCCATTGACCGGGAGGAGAATCTAGTAAGGCTAAAAAATACTGGCGAACAAAATCACGGATTTTAGGAGAATCTATGGATCGATAACCCAACCATGTCCAGTTACTCTTAGTTTTTCGACCCGATATAAAAAATTTCAATGCGTCATCGTATCGAATGGAATCCGTAGTACACACCACGATTCCCGGTGGCGTTGCCTTTGTTAAGGATGGTAAATTTTTTAAAAATTCAGGGCCATTGCTACACCATCCCATAAATGAATCTGGATTGGAATCTATCATGCTCAAAAGATATTGAGTTGATTGGTCATTTCTGCCGTACAGAAATATAGGCACATCTGTTTTAAATTCCTGATTTACTCCCTGTTTAACTATTTCAGAGGTTCCCTCAATAGCATTAAGAACATCGCCCTTGGCTTGAGGTGGGATAGAGTTAGCTGTGAAATCAACAAATATAAGACCCATGTTATGATCGTGAGCATATTCTTTCCATTCCTTGATCTCTACACGATCATTGTTGTTGGGATTTTCACCGAAACTTGGTGTTATCACTAATACAGCTTTTACGCTGTCTGATTTCCATGCTTGAAACTGTGCCAGTTTAATCTGCTTATCCGGCCCTAGACTAAATGAGTCTGTCTTTTGAGCAAAACAAAATAATGAGCTACAAAAGAGATTTGCAATCAATAATATTGCTGTCTTCATATACAATTTTGGGTTTGTGTAGGGAACTCCATAAGTCGCCAACTCTATTGTCGGGTAGCCAAGCTACATTATCAGATTGTTGCAATGTATCACCAGTAAGCTTTTGTTTTGTATTTATATCAAACCAACCGCCAGCATCTAATTTTTTATCCAAGATGCTACCGAAATAGGCTTCCATAAATCTGATTAACTCATCATTTTCTGCGTGGTCTGTATTTGACAAAGATAACCAGCACCAGGGTTTACCGAGTCTTCGACCTTGTTGAAAATACTCAAACGATGAAGCGTACCGTGCCAAATCCAGCTTGCCACATGCCACTATCCCAGGGGGAGTGAAGGTATTTGCTTTTGGTTCTTCCCACCAAAACGCCGTATATGCACACCAAGCCATTACGCGTTGAGGGTAACTTTCTTGAAAGGTACTTACAAAATGAGCGCCACCAGAAAAGCCATATAGTAACAAAGGAACTCCATTACTTACATGTTGATCTATTGCATCTAATAAGAGTTTACCCGATCCTAGCGAAGCACAGTAATAACCTTTGAAGTCGTGGAGTGTAGATTCATCACTTGCAAACGATAAACCAATTAAAGCTACTTGGTAATGGTCGGCAAAGGCTTGTAAGTCCTTATGAGAAAGGTAGTACTCGCCATTACCGTTAACCCCTGGGCACATGACCAAGCAGGCTATTGGTTGGTATTGAGGCTGGATGTAGTAAATATCAGCACGAGTAATGTCAGGCACCAAAGGCATAGATATTTGCCTTACATCTATGCAATAGCCATTTCCACATAATTCAAAAAAAGACAGCAATACAAGAATATGAAGTTTATGAATAAACTTCATTGGATCATTTGGCTTGATTTGTTCTAAGAGACCAAACACAGAACATGCTCATAACAAAAAGACCAAGATTACGCACAGCAATCCACCAGCCCTCTAATTTAAGTAGAGGCACCGCTGATTTAAAGCATCCGCAATCTACATGATGATTTGTGGCATTCATATAAATGCTGTCTAAGAGAAATATGGCCAACAATCCCGCAGCCAAATAAACCGATTCATTTAATGCAAAACGCGTCAATAAACAGAGGCCTAACGTCAATTCAAGGCCAGGTAGAAGCAAGATAAGAAGGCCTTTGAAGAATGTTGGCAAATATACCATCTTCTCAACCACGTTAGAAAAACTTCCTAAGTCTCCTATTTTTGAAAAAGCCGCAAGAAGAAAAACCAAGCCTAAGCAAATGATGACTAGATTAGTTATGCTATTTTTTTGCATATTCAAATACCAGGAGAAGCATTCTCTTTCGTGAGATCATGCTGAAAAGCATCTGATACGGTCATGGGTAGATGACAACTTCTCCACTCCGGCCAGCCTTGTATATAAATTTTTATATGATTAAACGGTACATTTTCTTTCACAAGCCGCTTAGCAATTATAATAGGCACCCCGCAAGAAGGGCCATTACAGTAAATGACGATATTAGGCGATGCTTGGAGACTTTTTAATAAAGAAGGCAATTTTGACTCTAATTCGCTCATAGGGAGGTTCAGAGCGTTTTGAATATGACCATAATTATAATATTTCTCATCCCTAACATCTAAAAAAATAGAGTCAGGACTATAAAATATCTGGATTATCTGAGGGAGCGGAACGTAGTCAAAATCCACTACTTTACTGCTAGATAAGACAGCCTTTTGGCTAAATATATCTTTAAATGTTATCTGCTCCTGAGATATAAATGACACGAACCCCAAAGTGATCGACGCGAGTCCTATCCCGATCAATTTCCTAATGCTAAAACTAATGGGCATCTCAATCTTCTCCTGCACAAAATACTTATTTAGGGCTGGATTACTTAGTAATCGCCTTGTGAAATAAGTCCTGCATGGAGTCGGACGTAGACTGAGTATAACCACGAGGCACTTCAAATAGCGAGTCCTCAACTGGAACATTCACATTCAACGTTGAGTAAATGCAACTGCTCATTTTGTCTCCAACAGTTGAAAACATTTCTTTACCCCATATAAGACTATCATTTTTTCCTATATAGTAAACCACCACTCCTGGCAGCGGTATAACAGGAGGGTCTTTGGGCGGGGCATTGTCGGTAGTTTTCTCGGGAAACAGAGTCGCTTGAGTCTTTTGAATGGAGCCTTTTAAGGTTTGTTGAGTATCCGCATCAAGGTTTAGATGCATACTAATCTTATAGCACTGAACTCCTGACGGTAATGTTGTCTCCGCGAGATCAAGACTAGAATTATTATTATTCTGTCCGATGGAAGAACTAACTTCGCCCATTCCCTGACTTATAGTTGAAAGACCTGAAAAATGAATCGCTTGTTTTTTCTTGTCATCCACCAACCAACTTCCACCTCTATTGATAATCGCACAGATAACAAACGACCTTACAACACCCCCATCTTTCCCTATCATTTGACAAGTGGTTTCGATTCTTTGTAACTTGGTGCCATCAGGGTCTGCTCGTTGGTAGATTTCTTCTTCCGTTGTAATATCGTATTTGCCAACGGTCTTTTCCGATTTAGAAGTCCCAATAAAAGAGGTAGCTCCAGACATTTTTGAGAGTGCGGCGCTTAAGATGTCCTTTGCTACAGGTTCCGCCGCTTGTAAGGCCACCGATGTTAACGCCAAAAATCCTAGCACTTTAAGTATGGATGACATGTTTTGCGCCCCTTAAGAACTCGCTACTCTATTTCTTTGGCTTATCTAATCGACGTTGTCTGAGCGTCATGTAAAGAAACACTAAGGCGTATATAAGTATAAATACGCCCAAATATAACCAGCTAAAGGTTCCGTGAATTATAGTTACTACTATAAAGCACGGAACCAACAGACAAAAAAAGGCCGTTTTATAACGCATGGCCTTATTCAAAGACGCATTCGATTACGCATCCGTCGTAGATTGTAGCCTGTAATGCAACGCATCCCACGATGACCCCGGCAACAACTGTTGCATCAATACCATCGCAAACAGGAGCCCCAGGCCCCGTAAAAGTACAAACAACGGCTGCTCCGAGGGCGGCAGCAAGCGCCGTCGTAGCGCAGTCTTTAAATGCGTTATACGCTTCTGTCTCGCAATTAGCCTCACAAGCAAGGAAATCTGCTCTAGCGGGACTAACCACAAGGCCCAAGAAGGCGAGAAGACAGGCCATGAGACGGATGGATTTTAAGGGACTAGGTAGGGATATTTGCATAATTTTTTTGGGTTATTGGGCTGCACTCTAATTAAGAGTATTGTATTTGCAAGAAGTATTGTTAAAACAAGCAAAAATACTTATTTGCGCTTAATTCTGAATAGGTTTCTCCTCTGTGTTTTGAGTGGTAGATTCATCTTTTGCGAATCTAATTAGGGCTTTCTTTTTAATGTGACAAGTAAAAAATGTCGCTTTACGGCGTGTTGTTTTGCGGCGTTTCGAGCTTTTCCTCTTAACGCTATTGCTGGTGAGTGATAGAAAAAAGATTTTCGTCCACCGCTAGTGCCTGTTTGGGCGAAAACATTGCCCGCTTACGCCGTGCAATGGGTATTAGTCAGGATACTTTGGCCGAACGATTGGAAATAACGACGCGACATATGCAAAAATTAGAAGCTGGGCTTCATGCCCCCTCCCTTCCCTTGCTTGTCGCGATCCACAAAAAATTAGGTGGAAGTTGGGAAGATATATTTGCTGGGCTTTGATTCATCAAAGCATGGCCCTGTCTGCGACACCGCTACGGATGACGCGGATAAAATTATGCGCCCGCGACCGCCGGACCGGGCTGCGGCCCCTATGTCCCCCGCCGCACCCGGCCCGGTCGCTTGGAACAGGCATGGGGCTGAGGGCGGGAACGCTGGCCAGGAAACTTGATATAAGGGGCAATGGCATCTCGAAATTGATTCCGAAGCTTCCTTGCCCGTTCCCGAGAAACCCCATGCAGACGACCAATCGCGGCTGCGCTAGGCCGCCGCTCGAATGGTAAAAAATCGGGATGGATGCACAGCAGAAAAATATCGGCTCGCATGGCCCGGTGCTTGAGGCCATTTCGTCCCCGCGTGAGCCACTCGGCAACGAACCTTAAGCCCTCCTCGGCCAAGGCATAGGCCAGGTCTCTTTGATTTTCAGCGGCATCGGCGCAGCCGAATTTTTCAGCCGGATCGTCGAAGCAGGCGTCCGCCGGAAGGTGGTAAGGCCGGATCATGACGCATTTCCCTTTCTCGCAATCTGACGCGCACGGTGTCCGGACAGTCCGCGATTATTTATGAGGAAATTTTTTATTTCGCTCGGGACAAACCTGACGGCCCCGCCCAAGCAAACGAAGGGCAATCCCCGTTTTCTCAAGTTGAAGACGGTCTTGAGACTGACGCAAAGAAATGCGGCAACCTCGGGGGTTGTCCAAAGATGGTCGTCCGGCGTGGGTAAATTTTGCGGTGGTGCATCCCCGGCAGCCGGGGGGCGTATATTAGCAGAATTTGTTTTCATGGTAGTATGTGTTTTCAATTCGTCATCAAGACAAGGAAAATGGGTAATTTTGAGCATGGGATGGTACTTGGAGTGTAAGAGTTGGGACGCAAGCCGTCAGCGTCCGGCAGAACTTTGATGGCAAAAAGGCGGATGAAGGTGATTTTGGGGAGTCGGAAGAGCGGATCGAGGAGTTGCCGGACGGCCCCCAAATCGAGGCGACTGAGGCGGCGAAACAAGGAAACTGTTCCATCCTTTCTCCCTGTAGCCGTCGAGGGGGCGGAAAAATAACCGCTCATTTTTCTGGATGAGCCGGGAAGTTGGTAAAATCGGGGATGGAATTACCCATTAACCATTCACCCGAAAGGAACCCCCGCCCATGAAACCCCCGAAAGACAACACCATTGAAGTCGTTCTCACCTTTTTTATCGGCATCATTGCCGTCGCACTCACCTATGTTGCGAGCCACGCCTTTCCAGACTGGTCGCAGAGCACCACATATGAACGCGTTTTGGCACTGCCGATGTACGTTACCGTCATCGTATTTCCGCCTACCCACGACAGCGATTTCATCGTGGTGGGTTGGGTTGGCTCCATCGTGATCTACGCCACCATCGGCGTGGTGATTTTATGCGTGGTGCAAAGTTGGCTTAAAAAACGCACCGCCAAGAAGGGCAGCAGCGGCACCCGCATCTAAATACTTGCGCGGAGAGGCAACACAACAACATAACCCAATACACCCCTATGAAAGGAAACATGAACCTCAAACCTCTTATCGCGGCTGAGCTGGAAACGCTCGGGCTGGGCGGCTTCACCCATTTAGCGCCGCAAATCGAAGCAGAGATCGAGGCCGCCGCCGAAACCGCCGTGCGGAAACTGGTCGGCCCCGGTTGTGATCGGGTATTGCGCGAAGCGCGGAAAAAGACGCGCAAGACCAAGGAGCCAACCGATGCAAACGGCGCGGGATAGCACGCTGCAAAACCTGGGCATGATCGTGAGTCTAATCATAGCCGGAATCTTCACCCTCAAAGCCTGCGACGTCCGGCAGCATTACGAGCAGGCCAGCATCGCGGAGCGGGTCGCGGCGTTGCCGGTGCTCGACATCGAAGTGGTCATGCAAGGCCATAATGACCCTTTTACCGTAGCCCTTGGCTCCTACATCGTCGGTTTTTGTCTCTACGCCCTAGGGGTGGCGTGGGTGCTGTTCGTCATCCTGCCCAACCTTTACCGGCGGATATTCGAGAGCAAAAGCCGGAGTGACCTCATTTAAGGAAAGGTCATGCCCTCGGTCAAACTTCAGCCGGACACCCTCGCCATTCTTGCCGGATTGCGCGGGCGAATGGGGTGCGGTCACTCTTACGACAAGATCATTCAGGAGTTGGTAAGGAGGCAGATCGAGGGCTCTGTCAGCGCGGCGCTGGCGGGCGACCGCCTCCGGCGCATTGAAGAAATGTTGACTCAATTAACGCTGCAAAAGCAGGCCGAACCCGTCGCGCCGACCTACAAGGTGGAATAATGAGCACGCCACATGTCATCACGAAGGCGACCGGCCATGTGACCAGCGTGCATCGAGCCGCCGATTTGCGTTACATGAGCGAAGTAGAATCGCGCGGGCGGTGGGGCTTCCGCGAATTGACCGCGCCGGAAATAAAAGCCCTCGTCGGGAAAAATCGCCGCATTTTCGTCGCGGAGCCGTCCGGCAAAATCGAACGCCTTCCGGCGGAAGTGTGCTCCAACGGAAAACGCACCGGTGCTATTTCCGCCGACTATGCCGAGCAAATGGAACGACTCCCAGCCGAAGGAAAAACCCTCTTTGAGCGGGTCGTCCTTGGCCAGGTGGAGTTAAGAGACGACCACGGTTACACCTTGGCACGGGAGCGCGGAGCCGTCGTCCCACTCACTTGGGCGGCACGAGTTAGCGCCCAGGAATTAGGCTGGCAGGAATCACTTTCGGCGTCAGCCGGCAGACCGTTCCTCTCGCGTCTGATGCGCGATAGTATCCGGGGAAACAGACTCACCCGCCGTGCGGTCAAGAGCATGACCGGCGATGAAAAAATGGGGAAAACCATCGCGGCGCATAACCTCACGGTTGCGCCGCATCCCAGACTTTTGGAGAAAATCCGCCGCGCGGGGCAGCCGGTAGACACGATATTGGAAACGGCAGCACGTCGCGCCGTGGAAAAAATGGAGCGGAGCATCGGCGCAAAAATCGTTGCCGTTTGTTCGACTCATTTGCAAGACAGCAGCGGCGTTCGGCCCCACCTGCACATCAGAATGGTGTCGCATGATTCGGCGGGAAAATACATCGCCCTCTTCAATCGCAAGGGCGGCGGGAGCGGCGGTGGCCGTTGCCTGCTTCAACCCGAAGTCGAGAAACAAATCGAAAAAATCATCGAGCGGTGGGAACCGCGAGGAAGGAATTAATGTTCCGCAGCCGCAATGCCGACGAATTTACTTTTGGGAAGGACGACTTCCTTGGGGGAGAATTAACGTGGAGCCTCGATCGATTGCCTTTGGGAATTTGCATTACGGGCGGCACCGGCTCGGGGAAAACAAACCGAATTTTTTTGCCTCTTTTTGAAGAACTACTCGACCTGCGGTTAAGCCAAAATGAGGAATCGCAATGGGGCGGGGTATTTATTGATCCGAAATTATCGTTCGCTCGAAGACTGGTTGAACTCATCCATCGCGCTGGAATGGAGGACGAACTACACATCCTTTCAGAGAATCAATCCGTCACGATCAACCCATTACTCAGCGGCTTGAACGGCCAGAAAATCGCGGAAATGCTAGTGAAGTCGCTCTTGGCGGGTAAGCCGGTATCGGTCGGATCGGGCGCGGCTTATTATGAGAGTCGCGCCCTTGCCCTGCTTGGCCACGTCGTTACCGTGGCGCAACTGGCCTCGCGTCCGTCGCTTCGCGTGGTGTCCGAAATGGTGGACGCGCTGACTTTGGGCGGCACGCTCGACTCGTCCGATCCACGCGCCGCCGAAGCCCTTAAACGCATCGAAGTCTTCGCCCAGGGCGAAGAACGGGAAAGAAAAATGGTACTCGATAGCATCCAAAATTATCTCGAACCGTTCCGTTGCGATCCGTGGCGGGCGATCTTTTTTGAGCATGGCCCGTTCACGCTTGATGTCGTCCGCGATGAAGGAAAAATCGTCGTGGCCGCGTTCAGCCCGAACAAGGTCAACAATCTTAGCAGCGGCCTGTTTTTGCTCAAAATGCTCTGGTATGCGACCGTGATGGACAGGTTGAGCAGCGGCTTTCGAGGCAATACCGAGCGTCTTTGTCTCTTCTGCATCGATGAGTTCCAGCAAATCGCGTCGGGTAGCAGTGACGCCGACTTTCTGGCCGTTCGCCGCGAGGCCAAGGGTTGCCCGGTGTTCGCGTTTCAGCAGATTAGTCAGCTTAAAACCGTCATTCCTCACGAGTGGGAGAATGTTCTCGGTCTACTCAATACCAAAATCTTTTTGCGCCAGAGCGACGTGGACACGGCGGTCTACGCGGAAAAGCTCGGCGGTTACGTCGAAGAAAACATGGACGCCGTGACCAAAACGCCCGACAGCACGAACCTCTTTTACAGTGAATCCTCGCGTACCACCACGCGCCAGCTCCACCCGAGAATCCCCGCCGAATACTTCCTTAGCCTCCCGGATGGTGACGGCATTATCGTCAACGACCAGCGTCACATGGCGTGGTTCCCGGCTCATGGCATGAGCCAGGAACAGGAAATAAACTGGCGTCAAAAGCGGTGGCCGGACCGCGCCCGGCTGGTCCACCCCCGCGACTTCCGCCAGTAAAGGCGCGAGCCATCCGCATCAAAGTCTTGATGCTTTCGGCTCCGCTCCCGCCCGAATCGTGAGCGGCTTTGTTGCACAAACCGCCCATCATTCGGGCGAAAAAGCAGCGGTGGATGACGCACAAAAACATGCGAGATCCACCGCGCCGGACTGCGCGGCCAGGCCGTGGGCCTGACCTTACTGCGCGAACTACCACCTTTTTCCAGTGCCTCGAAAAGAGGTGGTAATCCGCGATGCAAGAACACACCTCCCGGTGTCACCCTTCGGGTGCTCCCTTCGGGTGCTCCCTTCGGGATGTTCTTGTTGTCTTCGCCTACGGCGAAGCTGCGCATCAATGTCTTGATGCTTGGTTGGCTGTCGCCAACCCAAGGGGGCGAGCCACATTGTGGCTCGGCCTGCGGGCCGTCTCCGACAGCCCTTGGCCAACCCGCCGCCCGGCGGGTTGCCGTGGTGCCTGCCTTGGTGATGATGGCATGATCTTGTGGGCAAAGCGGCACCTGCCGAGACCGCACCTGATTGCGCCAGCCCGGATGTCTGGCGGGTTGTCATGTCGCGGGGCGTTCGTTCGGACTGGCAGGGTGGCCGGTGCTGCGCACTCGACCCTGTCCGCGTCCTCACGTAACGTCCCTCCGCTCCGTCAACCTCGATCCATCCTCAAGCTGTCACATGCCGGTGCTTCGACCATCCCGGCGCGGCCCGCGCCGCGATCAAGGAACCCCGGCGCTTGTGCGGGTTCCTTTGTTGCGCCCCGAAAAGGCAAGGGGCCGGGATTCAAAATGAAGGAAGGGAATGCGGCTCCCGTTGTCCGCGCTACCCCAACCTCGTGGTTGGATGCGGAGGCAGCTTAATCGGCCTGCATGAGTAACGTAGCCACCATGCCGACATCGAAAGGCTTGTGGAGAAAGCCGCTTACCTCATAGTTCTGGTAAGCGCGACCGTCTGAGGCGGTCAAGCGTCCCGACATGACCAGCACCCGCCCGCGATAGTCGAAGGCGCGGAGATGTTTGACCAGGGCGATACCGTTCATAGTCGGCATGTCATTATCGGTCAGGACGGCCCCGAAGTTTCCGGCGTGAGCCTGAAATTGCATAAGGGCGTCAATCCCATGCGAGGCCGTGACCACTTCAAAGCCATACGCTCCAAAGCCGAGCCTCAACGCTTGCAGCATCATGGGGTTGTCGTCTACGCACAAGAGGCGGAAAAAGGGATCGTTCTTGCTCACTGGAATCACCGATCTAACGAGCAGATTAAGACAAGTAAAGACAAATGTCTTATGCCTGTCCTGTCTTAGATGGAGGCACGCTGGCGGGATGCGTCAATTTTCAGATGCCTTTTCCGAAGTCGTAAAACAATTACGTGAAGCAAGCAAACTCAGCCGAGCGGCCTTGGCGAAAAAAGCCGGACTTCACCAAACGTACATCGGCCTTTTGGAACGCGGAGAGCGAAGCCCCAATCTGGACACGTCCAAGGCCATTGCCGATGCCTTGGACGTGCCGCTTGGGAAAATGATAACGATAGCGGAGAAAAAAAGGTAAAGCTGCGCCTCCACCTTTCAACGGGCGAAATCCGCAGCCGGAATCGTTTGATTTACGACGATGTTCGTATGCGTTTCAGTCGAAGTGATGCCTTGAGGTTCGGGTTTAGGTACGTTCGCGTTGACCTCGGGATTATTTTTGGCGGCTTCGGCCATCGTTGCTTTCATGGCTTCGGCGCTCGTGACATTCCGAACCTGATGAATTAAAAAATCCTGCTTGCCGATCCACAATGTTTTCGCCCTGCCTTTCGATTCGTTCGTAAAAACGTAGCAATCCACATCGCCCACTTTCTCATCGGGTTGTTGTTTCGCATGAGCTACCCAACCGAATTGGTTGCCCCAATTCAGCTTGAAAAACGTGCCGGGAATCGTTGCCGCCGCACCGCCCGAAATGCCGGTGGCACTGGCCAAGGCCATTTCCTGATTCGTTTGTTTTTCCACGCCACGCCCCATGTCTAAAAAATCTCCTTCACCCGCCGACCAAACTGCCCGAGCTTTGGCATCGGGGCTAGGAGAGGCTGAATTGCTCTGTTCCCATTCGATTTTGTAAAGATTCGGTCGAGCCAGCTTGATGGTGAACGTGGTGGTAATGGTGATGCCGTTCAAGCTGGCAACGATTTTTCCTTCATCGCTGTAACTTGTCAGCGAGGCATATTTCTCCTGTGTTTTTTTGATGATTTCGCCTTGCGAAAGATCGTCAGCAAGCAGGTTGCTCGAAAAGACGTTCCCCGCTAACAAGACCATCACGCCCGCACCGATTGCAAATTTGAGTTTTCCCCACGTCGTTATTTTCATAATTCTTGCCCCAAGGGTTGCGCAACCATCCCATTTAACCAATCGCTTTCTGTGAATTGCTTTACCTTCTCGATCCTAGCCCAAGCTAAAGCAGGGAGCGGCCCCGTCCGTGAGGACGGGGCATTTGAGCAAGTAATCTCCACCTTAAGGCTTCACGGCGAACCATTTTTTTGCCGCTTGCGGCGTGACCAACTCCCGATAGTGACCAAAAATCACTTCCGGCGAATTGCCCGCTTCCAGCGCCACCCGCGCCGTATCGTGCAGGATGGCCAGCCGGTAGGAGATGAACGAATGACGCAGCCCATTCTTGGCCCATGAGAAGCCAGCGCACAGCGTCCTTGCCGCATGTTGCGGGCAGGCATGGAGGCAAACCGGCCCCGAAGCTCTCCGAAGCGGCTTAAGCCACAGCTTGAGATTTTTGGAAATGGGAACCAAGCGACGTTGCCGAGTCTTGGCCTTGCTCGCCGCCACGGTGATGAACCCGCGATCCAGATCAATCTCGCTCCAATCGAGCCGTTGCAGTTCTGCCGTCCGCAACCCCGCAAACGCACCGAGAGCCAGGTAAGGCCGCAACGTGCCATCCGCTTTCTTGAGCAGGCTGGCGATGTTTTCCGGCGTGAAGATCGAAACCGCCGATTTCGTTTCCTTGTACCGCACCATGCCGGGAAACGGGCTGGCACCCTTGAGCAAGTGACCCTGCTTTTCCGCCCAGTTCCCGCAGGTTCCGAGTACCCGCCGCATATCGTTCTTCGTCGTCGCGCCGAGTTTCAGACCGCCGAGCCACTTATCCAAGGCCGGAGTCGTCAAATCACTCAGGCACGAACCGGGGAACGCTTCCGCCAACTGCCGCGTAAACTTCCGGCACAGGAAAATGTAGTGCTCCGAAAGTCCCGCCTGTTCCCGCGACTTGGCGAATTGCTCCGCTATTTCGCTCAGCGGCAACCGGGCAACATCAACTCGATGATGCCGCAGAAAGAAATCGACCGCTTCCCGCAACGTCATTTTCCCAAGCCTCGCCACCGCTTGCGCGTGTTCTTCGACAGCCACATGCAGCGCGTAACTTGGCGCGAGAACCTTCCGCGCCGCCACGAGACTTTCCAATTCCGGCGTCGCCATTGCCTCCACCGTTTTCGCGTCATGCGTCAACTCTCCGACGATTCGATTGGCTACCCGCTTCGCTTCCGATTTATCGGCAAAATTCTTCTGAACCCGCCTCCCTCCGAAGTAATATGCCAACTGGTACATCGCCTTGCCGCGATTAACCGAGCGATATAGTTTGACCGTCTGCCTGCCATTTGAGATTTCTGTCGCCATATACTGTTATGGCGGTTGTCACCCTAACGCATTTGCTATGCGATTCGCTATGCACAAAGCCGTTGCTCACATAAACAACTATCGTTATAAGCTTTGTCCATTGCTTGTCGAAGGATCAGCCTCCGGTAAGTTGATACCTGTAGGGTAAAGTGTGGACTTTCTGGAAACTGATCCTTCGACAAGCTCAGGATGACGGTAAGAGGCCAAATAATCCTTGCTTTAGGGGGCAGAATAGTCCACGTTGCGGGGGTACTGCCCGTCGGCGGTACGTTTTCCCACCATGTCAGATTCGTCGCCCGTAGCGGGCATTCTAGAAATTCACGATAAAGGTTACGGCTTCTTGCGCAGACCCGAGAGGGGCAGCGCACCAACGCCGCAGGATGTCTTTGTGCCGCCCGATATGATCAAGCGCAACGGCCTGCGCGACGGCGTGCAGCTCTCCGGCATGAGCATCGCCAATGGCCGCGGCCCGCAGTTGATCGAGCTACAGCAAGTGAACGAACGCGCCGTCGATCTCTATCGCGACCAACTCCCCTTTGAAGAACTGACGACGATCAATCCGAATCGCTGGATCAAGCTGGAGACCGGCGCGGATAAACTTTCCGCGCGCGTGATGGACCTGATGACGCCCATCGGCCACGGTCAGCGCGGCTTGATTGTCGCGTCGCCCCGCTCCGGCAAAACGATGCTGATGCAATCGATTGCGGAGGCGGTACTGGTCAATTCTCCCGACACCTTTCTCATGATCGTCCTCGTCGACGAACGGCCCGAGGAAGTGACCGATTTCCGCCAATTCCTGGCCGGACGCGGCGAGCTTTGGTCGTCCTCGAACGACCAGGAAAACGCAAGTCATGTGCGCCTGGCACGACTGGTGATCGAACGTGCCAAGCGACTGGTCGAAAGCGGTCGCGATGTCTTCATTCTTCTCGATTCGATTACCCGCCTGGGCCGTGCCTTCAAC